>Ga0055584_100000919_pt1 | contig 28414 bp, 23 predicted proteins | sample OSDHelmetaG_FD_58716 | JGI IMG/M metagenome (GOLD analysis project Ga0055584, IMG submission 58716) | Pelagic marine sediment microbial communities from the LTER site Helgoland, North Sea, for post-phytoplankton bloom and carbon turnover... | ecosystem: Environmental > Aquatic > Marine >... | reverse complement strand
CATAGGATCCGATAAAATAAGTACCTTATCTTGTAAACTCGGGCTTGCAAAATATTCAACTCGGATTTGGAAAGTACCATCATCTTCGTGCTTGCGATAAGCCGAAATAAAAGCATTTTCAGCTTTATCAAAATAATTTAGTAAACCATTATGCATAGGCAGTCCTGCACGAAGAATTGTACCGAGCACTATATCCTCATCTAAAAGGATTTCATTAGCATTACCCAAAGGGGTTATTACATCTTTTCGTTCATAATTTAATGTCTTACTGATTTCATACCCTAATATCTCGCCAATTCTCTCAAGGTTACGTCTAAATCGTAAACGATCTTTTTGGATATTAACATCGCGGAGCTCTGCAATGTATTGATTGAAAATCGATTGACTCTTGTTTAATATATGTACTTCCATTTTTACAATGTCTAATTACGTAAATTTAACTAAACCAAAGATAATAGACTCTTGCAGAGTATCATTTTAGTTTGATAAACGGTTTTATTGAAGTTCCTGATTCAGAATTTACTATTAATAAATAATAGCCATTTGTCAATTTAGATACATCAATTACTTCATAATTGCTCATTGAACAAGATTGAACCAAGACTCCTTCAACATTGAATATTTCCCAGTTTAAATTCAAAGAATTATCATGTTTAATAAAAAGTGTTTCACTAACAGGGTTTGGATACAAATAATAGCGGTCGTTTTCAACTTGTTGGTTAGCTTTTAACGGAATAAAATCATCCCATGGAAAAACTCGGAATTCTAAGCTCGGCATGACATCTTCATTCCACCAATTATCCATTATTATAGTGTCTGAATACCCGCAATAATAATTATTCGATAAAAACGCTGGTGAACTCCCAAAACAGCCAGAATCTTGTTCAATAATAAACGGAGTGTCATAATACAATATTCCTATCCCAGTCGGAGATGGACTTTGATTAGAGTAAGGTAGAGAATTGTCGTAAAAAAGTTGAACATCAAAAGTAATTTTTAATGGTCGAATTCCCTTGTTAAATCTAATGCTTGCGTAGTCTTTTAAGCCAGCGGAATCAGTAACATACGCCTTTCCTAACCAATTTAAATTACTAATGCTCCCCCCCCATGATGCGAAAAAAGTTGAAGTGTCTTCAGGCATTGTATATTCTCCTAGTAGAGAGTCTACAAAATATTGTGGACTAGCTGCTTGGGAAAACCCGAAATATAACGTGTCTCTATCACCCAAACCATCTTCAAATATAAAAGTAAATACCCATTCGGGCTGCTGAGACGCCCATGGAATAGATTGCCCGCGAGTTGCAAAGGCAGTTAGAATGAAAATATACGTAAGCCATTTTTTCATGCTCAAAAGTTAAGAAAATTATAAAGTCACACTTGGGGGGCATCATTCACAATACACCATTATCATATTAAAAGCTAAACAGCAACTTTTACCATTTTCTCGTAAAGACCAGACCAACCCTCCCATGGCGAAAGCTCACTTAATGAGTCATTATGCCAAACAACATTTAAGGTGCCTTTTACTTTTTTTACTTGTTCAATGATAGGTAATATATAGCTCATTGCTTGTTCTTCAGGCTCGTTCATATAATGACGAATAGTTGCCTCCATTATCGCAAAAGGATGAACAGTTAAAGCCTCCTCTTGTTCGTCTAGTAAATTGTAATATGAATAGGGTGAGCATATGCTTGCCCTAAACCCCATTTTAGCAGCATAACCCATTGTATAGTCATCTGTAATACCATTTTCGATAAGTGTTTTATACGTATTTGGAAAAGATAAAGTCAAGAAATGCTGGCGACTTTTTGTAATAGGAACATGAACAACTTTAGCTAAGCGATCCATTTCCATTTTTACTCTTTCCGGTTCTTCATTAGATGCAAACGAAGGGTGAACACCAACAGATGCGTAATCACCAACATGCTTAATTAGAGATTGAAATTTCCTACTCGAAATCGGTACGTTTTTGTCGTTTAATCCATAATCACCGACTAAGAAGAAATATACCGCTTTGAATCCGTATGTTTTTTGAAATTCTAACTGTTTGTCGAAACTATCGAATGGGTCGGGAATCAGCCCCAAAAGACACTTGAACCTATTAACAAAATCTTTAAAATCAAACATTAAAATTGATCTACTTAACGCCCCAAGCGTTCGTACCATACCTTTTTCCTTGTATGCGTATGCGTTATCTACATCTATGGTTGCTACAAATTCATAATTTCTTTCAGGGATTGCACTAATTGGGAAGAATTTGCCGATTACTTCTTGTAGTTTTTGAGCCCATATATTTACTAAGGGTCTCTCTAAAAAATCGTTTTTAAATGCAATACTTTCTTCTGGTAAGAATCGATTATAATGATCACGCTTCATATTAATATACTCCTCGTATCGGGCGGTTAAATAGAATGTTGCCGACAATAAATCAAAAGGAATGTGTGCTCCATTATTTGGGAACAAGATTGTCTCGTTATCCCACTTACCGATAACTACTTTTTTTTCTTCAATTGAACGCTCAAATAGCAATCCTGAGGGAATAATCTGAATTGCATCTTTTATATCAAGTGGAGTATAATTAATTCTAACTCCCTTGGACGCATTGAATTCTTCTAGATTATTCGTGATGCTGAACTTATAGTTCATGACCTCGCTAAAAAGTAGCTTAACAGTATGCTCAAGCCTATTACTTATTTGATTGGAGTATACTGTTAACATCACATTAATTCTTGATCAGCGAAACTAAAGTAACTAGTATCGCCAATTATGAGATGGTCGAGTACAGAAATATCCAACAATTTAGCTCCTTCTTTTAATTTCTTGGTTAAATCTATATCTGCTTTACTTGGTTTTAAATTACCTGATGGGTGGTTATGACTTAATATAATTGAAGGGGCAAGTTTTTCTAATGCCGCCTTAAGTATAATTTTAGCATCTGCAACAGTTCCAGCTACTCCACCTCGACTGATGCAAACAGTATCAATTACCTTATTATTTTGATTCAATAGAATTAACCAAAACTCTTCATGAGGCAAATCAGCCAAAGCAGGATAAATAACATCAAATGCATCTTTACTTGATGCTATCTTAGGTTTGCCTTGCGATGATTCCGCTTTTCGTCTTCTCCCCAACTCTAATGAAGAGGTTATCGATATCGCTTTCGCCTCTCCTATACCCTTAAATTTCATTAAGTCCGGTATAGAAACTTTACCTAACTCATTTAGATTATTATCTACACTGTGTAATATTCTTTTAGATAATTCTACTGCTGATTCGTCTCTACTGCCAGAACCAATAATTATCGCGATTAATTCAGCATCACTAAGCACAGCACGGCCTTTTGCAACCAGCTTCTCGCGAGGTCGGTCATCTTCTGCCCAAGACTTTATTGATAGTGATTCTGACATGATAATTTCAAAAATAAAAAAAGGGCCCCAAAAATGGAGCCCTTTTCAAATTATCTTGTATTCAACAACTTAAAGCGCAGCAACTTGCTTTGCTAAACCGGACTTAAGGTTAGCAGCTTTGTTTTTATGAATAATGTTGTTTTTTGTTAATTTATCAATCATAGAGAAAACACCTGGAACAGCTTTTTCAGCTTCTTTTTTATCACTTTCTTCCCTAAGAGCCTTTAATGCATTACGCATTGTCTTGTGAACATATTTGTTCGCAACTCTTTTCTTTTCTGATTGTCTAATTCTTTTTAATGCTGACTTATGATTTGCCATTTTCTAATTTTTTAAGGAACGCAAAGGTATATCTTTTTGTTTATGCTCCTAATATTGAATATTCTATTTTTTTTTGACAACTACTTGATCGTGAATAGTATCATCAACTAAGATTCTACCACAGTGTTCGCAAACAATAATTTTTTTGTGCGTACTAATGTCAAGAGTTCTTTGTGGTGGTATTTTATTAAAACAACCACCGCAAGCATCTCTTTCAACTCTAACAACAGCCAAGCCATTATGAGCATTAGTTCTAACTCTAGAGTAGGCCTTAACTAATCTCTCTTCAATTACCTTTTCGGCTTTCTTCGATTTCTTTAAAAGAGATTCTTCGTCTTTCTGAGTTTCAGCAATAATACCATCTAACTCTTCTTTTTTATGTTTTAAATCTGCTGATCTAGAATCTAATTTTTCTTGTGCCGCAGCTAAGATTTCTTTCTTAGAAGTGATTCCAAAATCAGCCTCTTTAATTCTTTTTTCAGCTAATTGGATTTCTAAATTTTGGTATTCAAGTTCCTTAGTTAGAGAATCGAACTCTCGGTTGTTTCTAACTTTATTTTGCTGATCTTCATATTTCTTAATTAAAGCTTTGGACTCTTGAATTGTATTTTTTTGATTTGCATGATCTTGCTCAACTCCAGAAATTTCTTCGTTTATGTTACTAATTCTAGTTTCTAACCCCCCAATCTCATCTTCTAAATCTTGAACTTCTAAAGGTAATTCTCCTCTAACCGTTCTAATTTCATCAATTCTAGAATCGATTTGTTGTAAAGTATATAAAGCCAAAAGTCTTTCTTCAACTGTTGCTGGTGCTTCAGTACTCTTTTTGGTTTTAGTCTCCGCCATAATAATATTTTATAGAATTTGTATCCATTTTTGTCAAATGGAGTGCAAATGTAGGAAATTTTTCACTAATAATATCATAGAAAAGTTCACATGTGTATTGCTCGCTTTCATAATGACCTATATCTATTACAACTATTTGATTATCAGCATCAAAAAACTCATGATACTTAATATCACTTGTAATAAAAGCATCTGCTCTGGCTGCAATCGCATTTTTAATCAAAAAACTACCCGATCCACCGCACATTGCCACTCGCTTAATTGGCTTTTTGAGTAAAGAAGTGTGGCGCATGCACTTTGTATTAAACCCATCAGAAATATATTTCAAAAAATTCTGTTCGGACATTTCAACCTCCAACTCGCCAATCATTCCAGAACCAATTCCGTTCCAATTATTTTCTAATGGTATGATATCATAAGCCACCTCTTCGTATGGGTGAGCTGCCTTAAGCTCATACAATAATTTGCCTTTTAGATGTGCTGGAAATACAACTTCAATTTTAGTTTCTTTTTCCGTATGCCGCTTTCCTTTCTCACCTATATAGGGAGATGCATTTGCGGAAGGCATAAACGTACCTTCACCTGTAGAACTATAGCTACACTCCGAATATTCTCCAATTTTACCAGCACCGGCATTAAATAATGCATCTCGAACTTCGTCTGCATTATCCTCGGGGCAAAGCGTTACTAACTTGCTTAATACATTGCTTTTAGAGGCCAATATGGAGACGTTCTTTAGATTTAATTTATCGGCAATTTTTCTATTTACACCACTGACAATATTATCTAAATTGGTGTGTGCCGCATAAATAGCAATATCATGTTTAATTGCTTTAATTACTATACGCTCGACATAATCGTTGCCATTGAGCTTCTTTAGCCCAGAAAAAATAATAGGATGATGCGCAATAATTAAATTACACTTCTTGTCTATTGCCTCATTAATAACTGCTTCAGTGCTGTCAAGACATATTATTGCCCCTGTGACTTCCATTTCAAGACTGCCAACTATTAAACCGGCATTATCGTAGGATTCTTGATACTGCAATGGAGCAAATTCCTCCAGATAATTTGTTATTTCTTTTACTTGCATAAATCTATAAAACTAGTACCACAAAAATACAAATGGAAGTGGATTGATTATCTTTGTTTTTGGATGAAGATAGTCAGAATATTATTATTACCCATTTCCTTCCTTTATGGCACTTTAACTTGGATTAGAAATATCTTATTCGATCTTGGAATTTTATCTGAAAAGAAATTCAAATTACCAATTATAGCAATTGGAAACTTAAATGTTGGCGGAACAGGAAAAACTCCGCACATCGAATACCTAATTGACCTGCTTAGGAATAATTATCAACTGGCTACCTTAAGTAGAGGTTATGGCCGAATTACCTCCGGCTACCGAATAGCATCCATAAACGCGTCTGCTAAAGAAATTGGCGATGAACCTCGACAAATCAAACAAAAATTTAAAGAAAAAGTTATAGTAGCCGTTGATACTAATCGCGTTAGGGGAATCAAAGAATTGCAAAAACAAAACAAAAAAATAGAAATCGTTTTACTTGACGATGCCTTCCAGCATCGATATGTAAAACCTGGGCTAAATTTGCTGTTAACACCCTATCAAAAACTGTATATAAAAGACTTGATGCTACCAACTGGATATTTACGAGAATGGGCTTCTGGAAGTAGGCGAGCTGATATAATTATCGTAACTAAAACCCCTAAATCTTTTTCTGCTTTAGAAAGACGAATTATTACCGATGACCTCGCCCCAAAAGCATATCAAAAAGTTCTCTTTTCTTATTATAAGTATGGTAACCTCAAAACAATAAAAGAAGGCCAAATAATTGTTGGTATAGAGTCTTATTCTGCACAAAAATATAGTGTACTGTTGCTTACTGGAATTGCTAATTCTAGTAATTTATTCTACTATCTCAAAAGTAGGTTTGATACTGTTGAGCAAATTGAATTTGCTGACCATCATCAATATTCGGTTCGAGACATCGAAAAAGTCAAAGAAGTTTTTGATATTATTGCAGGAGAAAAGAAAATCATCATTACCACTGAAAAAGATGTGATGAGACTATCACACGAGGGGCTGCAAGAAGCGATTAAAGACCTACCTATCTTTTATTTGCCAATTCAAGTTAAATTTCACGGTGAAGATGGCGCCATATTTAATGAACAAGTACTAAGACATGTTAGAGACTATAAAATCGACAGCTAAATACATTCAAGAAAAAGTTTCATTTAGTCCAAAAGCTGGAATAATTTTAGGAACTGGTTTGGGCGGGTTGGTTGATGAAATAGACATAAAACACGTGCTACCATATGAAACCATTCCCGATTTCCCTGTTTCTACTGTTGAAGGGCATTCTGGGAGGTTAATTTTTGGCCTATTAAATGGCATCGAAATAGTTGCTATGCAAGGCAGGTTTCATTTTTATGAGGGTTATTCGATGAGCAAAGTTGTATTTCCTGTTCGCGTTATGAAGTATTTGGGCATCGAACGACTATTTGTTTCTAATGCTAGCGGTGGGGTTAATCCAGACTTCGAAATTGGCGACCTAATGATTTTAACAGACCACATCAATCAAACTGGACAAAATCCCTTAATTGGCGCAAATTTAGATGAATTAGGTGTTCGGTTTCCTGATATGAGTGAACCTTATCACAAGCAGATGGTTGTCATGGCAAAAGAAATTGCTAAAGAAAACGACATTAAAGTAGTTGAAGGAGTTTATGTTGGTCTTACTGGGCCTACCTTAGAAACACCTGCGGAATATCTCTACGTTAGAAAAATAGGAGGAGATACAGTAGGTATGTCAACAGTACCTGAAGTTATTGCAGCTAGACATATGCAAATACCTTGTTTCGCTATGTCGATTATTACAGATCTTGGTGTGCCTGGAAAAATTGTTGAGGTGACTCACGAAGATGTACAGCAAGTTGCTGAAGAAGTTCAACCAAAAATGACTTTCATTATAAAAGAACTAATTAAACAAACATGCGGATAAAAAACTTACTTATTGTTCTTGTCGCTACACTATCTACTTTTGGGTCCATTGCGCAAGATTCACAAAACATAAATCTATTATTTCATTGGGAGAACGACACGCTTCTGCCTTCCGCTGCTCACAACAATACCTATAATGAAATATGGGGATTTGTGCAAAACGGAATTGAATATGGAGTAATTGGTTCAACATGGGGTACTCATGTTTTTGACCTCTCTAACCCTGGAAATATTGTCGAAGTAGCTTCTATAAAAGGTGAGCATTATGGTCCGGATATAGTCCATCGCGATTATCATGACTACAATGGCTACCTATACATGGTTTCTGATGAAGGACAAGGAATTAGCACTTTACGAATAGTCGATTTACAATACTTACCAGATTCAGCAGTAACTGTTTACTCCGAAGACTCGCTTTTTTCTCGATCTCATAATATTTTTATTGATACACTTAACGCTAAACTATACTCTTGCGGGGGTGACAATAACCAAGGTGTCACTGTGTTTTCACTTGCAAACCCTGAAATCCCAGTGCAAATTGGAGAAGAGCCATTATCTTCTGTATCTCATGATATTTTTGTACGGAATGATACTGCGTTTATAAACGATGGCACATCGGGTTTATTAATTTATGATTTTTCTGATGCGGGAAATCCATTATTAATTGGGTCATTAAGTTCTTATCCGCAACAGGGGTATAACCACTCAGGATGGTTAAACGAAGACGGTTCCATATATGTATTAGCAGATGAAACTCACGGTAAAGATCTGAAAATATTAGACGTTTCAGACTATTCTAATATTGAAGTTTTAGACACCATGACCTCACAGATAGATAGTATACATACAATTCCACATAATGTTATGATAAAAGGAGATTATGCATACGTCAGCTATTATTTTGACGGAATGGTAGTATACAACATTGCCGACCCCAGCAATCCCTATATCTCTGGATACTATGACACCTCAATAGAAGAACACGCAAATTTTATTTATCGAGGGTGTTGGGGTATTTACAGTTTTTTACCTTCCGGAATTATACTAGCATCGGACATGCAAAATGGATTATTTGTTTTTGATGTAACAGCCGCCATAGGTACAAATGAAATTGCAACCGATAGATTTAAAGTTATCGTTTTTCCTAATCCATTTTTGGAGACGTTTATTATTTCAACACAAGATTTTAAAGAAACTAGTTTTCAACTTACTAATCTCAATGGGCAAATTTTAAAAGAAGGGAATTTACTAAGTTCCATGGAAACTATTACGTTAAATAAGCTGCCAGTCGGAACATACCTTCTTAAAGTAAGTTCCAGCGGCAACACAATTACCAAAAAGTTAGTAAAGACTAATTAAATATTGCTATGAAAAAAAGAAACCTATTAACATTCGCCATAATTATAATGATGGCATTAATTGGATGCGAAAGTGACAATTCGACTAGTAAGACTGATTATAATACCTCAGTCAAAGGAACCATCGTTGGTGGCTCTGGACAGTCAGTAATCTTTGAAATGCTGCGCTCTAATGGCGTCGACCAATTGGATACTATTACACTAAACGAAACTGGAAGTTTTGAATTTGGTGCAAATGTTAAAGGCCAGGGATTTTATCGTGTACGTTTAACTCAAAATAATTTTGTTGTACTGATTCTTTCTGAAGGGGAAACTATTACATTCTCTTCAAATGCAAGTGCTTTAGAACAAACATTTACGGTGAGTGGATCACCTGAAACAGAAAGACTTAAACAATTCAACCTTTTCGTAAACAAGCTTTACTTAAGTAATGATTCATTAGCTAAAGCTTCTAAAATACACCAAGCAAATCGAGACGTGAATGCTTATATGGCTGCCAGCCAATTCCAACAAGGATTAGGGATGAAGAGGGATGCTTTTATTCGAAACTTCGTGGATGAAAATCCAGGGTCTTTGGCTTCATTAGCTGCTGTGGAAAATTTAAACTCAGATATTGATTATCAATACTACAAAAAAGTAGCTGACGCACTAAAATCGAAGATTCCAAATTCACCGTACTTTCAAAATTTAAATTCCCGTGTCGTAGAATTGGGTAAAATGGCTGTTGGATCTGTTGCGCCAGACATTACAATGGCTACTCCTGAAGGCGGAACATTGTCCCTTTCTGAGCTTCGAGGAAATGTTGTTCTTATTGATTTCTGGGCTTCTTGGTGTCGACCCTGTAGAGCAGAAAATCCAAACGTAGTTAGAACATACAATCAATATCATTCTAAAGGTTTCGATGTTTTTAGTGTATCCTTGGATAAATCTCCTGATGCCTGGAGACGCGCTATTTTGCAAGATGGCCTTGTTTGGCCAAATCATGTTTCAGATCTAAGACATTGGCAATCTGCGGCTGCCAAATTATATAATGTGAAAGGCATTCCACAAACGTATCTAATAGACAAGGAGGGTGTAATTCTAGCCAAAAATCTTCGCGGACCGGCATTAGAAGAAAAGTTGGCTGAAATCTTTGGTAGCTAACTTACATGTTACGCACTTTTTCTTCATTAATGATTGTACTATTATTCACTAGTTTATCTGCACAGGAAGGATATTGGCAACAAGAAGTCAACTATACTATTGATGTAAGGCTTAACGATAAGTCTCACGAACTGAGTGGCTACGAAACGATGCAATACATTAATAATTCGCCTGACGAATTATCTTTTATTTACATCCATTTATGGCCAAATGCATACAAAAACAATGAATCTGCAATGGGAAAACAACTCTACGAAAATGGAGAGTTAGATTTTTATTATTCCGAAGATAAAAACAGAGGGTTTATTGATAGCTTAAATTTCGAAATAGACGGTAAAACAGCAAAGTGGAAGATTGATTCAACGCACGTAGACATCGCAAAACTATATCTTAATTCTCCACTTAAATCAGGAGAAAAAATAAGTATCACCACTCCTTTTCATGTTAAGATTCCGCTGGGCATCTATTCCAGGCTAGGCCACATGGGTGAATCTTATCAGATAACACAATGGTATCCTAAACCAGCGGTTTACGATAAAAATGGTTGGAACCAAATGCCTTACTTGACACAGGGTGAATTCTATTCAGAGTTTGGTTCATTCGATGTTTACATTACGCTTCCAGAAAACTATGTGCTGGGAGCAACTGGAGACATGGTAGATGGTGAAGAAGAATTGGCCTGGTTAAACGAAAAGGTACTTCTCACGCAAGCTAAAACATCATATGATGAAAATATGGATTTTCCTGAATCATCTGCAAAGCTGAAGACTTTGAGATTTAAACAAAATAACGTACACGATTTCGCATGGTTTGCTGATAAAAGATATCATGTTTTAAAGGGTGAAGTTGAACTTCCTCATACAAAAGAGAAAGTCACAACTTGGGCAATGTTTACTAATTCTGAGGCTAATTTATGGACTAGTAGTATAGAATATTTAAATGATGCCGTTTATTACTATTCACTTTGGAACGGAGACTATCCTTATAAGCATTGCACTGCAGTTGATGGTGCGTTAAGTGCTGGGGCTGGAATGGAGTACCCAAATATTACGGTAATTGGAGAGTCAGGTTCAGCCTTTCTTCTGGAAACAGTTATCATGCACGAGGTAGGCCATAATTGGTTCTATGGAATTCTGGGATCGGATGAGCGCACGCACCCCTGGATGGATGAGGGACTTAATTCTTTTAACGAAAACCGCTACACAGAAATCAAGCATCCAGACATTAACATTGCCGGTAACAATAGTTATAATGGTGTGCTTAAGATTTTTGATATGGCGCAACATCTGCACAAAGAGCAATACTACATTGGGTATCAAATCGGTGCAAGAAAAGATTTAGACCAACCGATTGAATTTCCTTCAGCTGATTATACGTATGCCAACTATGGAACAATTGTGTATGGTAAATCAGCAATTTCATTCGATTACCTAATGGCCTATTTAGGTGAAGAAGCAATGGATAAAGCAATGCAAAAATACTTCGATACATGGAAATTTAAACACCCGCAGCCGGAAGATCTGAGGAAAATTATAGAAGAAGAATCAGGTAAAGACTTAACTTGGTTTTTTGAAGACATGCTTAACACCACCAAAAAATTAGATTACAAAATTGTCTCTGCTAAACCGTATAAAAGTATTGAAGGAAAATATTATGAAATTAAGGTGAAGAATATGGGAGATATTGCCAGTCCCTTTTCCATCTCCGGTGTAAAAAACGATTCCATAGTTACTACACAATGGTTTGAAGGTACATCTAAGGATACACTTGTGCGAATTTCATACCAAAGTTACGATAACCTACGTATTGATCGTCAATTGAATCTTCCGGAAACAAAGCGAAAAAATAATTCCATTAAAACACGAGGACTATGCAAAAAAATGGAGCCGCTGCGACTTCAACCTTTGGGAAGTATCGAAAACCCAGATAAAACACAATTGTTCTTTTCACCAATTGTCGGGTGGAACAATTACGACAAAGTAATGATTGGTCTAACCTTTTACAATGCATTTATTCCACAAAAAACATTCGAGTATGCAATTGCACCTATGTATTCGTTCGAGACGAACGAACCTATCGGTGGTGGCTTTATGAATTATAATTTCTTACCTAAATCAAATTTATTTAGACAGATTTCCGTTGGCTTATCTGGACAGCGCTATCATACGGCCGTATCATCACTCCCGGATAACCATGATTCTTTTTGGAAACTATCTCCAAAAATTGATTTTTTCATGAAAAAGAAAAAAGCCCGAAGTACAATTTCACATCTGATCTCATTATCATCATCCATAATAAACGAAACTAGTTATGTTCCTGATTACAATGTCGGAATAATTTACAGTCCTAAAATTTCATCACTAAAGGCATATAATAAAGTTATTTACTCTTTAGAAAACAACAAAACCTTAAACCCATTTGAGATATATGCAGTTGGGGAATTCACAAATGACTTTGCTAAAATATCGGCAGAAGCGAACTTTCAAGTCGACTTTAAGAAAGATGGAAAAGAAGTTAAAGTAAGATTGTTTGGTGGTAGTTTCTTGTTTAATCAAACAAATAATGCCCGGTATAACTATAGAATGGATGGTATAAGAGGATACAACGACTACACTTATGACCACGCCTATTTTGGCAGAAATGAATCTAAAAACCTGCTAAGCCAACAATTTGCAATGGGTTATGGAGGATTTAAAATACCTACTGCAGTTGGGCAATCTAATAAATGGTTAGTTGCTATGAATGTAAAAGTAGATATTCCAATTGGAATACCAGTTGGGCTTTTTCTTGATGCTGGTTATGGTTATAATACTTCGGCTAACATTAATTATGATTTCGGAATACATGTTCCGCTTATGGATGATGTCTTTGAAATATACTTTCCTGTATTTTGGTCGCAAGATATACAAGGTGCTATTGATGCAAACGGAACAACTTATGGTCAGTTAATTCGTTTTATACTGCATGTTGAAAAAATCAATCCTTTCCAGTTACTTCGAGATTTTGAGTTCTAATTGATGGAAAATGGTAAAAAAATATATTTCGCTTCCGATTTCCACTTGGGTGTTCCTTCTTATGAATCTAGTTTAGAACGCGAGAAAAAAGTTGTTAAGTGGCTAGAATCTATTCGAGTCGATGCCTCAGAAATTTATTTAGTTGGGGATATCTTCGATTTCTGGTTCGAATACAAAACAGCTGTACCAAGAGGGTTTGTTCGATTATTAGGTAAAATTGCTGAAATCACTGACGCAGGTATTCCTATTCACTTTTTTACAGGCAACCACGACATGTGGACATTTGATTACTTGGAAAAGGAGTGTGGAGTTAAAGTCTATCGAAATCCGATCAAAATAGAATACAATGGCAAGAAGTTCTTTATTGGTCATGGTGACGGTCTCGGCCCTGGAGAGAACTCTTACAAAATATTAAAAGGAATATTTGCAAGTAAATTGTGTCAATGGGCATTCGCTCGATTGCATCCTAATTTGGGAATAGGCATTGCTAATCTATGGTCTAGAAGAAGTAGAATTTCGAATGCTGGTTACGATGAAATTTTTCATGGTGAGGAGAAAGAAATACTGGTTTCTTTTTGTAAAAACGAGCTAAAAAAATCACACTTTGACTACTTCATTTTCGGCCATAGACACCTCATTCTTGATATCACTGTTGGTGAAAATAGCCGATATATCAATTTAGGGGAGTGGGTTACAAACCCAACTTATGCTGTGTTTGATGCAAAAGAAATAAAATTACTTCCTTTTTATTAACCGACTTTCGCTGCCAAATCTGCCAAGCGACTGGAATATCCAGCTTCGTTATCATACCAACTCACAATCTTTATAGTGTTACCATTAACTGCAGTTAACAATGAGTCAAATATTGATGAATGTGGATTGCCAATAATATCAACAGAAACAATAGGCTCATTTTGGTACTCTAAAATCCCTTTCATTTCTGTGACTGCAATATTCTTAAAAGCAGCGTTAATCTCTTCTTTCGTCACCGCCCGTTTAAGAGTACAAGTAAAATCAGTTAACGATCCGTCAGGAACAGGCACACGAATAGCGTAACCATTTAGTTTACCTTCTAGATGTGGGTACAATTTAACGATTGCTTCAGCTGCTCCTGTCGTTGTTGGTATTAAAGAAACAGCGGCAGCCCGTGCTCTTCTCATGTCGCCATGCGGTGCATCGTGCAATCGTTGATCCGAAGTGTAGGAATGAACTGTTGTTATGTACCCGTTTTCTATTCCCCAAAGCTCGTCTAAAACTTTAACCAAAGGAGCAACACAATTTGTGGTGCAGGAAGCATTGGACAAAACAGTTTCATCTCCCGTTAAAGATTTATCGTTAACTCCCATCACAACAACTTTAACTCCATCTCCCTGAGGAGGTGCCGAAATAATAACTTTTTTTGCTCCTGCCGATATGTGTTTAGTTGCTGCTTCTTTTGTTCTAAAGATTCCTGTTGATTCTATTACAAGGTCAATTTTTAAATCACTCCAAGGCAAATCTTCTGGATTTTTAGAAGAATATAAATAAATAGGTTTTTCATTTATCCTTATCAAGTTTTCACCTAATTCAATGTTTCCGTTGAATTTTCCATGAACAGAATCATACTTAAATAGATGCGATAAAGTGGCAACATCTGTTAAATCATTAACGGCAATTAACTCTAATGCGTCATTTTGTAAAATAGCTCTTGCTGCCGATCGTCCTATCCTTCCAAATCCATTAATGGCTATCCTAACTTTACTCATAAAAATAATTTTGGTCTAATGTACTCACAAAAAAATCCCTCGAAACACGAGAGACTTTTAATTTAGTTTTGATTTATTGATTACATCACAACAAACTTCGCAACTTTTCTAGAATCGTTTGATTCTAATGTTGTAAAGTATGTTCCTTGACCCAGTTGAGATACATCAAATTCAACTGTATTGAAACCAGCGTTAAAGTTCGCAACAGGTAGCGACTTCATTAACTTACCGCTCATATCGAATATTTGTATTGTAGCCGCTGCGTTTTCTGCTAACTCAAATGTTAACGCTCCATTCGTTGTCATTGGGTTAGGATATACTTTTAAATCACTAATTAGTTCCTTATCGTCTAAACTTCCGTCACTAAACTCACCAATGCCTGTTCCAGCTGTAGATTCCCACATGCCTCTGCCGTGTGTTCCTAGATAAATTTGACCTCTGTTATGCTGAGATGCACCATATGGTAATGATTGTTGACGAACAGCAAAAACTGGTGTGTGCGCCATTGAACTATTTTCATCAGTCCAAACCACTGGGCTTGCATAAACATCTTCAGTAGCCCAAACACCCATATCCGTTCCTACTACGCAATAACCTGGTCGGTCGACCATAATAACAGCATCAAAACAAGGCATTGGGGGCAGGTTCCCTTGAATACTAGTAAACGCATTGCTATTTGCCGTCGTGGCATTAGTTGAACGCCATACAAAATTCGATTGACCATAATTTCCTGAGGTTACCACTACATTATCAGGGTTATTTGGATCAACCGCAATTCCAGTTACTGAACCTCCTGAAATATTTAAATTAACGAAACTCAAATTTGCAGCATCTGCTGCTGTATATACATCGTTTAAGCCTGACAATCTATAAACAGAACCACCACTACTATGACCAGTTCCTACAAACATGTGATTTCCATCAGTAGAAAATTCAATACAACTTACCGTTCCAGAAATTCCGTCTGTTATATCTAACCAGTTTAAGTCTTCAGTACTTAAATCAAGTTTTAAAGAATTTCTAGTTAAAGAAACGCCACCAACTATACCCGCTGCAAATACAGACTGTATCGGATCAATAACTTTTAGTACATCTCCAGGATTAATATTCATTGGTATTGTATAAGGAATTGGAAGAAAATTTGTGTTACTAATTAAATTTAGTTCGTCTCCAGCACTAAACTTCGTATCGAACTCTACCCAAACGGTTTCAGTTGCTGAAGGTGCATTATCAAATTGAACTTCGAGGCTTCCCTTGTTAACCCCTGTATATTCAATTGTACCAGTTCCGTCTCCGATAAAAGTGCCGGCAGCATCTGTACAAAGTTGGTTTCCTGCATATACTTTAATAGAACCCTCTACTAATTGGGCAACATCTTGTACAAAAGCAATATCAAATGAGTAATTTTTTACAACACCATCACCTTGTAAAATAGCTTGTGGGGCATTGGTGTTACTAAAGACAATAGAGTCTTTACTTGTTGGGTCATTAGCAGATTCCCATAAGCGCCCCACTGTGTAGAAACTTCCCTGACCACATATAGGTCCAGGGCTTCCTCCTGTGCAAATATTTGCCGCTGCAGCACCATCAATACCTCTTGCAAAATCTTGGAAATAAATAGTAGCAAAACGAATATTTGTTATTTGTGAATAATCACAATCATAACCATCGCCACCTCTAACATCTTCACCTTCTAAACCTGAACCAAAACCAATGGCGTCTATTTCTCTAGTGACTTCAACAGTTCCATTGTCTTGCGAACCTCCCATTAGCTTGCCATCAATATCCATGGCTACCGCATAACAAGTAAATGTATTATACCCCTTGCTCGCCGGATAATATGTAACACCTTGATCGTAAGAAATTGTAACACCACCATCTGAACCTATGAGCATTTTATTCGGATTGTGCGGATCGAAAACGATAGTATGTTTATCTGAATGCACATTAAACTCTATGGCGCCAAATTCATTAGCAATTCTGGTTAATGAACCATCATATTTCCATAATTGAACTCCTCCAATATAAACAGTAGAAGCATCTTCTGGATTAACAGCTAAGGCCAAATCATAATATCCTTGTCCATCATCCCCAAATAAACCGGAATTTTCATCCCAAATGTTCGTTACAGGACCCTGCGCCAAGCTCCATGTATATCCCTTATCAGCAGACCGGTATAGTCCACGAATATGACCCCCTGTAACCGAAAGAGCCCATGCCGTATCTCCATTCATTGAATATTGAATAACAGTTCTTTGCCCGCCAGGAGCAGAAGAACCCGTTGCTAATTCAAAACTACCAATCGAACCATCGGCAGAAACCATTACACTTCCACCTGTTACCATCATTACAGTCCCATCCCGAGCAATTTTCACATCTTGGATAGACCCAACACATTGACCTACTGCATTAGTTGCTGCACATTCCCAAGTTGTTCCTCCGTTAGAAGATAACATTAATCCTTGTTTAGTCGCTGCAAAAACCCTTTGGTCATTTGTTGGGTCAACTGCAATAGCATTGATATTAGTCCAGTCGGCACCCATACTATTTGTAGGAGTTGGGATCGTAGAAGGAAGTAATTCAAAATTTTCTCCGTCTGTAGATTTGTACATCCCCATACCAATCATGCCAGAATTGCCATTTCCACTATAGGTTTCAAAAGAAGATCCTGTTCCTACATAAATAGTTCCATTGACCCCTTGATCGATACAGCTAATTGCCGGAGCATCAGATTGGTCATTAATCGGAAGCCAAGTTGAACAACCATCACTTGATTTAAATAAACCACCAGCGACACTACCTGCATAAACGGTATTACCAGTTGTGTCAAGAATATCAACAAGAACAGCTCGTGTTCGTCCACCTACATTATCTGGCCCTCGCTCTGCCCATTCTAAACCAACACTGCCACGCTGCCCTTCATAAAAACTAACTTGTTCTCTTGCGTTTAAAACATCTCTAGGATCTATTTCTCCAGTATTAAGGTCGGCACGAAACATTTTCTGAAACTCTTGAGAATGTCTCCAACTTTGTGCTTTCTTATTAAATGACAATTGAGTTCTAACCTCATAGGAGGGTGAAACATTATTATTACTATTCATTGCTATATATCCAGCTCCAGCTAGAGATATTGCTAATGCGCTTACGAGTAATGTATTCTTCATATCGTGATAATTTTATCTTAAAAACAGGAGCGCAAGATACGCATTTATATTCCTAATTAGAAAGCAGTTTATTTAAATTCTTTGAATGCTAATATCATAATTGAATTACCAGGAAAAATCAGCATCACATAAGATAAAATTACACATTGGGATAAACCCAACAATTACAGAGTTATTAAACGGTTGAATTTGAAAGGTAGACGGATATTCTTTGCTAGAAGAGATGCTTCTCAGCATGGTAGGATGAACGAACTAGAGGTCCGCTTTCAACATAACGAAAGCCCATCTTCAAACCTATTGCCTTAAATTTATCGAACATTTTTGGATTTACAAATTCAGCTACTGGCAAATGCTCTTTAGTTGGTTGTAAATACTGACCTAGAGTAAGAATGTCAACATTTACCGATCGCAAATCTGTCATGGTTTCGATGACTTCCTCTTCTTTTTCTCCAAGACCAAGCATAACACCGGATTTGGTTTTCATCCCCCCCTTTTTTAAGCGCATTAAAACCTCCAAACTTCTGTCATACTTTGCTTGAATTCGAACTTCTTTAGTTAGCCTCCGAACTGTTTCCAAATTGTGAGACACAATTTCTGGAGCTACGTCAATTATTCTTTGCAGATTATCCCACTTTCCCATAAAATCTGGAATTAGGGTTTCCATTGTGGTTGAAGGGCTTAACTCCCTTACCTTATTAACAACATTTGCCCATATTATGGAGCCTCCGTCTTCTAGGTCATCTCTATCAACGGATGTTAAAACACAGTGCTTTACACTCATCAACTTTACCGACTTAGCAACTCTAAGTGGTTCAAATGGATCTACTGCCTCTGGCCTGCCAGTTGCAACAGCGCAAAAGCCACATGATCTTGTGCAGATGTTACCAAGTATCATAAACGTTGCAGTGCCTGCGCCCCAACATTCTCCCATGTTAGGGCAATTTCCACTTTCGCAAATTGTATGTAATTTATGGTCAGAAACCAGCTCTCTAACTTTTAGGTATTCCTTTCCTGTTGGAAGCTTAACCCTTAACCAACTAGGCTTCTTTACTCTTGCTGAAGATTTTTCTTCAACGCCAACCTCACTCATGATTTTCTTTATTGTTTTTTCCCGAAATGAAAGCTCATATATCCAGTTACAAAAAATCGTTGATTGTGCGCGAACGCCATTAACGGAATTTTCTTCAAATAGGCATCAAATGCCAACCCTGTTTCAATGCCACGAACTAGAGTACTTTCACTAGCATAGTCAAAGTTAAAGCCCACTTTCCAATGAATACCTGGATATACTTTTGTTTGATTAAAGCCCCGAAAATAGGTATCCCTACCTAATATCATTTCGGGGTTGTGAATGTCTGGATTATAAGCTTCGGAAGATGGAGTTGATCCTTCTGGTCTTCCTAAAACGCTTGGATAAAGAATTTCTAGGTATACAGGCCGTGTAAACCCAATTGAGGCACCAATATTATAGTTAATCGCTACTTGAACCCCAAGTTTGCTTCCCTTAGCATAAATGATTTTTTGCTGACCGATACTAGGACGAAAAACAGTAAAGTAATTCAACTTTCCGTAGACATATTTCTTTGTGTTATCAACATATGGATTAAGTCTTTTCTCTTCTTTTAAATGTTTAAATGTAACCAACTCGGCCGTAAATAACCATTTTTTGCCTTCGTTTCTATGCTTTGCCTTTGTAGCACTAATACCCCAGCCATTGGTATGAAACAAAATACTCGCATATAATTCCGAATCAAACTCAACACTGGATGCAAAATCCACTTTTTGAGCAGAAATGCATAGAGCCATTCCGACAAAAAACCATATAAGTAATAATTTCTTCATCATAATAACGTCAAGTTAATGCAAATATAGGACATTTACCGCTAATTTAAACCTGAACGATACGCGGATGAAAACGGTAGAATCAAAATATAATGGAGAGCTAAGAACTAGTTCGGTACATGTTAAGTCTGGGGTGGAAATAATTACAGATGCCCCGACAGATAACAATGGCAAAGGTGAAGCGTTTTCTCCCACAGATCTTTTAGCAACAGCTTTAGGGAGTTGTGCCGTTACAATTATGGGATTATATGCCCTAAAAAACAATTTCGAGATTGGCACGCCATCATTTAATATTGAAAAAACAATGGCAACTGCCCCTAGAAGAGTGGCAAAATTAAAAGTGGAAATCTCGTTTGCCAAGTATCCTTTTACTGAACAGCAAAAACAAATATTACTGAATGCGGCGGAAAATTGTCCAGTGGCTAAAAGCTTACACCCCCAATTAGAGCAAGAGTTAATTTTTAACTGGTAGCAATTTGACTTTCAATTGCTTCTGCTGAAATCTCTGAATGAGCTGCTGAATAGCTGCAATGTCCATTGTTAATAAGCAACAACTGAGGAGATTCGTGTCGAACTTCAAAAATTTCTGCTAGCTGATCAGATACGTCTCTATACTTAATAAGATCTAGATAATAAGTAGGAAGTTTATCTTCTGAAATATTCCAACTAGATTCCAAATTCTTTTTTGCAAAAAAACTTACAGAACATCGCGTGCTATGCTTTAATATTAAAACACCTGCGTTACTGTTATAATTAGATTCTTGAATTAAAAAAGAAATTTGATCTACGGAAGTAATTGGCTTCCAATTCATACGAAAATTATACTTGATCTTCTTGCTCAGTATGCTCATCTAGCTCACCATAGGCAGGACACCTTTCATGCGAGGCACAAGACGACAATAGACATGTTACAAACATCAATACTGAGATTATTCCAATTAGCTTTTTCATCTTTTACTTCTTAATTTCAGAAATTTGAGCGACAAAGATAACAACTTGTCTATTACTTACACTAAGTTAGTGTAATATAATCAATGTAAAAGTAACATTTTTTGTTTGACTGCAAAATAATTACAATTGCTATTGTTACTATTGCCTTTATCATAAACTCTAAGCATTATGTCTTCGCAGATTAATTCTTTAAAAGAAATTTCATGGAAAAAAGCACTATATAAAGAAATTAACGCATCATATTTTACTAGCATGATGCGTTTTTTAGTGGCAGAGAATAAAATTTATAGCATATATCCTAAGGAATCTCAACTATTTAATGCGTACAATTTAACACCTCTAGACAAGGTTAAGGTGGTAATTATTGGTCAGGATCCTTATCATGGAAATGGGCAAGCAAATGGGCTATGCTTTTCGGTTAACAAAGGGTTATCTCTCCCTCCTTCTCTATCTAACATTTACAAAGAACTTGTTTCAGATGTTGGCATTACCACCCCCGAGTATGGTAATCTTTCCTTTTGGGCCAACCAGGGAGTTTTATTGTTAAATTCGGCACTTACAGTCCGAGCCGGTGAGGCTAATTCCCATCAATCTATCGGTTGGGAAAAATTTACAGATGCAACAATTAAAGTAATTTCTAAAGAAAATATGGGCATAATATTTCTTTTATGGGGGGGCTTTGCTAAAAAGAAGTCCGCACTTATTGATTCATCAAAACACCATATTTTAACTACTGGGCACCCTTCACCTTTGAGCGCGAATAGGGGCTATTGGTTCGGTAACAGGCATTTTTCCAAAACCAATGAACTATTAATGAAAGAAGGAAAAAAAATAATCAATTGGCAAGTAGAATAACAACACCAAAAAATTTGCGTTCAAAGACTTAATGAGATATCTTTTCTTAATACCGTTGCTATTAATATGTTCATTGAGCTTTTCCCAAGTTAAACTTCAAGTTATTAGCGTTGATTCTAGTTCAGAACAACTCTCCTCTTTCGAGTTGGAAAAAGAATTCTCTACTCAAAATCAAGCCAAAAAAGCAGTTACTGCAATAATTCCAAAACTAATATCTGATGGATATATCTCCGCTTCATTAGACTATTGGTCATGTGACTCTATGAACTGTGTGGCATCTTTGTATATTGGCAGCCGTTACAAATGGGCTAAACTCAGCAAGGGAAATATTGATGAATATGCTCTTTCCCAGGTCGGGTTTAGAGATAAAATTTACAATAAAAAACCCCTTAATAAAAAGCAACTAGGACAACTTTTCGAAAAATTAATTGTTTATTACGAAAATAACGGATATCCTTTTGCTTCAATTCAATTGGATAGCATAGAAATATACGAAGAATCGATTTCTGCTCAACTAAAACTCCAAAAAAATCAAGTAACAGCAATTGACAGCATTTCCATAATCGGGACAGCAAAAATTTCACCTATATACATCTATAACTATTTAGACATTAAACCAGGTGCAATGTATAACGAATTAAATATTTCGAGAATATCTGCTAGAATAACCGAATTGCCATTTGTTAAACAAAAACAACCTTACGAGGTTCTTTTCACAAATGATTTTAACAAATTGACTTTGTTTTTGGAAAACAAAAAAGCCAGTCGATTTGATGGTGTGCTTGGGATATTACCCGACAACAAAACTAATAAAGTTATATTTACGGGTGACATAAAATTACTGCTCTTAAACGCCCTAGGCCGAGGAGAATCAATTAAACTAAACTGGCGGAAACTTCAAAATCAAACTACTGATCTAAAAGTTACTGCTGCTTACCCTTTTATTTTAAACACTCCTTTTGGTATTGAATCTAAATTCATGTTATATAAACGAGATACTACTTTTCAAGATGTACAAGGCCTACTTGGTGTTCAATATATATTGCCCAGAGGGAATTATTTCAAAGTATTCGCAGATCAAAAACAATCACGACTGCTCAGTACTATGGGAATGGAGAATATTTCATCGCTACCAGCTCAGATAGATGTCAATAACACAACTTACGGACTAGGTTTACGATCGGAAAAGTTAGATTACAAGTTCAACCCGACACGCGGCTATCAATTTTTTATTGAAGGCGGTGCAGGTACAAGACAAATAATTAAAAATTCTAATTTACCAGAACAAATTTATAATGATATCGAGCTCAACACCGCACAGCTAAATGGATTAGGGCATTTTAGCTATTTCATTCCGATAAAAAAACAAGCAACTATAAAATTTGGAGCAAAGGGAGCTTACCGCTATAATGAACAATTATTTAAAAATGAATTGTATAGAATTGGAGGATTGTTAACGCTAAGAGGTTTTGACGAAGAATCAATAAACGCTTCATCCTACGCAATCGGAACGATTGAATTCCGATATTTACTTGAGCAAAACTCTTACACCTATTTATTTATTGATGGAGGATATTATGAGAACAAATCTATAGAAGAATATAAATCTGACACACCTATTGGATTTGGTTTAGGAATAAGTTTTGAAACAAAAGCCGGTATTTTCTCGCTAAATTACGCTCTGGGATATCAAGAAAATGAACTAGCCCCAATAAGAGCCGCTAAAATTCATTTTGGTTTCGTAAACTTCTTCTAATAATCAACAGTTATTACTTACTTTTATCGCCTAGTTGCTATGGAAATAATTATACTTATATTAGGGGTATCAATCGGATTTGTTGCCGGATTTTTTTATCAAAAATCCAAAACTAACACTAACGCCTTCAGCGACAGCGATAACATTGAAATAGATGAGCTTAGAAATCAACTTCACGAAATAGACAAGCAAAAAACACTGCTCGAGGAACGTATTTCTAATGCAGTTGAAAAGTTTAAAAATCAAGAAGAAGATCTAAATACAAAAGCTGCCGTTATCGACAAGCTAAAAGAAGAAAACATTTTATTGCATGCCGACAATAATTCGCTTGATGAAAAGCTAAAAACACAAAAGCAAGAGCTTGAAACTATTCAGAAAAAATTTGCAACTGAATTTGAAAACATTGCTAATCGAATTCTTAAACAAAACACAACTGAATTTAGTGAGACTAACCAAAAGAAACTTAACGAAGTATTAAATCCGCTCAAGGTAAAGCTCGGAGAATTTGAAGAAAAAGTTCAAAACACGTACGAGAAAGGACTCAAAGAGCGCTCCACATTAGCAGAACAAGTTAAAAATTTAGCAGAGCTAAATAAGCAAATGCATACTGACGCTCAAAATTTGACAAGAGCATTAAAGGGCGATTCAAAAACCCAAGGAAACTGGGGAGAACTGCAACTCGAAAAAATTCTTGAAAGAGCTGGACTTGAAAACGGTATTCATTATGAAAAAGAACATAATTTAAAAACAGAAGAAGGGGCAAATCAACGGCTCGATTATATCATCAAGCTACCCGATAATAAACATTTAATTATTGATTCAAAGGTTTCGTTAACTGCCTACAATAATTACTATAACGAAGAAGATGAAATTCTAAAAGAACAGTTTTTTAAAGAACACCTAGCAAGCGTAACAGAGCATATAAATTCTTTGAGTAACAAGAATTATCAAAACCTAGATATTATTCAACCCGACTACGTAATGATGTTTTTAGCTAACGAACCCGCTCTCACATTGGCATTAAAGAAAGAACCACGGTTATTTGAAAAGGCTCTGGAAAAGAATATTGTTTTAGTGTCATCCTCTACTTTATTAGCTACGCTTCGAACTATTTCTTACATCTGGAAAACAGATAAACAAAACAAAAATGCCAAAGAAATTGCTGATCAAGCTGGTAAACTTTATGATAAATTCGTAGGCTTTACTCGCGATTTAATGGACGTTGGTAATAAAATGGAAGGAGCGTCAAAATCTTATGAAAGCGCTATGAAGAAACTATCTTTGGGCTCTGGAAATTTAGTTGGCCGGGTTCAAAAGTTAAAAAGATTGGGTGCTTCAACTACATCCAATAAAAGCATAGATCAGTCTTTGATTGACCAGTCTGAAGAGAATGAAGCTTAGAAAATCGATATATTTTATGCTAGTTGTGCTTTGCATTATTTCTTCATGCACAACCACGACAAACTTAAGCTCGACCAATTTTTCAAATATATATAATTGGTCTGATGAAAAATTCAACCCGCAATACATCGTTTATCACGATAATGATTCAACGTCTTCATTGTATTTTAAATTCAATTCGCAAGAATTGACCTATAGAGTAGTTGATGCTACCAAACCGGCTGAAGCAAAGGTTAAAGTGAATTATATTTTATACGATTCGTTCGAATCCGAAATAATTAAAGATAGCTTGACTTCTTATTTAGTTGAAAACTCTTCGGCTAGTGAGCCAAATTACATTAGTGGAAAAATTAATATAAAAGCTAAACGAGATCAAAAATATGTATTGAGAGTTACCTCAGTAGATGAATATAGTGGTTTGGAATCCGAACAATTCATTAACGTAACTAAAATTGATCTATTAACTAAGCAGAACTACCTTATAACAGACACTTCAGGAACGCCAATATTTGGAAATTTCATCAATCAATCACAAGATGTTCTTGTTCATTTTAATCATATCAGATTCAAAGAACTTCAAATAAGGTATTATAACCGCGAGTTTAAGCTAGCGCCACCCCCTTTTGCAACCTATACTCCTAAACCATTTTTGTATGAGGCAGATAGAATATCATCGGTTAAATTATCAAAAGGTGTAGCTAAAATTACCATGCCAGAAGCTGGTTTAATTCATTTGGTTGCTGATTTAGAGTCTCGGAAGGGCATAACATTGTACTCATTTCCAGAATATTTTCCGGCGTTTGGCACTAATGAAAGAATGGTTGAACCGTTGCGTTATATAACTAGTAAGAAAGAATATCAAGCTTTATTAGATGATTCAGATTTAAAGGCCGCACTAGATAAGTTTTGGATCGAAAATGCCACGAATCCTGAAAGAGCCAAAGAGCTCATCAAACACTTTTACAATAGAATTGAATACGCGAATATTTACTTTTCATCTTTTGATGAGGGTTGGAGAACGGATCGGGGAATGACCTATCTAATATTTGGCCCCCCCAACGTAATTTATAAAAATTCGAACTCGGAAAGTTGGGTTTATGGTGAAGATAATAATTATATGTCAGTGAATTTTGTATTCTCTAAAGTGATAAATCCATTTAGTGATAATGATTATCGATTGAATCGTTCCTCCATTTATAAAAGCCATTGGTATCGAGCAGTTGACAGCTGGCGACAAGGCCGTGTTTTCCTAAACAACTGATGAGAGAAAAAGAAAAATCAAATATCATTTTTGGCACCCGTCCGACAATTGAAGCTTTACAATCGGGAAAAGAAGTTGATAAGGTTTTAATTCAAAAAGGAATTAGAGGCGAAGTTTATTCTGAACTAAATCAAATGCTTAAACAAAGGAACATTGTTTCACAATACGTTCCAGTCGAGAAATTAAATCGAATAACACGAAAAAACCACCAAGGAGTAGTTGCCTTTATTTCTCCTATTATTTATAACAATATTGAAGATATTCTCCCCGGTATTTATGAAAAGGGTGAAACCCCTTTTATATTAATTCTTGATCGAATATCTGATGTTCGTAATTTTGGTGCCATTACTAGAACTGCTGAATGTGCTGGAGTTCACGCCATAATAGTTCCAGAAAAAGGTAGGGCAATGATTGGCCCGGACGCCATCAAAACATCTGCAGGTGCATTGTTTAAAATTCCTATTTGTAAGACTAGGTCGCTTAAGCAATGTGCGGATTTTCTTCAGCAGTCTGGACTTAAACTAGTTGCTTGCACTGAAAAAACTGAAGACTATTATTTTAATTTCGATTATAGTGACCCACTGGCTATAATTATGGGGTCTGAAGAAGACGGCATAAGTAGTGAGCTCATATGTAAAGCCGACCATCTTGCAAAAATTCCATTGGGAGGGAAAATAGAATCACTGAATGTATCTGTAGCAGCTGGAGTATTGATTTATGAAGCCATTCGCCAAAGAACGCTCAGATGAAATCCAATAGATTTTGGATAATTATTATCCTGCTACTAGGATCAGTATTACGTTTATTTAATCTCGAAGGTTTTTCTCTTACAAATGATGAGCTCAGTATAATTACAGGTGTAAAGAACTGTATTAACCTCTCGGATGTACTTAATAAAGGTGTAAAAACTGACGGACACACGGCATTCCTAGCAATTTTTGTTTTCGTCATTGGTAAATTATTTGGATGGGGCGCCATGGCATTAAGACTTCCCATGGTGATATTTGGAATAGCAAGCATATGGTACTCCTATTTAATCGGAAAAAAATGGTTTAATCCAACAATAGGGTTGGCTTTGGCAGGAATGATTACCTGTCTTGAATTCTCGCTAATCAACTCACAGATTGTAAGACCATATAGCCCTGGATTCTTCTTTTATCTTAGCTTCATCTACTATTGGAGTGTTTTTCTTTTTGACAAGCCAATTAACAAATCGTGGATTATATTTCTCGTGTCTCTCTTCGCTGCCCTTGGGGCTTCAACGCACTACTTTTGTGCACTTTCTGTCGGAATAACAGGAATTCTAGGATTATTCTATTTAGCTAAGGAGACTTGGAAAGGGTATTTATTCATTGGAATATTGAGTTTAATTTTGGTTTCTCCAAATTGGATCGTTTTGATGAACCAATTATCCAGTGAAAAAGTAGTTTCTTGGATCGGATATTCATCAGCCCATTTTATTTTTACTCACATCATGTATGTGTTGAACAATTCTTTCATGGTTCTTTTAGCCTGCTTGCTGCCTTTTTTGGTATGGTTAACTAAAAATAATAGCAACCGAATAAGTAAATTCCAGCTTCTAGCTTTTCTTTTCTTTATTCTACCCTATTTAGGAATTCTAATTTACGAAATCCTTGTTCAGCCAGCCGTGCAATCTAGATATCTTTACTTCTCTTTTCCTTTTCTATTACTATTTTTCCTTTCTTTTTTAGAAGACGATCGTATGTCAAAACGTATCGCACTAGCTCTTGTCTGTATAACGCTTGTTTCCTCCGTTTTAATTAACAAAACATATTCAATAGATCATTTTAGCGAGTTCAGAAAAATTGCAGAAAATCATTCTCAATGGGATCAAGAATATAATGCTAAAAAAATCACTAGTGTCACCCTAATAAATTCAGAAAAATATCTTAATTACTATTTCGATGAATTAAATATTAATCCACCATCAATAGTCTATCTGAATAAGAAATTAAAATACAAAGAAATAATTCGTTTAGTCGATGAATCGAAAAAAGACTACTTCGTATTTTCATGGTCAAGTATAAAAACTCCCCTTGAAATTTACGAAATAATAATGGAGAAATATCCCCATGTAGAAAAGCAAAATATTTATTACAATTCAGCGATAACTCTATTCTCTAAAAAGAAAAATAATACCTCAATTTTGTTTAACCAATTTTTGGATTATGATAACGAAGCATCGAAATATTGGATAGTAAATCCTAAAAATCTGATTTCTAAAGAAGGCTCTACAATAGAATCATTAAATAATAAAAGGAGATACAGTTCTAAATTCGAGGCACCAATTAGTCAACTTATCAT
>Ga0055584_100000918_pt1 | contig 28420 bp, 24 predicted proteins | sample OSDHelmetaG_FD_58716 | JGI IMG/M metagenome (GOLD analysis project Ga0055584, IMG submission 58716) | Pelagic marine sediment microbial communities from the LTER site Helgoland, North Sea, for post-phytoplankton bloom and carbon turnover... | ecosystem: Environmental > Aquatic > Marine >... | reverse complement strand
ATTAATTTTTTTGTGGGGTAATATTATGAGTACAATAGTTTTGTGGTCTTTCTTTTCTGGTGCAATCGCAGCATGTTCCTTGACTCTTGGCTCATTAGTAGGTCTTTTGTTCAGAATCCCTTCCGTTGTAATTGGATTACTTGCGGCTTTTGGTGCTGGTGCTTTATTATCAGCCTTAGCCTTAGAGCTTATCGCGCCAACTGTAGAACATTTAGTGGCTGCTAATACTTTGATTGAGATTGAGGAAACTACACACAGCCTTTATATCCTAATTGGTGGATGCGTCATTGGTGGTTTACTATTTGTTGCGCTTGATCAAATCATAGGTCAAGGAGGTGGATATTTGAGAAAAACTGCTTATATTATTTCTAAATCTGCCGTCGAAAGAAAAAAGTTTTTTAAAGAAATTCTTACAGATATATCAAAGATCCCAATCTTTAAATCTGTACCGCCTCAAGATATACAGGCTATAATAGTTAGGTTAAAACCTAGATTATTTCATGAAGGAGAAATTGTCTTTAAAAGAGGAGATACTGCAGAATCGATGTTTATAGTTAGGTATGGTAAACTTTCAATTGATAGTCCGGATCACAGAGATATTGAAGTCAGTAAGGGGAATATTGTAGGTGAGATGGCAATTCTCAAGCATACAAAACGTCCTTCAACAGTTAGAGCTGCTGAAGAAACTGAATTATTAGTGCTGAGCGCAGATGATTTTAATGAGTTGAGAATAAAAATACCTGAATTTGATGAGGCATTAAAAAATCTTGCGGCCAAGAGGATCAAAGAAAATATTAATTTTTTAGAGCAAGATAACTTAGAAAGACAAAACTGGGCTAATCAAGCTATACAAGCAATTGATCAAGGAACTGCTCACCAATTACCAACAAGAACCGACCTACAAAAAGATTTTGATTCGCATAGTCATGCCGCCATGGCTATCTGGCTAGGAATTGCTCTTGATGCTATTCCTGAGAGCATTGTGATTGGAATTGCCATACTTGGCATGGCTGCAAGTATATCTGCCTCAGGTGTTGAGCCAACATTTTTTGACGTACTACCTTATACATTCATTGCTGGTTTATTCTTATCAAATTTTCCTGAGGCATTATCTAGCTCTGCGCAAATGCAAAAGCAAGGTATGAGCTTTATTAAGGTGATATCTTTGTGGTCAAGCCTTGTAATACTAACTTCGGTAGGTGCTGCATTTGGAGCACATATCGGAGATTCAATCAGTCACAGTAGTTTGGTATTAATTGAAGGAATTGCAGCAGGGGCTATGCTCACTATGATTTGTTCGGCAATGCTTCCTGAAGCATCACATCTAGCTGATAATAATCTTGTTGGTTTGTCAACTTTAGCTGGATTCCTTTGCTCTATTTTATTTAAACTTCTTGAATAATTCATAAATTTTATTAAGCTTAACTAAATTGGGAGAATTATTGTGGAATGTGGTTGTGGAAGGTCACCAACAGGTAAATGCATAGGATGGCACAGTTTATCCGAAGATGAATTTAAGAAAAAATTAGAGGCTTTTAATAGAAAGAAAGATGAAAAGAAGTAATTGCTCTTAAGTTAAAAACCTAATAGGGAAGCTGAGTTTTTCCCATCAAAAATTTATCAACAGCGTGAGCTACTTGCCTCCCTTCGCGGATTGCCCATACAACTAGAGATTGACCTCTTCTCATATCACCAGAAACAAAAACCTTCTTTATACTTGTTTTATAATCATGATCGTTAGCTTTTACATTTCCTCTATCATCAAGCTCTAATCCTGAATCATTTATGAGTTTATCTTTAATTGGATGAACAAAACCCATAGCCAATAAAACCAAATCAGCTTTTATTGATATTTCTTCTAAATGTTTTGGGTTGTTGCTTATCTCAAATTTACCAGACTTATTTTTTTCCCAAAAAACTTTTTTTAGTTTTATACCTTTAACCCTACTTTTTTCACCTTCAAATAGTTCGGTAGATACACTCCAGGTTCTTTCGACACCTTCCTCATGGGATGATGATGTTCTTAATTTTAATGGCCAGTTTGGCCATGTTAACAATTTGTTCTCTTTGACTGGTGGCTTTTCCAATATTTCTAGTTGAGTAACTGATTTTGCACCTTGTCTATTTGAAGTGCCAATACAGTCAGAACCAGTATCACCTCCACCTATAACTACAACATTCTTTCCTTTAGCTGATATCTGATCTATTTTATCAATGCTGTCACCTTCGCATATTTTATTTTGTTTGGTCAGGAAATCCATAGCAAAGTGAACACCCTCTAACTCTCTTCCTGGTATTTTTAAATCTCTAGGATGCTCTGAACCACATGCTAATACTATCGCATCAAAAGAATCGTGTATTTCTTTAAAACTTTTATTTTCTCCAACCCTTACATTACATTTAAATGTTACTCCTTCAAGCTTCATTTGTTTTACTCTTTTATCAATATAGTGCTTTTCCATTTTAAAATTTGGTATTCCATATCTTAGTAATCCTCCTATCCTATCATTTTTTTCAAATACTGTAACATTGTGTCCTGCTCTAGCTAACTGTTGGGCGGATGCCAAACCAGCAGGTCCGGATCCGATAACTGCAATTTTTTTATTTGTTTTTGTCTGACTTACGATAGGGATGACCCAACCCTCCTTATAACCTTTATCAATTATAGATCGTTCAATACTTTTTATCGTTACAGGATTATCCTCAAGATTTAAAGTGCAAGCGGCCTCACAAGGCGCTGGACAAATTCTACCTGTAAATTCAGGGAAATTATTTGTTGCATGAAGTGTCTCAAGTGCATTCTTCCAGTCTTGATCGTAAACTAATGAATTCCATTCAGGAATTATATTATTAACAGGACAGGAATTATGACAATATGGAATTCCACAATCCATGCACCTAGAGGCTTGATTGTAAAGTACGTTTTCAGAAAACGGGATTATGAACTCTCTGAAATTCTTGAGTCTTGATTTCGGAGAAATCGATGAATTTTCCTGTCTATCATGTTCTAAAAAACCAGTTACTTTTGCCATAAATTTTGATCCTTGGACTTTTCTTTAAAATTATCTTCTTTTGAAAGTAACACTTTTTTAAAATCAACTGGTAAAACCTTTGCAAATTTTTTTAATTCATTATCTAAGTTATCCATAATAAACTTAGCCTTGGATGAGTTTGTATAATTAACATGTCTTTTTAACATTTCTTTAATTCTTAATTCATCATTCTCTAAAAAGTTATATTTATCAAATATTTTATCTTTATTTCCAATATTTAAACTATCAATTTTTTCTAATTCCACCATACTCTGATTACACTTTTCTTTAAAATTTCCATCCTCATCATACACGTAAGCTATTCCACCACTCATGCCAGCACCGAAATTTACCCCTGTTTTCCCAAGAACAAGGACTATCCCTCCTGTCATATATTCACAACAGTGATCACCAGTACCCTCCACTACTGTTATAGCTCCTGAATTTCTAACTGCAAATCTTTCACCTGCCATACCAGAAAGATAACATTCACCAGATATTGCTCCGTAAAGCACTGTATTTCCAACAATTATATTTTTACTAGCTTCGACCAATTTGCTTGAAAAAGGTTTTATGGTTATTATTCCACCAGACAAGCCCTTACCCACATAATCATTACCTTCACCTGTGAGATTTAGTGTTAATCCCCTACTCAAAAAAGCTCCAAAGCTTTGTCCAGCAGTTCCTTTCAAATTAACTACTATAGAATCCTCATTAAGACCAGTAAATCCAAATTTTTTTGCTATTTCACCGGAAAGAAGTGCTCCAAAACTTCTATCTGTATTTGATATTTTCATTTCGATCCTAATACTTGAATCTATTCCCTCTAGAACCTTTTTGGATTTTTTTATTATCTCATGATCAGCAACTTTATCTACATCATGATTTTGGAAGGATGAGTTATAGTTATCTTCTTGATTATCGGACGGAGACTTCCACAAAATTTTTGATAGATCTATATTTTTTGCCTTCCAATGATCAATTAAATTTTGCTTAGTTAACAAATCAGATCTACCTATTAACTGATCTAAATTTGAGTATCCAAGCTTTGCCATTATTTCTCTAACTTCTTCAGCTACAAGAAAAAAATAATTTATTACATTCTCAGGAGTTCCTTTGAATTTTTTCCTAAGCTCTTTGTTTTGAGTTGCAATGCCTACAGGGCACGTATTAAGATGACATTTCCTCATCATTATACAGCCAACAGATACTAATGGTGCTGTAGAAAAACCAAATTCATCAGCTCCGAGTAGTGCGCCTATGACGACATCGCGTCCTGTTTTTAAGCCTCCGTCAACTTGTAAAGAGATTCTACTTCTTAATTTGTTGAGAACTAAAGTTTGGTGCGTTTCAGCTAAACCTAGTTCCCAGGGCGTTCCAGCATTTTTAATTGAGGTTAATGGTGACGCACCTGTACCACCGTCATATCCTGCAATAGTTATGTGATCTGCCTTACACTTGGTGACACCTGCTGCAACCACGCCAACCCCAAACTCTGAAACAAGTTTCACGCTTATTCTTGCCTCTGGATTAACGTTTTTTAAATCAAAAATTAACTGTGCTAAATCCTCAATTGAATAAATATCATGATGGGGAGGCGGTGATATCAAACCCACTCCTGGTGTAGAATGTCGAACTGCGGCTATTTTCTCATCAACTTTATCTCCCGGAAGTTGTCCTCCCTCTCCAGGTTTAGCACCTTGTGAAATTTTAATCTGTATATCATTTGCATTTACTAAGTACTCTGTTGTAACGCCAAATCTTCCCGAAGCGACTTGTTTGATTGCACTTCTCATTGAGTCACCATTTTCAAGTGGTTGAAATCTCTCAGTTTCTTCACCACCTTCGCCAGTATTTGATTTCCCTCCAATTTTATTCATTGCGATTGCTAAGGTTGTATGTGCTTCCTTTGAGATTGAACCAAAAGACATTGCTCCAGTTGAAAATCTCTTCACTATTTCTTGGACCGGCTCAACTTTTTCTATTGGAATAGGTTCAGATTTTTTAAAATCAAAAAGACTTCGTATAGTATACATTGATTCACTGTGATTATTAATTTCATCTGAGAATTTTTTAAATGTCTCTCTAGAGTTTATTCTAACTGCATGCTGAAGATTTGTTATAGAAGATGGGGACCATGAATGCTTTTCTCCATTAACTCTATAAGCATACTCACCTCCGACATCTAGCTTTAATCTTCTATGGTCACTCTTAAATAAATTGTTGAAACGGTCAAGTGTTTCCTCTTGAATTTGTTTTAAATCAATACCCCCTATTAATGACGCTGTACCAGGAAAATAATTATTGATTACTTTGTCTGATATACCAATAGCATCAAAAATTTGTGCCCCACAATATGATTTAACTGTCGAAATTCCCATCTTGGACATTATTTTTAAAATTGCTTTACCAGAAGCTTTTTTAAACATTTTTACTGCTTCTTGTTTATTTTGATTTTCAACTAAACTTTTTATAGTATCTATAGCTAGATACGGGTTGATTGCTTCAGCTCCATAACCAATCAAAACAGCAAGATGGTGGAGTTCTCTTGCCTCAGCGGTTTCAAGAACCAAGCTAACTTTCATTCTTAGACCTTCTTTAATCAAGAAGTGGTGAACTGCAGAAACGGATAGTAAGGAGGGTATTGGTGCATTAACCTTAGAAACATTCTGATCCGATAGAATGATAATATTTTTACCCTCTGAGATTAAAGACTTAGCTTTGAGACATATTTTATCTAAGGCGTCTTTTAGTTCATTTCCTTTAGATGAATTTTTAAACAATATTTCAATTACACCTGATTTTAACTTACCATTTGAAGATTTTTCTATATTCAAAATAGCGTTCATTTCTTGGTTATCTAAAACTGGATGATTTAACTCGAGTCTAAAGTTGTTATTCGTTTTTGGAGTAGAAAATATATTTGGTTTTGCCCCTAAAGTTACATCTAACGACATAACTAACTCCTCTCTAATTGGATCAATTGGTGGGTTAGTTACTTGGGCAAAACATTGTTTAAAGTAGCTAAAGAGTAACCTAGGTTTAGATGATAACAATGAAATCGGGGTATCTGTGCCCATAGAACCAGTTGGTTCAATTCCAGTTTTTATTATTGGTTCAAGGAAATAAGTTATGTCTTCTTTTGTATATCCAAAGGCTAATTGAAGCTTTTCTATCTCAAGTTTTTCATTTGGTCTTTCTCCTTGTTCGTGAGATAAGATATCTTCAATAAAAATTTGCTTTTTTTTGAGAAACTTTTCAAAATCTGCAGCCTTAGCGTACTTTTCCTTGAGATCTTTATTTCTCAAAACTTTTTTCTCAACTAAGTCAATTAAAAAAATTTTGCCTGGTTCTAGTCTCGAACGTTTAATAACTTTAGATTGATCTATATCTAAAACACCCATCTCAGAGGATAATAAAATCATTCCGTCATCTGTCTCTAGATATCTTGAAGGTCTTAATCCGTTTCTGTCCAGTACACCACCAATCTTTCTTCCATCTGTGAAACACATTGCTGCAGGACCATCCCAAGGCTCAATATAGTTTGAGAAATATTGATAGAAAGAACGGACTTCCGGACTATTGAATTTATTCTTTTCCCATGCCTCAGGTATCATGAGCATCATCGCTTGTTCAATATCATATCCCCCAATCATAAGGTATTCTAGCGCATTATCAAAAGCCGCCGAGTCAGAAACACCTTCAGAAATAAGAGGATTGATGTCTTTAAATTCTTTGGAGAAAAGATCGGATTCTGATATTCTTGCCCTGGCGTTCATCCAGTTAATATTACCCCTAAGTGTATTTATCTCACCATTGTGACATAGAAACCTGAAGGGTTGAGCAAGTTCCCAACTTGGGAAAGTGTTTGTTGAGAACCTTTGGTGAACTATTGCGAGAGAAGAGATATACATTTCATCGCTAAGATCCTGATAAAAATCTTTTAAACTGTTAGACATTATCATGCCCTTGTAGGTTACAACTCTAGGAGAAAGTGAGGATACATAAAACTCAAATGATTTAAGTTCAATTTCCATATACCTTCTTGCTAGAAATAATTTAGACTCAAACTCATTAATAGTCTTAGTATTTACTGTCTGTTTAACAAATATCTGAACAATATGGGGCTCATTTCCTTTGATTGAATGTCCTAAAACTGTCGCATCAACAGGCACATTCCTAATATGAAGAATCTCAAGCCCAAACTTTTCAAGATGTTTAATTACAATTTTTAGACAATATTCGTTTTCATCAGAATTTTTTGGCATAAAAAACATACCAACTGCATAATCATCTGGTCTTGGTAAGGTAACGTTATCTTTCAATAGTTCTTTCTGAAAAAACTGATGAGGAATCTGAGTAAGTATTCCCACGCCATCACCAGCTCTTGGGTCAGCACTAACTGCCCCCCTATGAGTTATATTACAAAGAATTTGAAGTGCGTTTTCTATGATGCTTCTTGATGAAATATCATAAATATTAGCAACAAAACCAATCCCGCAAGAATCCTTTTCATAACTTGGATCGTAAAGGCCTTTTTTTTTAATTTTCTTCAACATTCTCCTATATATATCTAAGACTTAAACTATGATTAATCAATACAATAATTTCTATATTATTATTCCAAAATTAGGGTTTTTTCATATAAAATTTCACCCATTGTTACTGAATCCGATTGTTCCTTTCTAATATATTTGACCAGGCCATAACCTTTTGACAACCAGAGCTCGGTTTTAACTATAATTCCTATCTTCCCTAAAGGAGGTCCCGGAATAAAACTGGTTTCACCTGAACCTTGAATCTTCAAACAACGAATCTTTTTACCATTTTTTAGTTTGACATAGTCCTCACCGATAATTTCATTTGTCATCTCTAAAGGTAAATTAGAATTATAAACTCTATCGTAACCAAGTTTCAATTTTAAGGTTGTTTTGTCTTGTTCCTTCCATTTAGAGCCAAATTTTATTGGAAGGGGTAAATATGTTTTCCTATTCACTTGAACCTTTTCTAAATTCATATTTTCAGTATAATGATTAGTTTGAATTTCGATTCCAGTATTTTCAATTTGGAAACTCATTAATTCACCATCATTTTTAAGTAGAATAATTTTATTATCTTTACTCTTTACCACAAAATAGCTCTGCCTATATTTTTTAATTTTTTGTTCTTTATCCTTAAATATCACCTCATAGTGAACTGTTTCATTTAAATTTTTTGGAAGGTAATTGTCCTTATTACACGAAGTTAAAATTAGACTTAGAAAAAAAAAATTCAAAATAAATAGGTATCTTTTCTTCATGGTTTATTTTATTTCCTCATTTATTAGCGGAGCTAGGTTTAATTTGAATTCAATTGCATTGCAAAGCATTTGTCCAATTGTAATGTGCATTTCCTGTATTCTGGAAGTATTTTTTGCTGGAATTGAAATTACACAATCATAAGAATTTCTGAAATTTTCAGATTTTTTTCCAGTAAAGATTATACATTTTAAATTCTTTTTTTTTGCACTTTTAAGCCCCTCAATAACATTTGCACTTCTTCCAGAAGTTGATATTCCGATAGCCACATCACCATTTTCACCAATTGCCTCTATTTGTCGTGAAAACAAGTATTTGAATCCAAAATCATTAGCTATTGCAGTTATTGTGGAGGTGTCTGTAACTAACGCCAAAGCTGCTATTGCCTTTCTATTTTTAGAAAACCTGACAGTTAACTCAGTTGCTAAATGCTGAGAATCTGAGGCGCTTCCTCCATTTCCAAAAAAAATGATTTTTTTTTTTTTTTTAAGAGATTTGACACAGATATTTACCAATTTAATAAAATCTTTCTCAAGAGTTAACTTTGTTTTGTGCAAAATCAACTCGTGTTCGTCAAGTTGCGCGTGGAAAAATTTTTTAATTTCTTTACTCATCAATTCCTTTAATGGTGATCTCATCTGGACTCGAACCAGAAACTAATCCTTAGGAGGGATTCGTTATATCCAGTTTAACTATAAGACCAGAATCAAAAATTAAAATGGTACCTGGTATTTCAAAACCAAGGTCTCTGAACCTGGATTTCTATAGCCACTATCTGCATTGGATATATGAAATATTCCAAAACCTACTCTAACATTATTTTTAAATCTGTAAAATGCATCAATTCCAATGTAAAACTCCATTGGATTGCCAGCTTTAATTTCTCTTCCATCTTTATAAAAGCCACATGCTAAAGCTGGGGAAAGTATAAAGTTCTTCTTCTTGCCGTAATAACCATCGATTGCAAAGCCTCCGTAAGCATAGTAAGTATTTTCATTGGTGCCTAAAAAACCTGCAAATGGTTTGATTAATGAAAATAGTTTTTTTCCAGAATGCAATTCTATGTTTATCATTTGGGATTGATTCTTATGGGGTGGGGTACCGTCTTCCATAAAGTTAAATTGACCTATACCAACGGAAAATCTTGCTGCATCTTTAGACACTGCATGATTATGGAATGCCAGTATTGCGAATATTAAAAATGATATTTTTATATAGTTCTTCATATTAAAAAGGAATGTGGTATCTAAGAACAATATGCTCCGATCCCGGATTTCTATAGCCTATTCCTGCATTCGATATGTGGTAAGCTCCCACACCAATTCTTACATTATTTTTAAATCTATAACTCAACTCTCCTCCGCTCTTAAACTCTAAAGCATGACCCAATCTTATTTGATCGCCATCTTCATAATAGCCTGCGGCCAAACTTGGAGTAAGTAAAATACACTTACATTTCGAAAAATACAAGTCCGTTGTTAGTCCAAAGTAAGCATAGTAAGCCGATTCGTCTGTACCTAAAAAGCCTATCAATGGACGAATAAATTGTTTTTTACCTTTAGAAAAATGATATTCTACATTGTACATTCTTGATGAATTGTTAAATGCGTCATCCCCATGTTTCATAAAATTATAGATTCCGCCGCCGCCAGATAGCCTGGATTGATTATCTAAAGCATTTGTAATTTTTATTGGAGTAATAAAAATCAGAAGTAAGAATCTTAAAAAAAACTTTTTCATTTTTTCTCTTAACAAAGACGAAATAACAAACTAACATTTAAAATGATAAATGGAAAATAAATATTCTATTATAATTATTTTAATTCTGAGCTTTTTTTTAAGTAATTGTCAAATCAACCCGGCTACAGGCGAAAAAGAATTAAGTTTGATAAGTACCAAAGAAGAAGACTCTATTGGTAAAAGTGAACATAAGAAAATAATTAAACAATTTGGAATTTATGAAAACAAAAAACTTCAGAATTATGTTAATAGTCTTGGTGAATTTTTAGTAAGTACATCTGAATTATCTAATAAAACTTTTACATTTACAATTCTTGATTCCCCAATTATCAACGCTTTTGCATTGCCCGGTGGATATATATATTTAACGCGAGGATTACTGGCTCTTTGTGACAATGAAGCTCAACTGGCTGGTGTCATTTCACATGAAATTGGTCATATTACTGCAAGACATGCTGCAAGGAGGTATACCAAATCTGTTGGAACCAATTTAATTTTAAACGTACTTGGAACCCTGACTAAAAATCAAGTAGCACGGAATCTAATGGGACAGGGTGCCGGTTTATTTCTTCTTTCTTATTCAAGGTCACAAGAATATGAGGCTGATAAACTTGCTCTTAGATATATGAATAGAGCAGGGTTTGAACCTTTACAAATGGCTTACTTTCTTCAATTAATGGAAAATTACTCGAAAATTAAGTCTGATATTCTTAAAATCAAAAATACAAATTCTGAGTTACTTCGGACCCACCCTAATTCCTCGAAGAGAGTGAAAGAGGTTATAGTTAAAGTAAACAATGTATCCCAAATTAATCCTATAATAGGAAGGGAAATTTATCTTAAAAAGATTGATGGACTTTTATTTGGGCATAATCAGGATGAAGGTTTTTTTTTAAAGAATAGGTTTGTACACCCTAAACTTAAAATTACCTTTCCTTTAATTAATGACTTCTATTTTATTAATACTCCAAAGAAAGTTATAGGAATCAATGATAAAAAAAGTAAAATTATATATGATATTGATGAGTCCAATAGTGTGGAACTAAAAAAGTATCTGGCATCCTGGGCAAAAAAGTTAAAGGTAAAGTTGGACAAGTTAGATACATTTAGAGCAAATAATTTAGAATTCTCAATTAGTGAGGCAAAAGTAAAGAATGACCAATTAACTTTGTTGGCTGCAAGAGGTCATGGGGACAACTATGTTCACAGATTTGTTTTGATTTCCAAAAAAGATGATTATAAAATTACAAAAAAACAATTTGCAGAATTAACAAGAGGTCTTAGAAAGATCAATAGCAATGAGTTCTCTCCTCCAAGAATCAAAGTTATTACAGCTAGTTCAGGTGAAAACTTTCTTGACGAAACAATTAATTCAATGAACATTCAAAAAAAGGAGGCTAAACTTGTTTTTAATATATTAAATAAAAACTACAATTCCAAAAATATTTCTGGGCGTAAAATTAAGATTATTTATTGATTCAATAACTCTTCAAGTTTTGACTTCGCCATTTTTTTTTCAAAATTTTGTACCGCAGCGTATTCATTACTAAGTCTGTTGAGAGCAGTCAAATAAATTTGTCTCTCCGAGTATGATTGTTGCTCCAGTGAGTCATCTTTTTTATGTAAATCCCTGACTACTTCTGCTATCAAAACAGGATCGCCACTATTAATATTTTTTTCATATTCCTTGGCTCTTTTTATCCACATATCTTTTTTCACAGCTGGTTTTTCAACTAACACATCAAGTGCTTTTGAAAGTCTATTTTTATTACTTAACTTCCTTAGTCCTGAGCTTGATGCTTTATCTTTTGGAATTCTTAGTTTCATTTTATCTTGCTTAAAATTAATCAAAATAAAATCTTGATCCAGTCCATCAATATCATACTTGTCAAATTTTTCTATTTCTCCAACACCATATGATGGATAAACAACTAGATCGCCTACTTCTAAATCTAAGCCTTTTTTCATTATAATAACTCCACTGAAATTTAAGTTGTGAATATTATCATAAAAAAAGATATTTTAAAAGATTTATGTGCCTTTACCGGGATTAGGGCTGAAATGCTTTTCATACTTGTTCTCAACATTTTTCCATTTGTCCCCATCTTCCGGTGGAGTTCCCATTTTATTAATGTTGGGCCAACTCTCAGCATATTTTCTGTTAATTTCAATCCATTCTTTCGAAGAGTCCTCAGAATCATCAGTTATTGCCTCAGCTGGACATTCGGGTTCGCATACTCCACAATCTATACATTCATCGGGATGTATAACAAGCATATTCTCACCTTCGTAAAAACAATCAACTGGACAGACCTCAACGCAATCCATGTATTTACACTTTATACACTGATCTTTAACTACATAAGTCATGCTAATGATATAAATCAATAACAAAATTTATTCAAGCTTTATTAAGTCAAGAATTGGGCATTGTAAGATCATTTGGATACTTAAGTAATAGGTTTTCAAGAGAATTTTTAGGATTAAATTTTTTATTTTTCTCTATTGAAAAGCTCAACTTTTTTAAAATTTCTTCAAGGTATTGATAATAAATAAGAAATGGGTTTTTTTTTATTATCACTATATAAAATCCAATCTTCTCATAAAATATTTTCTTACTGTTTGTAATTTTTTCATTTTTAAGTTTGTAAAATTTTTTGTTCATATAACTCAAAAGATCACCTTCATAATGAATATTAATTAACATTTGTTTTAAATTAAAATATGTTTGATTTTTATAAAATATAAAAAACCTTCCAATCTTAATTTTTTTTTTTCTAAAGTAATCATCCTTTTCTAGGCTTTGATAGTAACTTATGACTTTTTCTTTAATACAATGCCCTAAATTCTCATAAAGATTAAAATTTAGAGCTCTAATATTTTGATCTAAACTATTTTTTAAGTTTTTTTCTAAAAACAAAAGTGGGGATAATATATTGTTATAAATAACATCCTCAAGCTTCGTATTTATAACTCTGTTAAACTTAGAAAAGTAATGATCCGAAAGTATATTAATTTTTGGTTTGAATATATCTTTAGTTTTAATTAACTTTCCAACCAGATCATTTTTCCAGTATATTTTTCCACCAACGTCATGATCAAATTCACTTGAATCACTCTTAATAAAATTGTCGACAATCGATTTGGATAATTGTTTTAAATAGTTTTTTAGTATCTTATTTTGAAATATATAACCTGATCTCTCGTATTTAAAATCAATACGAAATCTAAGCCCTTCAATATTACCAACCTTCTCTCTACCAAACATAATGTCTTTTTTTTTAAGTTTAACAAGAGATTCAAAGCCCGACATTTCATCTTGCTCAATAAGCTCTTTATTCTCATCTACAAAAAGTGAAATTAACTCGGTGTGAAGACGGTTAGAGAGATTTGTTTCTATTTGTTTAACTCTTTTTTTGTAATAATCATTATCATCCAACCAACTTTCTTTAAAAGAAATAAAGGACCACACTCTTATTTGAGACAATTTATAGTTTAATTCTGCTACTTTCTGTGTTTTTTTTTCTATATCTGATAGTGAACTTTTTATTAATTCTTCGGGTATTTTTTTGTTCCTTACTAAGTACAAAAAAATTTTTTTTAAGAAGGCAGAGTGATGTTCATCCAAGTTGTTTGAGTAATCTGGTATTCCGCAGACACCCCAGAGTGTCTTCAAATTTTTCCGAACTCTAATTTCTTTTTTAACTTCAGAATCTCTAATGAGTATTTTAAAATACCTTTCGTCACTCGCATTTCTTTTAAGTTTAAAAAAATATTCTTCAGGTCTCTCAGACAAGCTTTTAACCAAATCTTTTGGATGTTGAAATGAAATATTACTATTTCTCCAATAAAAATTTTTAATTTCTGAGTGATTATAGTTTTCTACAAACTTTACAATTTCATTTCCAATCAATTTCTGGTCACCAGTTGCTCCAAAAAAACCATCATTAAGATATCTTCCTGCCCTACCGGCTATTTGAGCCAACTCGTCGTAGGTAAGTTTTCTTTTTGTTCGCCCATCAAACTTTTCTAAACTGGAGAAAAAAACATGCTTAATATCTAGATTCATCCCTAGGCCAATAGCATCAGTAGCTACAATATAGTCCACCTTTCCATCTTCAAAAAGTTTAACTTGCGCATTTCTTACTTCAGGCGATAATGCCCCCATTACTATAGAAACTCCCCCATAAATTTGTTTTATTCGTGTGGCAAATTGATAAATATCTAGCTGTGAAAATGCTATTACAGCAGATCTTTTTGGTAATCGAGCAATATTTTTATATCCTGAATAAGTAAGCTTAGATAGTCTATTTTTTTTTAAAACTTTAACATTTGGATAAATTTTTTTTAAAATTATCTCTGCGCTTATTGATCCCATAAAAACAGTTTCTTGTTCTCCTAAAATATTTAATAATTTATCAGTAAAAACGTAGCCTCTTTCAAAATCACTAGCCAGTTGTATCTCGTCTATGCCCACAAAATCAAAAGCGTAATTTTTTGGAATAGATTCCACAGTGCAAAAAAAATACATTGCACCTTGAGGTATTATTTTTTCTTCACCAGTTATTAACGCAACTTTTTTCTCGCCAACAATTCTTTTTGTATACTCATAATTTTCTCTTGCGAGCAATCTTAATGGGAAACCAATTACACCATTATCATATTTGAGCATCCTTTTTATTGCAAAAAAAGTTTTCCCAGTGTTTGTTGGACCTAATATTGCTGAAATATTACTCATCAAATTTAAATTTTCTAAAAAATATTTTTATTTAGAAACGTTACTAAGAACAAACGGTAAGATACCATCATTTTTAAAATAACTAATTTCTTTATCCGTATCTATTCGTGACTTAACTTTTACTAATCTTTCCGTACGATCAGCATATAAAACTTTTATAACTTTTTCTACATTTGGTTTTGCTAAATACTGTTTCAAATTACCAATAAAAAATAACTCAGAGCCTACCAAATTAAGATCACCTTTTTTTATTTCATCAAGTTGTAAGGGTAGTACACCCATACCAACCAAATTTGACCTATGAATTCTCTCAAAACTTTCGGCTATCACACACTTAACACCTAAAAGTTTTGTTCCTTTTGCGGCCCAATCTCTTGATGAACCGGTTCCGTATTCTTTTCCTGCAACAACAATAAGAGGAACATTTTCTTTTTCATATTTTTTTGCTACGTCAAATATCTCACCCTCACTCTGAGAAGGAAAATGTTTGGTAATCCCGCCACTTTGATGAACCATTTCATTCTTTAACCTTATATTTGCGAATGTTCCTCGAACCATAATTTCGTGGTTACCGCGTCTCGAGCCAAAGGAATTATAGTCACTCGAACTTACTTGAAGGTCATTCAAGTATTGTCCAGCTGAACTATCTTGTTTAATAACCCCAGCTGGAGAAATATGGTCAGTTGTAATAGAATCTCCAAGAAGTAATATAGGCCTCGCTATTATTTCTTCTTCTAAATCTGGTTTTGGAGTATCTAAAAAGGGTGGTTTTTTAATATACGTTGAAGTAATTGACCATCTAAAAGTTGCGGAACTTTGAACCTTAATTTTGTTCCAATTATTGTCTCCCTCAAAAATTGTATCGTAGTTCTTTTTATACATCTCATTCTTAACATTATTTTTAATTATTTCGTCTACTTCTTGTTTTGAGGGCCATAAATCTTTCATAAAAACTTTATTTCCATTTATTTCAGATATAGGATCTTGATCCAAATTTATGTTTACAGAACCAATCAATGCGAAAATAACAACTAGTGGTGGAGAAGCTAAAAAGTTCGATTTAACCAGTGGATGAATTCTTCCCTCAAAGTTCCTATTACCAGAAATAACACTACATACGTTTAAATTTTTTGAACTTATTTCTTTATTTATCTTGTCCTTAAGCGGTCCTGAATTTCCAATACAGGTGGTGCATCCGTAACCCACGATGTCAAAGCCAAGCTGACTCAAAGGTTTTATTAAATCTGCATCTTCGAGATATTTACTTACAACTTTACTGCCTGGTGCAAAAGAAGTTTTAACCCATTCAGGAACTTTTAAGCCTAGTTCTACTGCTTTTTTAGCAATTAAACCTGCCATAATAAGTACAGCAGGATTTGATGTGTTTGTGCAACTTGTTATCGCAGCAATGCAAACAGAACCATGTCCTAAATCGTCATAATTATATGTTGTAGTCTTTTCGGAATCTTCTAGTTCTTTTTGAAAAATATAAGAAATTTGAGATAGATTAAATCTGTCTTGTGGTCTTTTAGGGCCAGCTAACGAAGGAGTTATCTCATTCAAATTTATTTCGAGAGTTTCATTATACTTTATATTCTTGTAATCTTTATGCCATAGCATTTGTAATTTCGCATATTCAATTATCATATTAACTTTTTCAGAACTTCGTCCAGTGTCTTCCAAATATTTTATTGTTTCCTTATCAATTGGGAATAAACCACAGGTTGCTCCGTACTCTGGCGCCATGTTCGAGATAGTTGATCTTTCGGATAAAGATAAACTCTCAATTCCGTCACCAATAAATTCAACAAATTTCCCGACCACATTAAACTTTCTTAACTTCTCAGTGATGGTTAAGACTAAATCTGTCGCCGTCAAACCCTCTTTAAGTTGACCAGAAATCTTTACACCTATAACTTCAGGAATAGTCATAGATATTGGTTGCCCAAGCATAACAGCCTCTGCCTCAATACCACCTACTCCCCATCCCAATACTGATAACGCATTTACCATAGTTGTATGACTGTCTGTACCTACGACTGAGTCTAAATAAAGAAGGTTATCTTTTAAGGATACAATATCAGCTAAATACTCAATATTTATCTGGTGACAAATTCCAGAACCTGGGGGGAATAAAGAAAAATTTTTTAATGATTCTTGAGCCCATTTTAGTAACTTATATCTTTCCTGATTACGTTCAAATTCTTTCTCAACATTTAAATTTAATGAATCACTACTCGAAAAATTATCTACAGATATTGAATGATCTATAACTAAACTTACCGGAACGATTGGGTTTATAATCTCAGGGTTTTTTCGATCTTTCATCATTTTATCTCTCATTGCTGCTAAATCTGCAATTGCAGGTACACCTGTATAGTCCTGCATTAACACTCTAGAGGGAGAAAAAAAAATTTCATCACCGTAAACATTATTTTTAATGTTTGTAACTATTTTTTCTAGGAACTCTTTGTTTTCTATACACCTAACAAGGTTTTCTATCAAAATCCTATATGAAAAAGGGAGTTTTGAAGGATCAAAGTCAAAATGCTCACTAATTTTTTTTAAACTAATATAATCATAATAATTATCATTAATTTTAGTCTTTTCTATGAAAGTATTAGTAGTTATATTCATTTTTATAATAATGGTTAAATAAAAATACAATTTTCATGATTTTAGAAATTATATCAATAAATTTATCTAGAAATAAAAAAATAATATTTAAGAATTTTTCTCTAAAGGCAAAAAGTAAAGAGATAATTACACTTATAGGGCGCAATGGTTCCGGTAAAACTACTTTATTAGAATTGGTTGTTGGGGTATTACAACCGGAAAGTGGATCAATAAAAATTAACAATATTAATATTCGAGAGATAGGTGAGCATAAAAAAAAACAGTTTATTTACTTACCTTATAAGGACGCTTTAAAAGAAGATTTAACTATAAGTGAAAATCTTTTGATTTGGGCTAACTTAGCTAATATAGTTTTGAATCAAGAACTGTTCAAAAAAAGTCTAGAATATTTTTCTCTATATAAAATTAAAGATGTAGTAGTTGGTAAATTATCACAAGGTCAAAAAAAAAAAATCTCTTTGACTAAGCTTTTACTTAAAAAGTGTAGTTTATGGATTTTGGATGAACCTTTTAACAGCCTTGATAAAGAGAGTATGGAGATACTAAAAAAATTATTTTTATCACATAAAAAGAATGATGGCGTTGTTTTATTAGCTAGTCACATTGATATTAATATAAAAAATAAAATTAAGATTTTTTTGAAGCCTCCAAAAAAATCTTTAGTAAAAACAAATACAATTGATAACTGGGAAGAGTTAAGATGAAAATCAATATGATACCTTTAATCAAAAGGGAAATAAAATTATCTATCAGCAATCTGGGACTAGTTATAAGTTACTCAAGTTTTTTTCTTTTATCTTTATTAATTTTTACATTTGGAGTTGGTCCAGATATTAAGCAATTAAATACTGTGTATATCCCGATAATTTGGATAATAATGCTTTTTGCAATTATTTTGATCTCCGACAACTTTCTATTAAGCGACTTTCAGGACGGAAGTCTTAAGGAGCTCCAGTATTTAGGATATTCCGAGGAGTCTATAATACTTTCTAAAACTATAGTTATGTATCTTATTTTAATTATACCTCATTTCTTCTTGATACCAGTATTTTCAATTTTTTATGACATAAGTTTTAACAACCTTGTACAACTAAGCCTAGATATTGTGGTGGGTATGCCGAGCTTAATTCTCATATCATTAATCGCTTCTCTTTTGACTATTCAAATAAAAAGAAACAAGGTGTTACAATTTATAATAATAATGCCCTTTTATGTTCCAATAATAATTTTTACTACAAGTAATAATGAAAGTATTCTTTATAGTTCTTTTGATTTAAATAAAATTTTAATTTTAATTGGATTTTTTTTAATTACATTACCTATTACATTATTAATAGGAAAGTTAATATTAAATGAGATAAATAAATGATGTTTAAATTTGCTAATCCCAATAAATTCGTAAAAATTTCAGAATTGTTATTCCCATATTTTAACATTCTATTTCTAATTTCATTTATTTATGGTCTCTACCTTTCCTTTTTCAACAGCCCTCCAGATTATTTGCAAGGTGAGACTGTAAGAATAATGTACATTCATGTTCCATGCGCATGGTTCTCTTTAATGTTATATAGCTCAATTGCAATCTGTAGCTTCTTTTCTCTTGTCTTTAGACATACACTTGCAGATATTGCAATCAGAGCAATCGCTCCTCTTGGAGCAAGTTTTACAATTGCCACGCTTATTACTGGATCCATATGGGGGAAACCAACGTGGGGCACGTGGTGGGTTTGGGACGCAAGGCTTACCTCGGAACTTGTACTTCTTTTTCTTTATGTGGGTATTATCTCACTTTCAAATGCATTTGAACAAAAATCTAAAGGTGACAAGTACGCAGCAATACTTTCTCTAGTAGGAATAGTAAATCTTCCTATAATTAAATGGTCTGTTGATTGGTGGAATACATTACACCAACCAGCTAGTATCTCAAAATTCTCTTCGCCTTCAATTGATACCATTATGTTAGTCCCACTTTTTGTAATGACACTTTCATTTCTTTTTTTATCATTAAATATTATTATTATTAGAATTAAGTCAGAGATTATTCAAAGAAAGATCGATATCTTAAACTCTTCAAAAATAAATTAATGCACTACTTTCTAAAATTTCTTGAGACTACTGATCATGTTCCTTATGTACTATCATCATATTTTGTTGTATTTGTAATACTAATCATTATCTCAGTAAATAGTTTCAAAAGACTAAAAAAATTAGAAAATGAAATAGTTAATTTAACAAAAAATGAAAAAAAAAAATAAAAGACTCAAAACACTCCTTTTTTTCCTAGTTCCACTTTTTACTGGCACCGCAATAATTTTTTATAACCTTAAGGATAACATGATCTTTTTTTATTCTCCAACAGAAATTTTAAACCGGAGTGAAGAAATTAAAAGCATTGTTAGGCTTGGTGGTATGGTTAAGAAAGGAAGCGTCCGTAAAGAAAGTACTTTTTTTAATGGCGCAAACGCTGAAGAAGTGTCATTTATAATCACAGATTTTAAAAATGAAATTGAGGTGAAGTTTGTAGGCATTCTACCTGATTTATTTAAGGAAGAGCAAGGTGTAGTTGTCCAAGGTAACATTGATACGATGAAAGTAATGAGAGCAACTGAGGTTTTAGCAAAGCACGACGAAAATTATATGCCTCCTGAAATTGAAGCCATCGAATCTATAAAGGAAAAAATTAATGATATCTGAACTAGGTTTGGTTTTTCTATTTTTGGCTTTGATATTATCATCATTAAGTTTCATCAAACTTAACCTCGGTTTATTTAATATTAATTTTTCTTCATTATGTAATATAAAGATCACAAATGTAGTCTTTGTATTAATCCTCTCATCCTTCATAACTCTAACATATTCCTTCATACAGTCTGACTTTTCACTAGATGTTGTTGTCAATAATTCTAACAGTCAACTTCCTTTTATTTATAAAATTACAGGCGTCTGGGGTAATCATGAGGGATCCATCTTATTGTGGTTATTAGTGATGACATTTTTTGGCTTTATTTTTTCCAAAGTTAGAAATATAAACTATCAATTTAAGGAACTTGTCTTAACTATTCAAAATAGTTTGATTTTTTTAGTATCACTTTTTATTGTTTTTACATCCAATCCTTTTCGAAAGAGTTTTCCCCCAAAAATTGAAGGTATAGATTTGAATCCTTTACTACAAGATCCTGGTCTAGCGATTCATCCACCTTTTTTATATCTTGGTTATGTTGGGTTCTCTATAGTCTATTCAATAAGCCTTGCTTTAATTAGTGATAAGAGTAACTTTAAATTTATTGGGATCCTTAAACCGTGGGTATTTATTTCGTGGACCTTTCTCACTATTGGTATTGGTTTGGGGAGCTGGTGGGCATATTATGAATTAGGATGGGGTGGCTTCTGGTTTTGGGATCCAGTGGAAAATGCTTCATTACTTCCATGGCTAACAGCATCAACTTTACTTCATACTATATTATTAGCTAACAACAATACCCTTTTTTTCAAGTGGACAATATTTTTAGCTATATTTACTTTTATTTTAAGTTTACTTGGAACCTTCTTGGTCAGGTCTGGAGTTTTAGTTTCAGTTCATGCATTTGCTAACGACCCTAGTAGAGGCTTATTTATACTTTTTTTACTTTTAGTCATAACTTTATTTGGCTTTACAAGGTTTCTAAAAGTTTTGGATAATAAGAATCATAAAGAAATTAATTTACTATCGAGAGAAGGGGTGATTTCTTTGAATAGTATATTTATGCTCTCTTTAACTTTCACTATATTGATTGGGACAATTTATCCAATTTTTTCAAATGTTGTACTAAATAAAAAGATTTCTGTAGGAGCGCCATTTTTTAATTCAATTCTCTCTCCGATGATGATTCCACTGACTATCGGAATGATTGTAGGACCATTTATAAAATGGGGGCAAGACGATCTAAAGTTTTTAATTAACAGAATTAAATATGTGGTACTTCTTGTATTAATAAGTTCTCTTGCAATATGGTATTTTAATTTTGGTGGTCCAATCTTATCTATAATTTTCTTCATACTAGGAGGGAGCCTTATAGTAAGTTCAACCTACGAATTAACATTATTTTTCTGTATAGGAAAAGAAAAGGTAAAACTATCAAAAAAGATTCTATCACAGATTTTAGCTCATTTAGGGATTGGCATTCTTATTATTGGCGTGACAGGAAGTAGTATACTTAAGGAAGAAAAAATTCAATTTCAGAGCGTTGGTGAAGAGATCACAATAAAAGAATTTGATATAAAATTCCTGGGAGTCAAAACTATAGAAGGTGAAAATTATATTAGCCAAATGGGACTGTTTGATATCAAAAAAGGTGGGAAATTTATTAAACGTATGATGCCAGAAAAAAGATTTTATAATTCCGGCAAACAAATGACAACCGAGGCTGCTATAAGTTCAGGTATCTTTGGTGATCTTTACATAGCATTAGGTGATAAAAGTGAAAACAATCCTGATGAGAAAAAATGGACGACAAGAATCTGGTATAACCCATTTACCATGTGGATATGGATAAGTGTTATTCTTTTAGCGATTGCAGGTCTCATATCATTTGTTAGATTTTCACAATTGCGTCTATGAAATATATAATTTTAATAGTTTTATTACTCTCAACTTTTTTTCTTTTTTATGAAGGATTAAAAAATGATCCTAGAATTATTCCCTCGAATCTAATTTCCAAGGAAATACCCAGATTCAGACTAAATAGTTTTGATAACAAATCTTTTGAAGATAACGACTTAAGAACAAAGGATCTAAAACTAGTTAATTTTTTTGCATCTTGGTGCCCACCATGTAAATTAGAACACAGCAATTTGATTGAATTAAGTGAAAACCTCAAAATCTATGGTATTGCGAAAAAAGATACTATTAAAAATATAAACACTTGGTTTTCAAATATGGGGAATCCTTACACTAAAATTGGCTTTGATCATGATGGTATGGTTAGCATTAATTGGGGTGTTTATGGTTTGCCAGAAACATTTATAATAAATGCAGACCAAAAAATAATTTATAGGCATGTTGGTGCAATTACTAAAAAAGATATGAAAAAAATAAAGTTATTTTTGGATAAGAATTGATGAGGCTTCTATCCTTGATTTTAATATTTTTATCAACTAATTTGATGTCTGTGGAACCTGATGAAATCTTGGATAACCCAAATCTAGAAATAAGAGCAAAACAAATTGGGCAACAGCTAAGATGTCTTGTTTGTCAAAATGAAGATATTCAGAATTCTAATGCTGATATAGCAAAAGACCTTAGAATACTTGTGAGAAAATTGTTACTTGAAAATATGTCTGATAAAGAGATCATAAAATTTATACACTCAAGATACGGTGACTTTGTGTTATTTTCCCCCCCCCTAAGAATTGACACAATGGGTCTATGGTTATTACCTGTAGGATTTTTTTTATTAATGGTATTTTTTTTCTTTAGAAGACAAAAATGATTATTTTCTTAATATTAATTTTCATAACAATTTCTACTATTTCGTACTATCTTATGCCAAAGCAAAAGAGTAGATCAATCATATTCTTAACTCTAATAATAGGAACTACTATTGGTTATAAACTCAAAGGTAATTTTAAAAGTTTTAGGTTTAATGAGGAGAATAATAAAATTATTGAGGATATTTTAATTTCGAAAGAAAAAGTTGATGAACTTGAACCAGACAGATTAATACTTTACCTAGAGAATAAACTTAATGAAAATCCAAAAGATCTTCAGGGGTGGTTAATTCTTGCGAGAACTTGCAACCTAACTGGCTATCTCCAAAAGGCTGACCTTTATTTTAAAAAGGGTCTTAAATTTTATCCCAATGATGAAGACTTACTCTTTGAATATTCTTTGCTAAAAAAAAATACAAATCAGTTTAAGAGCGCTTTAAAAATTCTTTCAAAGCTAAAGATTGTCTCGCCAGAAAATATTTTTGCAAGAGAATTGATCATAGACATATTTATTACACTCAAAAACAAACAACTCGCACAAAAGGAGTGGAATGAAATGATGAAAAGTAAACGTTTTGATGAAAATAAGTTGATTGAACTTAAGAAGAAATATGAACTATGATATTTCAAGATTGCGGTTTTTTCTTTTGCTAGTTGAAGAAAAATATCTAATTAGACTCTCAAGTTCATCAGTAATTCCAAAGCTTATATTTTCTAAATGTCTTACTGGCACAACCCTAATTATAGAATTTGTTAGGAACATAGCATCGAAAGATTTAACTTCAGAGAATTTCAAATTGCATCCCTTAAGATCTTTGAAGAAAAGATTTGTTTTCTCCTTTATTACTTGACTCATTATTCCCTCAATACCGCATGATTTTAACCTAGGGAAATACAAAACTTTTTTTTTTATAAAAAAAATATTAGTCATTGTACCCTCCAATAAGTTTCCTGAATTATCAGTAAATAAACCTTCAAAAAAATTATCACCCCATTCAGAACGAGCAATTACAGAATCAAGTCTATTTAAATGCTTAATACCAGCTATTCTTTTATTTTCTAAAATATCAGTTTCACACAATCTAACTTTAACACCAGATTTATAAAGTTTTTGATTAATAGGTTTTGCTGGAAAAGATAAAAAAATAATTGTTGGTTTTAAATGTGATTCAAATCTATAACCTCTCCCGCCAACACCACGGGTAATTATAATTTTTAAAATGCCTGTATTTATAGCATTTTCTGATGATTTCTTTAAAATTTTTTTTTTGTAACTGTTTAGTAAATCTTTCGATGGCACAGGAAGTTTAATTTTGTCACATCCAATTTTAAGTCTCTCTAAATGCCTTTCCCAATATTCAACGCCAGAAAATTTCACTCTACTTGTTGTATCGATGTGCCAACGCATGGTCTCAAAAATTCCATCACCGTAGGCAAGGCCTCTATCAAGTACAGAAATATTTTTTTTAAAAGTTCCATTTATGAGTGAGAAGAATTCACTCATCTGAAAACATCTCAATAGTTCTAAGCATCCCATTAGCCTTGGCCTCGGTTTCTAGCGTCTCATTTTGAGGAATTGAATCTGCAACTATACCACCACCAGCTCTAAAATATAAGCTTTGCTTTTCCGTCAACATAGTCCTTATTAAAATATTAAAATCAATATTTCCGTTATGCGTCAAATAACCAATTGAGCCAGTGTATGGGCCACGACCTTCTTTTTCCAACTCACCTAATATTTCCATACATCTTACCTTGGGGCACCCTGTTATTGTTCCGCCAGGAAAAACCGCCATAATAGCATCTAAGGGTAAAACATTTTTTTTTAATTTTCCACTTATGTTCGAGACGATATGGTGGACATGTGCGTATGACTCAATGGTCATCATTTCATCAACTTTCACACTCCCAGGTATACAAACTCTTGAAATATCATTTCTTTCAAGATCAACTAACATCAAGTGTTCTGCTTTTTCTTTATCAGAATTAATTAATTCATTTGAAAGTTGAATGTCCAAAAGTCCAGAACGTCCTCTAGGCCTTGTTCCAGCTATTGGCCTGGTCTCAAGGTGATTTTTATTAATTGATAGCAACCTTTCTGGAGATGAACTTATTATGCTACTATCCCCGTATCTCACCAAGGCTGCAAAAGGAGAAGGGTTTTTAAGTCTTAGCTGTCTGTAAATATCAATATCTGAGATATCTTTATTAATTTTAAATTTCCAAAGTCTAGATAAGTTAGCTTGGAAAATTTCACCTTTATATATATGATCAATGCAGGTTCTTACTTGTCTTTGATGCTCATCTTTCGAGCCTTTACTCACAACTTCTATTCTCCCAGAAGTTTTTGATTTTTTATCATCTGGGTTAATATTTGTAATATCATTGAGAATATTTTCAAAGTCCTCCTCACAATTATTTATCTTATCAGACACTAAGAATAATCTTCGTTTTATGTTATCATAAATTATAGCTGTGCTAACCCTAGCGGCGAAGGCATCAGGTAGATTAAATGGAGAATCTGGGATATCTAGTTTTCTCTCAATCTCTCGTGCCATTTCATAACCCAAATATATAAACCAACCTCCAAAAAAAGGAATTTTGTAATCATCTTCATAAATATCAAATTGACTCAGCTTTTCTGTTTGCCAAATATTATTTAACTCAGAAAAAAAAAGATTTTTTTTGTCTTTTTGTAAAATTAACTTTGGTGAAAAAAATAAAATTGAGTTCCTATTGAGGTTATTTCCACGCGAAGAGCTTTCTAGAAGAAAAGGGTAATTAGTAGGATCTATTTCAGCTAACTTTAGAAGATCAAAAGATTCATTCTTATTTAAGTTGCAGACTAAGTAAGTGAATTGTTGGTTTTTTTTTTTTTTAAAATTTAATTTCATTGAAATTTACTTATGATTTAGTTAGTTATATCAATAAAAAAGAGTATTTTAAATATGTATCATACAGTTATTATTGGAGGTGGTTGTTTAGGTGCAGCTACCGCAGTTTCGTTGCAGAGAAAACTCAATTCTATTGGTAAAGGTGAAAAGGTTTGCCTTATAGAAAAAGCAGTATTGTGTTCTGCTGAATCATCAAGACACTCTGGTATTGTCAGGTCTGCTAACGCAGATCCTGATGCATCAATGATGGCAAACCTCAGTGCAAAGATGTGGAAGAACTTATCCGGAATTTGGGGACTTAAAATGGAACTAGACGAGTTTGGAGCCATATGGATTGCAAAAAAAAATGAAAATGGTGAAAACCCAGCCTGGTCAGAGCTAGCAGAAAGGATGAAAAAAATAGATCTTACTTTTGAAGAAATTTCCTCCAAGTCTGCTGTCACTAAGTGTGGGACAACTTTAATAACTGATGAAAATGAATCGTATTTTTTTGAACCAGGCGCTTTTCAACTAGATCCAAGTATTCTTAGATCCACATTATATAATGCTATTGATGCTAATGGAGTCGATTTATATGAGAAAACAGAGGTTGATTCTATCATTTTCAAAGGTAATGAGATCCTTGGATGTACAACTAATAATGGAAAGTTTGATGCCAAAAACTTTGTGAATGCAACAGGCGCATGGAGCTCACAAATCTTCTCAAAAATAGGGTTGAGGATTCCAGTAACGATCGAACCAGTGTCCGTTGTGAATTGGATGGAAAGCCCTCGGCAAATTAAATATGAATACCCTATAATTGCAGACTACACAAACCTTTGTTATTTCAGATCATGGCGAGGAAATAAAATGCATGCTCATCAACCAAGAAAAAGATCTGTTTATGAAATTGCTAAAAACTTCATTAATGACTTAACTTCAGTAAATGGCGGAGAGTATTTAAACGAACCGATGAATCAATCTCTTGCTTACAATCAAATCAAGAATTACGAAGATATCTCTAAAAAAAGGTTTTCTAATATTGATAAAACTGTTTATGCTTCTGGTTATCGTTCATTTTTCGACATAACACCTGATCTAAGGTTTATACTTGGTAAAGATTCAAAATATACTAATCTTTTTCACAACCTAGGGTCAGGTCAAGCCATGAAATATTCACCTGTTCTTGGTGAATCAGTAGCTGAGGAGATAATGAATGAATCCTTGGTAACTAAAAAATTCGACTATAAAAAATTTAGTATTAATCGATTTGGTGATGATTACATGAAAGACTTTTGGAACCTAGTGCAAGGCGAAGAAAATACCCTTCATAGGCAAGGAAAGAATACACTTTAATCTTTCTCATCTGATAAAGAGGTCATAACGTTAAGGCTTCTCCAGAAGTCCTCACTCTTCATATTTATATCGTTTAACCTTATCAGTAAACTTCTCATAATTGCTCTAACAACAGGATCAGCATCCCTAATTTTTTTCTTAATTGTTTTCTCATTTATTGGGTAAAGAATACAATTTGTTGAAGCTTCTGCTGATACTGATCTAGATTCATCCAGTGATGGCCCTCGTTCTCCAAATATTTCCCCTTCACCAATCTGACCAAGTAGAAGTCCACCAGGACTATAAATATTTACCTTTCCTGAGTGAACGTAATATGCAAAGTGAGCCTTCTCTCCTTTGGAATATATTTTACTACCTTTGGAAAACTTAAGTTGATCAATTCCTAATTTTTTAACTTCCATAAATTCTTTTTATCTCAAGATTTTTAAGGTTTTTAAGATATCTATTCGAAATACTAGATTTTTTTCTGAATAATCTACCAAAAAAATTACTGGATAGATCACTAACGTTAATGCAGTAATTTGATTTGATTTTGAAATCCAAAGTTTTCAGAATTTTTCCTAAAATATTAACTAAGTTTATTTTAACACTTTTTTCATGAGTTACACAAAAATAAATTTTATCTTTTACAAGATAAATTGGATTGTCTGGATTCAAGGATACTTTTAAAAGTTCTAAAAAAATCTTTGAACAAAACTCAAGCCACCTATTATAAGCAAGATTTTCAGCTAATTTAAACGTTTTTTTGTTATTATGAATAAATCTATTCATTATCTGTTTTAATTCTGAATTATTGTATTGTCCAAAACCATACCTTTTTTTTTCTCTTAGAAATGTTTGAATGAATTTATCCTTTTTTTTTGATCTAATATACTTTAACAAAATATAACATTTCTCACTATAACTTAGATCATCTTCAGTAGAACTAGGAATTTTTATAGCACAATTAAAATGAAAAGAGAGAAAATCTGGAAAAATGTCTAGTAAGTCAAAATACATACTTTCTTCGTTATTAATGAGAAAATTTTTTTTGTATTTCAAAACATATGACTCATCCAACTTATCCCACCAACAACCACCAAGAGTAGGTTCAGTAGATAATTTTTCTAGAAAATAGCAATTTAATACAGAATTTAATATAGATAAATTAATTGATTTTCCATTATAATTTTTGAAATTTTCACCTTCATAACAAGAAATATCAAATAAATTATTCTGAATTGTTTTATTATATAGCTCAAGAATCTCTCTTAATTCATGAGTTTTAAAATTATCATTATA
>Ga0055584_100000917_pt1 | contig 28443 bp, 25 predicted proteins | sample OSDHelmetaG_FD_58716 | JGI IMG/M metagenome (GOLD analysis project Ga0055584, IMG submission 58716) | Pelagic marine sediment microbial communities from the LTER site Helgoland, North Sea, for post-phytoplankton bloom and carbon turnover... | ecosystem: Environmental > Aquatic > Marine >... | reverse complement strand
CTCGATGCAATGCGCGTCGAGTGCGAACTGGCTCGGACGCTCGGTTACGTCGGCAAGGTCGCGATCCATCCCGCACAAATCGCAGTCATCCACGACGTCTTCACACCGTCGGATGAAGAGATTGCGCATCACCGCCGCATCATCGAAGAGTTCGACGCTGCACTCGCCGAGGGCAGCGCCTCGATCCAGGTCGACGGGAAGATGGTCGACTACGCAGTCGCCCGCGTTGCACGCGCCGTGCTGGCACGGGCAGAACTCGCAGACCGAGCCGCAGACCGCGGCGCCAGTTCCTGAACACAATCTGAAAACATCCGTTTCATTCAAGGGGAAAGCACATGTCACGAAGCAGGTACATCGACGGTGGGGTCGGAATCGCAATCATCGGCTCTGGCGGAATCGGCACGTTGCGAGCCCAGATCTGTCATCGCCATCCAGGGGTCAGGTTTCTCGGGGTCTGCGACGTCCTCGAAGAGCGGGCATCGACGCTGGCCGCCGCGTGTGACGCCGATGTCTGGACCACCGACGCAATGGAACTCGTCAACCGCGACGAGGTCGACTGTGTGATCGTTGCGTCGACCGAGAACGCCCACTTCGATCCAGCGATGGCCGCAATTCAGGCCGGCAAACACGTGCTCATCGAAAAGCCGATCACGATCGAACCAGATGAGGCGGAGAAGCTTCTTGTCGCGGCCGAAGAGTACAGCGTGTTCGTCTACACCGGATTCACCCAGCGCTTCCGCCGCCGGTACCTCTCGATCAAGGAAAGCATCGAGAAGGGCTACATCGGCGACATCACCAGTGCGAAGGCCTCGATCTACCTCACGCAGGCCGTAGCGCGTGCCGTGATCTCCCGAGCACCAACGACGACGCCGTCGATCAACACCATGACGTACCTTGTCGACCTTCTCACGTGGTTCTCGGGCAAGAAGCCGATATCGAGCTACGCGGCTGGAGCGAAAGGCATGTTCTACGAGGAGTTCGGAGCACTCGACTCGACCTGGACCGTCCTCACCTACGAAGAAGGTATGGTCGCAACCCTTGGCGCCAGCTGGGAGGTGCCAGTGTTTTGGCCGGCGAACAACGCGTCCTTGGAGTTCGAGGTCTTCGGACGAGAGGGTTCTGTCAGTGTCAAGGACGATCATCGCGACATGATGATCGCTTCGAACAAACGGATGCCCGGGCCCTACACGCCAGACGTCGACATGCACGTCGCAACCTTTGGCAGCAACATGCCCGGCGATTGGGCACTTGGAGAGCACTTCGGCGCAATGCAAGAAGAGACACACGCGTTCATCAACAGCGTTGGGCAGCGTCGCCAGGACCCGATTCTCGCGACAGGTCGCGACGGGTTCGATGTGTTGAAGATCTCCCGGGCGATCGATCGGTCGGCCAATACTGGCGAAGTCGTGCCGATCACCTGGCTCGACTGAGGCGGTTGGCAACATGGGAGCCATGCTCGAAGGAATCACCATCATCGAACTCGGAGGTGTCATCGCTGGGAACTTCGGCCAGGTGATCCTCGCCGACCTCGGTGCAGAGATCATCAAGATCGAACCCAAGACCGGCGACACGGCTCGCAACGCGAGCATGGCTGGAATTGATGGTGAGAGCGCGATCCACCTGTTCATGAATCGTGGAAAGAAGAGTGTCTCACTTGATCTGAAGACCGAGGAAGGACTTCAGATCCTCCATCGATTGGTGGAGCAGGCCGATGTCGTCATCGACAACTTCCGCCCCGGGGTGTTGGCTCGCTTGGGCGTCGATCATGCGACGCTGAAGGAGATCAAGCCAGACATCATCACCGTGAGCGTCACGGGATTCGGCGAAACCGGTCCTCTCAAGGACAAGCCGGCGTTCGATCTCGTCATACAGGCGTACAGCGGGCACATGTCGATCACAGGAGAGGAAAATGGTCCGCCAGCTCGAGTTGGTGCGCCTCTGGCTGACATGTCGGGAGCGATCTACGGATGTATCTCGATTCTTGCGGCCCTGGTCGGGCGAGGCCTCCACGGCACCGGTGCACACGCTGATGTCGCAATGCTCGACTCGATGGTGCATCTTCTTGCCTACGACGCCTTGAGCTACCTGACTGCGGGAGCTCAGCCACAGCGGCATGGCTCCGCTCACGCACACATCGTGCCGTGGCAAGCGTTGCAGTGCTCGGACGGCTTCGTCGTCGTTGCGGCTCGCGATGAGAAATTCTGGCGGAACCTCTGTGACGCCATCGAGCGACCAGATCTCAAGACAGATGAACGGGTTGCCAACAACGCCGCACGGCTGATCAATCGGGACTGGCTCGTGCCACAACTCGAGGCAGCATTCGTCAACAAGACCCAGGCCGAGTGGGTGCAGATTCTCGACGAGTTCGACGTACCCTCGGCGCCGGTCAGCACCTTTGACTCGCTGTTCGCAGACCCACAGGTCGAGGCCCGTGAAATGATTCAGAGCTACGAACATCCAACGATCGGTGACGTCACATACCAGCCAAGTCCGATGAAGATCGAGGGCTACAGCTTTCCGAATGGGCACGCGCCGATGCTCGGTGAACACACAGAACTGATCCTCACCGAACGGCTTGGCTACACGCCCGAACGGATCCGTGAGCTCGACGCCGAAGGGGTCGTGAAAGCATGGAGTCCCGAAGAAGCAAGAGACGAGAGCTGACCTGATGAGATTCGGGACCATGGTTCCCCAAGGCTGGAAACATGACCTCGAGGATGTTGCGAACGACCAACAGTGGGACCACATCCTCGACGCCGCCCACACCATCGAGGCCGACGGCTGGGATTCACTCTGGGTGTACGACCACTTCCACACGCACCCTGTCGTCACCCACGAGTCCGTCTTCGACGCGTGGACACTCATGGCGTCGATCGCGGCGGTCACGAATCGGATTCGGATCGGGCAGATGTGTACCTGCGTGTTGTACCGCCCACCGTCGTTGCTCGCAAAGATGGCAGCATCGGTTGATGCGATTTCGAAAGGTCGTCTCGACGTCGGGATCGGGGCTGGTTGGAGCGACAAGGAGTTCGCTGCCTACGGGTACGAGTATCCGTCCAACAAGGTTCGTCTCGACATGCTCGAAGAGGCAGCACAGGTCCTCAAGACGATGTGGACAAACGACGAGGCGTATTTCGACGGTGAGCATTATCAGCTTCGCGGCGCGATCACCCGGCCGCTCCCGCAACAGGATCCTCATCCCCCGCTGTGGATCTGCGGAGGCGGCGAGAAGCGCACCCTTCGGATCGTCGCCAAGTATGGCGACATGTCGAACTTCGGGGACAGCGTCGCTGACTTCGTCCACAAGTCCGAAGTTCTGGCAGGTCATTGTGAGGAGGTCGGTCGCAACTTCGACGAGATCGGGCGCTCGGTTCATCTGATGTCGATCGTCGGACGCGACCAGGCCGATCTCGACGCCAAGTTGCAGGTTGCCGCTCGTCGCCGGAACGGTACTCCAGAAGAGTTCGCCGCAGAACACCTCGTGGGAACCGTCGAGCAGGTCAGCGACATCGTCGGGCAGTACGCCGATGCGGGGTGCGCGGAGCTCATCTTGTACTTCTACGACATGGGCGCGCACGACAGCCAGCAACTCTTCGCGTCTGAGATCATGGCCCAACATCAATCGTGACCGATCTCAGCTCGTTGTTGGCACCTCGATCCATCGCTATTGCGGGGCTTTCCGCAGACTCGACGAAGCACGGTCAACGCGTACTGAACAACATGCGCCGTCTCGGATACGCCGGACAGATCTGGGGAGTGAACCCGAATCTTCCACAGCTCGATGGCGTCGACGTTGTCGGATCGATCGCCGAGTTGCCCGAGGTCCCAGATGTCATCGTTTCCGCGATCCCTGCGCGCGCCGTAGGGAACCTGGCTCGGGAAGCAGGGCGTCTCGGTGTCGGTACGGTGATCGTCTTTGCCGGCGGCTTTGCCGAGGCTGGCGAGCAGGGCCGGTCGCTCCAGGACGAACTCGTCGCGGCATCACGCGAAACCGGGGTGAGGATCCTGGGTCCGAATTCGGGTGGAGTCATCGTCCCATCTCAGGGCGTGGCCATGAGCTTCCTCACCTGTCTCGATCGACCGCCGAGCCAAATCCGTTCAGGCCCGGTCGGATTGGTCACCCAGAGCGGCGGAATGGGCAGCTACGTCCACAACCTCGCTGCAGCAGCTGGTGACGGTCTCGCAGCATCGATCTCGACTGGTAACGAAGCCGATCTGGGGGTCGCGGACGGAATCCTCGCCCTCGTGGCGATGCCCGGCGTCAAGGCAATTTCGGTGATTCTCGAAACCGTCCGCAACGGCCCCGCCTTCGTCGAAGCGCTCGCCGCTGCCAACGAAGCCGGGATACCGGTTGTCATCACCCGGATCGGAAAGTCCCCGCGCGGGCGCCGGTTGATGACCACCCACACGGGAGCACTCGCGCAACCTGAGCGAGTGGCGCAGGGCGTGCTCGATGAGTTCGGCGTGACGGTCGCCGAGACCCCAGCCGAGATGTTCGAAGTGGCGAGTATTCTCGCTCGGACTCCGAAGCTCTCGGGACCACGTGTCGGTATCGTCACGCACTCCGGCGGCGTAGCGATCATGCTGAGTGATCTGGCCGAAGGCACGACGATCGAGCTGCCGCAACCCAGCTCCTCTCTTCGGTCCACACTCGAACCTCTGCTCCAACAGGGGGCCGTCGACAACCCACTCGACATGGGGGGAATCATCGGCGGTGCACACCGGTTTGGTGAGGTGGTCGCTGCAGTGGCTCGATCTGGGGACGTCGATGCAGTCCTCGCTGTAAGCAGCGCCCATCCTCCCGCACACAGCGAGGAGCGAGTCGCGTCGCTGCTCGAGCAAGACCTCGACGTACCCGTGATCAATCTATGGATGGCAGGTGACGTCGGGGGTTCCGCGCTCGAGATGCTCCGCCGAGCACACCAGCCGGTGACCGAAGAGCCCCGCGCTGTGATCCGAGCGATCGCTGCCCTCACGAGGCCAGCTCGTGGAATTGCAGACCCTGATGTTGGGAACGCTGATCCGATGCCGACTGCACCTCTCACAGAGTTCGCAGCGAAACAGATCGTGGCGTCCTGGGGTGTCCCCGTGGTCGAAGGGCGTCATGTCGCGACCGCTGACGCGGCAGCGGGCGCCGCCGACGCACTTGGGTATCCCGTCGTCGTCAAGGTCAGCACGCCCGATGTCCAACACAAGACGGAGTTCGGAGGCGTAGCGGTCAATCTCGCAAGCCGCGACGCGGTTGAAACAGCGTTCGATCGTGTGCAATCAACGCTGCCCGAGGGGACTTCGGTCGAAGGCGTCCTCGTCGAGAAACACCTCGATGGCCCTGAGGTCATCATCGGCGGCCTGCGCGACGAAACGTTTGGGCCGATGATCTTGGTCGGGGTCGGTGGTGTCGTAGCCGAGGCACTCGATGACGTCCGTGTCGCACCTGCACCTCTCAGCGTCGAATCGGCACGTCGAATCATCTCGAACCTGTCCGGTCTGCGCGTACTGACCAACCCGCGCGCATCGACGCCCGCCGACCTGGATGCACTCGCCGCCATCCTCGCGGACGTGTCGAGGCATTTTGTCAGAAACACGTGGCTGCAAAGCTTCGATCTCAATCCCGTGGTCTGGAACGCTTCGACATGGGTTGCCTTGGACGCGATGCTCGAGGTCACACCCCGAGGATGACCTCGAGCACGTTCACGTGACCGAGGCTCTCGTCAACCTGCCACGATCGCTTCACCCGCGGTCCGGGACCCATGCGGTTGCTAGGCCGTGAGCGTCGGACTACCGGTCTCTCGGATCCGATTCATCGCGGCAACCAGCTGTTCGGTGATGCCGGGTTCGTGAGATGAGTGCCCTGCGTCGGGAACGATCACATAACTCGCCTCTGGCCACACTCGTTTCAGGTCATGAGCATTCTTGGAAGGGCACACCATGTCGTATTGGCCATGGACCACAAACGTGGGGATCGATCGGATCTCGTCAATTCGTTGCAGGAGAAGGTCACGAGGTTCAAAACGTCCTGTCGCGAAGTAGTGCGTCTCGAGGCGCGCAACACTTCTCGCAACATCTGGGTCGTCGAAGTGGGCGGCAAAATCGGGATTGGGCAGCAACGTGCAGCACGCTGCTTCATACGAACTCCATCGCCGAGCGGCTTCGAGGGCAACATCGTCGTCGCTCGAATCGAGCCGCCGACGATACGCACCCAGGAGGTCGCCGCGCTCTTCCTGCGGGATATGCCCAGCGAACTCTTCCCATGTCTCGGGGAGGACGGAGCGAACCGAATAGAGCCACCAGTCGAGCTCTTCGTCACGAAACAACCAGATACCGCGAAGAATGAGGGTCCGCACCGCCTCCGGGCATTCCTGAGCGTAGTAGAGGGCAAGTGTGCTGCCCCATGAACCGCCGAACACATGCCAGGATTCGATGCCGAGTGCGACCCGAAGCTGTTCGATATCTCGCACCAGATCGTCGATCGTGTTGCTCGAAAGCTCCCCCAGGGGAGTTGATCGACCGCAACCACGTTGGTCGAAGAGCACAACGCGAAAGTGTTCCGGGTCGAAGAACCGCCGATCGGTAGGGGTGCATCCGGCTCCCGGCCCTCCGTGGAGGAACAGCACGGGCTCACCGTCGGCCTTTCCGACCTGTTCCCAATACAGCCGGTGAGGATCGGTCACCGCGAGCTCGCCCATCTCGAACGGGTCGATCTCGGGCCAGAACGCACTGGGCTTCGAGGTGCTCATCTCCACGGTCGCCAACCTATCGGTCGAATGCCCGCTGCGAGAGCGGAACGTGATTCTTCTCGACGCGCGCGCTGATACAGCCCTTCGCAGAAGCCAGCAAACTTGTGCTTACTGCCTGATCCAAACGGCACTGTCGGCTGCCAGCAGCCCTGGAGGGTTCACGTGCGACGCGAGAAGGATGTCGCCCTCTGGCATCGGCATCGAGTCTGACCCCATGTTCACAACCACCAAGACGTCGCCGCGTTCGTACGCGAGCACATCGGAGCCCATGTCGATCAACTGAAAGTCCGAGACCATAGCGAGGTGCTGGCGACGAAGCGCGATCGCCGTGCGGTACAGCGAAAGCGACGATGATGTGTCCTGAGTTTGCACCGCAACTGACATGGATCCGAACCTGGCCGGTTGTGGAATCCAAGGGTCGCCCGTTCCAAAGCCGAACGATGGACCGTCCTTCTCCCACGGAATTGGAACACGACATCCATCGCGTCCCTTCTCGGTGTGCCCAGACCGTTCCCATGTCGGATCGTCGAGAACGTCCTGCGGGAGATCCCAGACCTCGGGTAGGCCGAGTTCTTCTCCCTGATAGATGTAGGTGGATCCTGGAAGCGACAGCGTGATCAACGCGGCGGCACGTGCCCGCTGGAACCCTGCGCTCTCATCGAGCACCTCGTGGGGGCCTGTCATTGGCCATCGCCGCCACTTCGTTCCGTTCGGCAGTCCGTACCGTGTGGCGTGACGCATCACGTCATGGTTCGACAGCACCCACGTGGACGCTGCCCCGACGTCCTCGGCGGCTCGAACCGATTTATCGATCACCTCGGCAAACGACGGGGCATCCCAATCCGTGTCGAGCAGGTCGAAGTTGAACGACTGATGGTACTCATCTGGTCGGAGGTACAGCGGTAGTCGATCAGCAGCCACCCAGGCCTCGGCCACCATCATGCGGTCCTCGTACTCGTCGAGCACGGCCCGCCAGCGTCGGTTGATTTCGTGGACCCCGTCCCGATCCCAGTGCGGGTGATCTGCGGTCCGCTCGCTCTCGAGAATCGCCGCTTTCTGTGCAACATCGGGGAACGTCAGATCCTTCACCAAGCCGTGCGCGACATCGATCCGGAATCCATCGATCCCGCGGTCGAGCCAGAACCGAAAGATACTGTCGAATTCGGCTCGTACTTCTTCGTTCTCCCAATTCAGATCCGGTTGACTCGGATCGAACAGGTGCAGGTACCACTCGCCATCGGCGACCTGTTCCCAGGCCGATCCACCAAAGACAGCTGCCCAGTTGGAAGGCGGCTCCGATCCGTCGGCGCCCTTTCCTCGTTGGAAGATGTAGCGATCACGCGCCGGGTCTCCTGGAGCAGCGTCGAGCGCCTCTTGGAACCATCGATGCTGATCCGATGTGTGATTGGGTACGAGGTCCGCAATCACCTTGATGCCGTGTGTGTGGGCTTCTTCGATGAAGATCTCGACCTCTTCGGTTGTTCCGAACCGTTCGTCGATCGCTCGATAGTCGGCGACGTCGTATCCACCATCCTTCAACGGGGACGAATACCACGGGTTGATCCACAGGGCATCGACGCCGAGTTCGCTCAGGTAGCCAAGCTTGCTTCGAAGCCCTGCGATGTCACCGGTCCCATCACCATTCCCGTCGGCGAAGGAACGGACATACACCTGATACACAACGCCATGGCGCCACCAGTTCTCGGGCCCGCCGTCAGTGGTGGTCATGTGCCTCTCCCGTGTTCAGCAGGTGGTCCGAAATCGTCGCAGACCGCGTAGACCGATGATGGTACGTCGATCGGACATCGAGCACAGGATCTGAGGCACAATCCCTCCATGGATGAATTCATGCAGGCAGCTATCGATGAGGCCGAACTCGGGTGGGCTGAAGGTGGCATCCCGATCGGGTCGGTGCTCGTGCACGATGGAGAGATCATCGGGCGCGGCCACAACCGTCGCGTACAGAACGGGAGTCCGACCCTGCACGGAGAGATCGATGCGCTCGAGAACGCTGGCCGACTACCCGCAGCCGTGTACCGCTCTTGCACGATCTACACCACGCTCTCTCCATGTTCGATGTGTACCGGCGCGATATTGCTCTACGGCATCCCTCGCGTCGTGGTCGGTGAGAACCAGACATTTCTCGGCGAAGAAGAACTGCTACGTTCGCGAGGGGTGGAGGTCGACGTTCTCGACGAGCCAGGTTGCGTCGAGATGATGCGTCGCATGATCGCCGAGCGACCAGATGTATGGAACGAGGACATCGGCACATGAGCCTTCTCGTACGTCGCACGTGACGGTTCTCGAGGGCTGACCGACGGCCTATTTCGACAGTGCCCGCCAGTCGAGTGGATAGACCTCGTGGTGGCCGTCGATCCCCGCGCGTTCAACCGATCGCGGGGCTCCAAAGGTCAGGTCACCCCGCGCCGAGGTGATCTCCTTCACGACCGAGGACACCAGGACCTCACCACCGGCAGCGAGATTGGCGACCTGTGCGGCAATGGTCACAAGGCGGCCGAACAACTCTCGGTTGTCTCGAACTGCCTCACCGGTGTGGCAGCCCATGCGGGCACGGAACGCACGCTCCGGGTTCGCTTCGGCGTGCTCGGCCAGGTCGGCTTGGACGCGAGCGCAACACAACATCGCCCGTCGGGCACCGGCGAACGTCACCATGTACCCGTCGCCCTGGTTCTCGACGATCGTCCCGCTGTGCGCGTGGACTCGGGCATCGAAGATCTGGCGGTAGTCGTCGAGAATGGCCATCCACGACGCGTCACCCACCGATGTCGCCAGCTCTGTCGACGACTCGATGTCGCTGAACATGATCGTGACGACGTCATCGTCACCTGTCTCGACCGGCAGGCCTGCATGCTCGAGATGTGACGCGGCCAAGGCAACATTCTCGATACCGGTGTGACGCAGCGTCGGATCGACCTGATCTGGTGTGTCCTCGCCGACGACGGTTCCGTCGGACCAACCCACGCCTGGCGATGCAATTTCATGCACGGTGATCGTCGTAGATCCAATCGTAACCACCGCCCCCGGTCGGAGCACGACTGGTGTCTCGATGCGCTGACCGTCGAGAAAGCTCCCGTTGCTGCTCTGCATGTCGGTCACCACGAGGTGACCACCGGTGTTCTCGATCTGCAGATGATGCCGAGAAACGCGTTCGTCGACCAGAAGCAAACCATCACAATCGCGCCCGAGATCGAGGTGCTGCTCGACGATGACATACAGCGGAGATCGGCCCGCCTCCATCACCTTGACGGCTGTGCTCACTTCCCGCCTCCGTTGTTCCCCGGCATCTCGCACCCAAGTCTAGAAGGGCTGCCAATCCTGGCCGCACAGAAGACGCAGAGCGTTGCTGGTTTCGCAGAGCGTTGCTGGTTTCAGAGCGTCGCTGGATTCAGAGCCTCGTGACGAGCACGCACCTGAGCTGGGTAGTGAGCCCGGGCGAAGTCGATGTCGTGCGCAAGCGCAAGATCGAGCAGCTCCAGGCGATCTTCTGTCTGCTTCCACGGCAGTGGCACATAGATGGGGAGGTCGAACTGGCGAAGTCGGTCGAGCCCGCTGTAGATCTTTCGCTGGTACTCGCTTCGCTCCTCCCAGTCCCAATGCGCCGGTGAGAATCCGGTTCCCGGATCGAGGTAACACCGCTCGCGTATGCCGAATCGACCCATTTCCTTCAGTCGCTCTGCAAACCAGGAGACCATCACCTCGACAGGCTCACCCTCCACATGTTTCAGGTGTCGTGGGTCCGGACCAAGCATGAACGGCAAGACGACGTCGCATTCTCGTTCCGCAGCGAACTCCAGCATCGCTTCGTTCTGCAGTGCATCGGCGGCATTGAGTACGGAAGCTCCAGCATCGAATGCTCGCTCCGCAGTCTCGACTTGCCATGTATCGACCGAGACCGTGACCCCGAGCGCAGCGATCGCACGCAACGGTCCCTCGAGGATTGCCCATTCTTCGTCCGGGGTGACGAAGTTGGCGCTCCCGTGAGACGCCTGACCACCGAGGTCGATGTGGTCTGCGCCCTCTTCGAGGAGGTGTCGGGCATACCGGTCGGCTGCTTCGGCGGTGCTTGCAACCGAGAACTCCGCTAGTGAATCCGGCGAGGCGTTGACAACTCCAAAGATTTCCACGAAAGGTGAAGCTACGCCATGGAGCGTTTCATTCCCGGACTGAGTCGAAACTGATGACCTGCATGTGTCACATCCCCGACCCTCAGCGGGTGCCGTCCCAGCCAATCCCCTCTGCGATGGCGTCCCGGACGGCGATCGGATCTTCTGTCGGCATGAAGTGCCCAGTCGAGTCCAGGGTGATCACGCGATGGTCGGCGACCGCCGAGATCAAATCTCCCGACGCCCGAATCGGGGTCATCTTGTCCTCAGCGCCGAGCACGAACGTGACCGGAACCGAGATGGAGGACGCTGCCACGACCGCATTGGTATACGCATTCACCGCAGCCATGTCGTGACCGAGAGCATCCTTCGGGGACCGATCGAGCATCGCTCGTGATGCACCGATCTGCCAGGTGCCGGGAGACTTGTGACCGCCACGATGTGATCTGCTCCCCGTCCCCCAGGAGACCATCAACCCGCTCGCCTTCCCGACGTCGTCGTAACTCGACGAGAGGAGTTCAGGATGTACCGGCATCGTTGTCGCGGTTCCGATGAGCACGAGGGATCTGGCGCAGGTGTCATCCTGCGACGCAGCCTCGAGCGCAACATAGGTTCCAGTAGAGAAACCGACCAGGTGGGCGGGCGCGAGGCCAAGCTCATGGACAAGTCCGGCCGTCCAGCGACCCATCTCCTCCACCGTCTGGATCGGCTCGCCGCCACTCAGGCCGTGACCAGGCAGGTCGACTGCCGCAACTCTGAAGCCGTGGTGAGCCAGCCACCGGCTTTGCATCTGCCACGTGGTTCGATCCATCCCAGATCCATGAATCAGCACAACTCCAGGAGCGTCGGAATCGTGACCTTTGCCTCCCGTTGCGATCCGGACGGGTTGTCCTTCGTACGTGATCTCCATGATGCCTCGTTATCGCTGTGAGGCCTTGAGGGCCCTGGCCAGGTCGTCGATGATGTCGCGCTCGTCCTCGAGTCCGACGCTGAGACGAACAAGGTCTTCGCGAACCCCCGCAGCGTTGAGCGCTTCGTTGGACATCTGCTGATGGGTCGTGGACGCTGGGTGAATCACCAACGTGCGAGCATCGCCGACATTTGCCAGATGTGATGCCAGCTTGACCGACTCGATGAACCTACGACCTGCGTCACGCCCACCTTTCACACCGAAGCTGAGGATCGCTCCCGCACCATCTGGATAGAGCGTCTTGGCAAGTTCGTGATCGGGGTGCGTTGGCGCCGACGGGTGCGAGACCCAACTCACCGCGCTGTTCGAAAGAAGCATGTCGACAACGGCGTTCGCGTTCGAGACATGTTTGGCCATACGAAGGGGAAGGGTCTCGATTCCCTGGATGATCTGGAACGCATTCATTGGACTGATCGCCGCACCGAAGTCTCGTAGCCCTTCGGCGCGAGCACGCGAAATGAAGGCTGCAGGACCGAATTCCTCGGAGAACGCAAGGCCGTGGTACCCGTCATAGGGTTCGGTCAGCGTCGGAAACTTCCCACTTGCGTCCCAGTCGAAGTGACCGCCGTCGACGAGGACGCCACCGAGAGCAACGCCGTGCCCGCCCATGAACTTCGTGATCGAGTGCATCACGATGTCCGCCCCGTATTCGATCGGGCGAATCAGATACGGCGTAGCGAACGTGGAATCGACCATCAGCGGCAGTGCATTTCGATGCGCAACATTCGCGATGGCCTCGATGTCCATGACTTCGATACCTGGGTTCCCGAGTGTCTCCCCATATACGAGACGCGTGTCTTCGGTGATCGCCGCTTCGAACGCCGCCGGATCGCGAGGATCCACGAACGTGGTTGTGATGCCGAATCGGGGCAACGTCTGCGTGAGGATGTTCGCTGTTCCGCCGTACAGATTCCGAGCAGCCACGATGTGACCACCCTGGCCCATGAGGGTCGCAACGCCGAGGTGAAATGCTGCCATTCCACTGGCAGTGGCCACTGCACCCACTCCCCCTTCGAGCGCTGCAATACGTTCCTCGAGAACCGCCGTCGTGGGATTGGAGATACGTGAATAGATGTGCCCCGGCTCTTCGAGGTTGAAGAGGCTCGCGGCGTGGTCAGTGTCGTCGAACATGAACGACGTCGACCAATAGATAGGAACAGCGCGTGCGCCAGTCTCCTGATCGGGTTGATGTCCGGCATGCAGACTCAGCGTAGAAAATCCAAGAAAGTCAGGTTCGACCATTGCGCCTCCTCGACAGTACGCGCATCGTATCTGAGCTTGCTCAGGTCGCCTTCTCCATCGAGCTACACTCGGCCGGTGAAAACCATCGAATGCGGACCCGGTGACGCCCGCTCCGTCTACGCCGAGACAGGCTTCGACCGAAGATACTGGGCGTCGGTCCGCGGGGCACGCGGTCTGTGTCGACTGACGTCGCGTGTAGATGTCCCCGAGTCGATCCGCATACCGACCGATCGTCCGCTGATCGTCGCGGCAAATCATTCGAGCCTTTTCGATCTCATCGCCGCTCTGGTCTTTCTCGGCCACTTCGGCATCAACGCACGACTCGCGGTGAACTCGAGGTTCTTCAAGAATCCGGTAGGTCGCGGGTTCCTCGGGGGAATCGGGTGTGTTCCCTTCAGCCGCGATGATCGTGAAACCGCCGAGCAGGCGATGGTCGACGCCCTACTGGCAAATCAGGTGATCGCCCTCATGCCCGAGGGACGGATCACTCGACTGGAGGATCAAGTCAGCGGCGTGGGGCCAGCTCGACCGGGGATCTCGCGCATCGCGCTCCGTGCAGGCGCAGCGATCCTCCCCGTGGGATTTGCGCAATCCGACGAGGCATGGAGTCCGGGAACCCCCCTCCCGAAACCTCGTCTCGGGAGGCATCACGTCATCGCGAGAGCTGGGGACCTGCTGGTACTCGACTCCGATGACCACGATGCGAATTCGGCTGCGATCATCGCCGCGATCGGCAATGTGGTGATGTCGGCCCGCGCGATCGCCTGAAGCCTGAGCTTCGTGCGTTCGGCTCAGTGGGTGAGCGCGAAACCGAGGAGAAGTGCGCCGAGGGACGCAACAAAACCAAGCGCCCCGGTCATTCCCTTGATGGAAGGTTTGCTGCTCTTGGCGTGGATCCATGCGGCAATACCCGAGATGATCACAAGCAGGAACTTGATTCCGAACACCATGTTGTACGCCGTCGTGGCTTCGGCCATGTCCACTTCGAGGATGTTCCAGATTCCGGTGATGAACGCCAGACCAAACGCAGGCCACGCGACACGTTGAAAGGCTTGGGCAGCCTTTGCAGGTAGACCCTCCACCCCGGCAGCACGCAGCACCGGAAGCAGCGACAACATCACGACCTGACCGCCCACCCACACCGTCACCCCGAGTATGTGGAGGAAGATTCGGATCGTATCTATGGAGAAATTCACGTCGGGCATACCCGTACCCTCACACCAGCAGGCTGAGGTGAGCAAGTCGGCAGCGAACTAGATTCAGGCTCCATGACCTCGACTCTTTGGGAACCCTCCTCCGATCGCATCGACGCAACCGAAATCGCTTCGTTGTGCCGTGACCTCGGCCTTTCGAGTTCGTACCGGGCTCTGCATGCCTGGTCGATCGCAGATTCCGAGCGATTCTGGAGTTTGGTCTGGGATCGGTACGGAATCATCGGCGAGCGAGGCTCGGGCACAGTCGAGTACGGGGAGCGTTTTCGCGAGACAACGTTCTTTCCGAACGCTCGTTTGAACGTCGCTGAGAACCTTCTGTCAGCAACCACGGTAGACCCAACCACCCACCTGGCTCTCAGCTTCTCGAACGAGTCGGGCCACGTCTCGTCGTGGACGCTGTCAGCGCTCCGCGATCGTGTCTCGATCCTGCAGCAGGCGATGACCCGAGCCGGCGTCGTCTCAGGAGATGTCGTTGCCGCGTGGCTACCCAACCTTCCGGAAACGATCGCGATCTTCCTCGCTGCAAATTCGCTCGGCGCGATCTTCACGTCGGGCTCGCCAGACTTCGGAACCAACGGCGTAGTCGATCGCTTCGGCCAACTCGATCCGAAGTTGCTCTTTGCAACCGATGCCTATCTGTATGCGGGCAAAGAACACTCGACGCTCGAACGACTGAGCGAGATTCAACAGCGCCTCACTTCGCTGGAGCAAACCGTGCTCGTCCCCTACCTGAACCCTGATGTCCGCGTCCCGGGAACGATCCCACTCGAGGCGTTCAGCGATCGCATCACTCCCACCGAGCCCATCTTCAAGAGGCACGAGTTCGATCATCCAGTATTCGTTCTGTTCTCGAGCGGCACGACCGGGACCCCGAAGGCGATCGTCCACCGGGGTGGCGGAGTGCTCGTCAAACTCGTCAGCGAACAACGCATCCACTGCGACATCGGTCCCGGAGATCGCGTCTTCTACTTCACGACTGCAGGATGGATGATGTGGAACTGGCTCACGGGAGCGTTGGCTTCCGAAGCGACCGCCATCCTCTTCGATGGCTCCCCATTTCATCCAGGCCCAGAGGTCCTGTTCGACCTCATCGACCGTGAGCAGATCACGTTGTTCGGTGTGTCGGCAAAATATGTAGACGCGCTCAACAAGGCGGGTCAACACCCCGCAGAAACCCACGACCTCTCGTCGCTTCGCACGATCTGTACGACAGGATCAACGTTGGTCCACGAGAGTTTCGAGTATCTCTACGAGAAGGTGAAGGCCGATGTCCATGTCGCGTCGATGTCTGGAGGAACCGACCTCTGCGGCATTCTCGTAGGAGGTGACCCGACATCACCTGTCACGGCAGGCGAGATCCAAGCCCCATCGATCGGCATGGATATTGGTGTGGTCGACGACGACGGCAACAGGCTCGATGTCGGGGAACAGGGCGAACTCATTTGTGCGACACCATTTCCGTCAATCCCGTTGCACTTCATCGGCGATGTCGACAACACCAGATTTGATGAGTCGTACTTCAACAGATTTCCAGGTGTCTGGCACCAAGGCGACTACGCGGAGTGGAGCTCCGGTGGTGGAATCATCATCTCGGGAAGGTCAGACGCCACCCTCAATCCAGGGGGAGTCAGGATCGGAACCGCAGAGATCTACCGCCAAGCCGAACGGCTCGATCAAGTCGAGGAGAGCCTGGTCATCGGTCAGGTCTGGGAGGACGACACCCGAATCGTGCTCTTCGTACGCCTGGCGGAAGGAATCGAGCTCACCGATGACCTTGTCACCCTGATCAAGGCAACCATTCGGGAGGGAGCATCTCCCCGACATGTCCCGGCAAAGGTCCTTGCCGTAACCGACATTCCGAGAACCCGCAGCGGAAAGATCTCCGAGCTCGCGGTCCGCGACGTCGTGCACGGCAAAGAGGTGAAGAACACCGAGGCATTGGCCAATCCTGAAGCGCTCGAGCTCTACCGGGGCCTCGAAGAACTCCGCTGAAGGATCAGCCGATGAGGAGGCCGAGAGATTCGTAGAGAAGCGCCGGTTTATCGTCGCCCACCACATGCACGGCGATTTCTTGTTTCATCAAGATTCCCGTCGGCTTCTCGGTGACATCGACGACCCGCGAATGGGCATGGACTTGGGCGCCGGCAGGTACGGGATTCAAGAACCGCAGTCGGTCGGCGCCGTAGTTGAGCGCTCCGAGCACACCGTCGATGTCTGGTCCGATCTGCATGGAGAAGTACGAGACCAAACTGAGCGTGAGGAAACCATGCGCGATCGGACCGCCAAATGGGCCAGCGTTTGCCTTCTCCAGGTCAACGTGGATCCACTGATGATCCTTGGTCACATCCGCGAACGTATTGATCATGTCCTGAGTGATCTCGATGGGTTCGGTCCACTCCGTCCACTCGTCGGTGATCAACCCCTTGAGTCCATCGATGTCCTTGATCGAGACAGCCATGTGTCGGATCCCTTTCAGTTGTGCGTCACCTTGCGCCACTCTGCCAGGCCCGAGGCGAGTTCGGCACGGTATCGATCGACATTTGCGAGTTTGATTTCGTCGAAGCCACGGATCTGATCAGCAAGGTCGGCGATCGCGACCGCTTGATCTGCTCGAGCGACGCTCACATCGATGATCAATTCCTCCAACAACGCTCGGTACTCGTCGATCAGCACACGCTCGACACGTCGTTCTTCGCTTCGACCAAACGGATCGAGGCGGCCTCCGCGCAGGCGTTTCGATTTCACCAGCGCTTTGAATGTTCGGCGAGCCGCAACCTCGGGAACAGGGATCTTTCGGTCGATCCCAACCAGCTTCAGACTTGGCGGCTTCAGCTGGTAACTCACCTTGGCGTTGGGCCCAAAACGTGCCCGCGCAGATTCCTCGATATTGGCATCGAGAGCCAACCGTGCGACCTCGTATTCATCCTTGTACGCCATGAGCTTGAAGAGGTGACGAGCCGCCGTTGAGCTCAGTCGACTGTCGGGGATCCCCGCGGATTGCTCGGCTCGTCGCACACGAGCGAGCTGGTCGACGTAGGTCTGTGCATAAGACGCGTCTCCCCAGGAAATCAGCTCGGGGACTCGCCAACGAAGCACCTCTTCGAGTTGCTCGTCGACGTTCGGGATACGGGCGATCAGCGCCGCGATCTCACCGGTCGGCACTGGTGGGGCAGGTGTATCGCGCCGAGCGGACTCGGAAAGCTCTCGAGCAAGTTCGGGATCTGCTGCAATGCGCCGTCCCAGGCGGAACGCCCCGGTGTTCGTTGCAACGGCGACACCGTTGAGCTCGATCGCCTGCTCGATCGCCGTCGAACGCACTGGAATCCTGCCGAGTTGATACGCAACACCAACCACGAGAAGGTTTGCTGCGGGCTGTGATGCAAAGACGTGGCGACCGATTGCCTCGGCATCGATCCACATGTTCTCCACGGCACGAGTCGACGTGTCGATCCGGCTGCGGAATCGCTCCAGATCAGGAAAATGTTCTCTCGAAATTCGAGCGACCATGGCACCGGTCGGAACCCGACTCGTCGACACGATCGCAACGGTGCGCTCCGGATCACCTCGTTCGAGGATTGCCGGCATCGATCCGCCCACGACGTCGAACAGCAACATCGAGTCCGCCTCGGCGACCCCCACCTTTGCCGCCCCTTCATGGGTTTCAGCCGAGATGTGCAGATTCGATACGACCTGACCGCCCTTTTGCGCAAGACCAGTCTGATCCAAACTGGTAGCCACCCGCCCGTCGATCATGGCCGCTGTCGAGAGCACCTGGCTCACCGTCACAACACCGGTTCCACCGATTCCGACGATCAGCAGTGTCGCCTCATCTGGAACCGCCGGCTCATCAGGAACCTCATTGGTGTCGAAGTCGGCACCGCGGCGCACCTTCTCGACCCGATCGGTCGGATCTATCTCGACGGTGACGAAGGCCGGGCAGTTTCCGTCGACGCAGCTGTAGTCGAAATTGCACGACTCCTGATGGATCTGCGTTTTGCGACCAAATGGGGTTTCCACGGGATGCACACTCATGCAGTTCGAGATCTCGCCGCAATGGCCACACCCTTCACAGATCGCCTCATTGATCATGATGCGCGTCGTCGGCGTCTCGACCGTCTTTCGTTTGCGGTTGCGCCGCAGGTCCGCGGCGCAGCCTTGGTCATAGACGAGCGCGGTCACCCCAGGGACATCTCGAAGCTCGCGTTGGACCGAATCCAACTCATCTCGATCCACAACCCGACACCCTGGCGAGAATCGCGCCCCTCGTTCGTACTTGTCGACGTCGTCGGTGACAACGATGGTCTGAACCACCCCCTCGGCATCGAGCCAACGGGTGAGCGCTGGCACTGGCACTTCGCCAGCGGCATCTTGTCCACCCGTCATGGCAACCACGCCGTTGTAGAGAATCTTGAACGTGATGTCGGTTCCGGCTGCCACGGCTTGACGAATCGCCAGCGAGCCCGAGTGGAAGAAGGTTCCGTCTCCGAGGTTCTGGAACCGATGATCGGCCATGACGAACGGCGCAGTACCCACCCACTGGGCCCCCTCGCCACCCATCTGCGTGAGACCATCGGTGTCACGATCCATCCACAGAACCATCGAGTGGCATCCAATTCCACCGGCTGCCACGGAGCCCTCTGGGACCACGGTAGAACGATTGTGCGGACACCCTGAGCAGTAGTACGGGGTTCTGCTCGGGAGGTCAGGGTCGGCCAGAAGTGGTATCCGTTCCCGTTGCCGCACCAGTCGCGAGGGAGCGATGTTGGTCTCGAGCACACGTCGAAGAGGTTCGAGCAGTTTCGGTGCCGACAGTGCGCCTCCGATCGGAACGAGAGGTTCCCCTGCACCATCCCGCTTGCCGAAGACAGCTGGAGCCTTCGCTTGACCGTACAGAACGTTGCGCACTTGGCTTTCGATGAAGGGCCGCTTCGCCTCGATGACCATGATCGTGTCCAGACCATCGGCGAACGCTCGAAGACCCTGTGGCTCGAGCGGTGAGATCAACCCGGGCACGTAGACCCTGATGCCCAACGCTTCGAGGTCACCGTCGACGCCCAGCAACGTGAGTGCGTCTCGAACATCGCCAAGTGGCTTGCCAGCAACGATGAGGCCAAGCCACGCATCGCTCGCACCGAATGAACGGTCGAGCGGGTTCTCCCGGGCGAAGCCCAACGCTGCCTCGGTTCTGAGGCCGAAAAGCTCCTCCTCGAGATGCACGGACTGTGGTGCGAGCAAATTGTTGTCGACCGTTGGTCGCCAAGGTTTCCCATCGACCTCGTGGATGTAGTCGACGACGTCCACCTCTCCCTCAGATGCTGGGATCGTCGCAAACCCGTCCGCGACGTCGGTATGCACCTTCACGCCGACCCAAAGACCTGAGGCTCGGGAAAGCTCGAACCCGAACCTCCCCAGCCGAAGCACGTCCCCGACATCGGCTGGGTACACAACCGGCATGCCCGCATCAGCAAGTGCAAACTCCGATGCGGAAGGGATCGTGGAGGATTTGCACTCCGGGTCGTCTCCGGCGAGCGCCAGCACCCCACCCCATCGACCAACGCCGGCGAAGTTTCCATGACGAAACGCATCCCCTGACCGATCTACTCCGGGACCCTTGCCGTACCAGATACCTTTCACCCCGTCGTAGAGTGCGTCGCTCTCGAGCTCGGCCATCTGGGAGCCCCAAATCGCCGTGGCCGCGAGTTCTTCGTTCACTCCGCTGAGAAAGCGCACGTTCGCAGCCTCGAGTTGTGTCTGGTGCTGGGCCACGATGCTCTCGATCCCGCCGAGTGGTGACCCGCGGTAGCCGCTCACCAACGTGGCCGTGCTCACTCCCCTGGCCGTGTCCACTCGATGTTGATCGATCGGAACCCGCATGAGCGCTTGTGCACCCGACAGCGTGATCATGCCTGCCGTTGCGGACAATCGCTCGGTCAAATCGAATTCGGTGGATGTCACTGATGCATCGACTCTCAGGACTTGGCTGACTCGTTGATCGCTTGCGCGATCCGGCCCTTCGCCGACCCGAGGACCCGACCGAAGTCTCCCGCGATGACTTCGAAGGGTTCGGTGAGTGCAGAGTGTGGCGACGGTGGGGTGGGAGATGGCGGTGTAGTAGGAGACGCCGACGTGACGGGAGGCGCCGGTGTTGTAGCGGGAGTCGAAGGGGCGTTCGTCGGGCTCAGCCGACCCGGCGGTGGTGGAGTGTTGCCTCCGTTCAGGGCTGGGCGAGGACCAGGCGCCTCGGCAAGCGATCGCGAATCAGGACGCTTGGTGGGCACCTCGGTCACGGTGGCATCAGCAACCCCCCTCCCGGTCGGCACGACCGAGGATGATGGCGGCTGTGACGCTGAAGCCGGGCCGGAACTGGACGGGCGACCTGTCGTCGACGATTTCGAAGCGCTGCCAACCGTCGACGACGAGGGTGGCGACGGAGCGGACGCTCCGGACTCGATCGGTTCCTTCTCGACGAAGAGGCGCAGGATCGAGCCGATGCCCCCGTGGCCGGGAGCCGGTGGGAGTGCACTCGTGGACCAACCATGTGGATAGGAACTCGATGGGTACCAGAGGCCATTTGACGCGAGCCAATCCGTCGGCTGGCGATGGCTCCACGAAACTCCTGGCATATGTCCGATGATACTCCTCGCAGGGACGTCACGACCGTCCGCGTGCTTTCGGTCAGATGGCGATACCTGCGGTCTTGGTCTCGAGATATTCGAGGAGGCCCTCGCGCGCTCCTTCGCGCCCGAGTCCGGAGTCGTTCATGCCACCAAAGGGCACAGACGCCGACGTCGGGTTCACATCGTTCACGCCGATGATCCCGAACCGCAGAGCCTCTACGGTCCGCAACGCCGTCGAAAGATCGTTCGTGTACACATAGGCGGCGAGGCCATAGTTCGTGTCGTTCGCAAGATCGACCACGGTGTCCGGATCGTCGTACGCGATGATTGGAGCGACTGGACCGAATGTCTCCTCGCGGTAGATGGCCATGTCGGTAGTCACGCCGCTCAGCACCGTCGGAGCAAAGAAATGGCCTGCGGCGAGTTCACCATCCGTGAGGCGGGATCCGCCCACTAGGGCTGACGCACCCTTGGCGACAGCGTCGTCGACCTGTACTTCGACCTTGGCGACCGCTGCGTCATTGACCAGAGGTCCGCATCCAATGCCCTCGTGTGACCCATTCCCTGTCTTGACGCGCTCCACCCGTTCGACCATCGTCGCGGTGAATTGCTCCACATGGTCCTGATGCACGTAGATACGGTTCGGGCTGATGCATGCCTGGCCGGCGTTGAGGAATTTGAGCGCAGCGGCTCCCTTGGCAGCGTGCACCGGGTCGGCGTCGGGCATCACGATGAAGGGTGCGTGCCCACCCAATTCGACCGAGATTCGCTTCAGAGACCCTCCCGCAGCCGAAGCGAGTACCCGTCCAACAGCCGTGGATCCGGTGAACGTGAGCTTGGCGACCCGAGGGTCGGTCGTGAGTACGTCACCGATCGGCGCGGGTTGTGATGTTGTGATCATGTTGATCACGCCGGGTGGAACACCAGCGTCATGAAAGACTTCGAAGATCGCCCGCGCGTTCAACGGTGTGGCCTCGGCCGGTTTCAACACGACGGTGCAACCAGCCGCAAGCGCAGGCGCCATCTTTCGAGTGAGCATCGACATCGGGTAGTTCCACGGTGTGATCGCTGCAACGACACCGACAGGGGCCTGCACTGACAAGAATCGTTGGTTCGAGCGTGCCGACGGAAGCCACTCCCCTGTCAGGCGCCGTGCTTCTTCTGCGAACCAGCGGATGAAGTCCGCTCCGTAGGCAACCTCGGCTGCCGAGGCGCGGAGGGGCTTGCCTTGTTCGGCGGTCATCACGTGCGCGAGGGCATCAGCTCGCTCGCGCATGAGTGTCCACGCACCCATCAAGACATCGGCCCGTTCGTATGCGGTCGTCATAGACCAGTCGTGGAACGCGGCGTCGGCGGCTGTGATCGCGAGTTCGGCATCCTCCCGGGCTCCGTCGGGTACATCGCCAAGATGTTCGCCGTTCGCCGGATTGATCACCGCAAACGTTGCGCCCGATCGTGCGTCGACCCACTCACCATTGATGAACATCTGGACAGCGTATTGGGGAGGACAACCCAACGCGAGACAACCTTGCGGTCACAACGCTGTCTGCTACGACCCCGAAGCACATGCGCTCCGAGCCGACGCAGGATCAGCCTCGGGGCCCGGAACCTCAGTGAGTCCGACGCTACCGGCCCGCGAAATCGGCGATCGCAGTGTCGCTTGCTCGTGGTCGACGGCAAAGAAACTGGTTTCCAGAAGATCGGACGCCTCAGGACGGTGTGACGCCAAGATGTTCTCTCGAGTGAGCTCCCCCGAATCTGCTGCTGCGAGAAGCGCCTGGTGAGCGAGCTCGGCCTGCTGCCAACCGAACGAGACGCTGTCGGCCGCCCAGTATTCGATGTCAGGAAGCGCCCGCCGAATTTGTGCGGAACGATCAGTTGATTGCTCCGAGTCGAACAAGTCGATCGGCGCGGTGTGCGTATAGAGCTCGGAAACTGCCGCTGCGATCGACGTCTCGAGCAGAAGTGCGTCATACGTCTGGAAGGCGCCACCCCACCGCCAGGCGCGATTCAAGCCGGCCACACCGAGAAACACGTTGCCCAACTCCCGGGGCGAACTGGCGACCCAAACCACGTCTGGCTCGTTCAGAATGAGTCCATCAGCAACCTCATCGATACCGACGTCGTCAAGGTCACCTCGGTACTCGTACACGATGTCGAGCGCAGCCTCTTCCGATGCCAATCGTGCGCCTCGTGCGGACTGGTTGCCGAATGTGTTCGATCGGCTGACGATGGCGACGCTCAGCGGGGCGTCATCTGCGCCAGACGTTGTTTCAGCGAGACGCGAGGCCCCCATGTAGGCATCGACGCACGTCTTCACGCCGAGCTGAACGATGTGACTCGACGCGACACGACCCAGGTCGGCATGCCCGCGCGAGATACCCATCGCACCCTCCTCGACAAGGATCGGGGTGACTGCCTGCGCCAGGTCGTCGCCGCCGACCGATGCGATGAGCGCCACTCCTCGATCGCTCCGCTCTAATAGCTCGCGCACGTTGTCGATGTGAGCGTCGACGTCGGAGGCATGATCCAGAGCAACGACGTCCACCATGCGCCCACCAATGCCACCCGATGCATTGACCGCATCGAAGTACGCAATCTGTGCATCGAGCACGAAGGAATCGACCCCACTCAGCGGGCCGCTGAGATCAAGAGAAAGTCCGACGCGAATCGTCTCCTGATTCACGCCGAAACCGGCGACGATACTGTCGAGCGTCGTCGGCGGTGCAGTGTCCTCCGATGAAGCGCCCGGGACGACAGCTGCCGACGTCGAGGTCGACGTCGAGATCGGCGTTGACGTCGGTGCTTCCTCGATGGGTTCGCTCGTGTCATTGCCGCTAGAACAACCGACAGCGAGGAGAGAGAGTGCAGAGGCGATCGCAGCTACCCGGATGTGTCGGAACGTGGCCAACCGCCCATCAGCCAGCGAGCTCACCGCCAAGGTAGAACTCTTGGACGTCTTCGACCATTCGACTATCCCCTCTTCGACACGCGTCATCAGGAGCCCGATTCGGGCAACGTAGCACGATGCGTGATGGACCCAACAATCACATTTCGCCCGTTTGCAGGGAACTTTGAGCACCGATCACTCGTTCAACTGTTCGACATTTCGCACGATCTACGGCGTGGCGATGGTCTGATCTGCAAGTGCGAGATTCTCGCGTGTTCGTCGCGACGCCTCGGCAAGGGAGAGGTACTCGTTCTCGACCTCACCCATCACGTTCTGGAACTCGGTGTGCACATTGTCGACCAGTGTTTGTGCCCTCGCGATGAAGGCTGTCTTTTCCGAAGCCAGGTTCGCAGTCGCGCCACCGAGGACACTGTTCACCTGCGCCTGCAGCTGTTCTTTCACGAGCAATGCATTCTCGCGCGACAGGCCGTGCCAATCCGACCCCGCCAGCACCGCGTGTGACTGGGAGATATCTGCGGTCAACGTGTCTGCGATCGATTCGAAATTCGACAACAGCCTCGACATTGCCTCGTGGACCACTTCGGACAACGCCAGCACAGCGGCGTGGGTTTCGGCACCAGCGGATCGTGCCATCGACCCCGAATCTGCCAGGCGTGCTGCGCTGCGTTCGATGTCATCGAGATTGCCGCCGATAAATGCCATGTCCTCTACCTCTACTTTTCGTATTGTTTCATGCTTTTTCGGTATTCATCATGTTGTATCACGGCATCAAATGTCAACCACGGCTTACTCCGAGCGGACCGTCAGCATGCTCGATCACGTCGGCTCACGTGGATGGAAGATTCAGCAAGCCGTGTTCGTGACTGCGTACTCGATCGATCTGCCGACCGCAGCAAAGGCGGCCTCGGCAACATCGTGGATCGGCGCAGACGCGGTCCCGGTCGAGACCACGAAGCACGTGTCCCCATCGAAACTCGTATGAGCCGGCCGCAGACATGCGCCCAGCGCGTCGTGCGCTCGCACAGACAGTCGCCCCAGTTCGGAACGACTCAATGCGGCATCGGTCGCCACCACGACGAGCGAGGTGTTCTGGCCCACCGGCGGGGCGGTTGCCAACGAGCCCGGAACGTGAGGTCCACCGGTGAGCGATTCGCCTTCGAGCGAAAACGCATCTCCGAGCGCGTTCACTGCGATGAGCGCGCCAACCGTTGCGTTTCCCACTCGCACAGCCGCTGAGCCGATTCCGCCCGGACCCGGCGCACCGCGCCACTTCGAGATGGTCGCCCCTGTCGCTGCTCCGACCATTCCCTGCTCCACCGGCGCATCGGTCGCTGCTCGGTACGCAATTGCCCCGTGCTCGGCCGTTGGTCGGACCGATGCGGAGCCCACACCCAGGTCGAAGAGCGCCGCTGCAGGAACGATCGGAACACTCCCCCATGGCGTTGGGAATCCACGACCATCGGTCTCGAGGGCGTGCATGACCCCGTCGACACATGCGAGTCCGAAGGCGCTTCCTCCCGCAAGCACGAACGCTTGTGCCTGCTCGACAGACATACCCGGTTCGAGCAGGGCGGTTTCGCGAGATCCAGGAGCCGCACCGCGGGTCTCACCAGAAACGATGTTCGGTTCAGGAAGATCGATCACCGTGCAGCCGGTCATCGCATCCGAATCGGACCAATGCCCGACCTTGATCCCCGACACCGATGTGAGGGTCCCTCCATCGATGAGGTGCATACGTCGTCTCCCTCTAGAGCGGTGGGTCGAATCGGCCGTCGATCGCGAGCCAACCGCCATCGACCACGAGAAGTGATCCAGTGACGAAGCTTGCTGCGTCCGAAGCGAGGTAGACGATCGGCCCCGCAAGCTCGATCGGCTGCGCCCATCGACCGAGGGCGCTCTTCGTGGCGTAGGCGTTGTACCAGTCTGGTTGCGAGGTGATCTGCGTCGTGAGTGGCGTCTCGACGACACCAGGCGCAAGCGCGTTCGCACGAACGTTCATCGGACCAAGCTCGGCCGCGAGCGTGCGAATCATCTGGAGGACACCGGCCTTCGTGGCCGCATAGACACCCTGCCCAGGCTCGACGACCTGCGAGCGGATCGACGAGATCGCAACGATCGAACCCCCGCCGTTGTCGACCATCATCCGGCCCGCCATCGTCACCGAATGAAAAGTCCCGAGCATGTTGAGCGACATGACCCGCTGGAACTCCTCTTCGGACACGTCGAGCAACCGCTTTCTCACATTGATCGCTGGCGTGTGGATCACGATGTCGGGCGGACCGAATCCCTCGTACATCGCAGCAAGTGAGGTCGAGTCGCCGGCATCGACCGTCGCAGCAGATGCGGCGGCACCATTACTCGTGATCTCGGCGGCCACACGCTCGGCAGCGTCAGCGGACAGATCGGCACACAACACTTCGGCTCCGTGCGCGGCGAGCGCGAGCGCACCCGCCTCGCCGATTCCGCTCCCCGCGCCAATGACGATTGCCCTCTTGCCGGTCAGATCGAACAGATTTCGGTACGTTTCGAAGGCTGCCATGTGGGTGACACTAGACGACGGCTTCGGTGGTCCGCCGGTCCACGATCAGCGGCGTCGAGAAGGCCTCGACGCGAATACGTCGACAGGAAATCGAACGACGAAGTGTGATAGTCACGTCTTCTCTATGTATGTGATCAGACGCATTGGCGTGTACGCCTTCAGTCTCATCCTTGCGTCGATCCTCGTCTTTGTCGTGATGTCGGTTCTTCCGGGCGATCCAGCCACCGTGATGCTCGGCACGCAAGCCACCCCAGAGTCTGTTGCCGTGTTGCGATCCGAGCTCGGTCTCGACCGCCCGCTGGTCGTGCAGTACCTGGACTGGTTCACCGGGATGATCCGCGGTGACCTTGGTGAGAGCGTGTTCACCGGACAACCCATCGGCCCACAGATCGCCGACCGTCTTGCGGTGACCCTGCCACTCGCGTTGATGGCGCTGACGATGACCACCCTCATCTCGTTTCCGCTCGGCGTCTTCGCTGCGGCCCGACACAGAACGTTGGGCGACACGGTCGTCTCGGTACTGAGCCAACTCGGGCTGGCCATTCCAGCATTTTGGGCGGGCCTCATGCTGATAACGGTCTTCGCAATCAACAACAGCTGGTTTCCGGCAAGCGGTTTCCCCGGATGGGATGAATCGGTGAGCCAATCGCTCCGGGCGTTGATCCTGCCTGCGTTCTCCCTGGCCATCGTCCAGAGTTCGATCATCACTCGGTACGTACGGTCAGCGGTGCTCGAGACGCTTCGAGAGGAGTACATCCGCACCGCCCGATCAAAGGGCCTCTCCAAGTCCCAGGCGTTGTGGCGCCACGGCCTTCGCAACGCTGCTATTCCTGTGTTGACCATCCTTGGCCTGCAGTTCGCTGCATTGTTGAGCGGCACGGTCATCATCGAAACCGTTTTCGTCTTGCCGGGACTCGGACGCATGTTGCTCGATGGCATCACCGGTCGTGACCTACCGCTGGTCCAGGGCGGTGCATTCGTCATCGTCGCCTTCATCCTCACGATCAATTTGTTGGTCGATCTGAGCTACCGGGTCATCGACCCAAGGGTCCGCCAACAATGACCAGCCCGTCGAGCGTTACGCCGCCACCCCCATCCACGGGCTCGAGGAGTCGTTGGCGCCGCCTCAACTTCCAGATCGGGCTCGCGATCGTGACGGGGGTTGCTGCGACCGCGATCGTTTCATTCTTCTGGACACCGTTCGACCCCGAGCTCGTAGACGCGAACAAACGACTGTTACCGCTCGGCGAACAAGGACACGTCCTCGGCACCGATCAGTTCGGTCGCGACCTCCTCAGCCAGATCATGGTTGGAGCACAAACGGCGCTCTTCGTTGGAATCCTGGCAGTGCTGATCGCCATCTTGATCGGCATTCCGATCGGCGGATTCGCGGCGGCGCGTCGAGGGTGGGTCGAAGACGTCATCATGCGAATCTCCGACGTGATCTACGCGTTCCCGCCAGTGCTCTTGGCGATCCTGCTCGTTGCGGCGGTCAGCCCCGGAACGGCGTCGGCGATGGTGGCCATCGGAATCGCTTACATACCGATCGTTGCGCGGGTCACGCGGGGGGCGTCACTCTCGATCTTCGAGCGGGATTATGTCGTGGCGGCTCGGGCATACGGTCGGAACTCGACGTTCATCTTCGTGCGCCACGTCTTGCCGAACATCGCATCCGTCCTCATCGTCCAGATGACGGTGCTGTTCTCGCTTGCGATTCTGGCCGAAGCAGCATTGTCGTTCATCGGAATCGGAACCCAACCACCCACTCCGTCGTGGGGCCGCAGCCTGCGCGATGCACAGACGTTCGTGCAACTCACCCCTCGGTTGGCGATCTGGCCAGGACTGGCGATCGCCCTCACCGTTCTTGGTTTCAACCTGCTTGGTGACGGGGTTCGAGACGCTCTGGATCCTCGCCTCGAGGTCAGTCGGGGATGAGCAGCCGCCTGCTCGATGTCGAGGGGTTGAGCATCGAAGTCGATGGAACACCACTCGTACGCGATGTCTCGTTCTCCATCGACGCGGGGCAGCGACTCGGGATCATCGGGGAATCGGGCTCGGGTAAGACGATCACGGCCCTGTCGATCATGGG
>Ga0055584_100000916_pt1 | contig 28455 bp, 29 predicted proteins | sample OSDHelmetaG_FD_58716 | JGI IMG/M metagenome (GOLD analysis project Ga0055584, IMG submission 58716) | Pelagic marine sediment microbial communities from the LTER site Helgoland, North Sea, for post-phytoplankton bloom and carbon turnover... | ecosystem: Environmental > Aquatic > Marine >... | reverse complement strand
GCGTCATCAACGTTGATCGTAACAGTATCAGTTGCACCGACCACGGTTGTCGCGTTGGTCCCGCCAGCGATATCAAAAGTACTTCCTTGCTCGATAGTCTGATTTGATCCAGAGTCCCCTGTCAGGGTGAAAGTAGTGAGCTGATTTGTGTTAGTATCAGTATCGGCCTCACATGTAACTGTGCCGTTAGCCGCGATTACTCGGATCGAATTGCCCGCGCTACATGTTCCCGATACTCTAGCTTGGATAACGTCGGTGTCGATATCCAATTCAGTGGACGTAATTACCAATCCGCTGCCACTCTTTAGATCAGTACTAAACGTAGTGGTACTAAGGTCCAATCCATCCCCAGCTGAGTAAGTCGTATTGTTGTCAGTTCCAGTGATTGTCAGGGTGTCGCCGCTCATGGCGGTGCTAACCGAGCCAGACCCAGCTACCGTTAAGGTATCCCCCGGAGTCATTGCCGTAGAGCCACTGTCGCCAGCCACCGTTAAGTCGGCAACCACAAAATCAATGTTCGCACCGCCGTCGTCGTCGTAAGAAACCGCAACGCCAGTCTCAGTCCCATCCAACATGCCACCTACGATATCCTCTACTGCCTCAACACTAAGATTGGTATTGGTGGTATGTGCGCTTCCCGTAATGGTCAAGGTGTCCCCACTCATGGCCGTGCTCACAGTCCCTGAACCCGCAACAGTTAAGGTGTCCCCCGGAGTCATTGCCGTAGAGCCGCTGTCCCCGGCAACAGTCAGGTCGGCAACCGCGAAGTCAATATCATTGTCGGTGTCGTTATAAGTTACAGCAATGCCAGTCTCAGTCCCGCCGAGCATCCCACCAACAAAGTCTTCAACTTGCTCCTCTGTCAGTTGGGTATTAGTGTCCGTGTCTATTAGGGTGTCTAGCTCTGCCAAGGTAATACGCTTAAGCGCATTGCTATCGTCTGCATCGAGCACCATAATAGAGTCCCCAGTGGCACCATCGTTCGTGTCATCTGGCACGTTGGCATAGGCTATCCCCAGAGATCCGCCCTCTGTACCAGTGAGAGCCAGCCCGCCGTTGCTTGTCGCACTCGCGACGTAGTTGCCCGTGGTATCCGTGCTTAAAGCAACAGAGTTGGCCTGTACGGAAACAACTCCCGTGTTTGTGATTGCGATGTCGCCAGAAACACTGGTTGAAGTTGCGATCCCACTAGAATTCCCGACCCAAATATTACCGCTAGCTATATTCGGAACGTCATTGGTCCTACCTGCATTGTTCACCAGTATTCTGCCCTGCGAAGGATTAACTCTGGTTACAAATCCCATCGACTGTATTCGCGTGCTCGCGCCAGTGGGGCGGGTGCTCGTAAGAGTCTCCCCGCAATCATCGCTCCCGGATGTCCCTGCTGTGTTAACATACAACGAACCACCCTCGCTCCAAGATTCCGAAGTACTTGAATCCAAACCCGATACTGTGCCACCGGATATTACAAAGCCATTTGAATTATTCGCCAAGTCTTCATTGAGCAAGCCTATAGCAGGCATCTTGTTCGAGTCGTCAGAATCTGCGACACTAACCAATGGCAGATTCGTGGAGGTGTCGTACCCTGAAACATATACGGCTGCGCATTTGTAAATGGTCGCCCCGCTCTCATTTCGGACCTCCTTGAATGTATTACTCGCCGCAAACTCATCGCCACTTGTAATCGTGTACGAAAAGTTAGTACCGTCGTAAGTAAGCTGGCTGGTCCCAGCGAAGCTTGTGCCATTTTGCCTATATTGGATCTCCCCGTTAGAGCCCCCCGGAGTAGTGTGCGCACTCCCTGTGATAGTTAAAGTATCACCGCTCATTCCGGTGCTTACTGTTCCCGATCCAGCCACCGTAAGCGTATCGCCGGGGGTGATCCCTGTGGAGCCGCTGTCGCCAGCCACAGTCATATCGGCAACCACAAAGTCAATATCATTAGTGCTGTCTTGATACGCTACCGAGATGCCAGTTTCCGTGCCGCCCAACATTCCGCCGACATAGTCTTCAACTTCCTCCTCGGTAAGCTGACCACCACCACCACCACCGCTATTGTTATCCGAAGCGCACTTCCAAGCGGTGTCGTCATCTTCCCACTTAAGCACTTGGCCATCCGCGCAACTCTGAAGAGCGATCACCCCATTGTTCGCGCTGATCGGAGCTGTGGCTTGAACAGCAAATGCATCACCCGAAGTGGCGATGCATGCAAAAACTGAAAGAGCTAAGATTTTAATTTTTGTTTTCATTCGATACCTAACTATTCAATCTTTATAGAAAAGCTGTGGTGCGCTGTCGCAGCTCCGCTGCTGGTTACGAGCCGCACAGAAATGTAATCGCCGTTACTGAACGATGTTCCAGAGCTATCGCTGGCACTTCCCGAAGTACTTGAGTTTGCTACAGTTACGACGAAGGTGCTATCAGCAGATCCATTCTTCATAATTGTATACACAAAGCTCTCCCCTGTGCCCGGAGCAGCGCTAGAAGAAACCTGTATCTGCTTTGCTGTACAAGCAATAAGGCTAATCCGAGCGTTAGCTTCGGTGCCATCAATCCCAGAACCCAAGTATACTGTCTGCCCGCTCGTGACGGGGAAGGCCGATCCACCAAATATCAACTTTGTATCTCCCGATGCTCCTATGGTAAAATTAGGCGCAGATATAGTATCTAACCGCCCATAATATGACGAACTCGTCTGATTCAGTGTAAGGTTGTCGGGCAGAAGAGTCGAGCCACTATCTGCGGTACTTGAAACCGAAATAGATCCACTATCGCTAGTTAGTCCATCTACGGTTAAAGTTGATTTGGCGTTGGGCATATGCCCAGTTTATATAAGCCTACGCGGGGAATAAATAGTCTCGATGATCATCAAGCACCCTTTTGATAATATTAATCATCGGGTTTGGCTGCATATTGTACACATTATGCTCGTCCAGCATGTCCATATATGGCCCCATCTTGGGGTGCCCCCCATACCAATGCGTACCAATAGCAAAAGGCTCATCATCGAAAGCATCATATTCATGCGAAGGATCTACCATCAAATGAATTACTGGGTCAGTATGGCTATACACTACTGCCATATCTAGATTATTAATTCCTTCAGATTCCTTCATTATAAAATCCCCATGAACGGAATCATTATGAACTTTGACCATCATCAAAATCTCGTTGTCGCCTGATTTGCAATCTTTTTTTACGGTGTAATATGGCACTTTCTTATCCAGAGTAGCCTCATTTACCATGTTGTCCATGATTTCCCTGCCTATAGATTGATAATCCTTTCCGATCAGCTCCAGACCATTAGACGAAACCATTTCTAGGCACCCTTCCTCCACATCGCTGAAAAAATTAGAGCCCTGTTCGGCAATGAGAAACCCTATAGAATTCGTATGCCCCATTACACTAACTACTTCAGTTGCCTTACTTGAGTCAACGTAGTGCTTCAGGCCATTAACATTTACGACCTCGGGGCTTTTTCGGTTGAGATACAAATCATCCATTGGCCTGAAGTAGACAATGTCCATATCACTCCAAAGGCCGCCGTCCTTGGAGAGCAAGCCCCAGCGCAGAAAATCTGATTTATGAACCTCGGAGGCAGACTTTAAAAATCCAAGATCCTGTTCGCATATCCGAACATTGGGGATTGCTTTTACCTTGTCCCAATAACATTTAATCTCAGGAGCATTTTTCCGTCGAGGCAACCTCCTGTGCTCATGGCTAGCCCATGTGAGCTTCAGGCTATCCGACAACTCCTCAGGGACATGCAGGCGAATCTCCCAATCTTTATTCAGCGCTGCAAAGGAAGCAACTGTAAAGAACCTAGAAAAAGGCATGGACTTGTTGCCCCAATAAAAGTGAGCAACTTTCGGAATCTTAGACAAGTACCACATAGCAAAACACTATACGAAGTTAACATGCGGAGGTTCGTCATCAATTAAATAATTGATAAAACGATTCTTCGCATTGAACATACATCGAGGGCAGTCTTTTGCATCCAGCCCGTCAATGAGCTTCTGCTTCTCTCGCGACTCCCAAAGCTCCTTAAAAGACTGGTTTTTAATGGAACCCAAAAATCCAACTGGATTGTATGCAGTATTACAACATCTATATATGTTCTGGTCCCCACCCACGATACACTGGAACTGCTGAAAAGCGCAAAAGCTATACTCTGGGTTCTGCTGCTCAAGATCGCCTAGCCGATCTCCAAATAAATTAAATACTCTATAGTCTTTCGACTGATATTTGGCGACTGAGCGCCGAGCAGAATCCCTCGCTTCTTCATAGAACTCGGAAAAGTAATCAGCATCATCCGGCTGGAATACTGCGGACATCCTAATGTTGTCTACTCCGATATTATGGAAAAGCTCCACTCCATCTTCTATCTCTTTATAGTTTTCTTTTGTTACAACAAATCCTACCCCAATAACTAAATCTGACTTTGATTGCTTTTTCGCCGCCACAATTTTCTCTAAGTGGATTATTACTTTCTCAAAGAAGTTTTCTGGGACTTCCCTCATTTGAGAATAGGTGTCAGCCCTTGCCGCATCTACCGAAACTCGAATCCATTTAAACTTAGGGATTAAATCAAGCATGCCATCGCGCAAGATCACTCCGTTTGTGACAAGTCCAATCTCAATCCCCTTCTCTAGAGCGTACTCAAAAACCTCCCTGTGCTTCGGATGGACAGTGGGCTCCCCTCCCCCAGTAAACTCAATAGCCTTGATGCCCATATCGACACAATCATCAATGACTTCTTTTACCTTGTCGAAAGGAATCATCCTTTTGGGGTTGTTATTTATGATTTTTTTAATTGGATCGTATTCACCAAACCACTCATTAGAAGTATAGTTGTCCATCCGATATGCGCAAAATGAACAGTTCTCGTTGCACAAATCCGACATCATGATTTGAATAAAAGAAGGGGTAATTTGCTTCCCCTCCCTAAGCTCAATGATTTTATCGGAATGGTGTGCAGCCTTGTGTGAAGAATATGGTCCGCTTGCGCTAGTTTTAAATTTTTCCATTTTATACCCCAAACTGAATTAAGCGAGTTTTGACCCGAGCGGCCTCCTCTAGTTGTTCCTTTTCCCGTCCTTTTTCCCAAGAGCTTATGGGGAAGCAGCCCCACTTTTCGTGCAGAATCCTGTAATTGTACATGGTGCTTTCTTCATCCCAGCTACGGGCGTGGTCTTGATGTCCGCAGTAATAGTCATCAACAGTCTCTACCAAAATATCGTTCGACACAATTGTCTGAATTAAATCATTGTCATCGTAACCAGACCCATCCGCAAACCTCTCATCAAATCCGCCAATTTTGATTAACTCATCTCTGTTAATTACAGTGCAAAAATGTAACAGCCGATTGTGAAATCTTGAATGCTGGTACCACGCTTGTTCAAGATTTTGATAGGTGTAAATTTTTAGATTAGTCATCAAATCTTTATAGCTTGGCGGGCAAGTGCTTAAATTTAGACACCCATAAACTAGGTACTTCCCATGATTCATGTGATCCAGCGCATGCTTTAGTATTGGTTTTATGTGCGCGTTCTCTGGATTGGTTAGATTAACATAATCCCCAGACGCCATGCTTATGGCAATATTGTAGGGCACGCAAGGATTCCTAACCTCCTTATCGATCCTGTCTATATATTTAGTCTTTATATCTAAATTGAAATCGGCAACCACTTCCAGTAGATCATCTTCGTACTCTGAAGAATCATCAACAATTATAATTTCGAAATCATCCCTTATGTCATTGTAAAGCTCGGAGTAAGACTCAAGAGTATTCCTCAAATGAATCGGCCTGTTATGGTAGGCCATTACTATGCTTAGTTTTTTATTCTTCATTCCAAAATAACTCCTGAGGTATCACCCGAGAAATCAACATTAATATTTGTATTCAAGACGTGAACTCCGGTTATGCCAGTGTGATATACCACGCTCGGATTTACGGCATAGGGCCTTGCTGCCGCCCGATGCTTTACCCAGTGCAACCTCATGAAGTGAACATCGAACCCATCAAGCATAACGTTTTTGGGGTTTGCTTCTCGAATAAATAATTGCCAATCGGAGGCTCGATAAAGTATTGCCGCGTTGCAACCTTTCCTAATTTCTGAATAGCCATCAAAGTTCTCAACCCTTTTCTCAAATTCCGTCGCCAGACCGCTCATGTGGAGAATATCTCTCCCTTCAGACTCCGCTTTGTCCCAAGCCTCAATCATTGTTCTAAATGATTCAGGAGCATGATAGGTGTCATCGTCTACCTTCAGGAATAAATCACAGTCTGAATAATTATCGCACAAGTATTTAAATCCAAATAAGTTATTTAATCCTGTGGCATCATGCGCCCGCATCCCCGACCTGTCATAATCGCGCCTGATCACAACAGCCCCCGAATTTTCCGCCTCCGCTAAAAGCGTCAAAGTCTCAGTATCCGAAGATTGATCATCGGATATAACCAGATCAGCGCCAATGCTAGAAGCCTGCTCCATGATTTGAGGAAGAGACTGCCGAAGTAGATTTGGCCGATTCCAAGTTGTTAATAATACTACTACCTTTTTCATCTTTCACCAAACTTATTCAATATCAATTCTTTAACTTTACTAGCCGAATTAGCCCAAGTGAAGTTCTTTACGGCATTGTCGCTTCCCAGCTTGGCCATTCGCGTGGCCTTGGGGTAGTCCGAAACAACCTGAAGCATCTTTCGAGCGAGGTCATTTGGATCCGCTATCGCAGCGTTGAATTTGCTTCCTTCCGTCGTGACCACTTCTTTGATCTCATGGTTCGCAAAGTAGGCAAAATCTTCATTTAAGAAATCCATTTGCCCGCCATGGGTAGTGGTCACAATGGGCAAGCCAGAAACCAACGCTTCAAGGATAGTTAGCCCCCACCCTTCGCCCGCCGTAGGTAAAACAAAAGCATCACACTTTGAGTATAGATCGGCTAGCCCCTCTTCTGTATATCGGCGGCTGTCGAAAGTGACGTTGCCTAACGTTTTTACTTCGCCCTCTCCCTCGGTAGCCGTAGTCTTCATTATAAGACGCATCCAAGGAACGCCCTCAAAGAAATCTGACCAGCAGCGCAGCAAAACATCCCAACCTTTTCGAGCGTTCGGGGCCCCCACCCAGAGCCAAACAAACTGATCGCCATCGCACCAAGATCTAGGACTATAGCGGTAGATCGCGTCATCAAAACCCAAAGGGACGACTGCGAACTTCTTGCCGTCGCAAAGGGGATCAAACATTTCCTTGCAAAAGCTCGAAGGGGTCAGCAGCAAATCCGCCCTCTTGAAGGATTTCGCAAACTCCTCAGGGACTGGATAGCCTTCGTACATCGTAAAAAGAATATTTTTTCTTTTTTTTATAGGCTTAAATACATCAGGGCGACAGAGATGCACAATTGTTTTGGAGCGCTTTGTGATCCCTACTCCTATTCCCCCCATGGCCTCACGTAACTTAACGTTCGCAGCGCCATAGCCTAGGTGAGGTCCATAGACTACTTGTCTATGTGTCGGCCATGATAGTTCCATTCTATTCCTTTTTCTTCAGCTAATTCTATATTCATGCGATACCAATAGAGAACAATCTCTATTGAATAAGACTTCTGGACTTTACTCAGAATCGAGCGGGACCATTCGTGATCCTCCATCCAATTTTTATGGGGGAACTTTTTGGACTTAGCGATCTCGCTTCGCCAAACCATTATGTGATTGGGCGGAGAAACCCAAGCGTCGCGTTGATGGTCCATGTGCCCATCCCCCTCAATCTGAACCGAGTGGCGACAAAGCATTGATTCTGTGCCTATCCCCTCGCGCTGGATATTAAACAATATAGCGTCCCACTCGCCACTGGCTACGATATTGTATATGTTTTTTATATAGTTAGGAGAGACGTAATCGTCATCATCCACAAAAGATATATAACTGCCTCTAGCCGCAGATAGCAATACGTTTCTTTTCTCCCCGATGCTCATCATCCCCGCATCGTAGAATCCCAAGACCTCGATCTTATCTTCCAGACCAGCCATTTTAATTTGTCGATTAATTTCGCTGACTAGCGGAGCAAAGAACTTGCTTAAGCGGGAGTCGGTGGTGGCAACCAGTATGGACCAATCCATGGCCTTTGTTCCTCTTGGGATTAGCGGTGGATGATTGACTTAATAATGCGGTCTGAGCCCTTGAAGCCACTAGCAACAAACTGCCCAGCGGAAGCGACTGCCTCCGCTTTTTTCTCGCGGATTAATTTCAAAGCCTCTTCCCTAGGGAGAAATACCTCGCCGGGCTTTAGCTTTCCCGAAGTAGTATCGACTTCTTCAATAATTCTAACTTTCATAGCTTATAGCCTATCTTATTCTCGATGATCGGTCAAAAAAAGAGGGGCGCGAGATTAACCCGCGCCCCTCTGATTCAGCTATCCGAATCTACTACTTAGACAGCCAACCGTGAGAAGGCTCCCGTGATGAGAGTCTTCATCGCGATACGCTCGCGAACCCGAAGGGCAAGGTTGCCGTACTCATAGTAAACCTGATCCGACCAATCAATGGACATCTGCTTACGGTCACCAAATGCAAACTTAGAGAAGTCACCATACACACCAAAGATAGTGTTGTTCGTTCCGTCAGAAGGCATGGTCTCCGTCAGGTACGCAGGGCGACCCAGCAGGACAGCAGGAGCCGCTTGCTGCTGATCAGGACGATCACCGGCATCTGCGCCAGTGCTCGGGCCACCACCGTACCATGCCGAAGCATAGATGGGACGACCGTTAGAATCCTTCAGACCGACGCACTCTTTGAATGCGTCAGGGTGCATAATGAAGGTTCCTTTGTGAATTACCTTAGGATCTGCGGTGTACTGCAGGTTAATCAGGTCGTTGTGCGAAACGCGGCTAAAGCCACTCGGTACAGCGTTCGAGCCCATCTGCACCGACGTGATGTTGGTGTCATTCGAAACGCCTGTGAAAGGCGTGGTGGAGTTGAAGGCCTGCTTGTTCTCTTCTTTGCCAACGGCCTCCGCGAACATCTGTGCGAAGAAAGGCTCAAGAGCAACAATCGAATCCTCATCCAACTCAGCCGAAACTTCGTCAATCGCCATCAGCGTTTTGCTGCTGAGGGTCGGATTATCGAACATCACGGAGGTTTTGGTAGCGAGAATCTGCTGATCGGCCAACCAGCTAACCGAAGGACCGCTAGAACGGGTCGGCATCACCATCGTGTTGGAGGACATCGGCACAACCGTAGCAATGTTACGGATGATGGAAGCCTCTTCAACGATACGAGCGACCTTGTCATAGGTGATTGTCGGGACCAACACGCCACCCGGAGCAGTTGCATCCGAGGTCTGTCCAGCCGCTGCGCGGCCAAACTGCTTGATCCGCCAAGCCTGCGAGATCTGCGAACCAAACTCACGAAGAGCAACGTTCTTTACAGGAGTCTCTGCCTCGAAGACTTTTTGTCCCTGAGGAAGCTCACGATCCAACTGATCACAACGGGCGCTCAGGCGCTCGATTGCACCCTTAAGCTCGTCAACATCACTACCTACTTCACCAAGTTCTTTGGTACGTGCGGAGATTCCTTCGAGAACCTCCATCATGGTGTGAAGATTCTCGTCTTCGCCACCGCGAATAATTACATTTTTATCTGAAGCCATTTTAATTTCCCTTTCAATAGTTAAATGGTTTTGTTTATAGTTGCTTAGTTTATTCTCAATCTAAATGAACTTGACGATGTAGTCGATGCAAATCTAGTTGCCGCCACCAGTCAATACTTAACGTATAGTATTTAATTTAGAGTGTCAAATTCACTCCTTATTAGACTTCACTCTACGCACTAACTCTTTGAGATAGTCAGATTTAATCTCCGACTTCTTCTCCTCTGATTTGTTTTTCTTTTCCAAGGAGCGGAGAATCTCTTGAGCCTTGGAGGCCACTGAGTCAATCTCGACCTTTGGCTCCTCGGCGGGCTCTTCCGCAACTTCCTCGTTCGATAGAGTTCGTTGAATCTTGGAAGCAATATCCACCGCTCTGCCCCAATCAATCCGCTGCTCTGCGGTATCTTCTGAGACTGCAAAAGTAGTATCATCATTTTCTGGCACTTTAACTTCCATAATCCCAGAATCAGAATCAACATCCATGGACTCATCCGTTTCTTTACGATCTTCCATCAATTCAGTGATGTCATTCACCACATCTTGAAGCTTGTCTCGGCATCCGGAAAGTCGATCCTTATTCCGCTGTGAAACCTTAGCGCCAATGCGCGTTTCCGTCTCGTTTTCAACCGCGCTAGCAAAGACCTCAGTAGACTCAATTAGCTGATCAACAAGCTCCGAAGCTTCTGTAGCCTCTCGCTCTTCTCCGTCGCAACATTCGGCATCTGCCGCGCAATTGTTTTCAACGCAGAAATCCTCTTCGGATCGAGTGCCCTCTTCGTCTCCGACAACTTCCATTACGGCGGCTACAATTTTGGTAGTAAAGTCCTTGCTAGCCTCTTGAAGAACTTCGACCAGCTTGTCCTTGACGCCTCCGCCTCCGTGGTGATCTTCATCATAGTCATCCTCGCCCATGCCGCCGCGCTCGTTTTGCGATTCAAGATCTGCCGCTTCCTCAGCGTCGCGCTCCTCTGCGACTTCTTCCACTCCCTCAGAAGAATCTTCTGCTTCAGCAGTCTCAACTTCTGCCACTTCGGCAGTCTCAACTTCTTCCGCTTCGGCAGTCTCAACTTCTGCTACTTCAGCGGTCTCGACCTCCGCCGCCTCAGAGTCTTCGGTACGAACCTCCGCCATGTCCAATTCGCCGCCAGCATCTACTGGCTCATCAACAGAAACAGTCTCTTCTTCTACTTTAGTCATTTCAGAATCCGCGCTTTCCGCAGTCCCAATAACTGCTTCTCTTTTTGGGGCTTCTTCGACCCCAAAATCTTGATTAGACAAAGAATAAGAAAGGTCCCGCTCTTCAGGGCTTTTCCTAAACTTCACTAAGTTCTCCATGTCATCAGAAGACAAAACGCCCCGCTGAACCGCTTCAATAAGGGCATTGGGATCACTCGGGACTGGAACCGCAGAGAACTCCAAAAGATCGTTTTCGAGAAAGTCAAAACCTACAGTGTACCCATTTTCATCTAGAATTGATTCATACTTCGTCGGGATCCAGCCAATTGAACCAGCTTGTAGGAATCCTTCTTCATACATCCGGCGAACCTTGTCGGCGAAAGGATATAGATCTGCAGAGCAAAACTTGCTCCACAAGCGGAGCACAGGCTCCCCGTCAACTTTTTCTACTCGCCAATCAACATGTTTGCCGATCGGAAGTGAGCTATAATCGTGACACCAGAGGAACTGTGGGTTCTTTGCAAAGTTTTCAAAGCTCCATCCGTCGTTTCGAACTCGATTCCCGTCGCGCTTAACCCCTTCGGTGCTTGCCACAAACTGAACAATGCCTTCCCCCATGTCCGGGGCAGGGGCCGCTCGCTTAATCGAAATGCCCCTTTCCAAAAGAACCTTCTTATTAGATCCTAGATCTTGAAAAAGATCGCCGGAAGGAGTGTCGATTCCTAGGCTCTCAACCAAAGAAGAACGAGTGATACCTGCGTCCCCGCTCTCTGGGCCCATCTGGACATCTTCAGTTAATTTAGTTTTGCTAAACATTGCAGATTTTTGTGACATTTTTTCACCTTTTGTAGGAAGCAAATGCTTCTATGTTTTTATTTTTCAATATAATTAAAGATTAAACAAGTAAATAGGCCATTGACATCAATCTTGGTCAAGAGCGATAAGACAAGTGCAACCTATATTCTGTGGATCATCTTCAGCATTTTGCCCCGGATATGCAACCCCATGGTCAAATGCGCTCCCGATAGGAACCGATCTCGCAGGTGTTGTGTGATTTTTGCAGTTTCCTGAAAGCCAAGCTGCTCTTTGCCCCTCTTCGGGACTTGCACTAAGCACCATATATCGAGCAGCGTTATGCGCAGAAAATACCTCTGTCCTAGAGAGGACTCTAGCTCGACTGATTATGATGTTGAATATTTTCCTAATCCTAACACAAAGCTCTGCTTGATCTTCGCCCATCCCAGAACCGATGGTAAGCTCTTGTCGTACAATCTCTTTAGATTCTTCCGCTAAATTAACCAGTGAGCTATACCGATTAGCGCAATAATTTGTGGCCTCGCCAATAAATTTTCCAGCATCCGAAGCCGCGTCTTCTGTTTCCCCATTTTTTTCGAGGGAGGAGATGATTGCGCCTTCGCTATATGAAGAAATAACAAAAGGAACAATCCCTTCTGCGAATTCCCCAGAGTCTATGCTATCAACGGAATCAAGCAGCTTGGAAACTCCATTATCCCCCATTTCGCCAGCAGCTCTTAGGACACTAGATCGCTGCTTGAGGAATAGGCGTCGCATTTTATTTGTACATTTTTTTTCAATCTTCTGAGCAACAGCAGCAGTTGCGGCCCATCGAACAGAGCCCATCCCGCTTGCTGCTTCCGCAACGCCTTCTGAGGATTCCTCCTCCGGAGCCGCCTCCTCCCCAGTGCTCGGCAAAACAACAGAGTGATCTAAGATATCTTGCGTTGGAACCATATTCACCGGAGATAGGTGCTCGTCGCCCCACGGCTCATCGGTCATTCCTAGATCGAGCCTGTTGTTAATTTGGTTAATGCTAAAGCCCATTTTTTGCAAGTCATGGCCCGCACTAACTCTGGAGTTGTAATCAACTTGGAGGGCGGCAATATTGGAGAAATCAAACTCCAATCTCAACATATTATCTAGCTTAACTAAAAGCTCCGAAGTGATAATTTCTTCAATTTTCCTAGCTAAGGGGATTAGATTCTCTTCGTAGAACATTCGTCTTTGAATCGTAATGCTAGCCTCGCTAAGCCCACCTGTTGAGTCATCATTTAAATACATTACGGGAACATTAAACGCCCTCGCAATATCTACCAAGTTCCATCGCCGGGCCTCTAGGAACTCCATTTCCTTTTGACTCGTGCCCGTAGGCTGGAATGTCCAATCTGAATTGGTAACCGCTAATCGAGAAGAGGCCCTAGGAGAACCATAAGTTCGATACCAGCTTTGGCGAATTTCTTCCTTCATGTCCTCGGTCAATTTGCCCGGACCCTTGTAAGACAAAATACCCGAAGGCAGGCCACCGTTCTTCATCACGCTTCTATTGTAAACAGCAGCCGCGTAATCCGTATCTACTGCGAGTTGCGATATATCAACTGGACCTAGACCCGTTAGAGGGTCCACGGGATCTGCAGCATATCGGATATGGATAATGTCTTCCTTTTTGACTCGGATAGTATCCACGCCCTTGCCTTTAATTTCCCAAGCCTCAAGATCGTAGAGGCCAGCCCCCCGGATCGGGGACACCCTTTCTGGGGGAACAAGGATTAGGGCCCTTGGAACACCAGAGCTATTTCTTCCATCGATGTAAATATATACATTTCCAGAGATATGCAGCTGGGTAAGAAGCATGTTCAAAAATTCAATTCGATTCTGAATTGCATTGGGGGCCGATAAAAGGTTGTAAACTTTGCCGTTTTTTATTTCCTTGTCTCTCCTCATTAGCCTCATTGGAACGCGACTTAATGAACTTGAGATAATGTTGATACACCTAAATACTGCAATGTTTTGTTGGTATGGGTTTTTTATGCCGTGATCGAATACTCCATCGCCTTGGAAGGGAAGATCGTCACCTCGCAAGAAAGCTTGAACTAGAGCAGCGTCTGTTCTTGTTTCCGCGTTAGCGATTCCTAGAGTTTTTTTAATTTTTTCAAACATAATTTATAGAAAAGATATCGACTCTTTCAGCATCGCTTCGCCCAAACCTATTTTTTTAGAATCTGCAAAAGCTAAAATAAAAGCATCAGCCCTATCAGGGCTACCAATTCCGCTTCTTCGCATTTCATCTTTTGTAGACAACCTTCGCTGTCTAGACTTTCCCGTAAACTTATATTGCCTAATTTCCAATTGGTTAGCAAGAATTTCATCAGGGATGACAGAACAGGTCTGGAGAGCTTCTTTACCATCTTCCATCCAAAGCTCTGCTCCTAGATTATAATAATCGTCAGGCATAAAGGATCTTGAGCCATTGTGAACCCCCATGACCATCCATCCCTGCTCGACTAATGGATCTACTACGCCAGAGCCTCCGAGCCCAGTTTCATCCACTCGGAATTCAACGCAATCCTTTGCCTCTTCCCAAGACTTTGACCACTTCTCAGCAAGCGCAATAGATCGCCCAACCACATGTGGACCATCTGTTTTTGACTCGCACACCATGTCCAGCATCTTGGCCCCGCGCCTAACAATATAAACAGTCTCATCCGTTCCAAACCTAGAAACATCGACTCCGATGCAAATGGGTTGCTCTAGGTCCTCTTCGGCTTCTCGTTCCATCGCGAGCTGAACCTCTTCGCGGCTAAAGACAGTGTCATCCGTGCTCGACTCGGGGAACTTGCCAAACACCCGCGCCTGAACATACGCCGAGTCCTTGCCGTACATTTCAATCCACTTTTCTCGGATCGCACGCACCTCGGGGGTTCCCGAAGTTCTAACTGAATCGAGATAGCTAACGTGCTGAGTGTACCACCCCTCGCCAAATCTTTGGTCTAAGAAAATTTTAGCAAAGCGCCCTGTTCTCCTAAGAGGGTTGCCAATGACCAGCATCTTACGGCGAGGAGTGTTGGCACTACCTTCTAGCGCATCAAAGTTCGCATCGTCCACGCCGGATGCTTCGTCAACCACGGCTAAAGTATCATCTGCATACTTACCCGCGAGACCCTCAGCCTGAGCGTTGCCGCCACCTGCCGAGTATTTCTTTGAGGTAGTTCGAGCGACCGCAAACCATTCTTCCTCTGCGCCCTTCGCGGCAATCTTTGTCATGCCGAACATGAAAAGCTCTTGAACCAGCGGCGACCTTCTCTGGAGGCGTGACATTTCGCCCCAAAGGTTGTCGGTGAGAGTCTCCTTCTTAACAGCGGTGCAAATAACTTTTGGGTAGTTATGAGTGCATAGAAACCACCAAATTAAATTTGCAGCTAGAAAATCTTTGCCAACACCAGTGCATCCTGCGATTGCAATCTTTTGATTATCGGCAGTGGCCTGCATCGCCTGCTTCTGCCAAGGGTCTAATTCTACATTGAAAACATCTTTAGCAAACGCAGCAGGATGCAAACGGTATCTTTTAAGCCTCTCGCCTATTTCGCCATTGATCGCACTCACGTTAGATACTATGAACTATTTTATTAATCATTGCTAGGCTCTTCATCTTCACCCGGAAGAGAATCGCTATGAAACATATTGGCCAATGAAATCTCGACAGGGCCACCTTCACTGCCCGAGACTTCTTTTCTTTTTGGAGCACAGTGCCCGACCAAGTTCTTTAAAGCATCAAAGCCAAATTTCTTATGCCACTCGTGTTCTTCGTCGTTCGCCACTTTCCACAGCAACGCAAGGCCCTCAAGCGTATATCCATCCAGAGCTTCACTTAGCTCCTTAGGCCTACGCCCGCCCGATCGACTTCCTGCGGCAGCTTTATTGCCCGGTTTAAATTTGGTATCTTTTTTTTCAGTAGACATTTTTCACCTTATTTTTTTGGTTTTTCTTTTGGTATTGCAAAATCAATATGTATCGCCCTGCCGCCTAAGTCCTTACCTTGTAAAGTATCTCTCCAGCAATTCTCGTCTTTTTCCATCGTGTCCAAGGTCACAAAGCCAAAACCTTTTGGCTTGTTTGTATCCTTGTCTTTTATTAGATTTATGACGGTAGGCCTCCCCACCTCTGAGAAAAACTCCCTAACTTCAGATTCAGTTGTAGCGTAGTCTATGTTTGCAAAGAAAAGTCTGATTATAGGCATTCGAATCTCCTGCCATATAATTGCGCATTTTTATTGGGGAAACTAATGAGTTATATAATGTATTACGATAAAAAAGAAAAAAAAAGGAGGCGCAAGCCTCCGTCGTCTGACAATATAGTTATGGGACAAATTGATTTACTTAAGTCCCTAGACATACCTTATCATTTAGCTTCGTCAACTTGCTGGGCTTGCCGAAAAGAATTTACGGGATCTCTGGAAAAAGCACACATCGAACCGTTCAGTCGAGGCGGATCCGATCTGCCTTCCAACTATCTTCTTCTCTGCCACAACTGTCACACCAATCAACCCGATGCTGCTCCCTATGACTACCAAATAGAATGGCTCCAGCGACGACCTCAGTTTTGGGAATCAAAATTCGAGCCTGTCCCTTTCCAAGCAGAGTTCGAACGAATGGCGGGGATAAGGATTGAAAAACTTTGCGACCTAATAATTGACAAGCATGGGACCGAGGGAATGCTTGGGATCTTCAAGCGAACGCTGAAAGGCGGCGCTCTGGACAAAGCTGGGATGACCACCGGCAACGCGATGGCCAACGCCGTAGCAACCTTCGTTCAGCTCTACCGCACCGAATACAAGGAACGATAGCCCTCTCGCTCAATAGAGTGCCGCTCTTTTTGTAATTCGGCAGCCCTATCCAGACCCAATCTTCCAGCGTGTCGATTTAACTGCTCGTCCAGATTAATCGGAGGAGTGTGCCAAGACTTCCCCTCCTGTATGGCCACCCCAGCCGAGGAGAGTCTCCGGAGGGCCCGTGCCACCGTGCTCCTCGAAAATCCCGTTAGGGAGCAAATCTGAGCGATCCTGAGCCCTCTATTGCGGTAGAGGCAGTCGAGAATAATCGCTGCCGAAGTGCCCAATCCACGCTTCCCGAGAAACGAATATCGAAAAGACTCATGATCAAAATGTATCGCACTTAGCACATCAAACCCACACCCCCTATTAGTTTTGCTTGGTCTAAGTGACAGTGATGTGTTACTTACGATACGTTCTAAGGGGAAGATTCTCCATCTCGTGGCCTTTTCATTTCGCCCATTGTTCAGGCGGAATAAGAGCTTTTGCTCGATCAGGGCCTCATTCGCCTTCCGAATGGTCATGAGGCTGCTGATCTTGGATGCCTCAGCGAGTTGTCGCAGGCTAGCGTTGTAGGTATACGACCTACATCTACTTGCAATATCGGCGTGTGATTTTATAAGCTTAATCATACTTAGCTTACGCCTACTATTAATATCTGAATCCTGTATTATCCGACAACATATCTCAACCTGTGACGGCAGGCCAGATAGATCTTTGGACTTTATAAATCTTGCCGCTTTCTCGTAGCTGCTCCTGAGCCAATTTTGAGCGACCGTCTTCCCCTTTTCAAATTCTCGTTTCCTAAGAGAATCCCCGCCCATGTTTCGGGGGTCTATTAGAATGCTGTATATTTCATGAAACTTAATTCCTGATGAATAACATGAGTTTACTATTGCCTGTGTTAGCTCAGATCCGCTAAGGTACTTGGGAAATCTATTGATACCGTATTTGATTTTTTCTATTGTGCTTTCCGGAAGCACGGATGAACTTTGATCTTTGGCCAGCATTGCAGCTGCGGCGCTCGGGCAGGATGGCTCCAGAAGAAAAACTTCCTTACCCTCCCTGTGAGGTGCTAGTGGGGGTCTTATGAATGTGTTAGATCGCATCCATCGGGAAACTCCCTTTGCTGATATGAAATCAGATATTTTAATTTGAACGTTTGAGTCCTGCACTCTGCAGAACAGGTGCATGTGTCCCTTTGTCCCGCTGCTTGCAATTACTGGCTTTAACCCAGAGGACTTTAGGTAATCGACTACTTCCTTAAACAATGGGAGTAAGTCATCTGGGTCGTCAAAGTCTAATGCTAGAACACTTGCGTGAGGCTTGATCGCAAATGCTTTTCCTAGATAAAGGGCCTCCTCTAGGCTGGTACCGAAATGCCCTTTATTGTTTTCATCTATTATTAAAACCCTATCGCATTCACTTATCGCAAATGCCAAGGACTTAATTTCTTCTTTACTTGATGGGGCAGGCTCCACCGTCACATTCAACTCCTAAGTCATCTCCGCCGATATCATCTATTCTTGTCATCGGCGTAATCTTAGCTTTAACTTTCTCGTACTCTTCTTCTGAGATCGGCTCGTATGGAGCCAGATCAAACCCGTGATCCTGATGCAGAAGGAAAGAAACAGACTTAACCTTCTTGGAATAATTCTTCTTGAGCCAATCCTTGACCTCGGGAAGTTCTTCCTTTCGGTAATAAACTGTTACGCTTACCGCGTTGTCGCTCCAGAGGGACTGTGCCCTTACCACCCACTCTAACTGATCAATCGCAGTGAGATCGGAAGCGAGAGTGGTTCCCTCTGGATATTCACAAGGAAACTCAACAACTGATAGTGAATGGTTCTCTCGCCCATCAATCCCCTTGTCGTATTTTACCGGATATCCGAGGTCTCTGCACGTCTGCACCAGAGGGTCATGCGTTCCGATTCGAACTCTTCGAATAAAGAATCTGGAGTAGCCGGGATGGATCCCCGGCGTCACGAAGGGCAAGAGGCTGAGCGTGCCAGAAGGCTTTACCGTAGTCAGCTTGATGGACTTGGTAATGCCCTTCTTTTCTGACCACGACTCATCGAACTTGCGAAGATTCTTATAACATCCATCCAGCCAGCCAATTTGCTTTTCAGTTGCTTGCAGCCAGCCCGTAACTCCCAGCCCGAGCCTGCGATTCCTGTACGAGGTTTCACGAGTCTTCTCATAGGGGAACCACAAGGAAGTAATAGCCTTCTGAGTCTTGTAAAGAAGTTGGCTAATTTCATAAAGCTCTGAACGAGACTCTACGTTTGGCAAGAATATTTCAGAAAGGTTGCAGTTCTCACCGTCCTCTAGCCAGATTTCGCTGCAGGGATTAGTTCCTACGACCTTAGAGTCGTTTACCTTTTCTCCAAGTCGCCCCGTTTGCCTTGCTAGCTTTCTATTAAGTAGACCATACGGCTCGCCGTTACCAAGATAGCCGCTCCAGACTTCTTCAATAATTTCATCAAAGTCATCTGCAAGAATAGAGTTGTTGCTGTTTGATCGGTAGGCAGGAATGTTCCCCTTGTCCCATCTCTTGGCTCGAAGAAATAGGTAGTCATCAGGATCGCCTGCCGCTAATTGGGCCGACCTTCTTGCGGATCCAGCAACGACAACCTTTCCAATGATGTTGCAAATATCCAAAGCGTCGATAGAGCGAATCTTCTTCCCCTCTCGTGCGGAAAGAAGTTCGCAAATGTTCTCGATGCCTTCGATCAAAATCTCGGGGCCGCTTGCGGTGCCGCCGAAAGTTTTAAGAGGTGCGCCTCTGCCTCTGATCAGGATAGTCGAGTAACTAAATGATTCCCCTGTTTCAAAAAAAGAGGTCAGGACCTTGGAGAGCAGGGCTGCCCATCCGTGCCTGCTGTCAGGAACGATGAAATCAGCGTCATTAGTTTTCTTATGAGTGATAGCAACTTTACTTTTAATTTTCTTGAATGAATGCACACTTGCTCGCTCAACCGAAAACCCGACGCCACCACCTAGCATAAGGTGTGTCATAAGAAACTCAAAGTCTTTAATATCCTCAATATTTGTGTAATAACAATTCAATAAAGAGGGGCCACCGAACTTGTCAATCATGTCGGTTCCCAATTGCCAAAGCGCTCTCCCGGAAAACGAGCACTTCAAATTAAAAACGTGGTCGAAAAGTTTTTCGGCTTCAAGCCGCGTGTATCCCGCGCCGATGTCTTGAGCACCCTCAATGCACCGAGATACGGTTTGCCACCATTCCTCCTTTTGTCCTTCGGTACCAATGTCTCTTGCGTAGGTCCTTTTATATACCAAATACCCAAGCCCATTGCCGCCGAAAGGCGGCTCCTTCTTGAAATAAGGCGCAAGGAATTCATCAGTAAGAATGGTGTTTTTCATTTATTATCCCCTAAAGTTAAAGGGAGGTTCTCTCAACAGTGCGCTGGAAAGTCAACGTTGATTTTCCAAATACTATTTGCATTGGTGATTATAAGTTCCCCAAGTCCCTATGAATCGAAATAAGAACTAAGTATCCGATCAAATCGGTCACTTGATCTTCTCCAGATTCGCTCAGGCCAGTCGTCTTAATCCGAGAAAGCTTATCGTCGCACCGGACAAGCAGTCCCTCGGCGGCGTTCGAGTTGCTGAAAATCCGAAGGGGAGAAATCGCAGAGTTCCCATACTTCAGATTCTTGTCCACCAGCAATGCTTTTATCTCGTCGCACTTATCTTCGATTCGCTTGCGCATCGGAGTTTCTGTATTCTCGTTCTGGTGATCTGAGAAAGATTTATCGTAGTATTCCATATTTCTTAAGTCTGGCATGTTATTTTCCTTTTGCTAAATCCTGAACAATTCTTAATAGGCTTTGCGCTTTTCCTATCAAGTATAGCTTCCTTTGCGGCCTTTGGGTCAATTCGCATTGTCATGCAAATGTCAGCGAATGAAAATCCTGCGGCGGATTCTGTCTCCCCACGAACCCAAGCACATGCCTCCTCAAAGTTCCGACCTTCCCCGAGCTTGATATCATTTATCGCATTTGAAACAACAGCGCTTCTGAGCATTAGTTCTTGCTTATTTGCTCCAATTTTGCCTTGAGACTGCGCCGAGCAGTGTTCGTCTGCGGGGTAAACAATTCCAAAACCCCTTGCCCATCTTGGTAATTCCTTGTCCATATCTTATATATTCTTTCTTGACAATTTTATTTTTGTTCTTATTTAATTCACAGAGGGTAATTAATGAATGCAATAACTACACAAATTGACTATGCTGAAACACCTTGGGAAATTGCAAAAAATGGAGAATTGAAATACGGAGGGTTCAACATGGAAAAAAATTCACGCTTTGTGACGGATAATTATTACTTAGTATTTGCGCCGATCCGGTGTAAATCTAAAAAAAGCAGATCCAATTTTGATTATGGCTAACTAGAACCTGCTACTTTTAGCTCTCTTTGTTTTAAAATTTGTCACAGTGGCAAGACCTAATTCCTTCTTAATGGTTATCATTTCCCGTAACCAATCTTGCCTTTCTTCTGGGGAGAGCTGTTCTATGGTTTTAATCATGCCAGACAGCTCTTCTCGGAAGAACACGGCTCTAGTTTCTTTACCCCCATCTGCTCTATTCCTAGGCCTACCGGCTAGCTTTTTAGCATCGTCGTGTGTTCTCGCTATGTACCACATACCAGCGGGGCTGCTAATTCTTAAAACACGCCAATCAGAATTCGCTTCCAATGTCGTCCACCTCGTATTCGTCGTCGTTCCATACTGGCTTAATTTCTTCCGTATGAGAGTCTATGAATTTTTGACCAGCATAGGAGAAAGCCATATCAATCTTTCCTTCAGAGCCACACTCCGATCTGCACTTCAAAGAGTGTATTTGCGCCCTGCCCATAGTCGGGTGTAGCTTTGATATATCCCTATCTCGCCAAACGACTAGAACATTATCCGCCACTTGGCTGATGAAGCTCGACCCTCTGAAGTCCTCAATGCCGATGACGGGGTTCTCATCCCCTTGCTTCTTTCGGGGATGAGCAACTACATAGCAGGACAGGTCTCGCTCAATCGTCAACTGCTTAAGCGTGAGCATTGTGTTGTCGATCTCCATGCGCTCAGAGTCTGCCCTCTCGTGACGAAGCATGAAATGGATATGGTCCAATATGATCGTCTTCACCTTTAGTCTCCGACGAGCAAACTTAACGCATTCGACAAATTCCTCGGTGCTCATTTGCCCAAACACATTGATGACATATAGCGGTATCTCGGAAAAAACTTTGATGACGCTATCGAGATCATCGACGCTCATAGTTCTTCCGAGATCATCCTCTCGCATGTGGAACCAGCGACCCGAAATCATCTGCGCCATCTTTCGCATGATGGCGGGGATTGTCTGCTCAAAGCTCCCGAGAAGGACGGCCTCACCCGTGGCCGCTATATTGAGAGCAGTATTTAAGCAAAAGGTGCTCTTGCCGCTTCCAGTATTACCGGAAATCACCGTGATTTCTCCCGGCCTTCTGCCGCCAATTAGATTGTCCAAACTGGGGAATCCAGTAGTGTCGCCCCTGTTTCTTTCGCCGTTCAGGAAGCTTTCCTTGAACTCCTCAAGAAACTCTCGGATATGCTGGACGCTCTCTGGGGCCTCTCCTTCGGCAGCATCAAGTTTCTCTAGAGCCATGGGGAGCTGACCTGCGCGGGCAAAGTCGGTTAAATCCTTTGCCTCTTCTCCGTTCTCATCGATCGGGATTCCCTCGGGCAGCAACGTAATTCGGCACCTCGCTTCACCTAGCGATTCTGCCAATTTCTTCGCTCCAGTTTGGCCTGCCTCATCGGAATCAAAACAAATGACAATATCCTCGAAAGGCTCGATGGCATCAAGAAAATCCCCTGAGCAGGATTGGGCTCCGTTGGGGATGCTTACCACGTTCTTGAATCCAGCCTGTTCTAGGACCATGCAGTCTTCTTCGCCTTCGACAACGTAAACCGTTTCATTGCCTCGCAACGAATCGACGTTGTAAAGGGTGGATATTGTCTTTGCTCCCTGAACCCCTTCGGGTGTCCACCGAGTAATAAACTTACTCCCATCCTGTTTTTTTGTTTTGAATTTAATAGAGGTCAATTCACCCTTCACGTAGTAAGGAAATGATATTGCATTCCTCTTTTTATCAAAGCCAATTTTAAATTTCTTTATGGTCTCTAGATCCAATACTCTCCACTTCAGATACAAGGAAAGAGTTTTAGAATCTCCTAAAAGGCTTTGGTGCAAATCCAATGCAATTTGCGGAGGGGGCTTGACGTATTTTTTCTTCACTGGGGCGACCGACTCCATGCTGCTCACCAAGTCTCCTTGGGATCTCTTTAGTACGGTCAGCCCGCCCTTCCAATCGCACCTGTGGCATTTTGCAAACCCCTCGTGTGGATCAATCGAGAATGGGGCCCGCGAGGTGGAACCGCAAAATGGGCATTCCCGCAATCGGATCTCGCCCCCCTGCTCCACATATCTCCAGCCCTTGCTGTCCAAGTATGCCAATATCTGATTTTTCAATTAGACTCACCCACGTTCTTTATAATATCCCAATAACCGGAATAATCTTTTTTACTTGGCATAGATTTTGCGCTCTTAGCGAACTTATTAATGTTTCTCCTGAAGGATATAAAGTCCATTGAAGCATTCTGGGATAGCCATTCGTCCTTGAAGTAAAGATCTATTCTGTTTATTATATCTTCTGCTTCAAGTGTAACTAGGAGTTCCTTGGCTATTGCAACTTCTCTCGCCCAATTAGCAACATAATCCCCATATCCAGACTCTGCGAATCTATCAGAGAAGTGCCTGACGATATCAACAGCCTTGGAGTTCGTTTTGCTCTCGCCCCCCGCAGCTTCTCCCCCAAAAATAAGCTGGACCTTTTCGTGCAATTGCTTCTTGCAGCCTTTCGATTTCCCTAATAAATTCTTCACCCATAAATCCCGCAGCGGAGATTCGGGCATTTTGCCCACTCGTGAGCCCCATGCAATTATATTGCGGCTAGAATACAGGCCCAGCGAAGCTGCGTTGAGAGCGTGCGGCAAATAAACAATCCCGAGTTCGGGATCATGCTGTGCCATCCCAGAAGACTCTAGCGCGGGGATCCCGCTGACGAAGCCCACCCCGGCCTTCCGAGCTGATATAGGTAAGGCGCTATCGCCGCCGTACCAGATAAGCCCCAATGGGGAGGTGGGGGGTGGGGAGTACAGCAAGAACATGTATAGGTCTCTTGCCTCTGGGGTCATGCTCAGGAAGAGGGGCATCCCCCACTCCTGAAGTACGTTCGCAGAACGCGCCATCTTTGCCTCCAATTCATTTTTGGTCTTGGTGGATCCTGCATTTTCCCACAGTATTGATTCTTGCTCAAGCGGATTGACTAGATCTTTTTGGGCATGGGGTAGTCCACCTTCTTTATTTTTCCGTTCTCTAGGTGGACGCTGTAGAGTTTTGTAGTGCGACCATCTGGCCTTTCCGCAATCAGAGGGGTGACCCCAATTTCTTCGCACTGCTTAAGTAGCTTAAGCGTTTCGGCCTTTTCTATTCCGCCGCTCCGCTTACACTGCACGAATAATACCTCTCCTTTTTTAAAAGCAATTATATCGGCCACACCTCTGGACTGCGCTGACCTAAAAACGAAGTAGCCCGCTTTTGCAAATATGTCCCTTGTTCGGTATTCAAATTGCCTACCAAGTACATATTGAGATTGTTTTTTCTTTTTCGATCCGACTAAAAGAACCCAACCGTCCTCACCTAAAAGTTCTCGCCCAATTTTTCTTACTTTGGTCGTGGAAATTTTATTCTTATTGCAAAATTGACCTAGGTCGAGGCTCGTAGATTTAAATTCTTCTATAAGTTTTTTCTTTCCTTCTTCAGTCTGAATTTCCATCAGCGCCTCCTGATCTAACTAATCTCCTACCTAGCATTTGAAGAGTCTTCGACTTGTTACGATATGCTCTACGCATGGCTCGATTTATAAAGCTCTCACTGAGCCCTAGTGTTTCACATATGTCGCTGAAGCTGTAGGTTGGCTCACTTTTTATTTTGTTCTTAAACCAAAGCCTCGCATTTTTTTGTTCGTCTGGATGCTTGTCTGTGAGGGAGTCTTTTATCGCTTGTATCAAGACTGCAAGCCTTAAGTTTCTTTCAGGATCGTCAGAGCTTTCTTTATTGTCGTATGAAAGAAAGTAAAGATAGGGATCGTTCTCTACTTCGACAGGAAGAGAGGAGGTAGAGTAGCTATGGACATAGCTGATTTTACTGCCTTTTTCGTGTTGCTTCTCCGCTTTTTTTCTGGCCCTAATAGCATCTGCTTCTATTGCGAAGTAACCTAAATGATAAACGCAACCATTGCGTGTTAATCGCGCTCTGTATTTTTTGCAACGCGCATCGTAATCTACTCCTTTAGGCACAGGGCCTTAATATATAACAGTTTTATAAAATAAAAATAGGGGGAGCAGCAATCGCCACTCCCCCTATTAATGAAGCATGTTAATTCAATATCTAGAAATCTAGATCGGAGCCGCCGCCCTGAGTGGATCCTTCATTGTTTCGGGTGCTGAGGAATTGAACTCTATCGGCATTGATCTCCGCAGAGATTCGCTCCACGCCATCCTTCTCATACTTGCGATAGCGCATCTCGCCAGTGACGAGGACCATGCTCCCCTTGCTGAGATAGCGAGCACAGCTCTCTCCCTGTGGGCCCCAAACCTGAACAGAGTGCCATTGCACATCTTCTTTGTCCGCTCCATCTCGCGTCTTATACTTACGGGACGTTGCTACCGAAAAAGAAGTTACGCTACGATCGCCTTCGCCAACGCTTCGCTGCTCTGGATCGCGACCAAGATTTCCTACGATTGTGATGTTATTAAAGCTTCCCATTTATAAATTCCTCTCTGTGCCCTCTAAAAGGGGACTTCTTGCGATGTCTTCTCGGGAGACTCCGAATGTTCTTTCATTTTAGCAGCAAGTGTATTTGCATCAGACCTGCTCAATTGACCATCCAATTCCCCGAGGAATAAAGTGATCGCCTTCTTAATGTCACTGAATCCAGATTCTTTAGCCAAGACGACGAGCTTATTCTTCTCGGCTTTGGTCAAAGGCTTTTCGGCGGCTTCCGCAGAGGCTTCTTCCTTTACCTCTTTCGTTGCGGCAGCTGTTGCCTTCACTGGCTCTGGCGCAGGAACTTCTTCAGGAGCAGGTGCTTCCCCAGACTCCAGCCACGCCTTGATCTTTTGGCCTATTTCGTTGCTCAGGACAAAGGAGCTATCCGGCGGGAACAGGGAAGTTCTATCCTTGGTCGAGATCGCCGTGTGCGTTTTCTGATCAATATCGAAAACAATGGTGAACTCATACTCAAGACCTTCTCGCTGAACAGGAGCAAGCCCAACTTTCTTAGGGGCTTTCTTGCCACGCTCGTTTTCTTCAATCACATACTCCTGCTTACTGCGCATCGTTGCAATAATATGACATGAGCTTTGAAGCATAGCGTCAACAAGAGAGTTGTGCTTGGGGGTGATCTGTCGCCATGCCGTGAAGGAATTGGTGCCACGATCTGCAATCTTACCTTGCTGATCTAGCAAGCCGCCACTGCCAGCCCAAGCGTGGGACAACGAATCGATGATAACTACATCGAAATCGTTTTCTTCAGCAGCCTTAACGGCATCAATGAACTTATTAGGCTCAAAGGGTGGCTCGATGGGAAATACGAAGTATTCGGGAATCCCCGGCTTACCTGCTTCCATTTCGCCGGAGTGGTTCTCCGTATCGATTAGAAGAATCCTTTCACCAAGCTCCCCCGCTAGTCGCAATGAGCTATGGGTCTTTCCTGCACCCGCTGGTCCGCAGCAGGCGATTCTGGCCTTTGCATTCTTTCGTTCCGCTTTTACTGGGTTAAATTCTATCTTGGCCACTTAACTTATCCTTTCAATCTTTTGGTTGTGAGAGTTTGTATCTGCTGAAACTTTGTTGCTTTTTCTAATACAGATTCGGGGATCAAAGAGTTGTCTACGCTCTTCTTGTTAAAGCTCTTCAAAAAAAATTTTACATTTCCACACTTGCCCGACTTAACTTCTAGTTCGGACAGCCTAGAGAACACTTGAGATCTTAGGTCTTTCGCCTGAGCTTTTAGAACTCGCTCCTCTGCCTTAACTAAATCTAACTTGTCTACTAGCTGGTAGAGTTCGTCATCTTCCGAAATTTCCTCTTCCTCGGCGTAGGCTTGATACTCTTCTGGATATTCATCCCAGCAGGTATCCTTGAATCGGCAGAATTTACAGTGCCAATCACTTGCCTCGTAGGGACGGTCGGGAAGATCTCCCTCTTTGAATCGGAACTCCTCAACGGTGCTGTGGAGATCAACCACTGACTTAATCACATCGTAGTGGTAGGTAGTAATCCCGCTCCAAGTGTTATACGCAACCGCTTGGTCCGTTTCCGCATCGTAGGAAACATTTACTTGCCTATACTCTGAAGTGTTCTTGTTCTTAACGATCAAGACCGCCTCAGTTACATCCATTCCCATATTGCATAGTCCGTGGATGTAGCAACAGCATTGACCGATATATCCCACCGGAGCTTCGTTGTTCAAATTGTCAAAGGCAAACTGACCCAAGCCCTTGTGCTCAAACAAAAGCGAAACCTGATCAGTTAATATCAGCCCGTCAATGTGACCATGCAGAGTGCTTAAAGGGATGTCCCTTTTGCAAAACTCACAATGCCATTCCCCCTCTGGAGCACCGGGGATCTCCGCAATGTCCAATCCTAACTGGTTATAGGAAACGCGGTAGTCTGTCTTTTTTAACCAGTTAATAGTTACTTCTTCGTGAACATTGCCATCTTCAAAGAGAAGCGCCATGCGACCAGAATGAGGGCGAGGCTCAAAGCCTTTCGCTGCGTAGGTCAATGCCCGTGGGCATGATCCTGAGTTGGAGACCCGAGGACGGTAGATAAAATGCTCATCCTCTTTTGCTTTTTCTTCTCGCGCCATCTCTGGCAAGATCGCGTCGAGCCTTGGAATATCTTCCATCCGCTTCCCCTTATCGTTGTGCTCTAATCCAAGAAGTGTTATACGTTTTTCTAGATTGAGCATTATACCTAAATCTAAAACTTGATCAACACTACGGTGGAAAAAATATGGACTGGATAACTTTTATGCTTGGATTTGCTACCGGAATTGGATTCGTGGGATTCACCTTTGTGCTGGTGGCGGGCTATTTCGCCGCTAAGGGCGAAAGTCAAAAACGAAAACTCGCGGCAGAGGCCGCAGGGAGCTTCAGAGAAGCTATGGCGCAAGCCGCAACGGCGGCAATGATAAACCGAGATGGTGGGAGGAAACACTGATGGACAATAAGCATATCGAATTCTTTGATCAGGTTTCCTATGTAGACCGAATGATCAACCCCGTTGAGGTGAAGCAGTCCTTGGAGCAAGCCTCAGTTGAAGTTATCGCCGAAGCATTTAAACAGGTTAGAGATGTATTTCAGGGATCTTGGATGAGCATGGCAGTATGCGTAGGCTTGGCTCAAGAAAAAGCTGGTCCCGGCGAAGCTGTCACCGAAGAGCTAGCCCGGCTTTTTGAGATGCATAAGAGTCGTATATCTCGACTTGGCAAAATCTACAGAGAAATCCTATTGCCGCGCTTTCAGGAGATGGGCCCTGACGCTAAGTTCTATTTGAAGGAAATATCCTTCTATGAAGTTGCCGCAGACGCAGCTACTAGGACAGGAGAATCTGCAATTAAGCTGCTAGAGATTGCAGAGGAAAATAAAATAAATAATCCTAAATATTCTGTTAGAAAATTTAGAGATGAAGTCTCGGTCGAGAGCAATAGCAAATACGAAAAAGGCGCAATGGCACTCGCCGCCGACTTCGCCCACAACTTATCCGAAATTGCTACCGCACCAGATGACGTTATCGCGGCCTTCTTGGAAAACGCCGTCAACGCCGATGGATGGATCCAGATTGCCCAGAGAATGAAGATCATAAGCTCCCACATCGAATCCAAGT
>Ga0055584_100000915_pt1 | contig 28457 bp, 28 predicted proteins | sample OSDHelmetaG_FD_58716 | JGI IMG/M metagenome (GOLD analysis project Ga0055584, IMG submission 58716) | Pelagic marine sediment microbial communities from the LTER site Helgoland, North Sea, for post-phytoplankton bloom and carbon turnover... | ecosystem: Environmental > Aquatic > Marine >... | reverse complement strand
TCATGTACACCTTAAGGGCATCTCTATTAATTGATGTGTTTATGATTTTAATCAATCTTTTGCACTATTGGCACCACGAGATACATCTAACACATTAGGTAACTGATTTATCTTATCCATTACCCGTGTTAATTGTTGTAAATCCTTGATTTCAATCGTGATGGCCATCCGAGCTGTCGCTTTCGATTTATTTGATAAAGTATTGACAGCGATGACGTTCACTCTGTCATCCGCCAATGTCGTCGTGATATCACTTAATAGACGATATCTATCGATAGCATTAACAATCAGACTAACAGGATAAGTCGATATATCTTCATCACCCCAATCAACCTCTATCAATCTTGATTGGCTCTGTTCTTTAAGATTGATGATATTTTTACAGTCTTGCCTGTGAACGCTAACGCCTTTGCCCTGAGTGATAAAACCGATGATAGAATCCCCCGGCACTGGGTTGCAGCATTTCGCCACAGTGGTCAACAGATTCCCAACACCGACAACGTTTATCTTAGATACACTTTTTTTATTACCAGCACGAACGTATCTCGGTGTTACTGGTATTCTTTCTTTTGGCGGAAGCGTCTGCTCATGCAATGCGGCCGATAGTTGCGATGTTGATATATCACCCTGTCCTAACGCCAGGTAAACGTCATCGATCGTCTCTTTTTTATAATGCTCAGTCAGCCATTTGATATCGGGGATAGCACCTTGTTTTTTAATCTCCTTGTCGAATATGGCTTTACCATCTGTAAGGTTTTTTTCTTTATCCTGCTTGCGATACCAACTGCGAATTCTGTTACGGGCGCGTGACGTTACCGTGAAGTTCAGATGCGGTATCAACCAGTCACGTCGTGGATGCGGCTCTTTTGTCGTTAGAATTTCAACTTGGTCTCCATTCTTTAATTTATACGTCAACTGAACGATATGGCCGTGGACCTTTGCTCCCCTACACCGATGACCGACTTCAGTATGAACTGCATAGGCAAAATCCAGAGGTGTTGCACCTTGTGGCAAATCGACAACACGTCCTTCCGGTGTTAAAACGAAAACGCGGTCATTAAAAAATTCACTACGAAAATTTTCAATCAGTTCTTCATCTTTGGCATTTACAGGATCGAGAAGTTTTCTCAATGAGTTGATATTGTCCTGTAAACTATCATCCGCCTGTTTACCCTCCTTATAGCGCCAGTGCGCAGCAACCCCATGTTCTGCGAACTCGTGCATCTTAGTCGTCCGGATCTGAATTTCGACTGCCTTACCTTCAGGTCCGCGTACCGCAGTATGTAACGACTGATAGCCGTTCTCTTTAGGATTCGCAATATAGTCATCGAATTCCTTTTCTATGTGTCGCCACTTACCATGAACCAGACCTAGAACAGCATAACAATCTGCTATCGAATTAACTTCAACACGCACCGCCCTAACATCAAATAATTCGTTAAAATCACGATTTTTTGACGTCATTTTTTTCCATATACTAAAAATGTGTTTTGGACGACCGTCAACTTTCGCTTCGATCTTTGATTCGTCCACGATCTCTTTGATACTGCTGACAAAGTTTTTTACATAATTTTCTCGCTCGGCACGCCTTTCATCGAGGTATTTTGCAATCTGCTTATAGGTCTGCGGCTCAAGATACCGGAATGACAGATCTTCGAGTTCCCATTTCAGTTGTCCGATACCTAATCGATTCGCGATCGGCGAAAATATATCCATACTTTCCCGCGCGATCGCTTTTCGTAATTCGATACTGGCTTTCCCTAAGCGTTTTAAACGTTCTACCCGAAAGGCCAGCTTAATTAATACCACACGTACATCGGTAACCATCGACAACAGCATGCGTCTAATACTTTCTGCCTGTTCCGGAGTGTCATCACTGATCTTGTGCGCGTGGAACTCATGTAGCTCACAGACGTTAAGAACCATGTTGATGATTTTATTGTCGAAAAGCGATTGCAATTCTTGTAATTCAGTGGCTTTAACGAAGCGTGGCAAACTGAGCAAGCTGACAATTAAAGTCGTATCATCACAACCCAACTGACTCAATAAGTAGGCCACATTGACACTGCTGGGTAGATCTTTTTCTGTCTCGATATCCCATACGAGTTCACATGCTCTATAGAGTGGCTCATTATTGTCAACAGGACGCTGTACGATCAATGAGAGAAACTCATCGATTGAGCATTGAGCCTGTATATCTTTTTTCGGATTTAAAGTCTGCATGTAAAAAATACGCGTAGCAGGAAAGAATGAGGACTAACGAGGTTCAGCTATATGGCGTTTAGGGTTAACAGCATTATTCAGATTTCAAACATTCCGGGCATTTTCCATACAGCGTCAGGCTATGTTCGGTAATACTGTATCCCTTGTTACTTGCCACTTTTAATTGTTGAGACTCGATAATGTCGTCGTAAAACTCTTCAACTTTACCGCAGGACACGCATACGATATGGTCATGATGACCTTGTCGGTTTAACTCGAATACAGCGTGTCCACCTTCAAAGTTAAGCCGGGAAACAAGACCTGCCGCTTCAAACTGTGTCAACACGCGGTAAACCGTCGCCAGTCCTATCTCTTCTCCATCGGACAACAGCTTTTTATATATATCTTCAGCACTCTGATGACGGACATCTGATAATTCAAGATACTCCAGGATCTTCATCCTTGGCAATGTCACTTTCAGTCCCGCATTTTTTAAGTCTGTTTTTTCCACTGCTGCCTCTAACTCTGTTTTTATTTGTCAGTGTCTATATAATACGACCACGATTAAATGATCATAATAAACCCTTGGGATATATTACGTGGTTAGCCACCAGATAGAAACGCATATGAGAACAATTCGCATTAATATTTTTCATGCATCAACGCTTTTATGCATAACACTTCTGCTAAATGCCTGTGCTAGCTGGCTACCTGAACCTCATCATATTGAAATTCAGCAGGGAAATGTCATCAAGCAAGCAGAACGCGATGCATTGAAGCCAGGGATGAGTAAACAAGACGTCCAGAGCATGCTTGGCAAAGCTATCTTGCGCGACCCTTTCCACCCAGATCGATGGGATTATATATATAGCATGAAATCAGATACGAAAAATAATCTCGTTTCCAGGCTGACAGTGTTTTTTGAGAATAACCGGCTAGTCAGCATCGACGACAGTGATTTTCATCCGGAAGAATAACGACTGAAATCAGTCATATAGCGAGTGTTTACCGTTCTTTTTCAGCGCTGCTCTTTTCATCAATAGACTTACCAACAGCAGCACTAGCGCCTTTCTTCATTGCTTTACCCTGTTCTGCCCGTTGACGCCTTATCTCTTTCGGATCAGCTATGAGTGGGCGGTAAATTTCGACACGATCGCCCTCTTTTAAGGCAGCATCTTTCTTAATCACTTTACCGAAGATACCAATCTTATTGTCTTCGAGATTGATCTCAGGAAATTTACCCAGGAAACCCGATTGTGCGATAACCATTTCAGCTGTGGTGCCAACATCGACATTCATCGCCTTGATAATCTGAGTATCGGGTGTTGCGTATGCGATCTCTATATTGATCGTTTCAACCACGCTCACCGTAAACCTCCACCGCTCTTTTGCAAAACGAATCAACCAATGAATTCGCGATCTGGGTAAATATGGGTCTTGCAGCAATCGACATCAACGCATTATCAAATTTAAAATCCAGAACGAGACTGACCTTACACGCGTCGTGAGTTTTCAACGCTTCGAATAACCAGTATCCCTGCAACTGTTTGAACGGCCCATCGACCAACGCCATGTCGATCCGTCGATCTAACTGCAAGGTATTATGGGTAGTAAATGTTTTATTCAGCGCGCCTTTGGCTATCTCAACGCTGGCTGTCATCTCATCCCCTGTATCCTCTAAAACCGTGGACGTCTTACACCAGGGTAAAAATGATGCATACGAACCGATGTCATTAACCAGCTGAAACATTTCGGCTGATGAGTAATGAACTAGCGCATTTCTTTCTATATGAGACACAGAACCAAACCTATCGATAAATGGTAAGAATGAACTTACAGACTGATAATTTCCAATGCATTTAAAAACACGATGATGACAGCGATCGGCGTGATGAATCTCACCAGGAACCGCCACAGCGTATAAATTAAATCGTTTGTCTCCAACTCTTCTCTCGTCGATTCTGCACGCATCAGCCAGCCAGCAAACAGAGCGATAAACAGGCCACCGAGAGGCAACATGATATTGGCAGTAAGGAAATCGAGCGTATCGAAAAAGTTTAAGTTCTCAAATAAAAATGGGACGCTCCAGGTATTATCCGCCCAGATATTAAATGAGAATACTGAGCCCAACCCTAAAAACCACGTTATCATGCCGATAATAACTGCAGAGCTGACCCTATTGTAACCCCTGTTTTCTACGAGATATGCAACCGCCGGTTCGATCAGTGAAATCGCAGATGTCCAGGCTGCAAATACGACCAGCGTAAAAAACATGATCCCTATCATGGTACCACCATCCATATGACCAAATGCCAGAGGTAATGTTTTAAATATCAGCCCAGGTCCGGCACCCGGCTCCAGTCCATTCGCAAAAACGATGGGGAAAATCGCCATCCCGGCAATCAAGGCGACAGCAGTGTCTGCAAATGCGACCCATAAAGACGCTTCTGTAATCGACGTGTGACTAGGTAGATATGAACCATACACCATGATAGCTCCCATACCCAAACTCAGGGTAAAGAAAGCATGTCCCATCGCGACCAAGACAGCTTCGCCCGTGATGTCACCAGGCGTGAATAAAAACTTGAGACCATCGAAGAAATAACCCGTCGTCATGGAATAACCAAGCACGAGCACTAACAGGACAAATAATAACGGCATCAGAAAGGTGACCGCATACTCGAGACCATTTTTTACACCGCGCGCCACCACTATCATCGTGACGACCATAAACATGGTATGCCAGGCAATCAGTTTTTCTGGATCGGACACAAGGTCGTTGAAAATGCTGCTTACACCATCTGCTGTCGCACCTAAAAACATGCCTGATCCGGTTCTGAAGATATATGACATCGCCCAACCGGCGATCACACTGTAATAGGAAAGAATGAGAAACCCGGCGACGACACCTAACCAGCCCAGCCCTATCCAGACATGGCTCTTACCTTCCTCTTCAGCGAGTGCCCTCATGGTATTGATTGGACTCTGCTTTCCGCGACGACCCAACATGATTTCAGCCATCATGATCGGTATGCCGATCAGCGCGATACAGCACAGATACACCAGGACAAAGGTGCCACCACCATTTTCACCGGCGATATAAGGAAACTTCCAGATATTACCAAGCCCAACCGCTGATCCTGTCGCAGCAAGAACAAAAGTAAGTCTGTTCGACCATTGCCCATGAATTGATTCGCGTTGTTTTGTCATATTGAGCGCCTTTTTTTATACTCATTTTCAGCAAAATACCGTTAGGATACAACTATTAATATCAAACGATAGTTAAAATCCAGTTTCTCACTGTATACTTCACACGCAGCACACAATTTAAACGCGACATGGCTAATAAAAAGAAAAAAAAAGCACCTTCTAACAGCATTGCTCAAAATCGTAAAGTTCGTCACGATTACACTATCGAAGATACCTTCGAAGCGGGACTTGCCTTAGAAGGATGGGAAGTGAAAAGCTTACGCGAAAATCGTGTTCAGATGAGCGAGAGTTATGTCTTTGTGCGGAATAACGAACTCTGGTGGTTCGGAGGTCATATAACGCCACTGTTATCTGCATCGACACATATTGAAACTGACCAGTTCAGAAATAGAAAACTGTTGATGCACCGTAAACAGATCGACCGGTTAATCGGTCAAGTCGAACGCAAGGGTTATACATTAGTACCCATCTCTTTATTCTGGAAAAACGGCCGTGCGAAACTCGAGATAGGTTTAGCTAAAGGTAAAAAAGAACATGATAAACGTGCTGATGATAAATCGCGTGACTGGAAGCGTGAGCAAAGTCGTATCTTGAAACACAACAGGTAAATTTACCCATAGCAAAGACCCATCAAAGTATGGGAATAAGCATGTGATCACTCAAAATACGTCTTAACTTTGATTTGATTTGATTTAATTTGTTTGTGTCTGTTACCGCTATCCGTATCCGCCCCAACCACTGATACCGCTCAACTCCTGGATTCTGCTTGCCATGGCGTACGCTACTACCGGCAACAAACACACTGCCGGCATTACATATAGGAACTCATTACACGCTCGTTAGAAGTACAAATACAAGCACTTAACATCCAGCTTAAAACCAAAAGATGTTGAGCGAATGACACTTTTGTTCACGGTTCATCACATAACACATATATTCAACCATCTCGATATAAGCGTCAGCCCTCATCTTGTTGTTTATATTGTTAATAATAATATTGGCACCAAATATGCTTTATTAACATCAACTACTAATAAGCCTGAGCATCAGAATTGACTGTTCGTAACTTAAGGAAAATACATATACAACAAAAGGTATTTGTCATGAAGATCACAAGAACACTTAAACCCGAAGTTTTACCCATACTTGGAAGTGTATTCGCCTGCTTATATTGGTTCATCGATTCAGCAATTGACACTTTCATATTTAAATCACAAAGACTCTATATCGAAGATTTACTCAGGCCGGATTCAATCGAATTATTAGCACGTTGCCAGGTTGTGATTCTGATGATTTCACTTTCTGTAGTTGCCATGATCCTGTTGCGCAAACAACAGAAAATATCTGAACAATTACTCGATTCCAAAAACGAACTGGAAATAGTTGTAGATGAGAGAACTAACGATCTTCGTATAAAAAATATCATTCTTGAAAAAGAAATCAGGGATCGCATGAGGATCGAGAAAGAGCTGGTTGAATTGGCGACTGCCGACCCTTTAACCGGCGTATTCAACCGCAGAAAGTTAAACAATGAACTTCAAACTGAAGTGAATCGTAACTTACGTTACAACAATGATTTATCACTAATAATTTTCGACATCGATAAGTTCAAACATATCAACGACAAATTTGGTCATAATAATGGTGATGAAATCCTAAAAGATTTTACTAAGCTAATCTCTGAAAACATTAGAGTGAATGATGTATTTGCACGTTGGGGCGGTGATGAGTTTACGATTCTCTTACCTGAAACTAATTTACAAACCGCCAGTCGGATAGCTGACAATCTTCGTATTTTAGCTGAAGATTACCAATATCCATTCGTTGGCCACGTAACGGCAAGTTTTGGCGTAACCCAATTTCTTAAAGGCGATAATGAAGCCACATTTATCAATAGAGCTGACGAAGCACTCTATTTAGCAAAAGAGAATGGTCGCAATAATGTTGAGGTACTACCACCCATTCAAATCCCACTAGTATCTGTACATGCCAAATAAATAGGTATTTAAAATGGCTACAAGTAAAATCCATCAATGACTAGCTGCCAGTATCCAGGTTATTCCAACTCCAATAAAATAATAGTCATTATCTTCAACTAGAGGGCTATTTTCATAAACTGCATTATTCAGGTTTTGATAACGGATGATACCCCAGTAGAGAATGTCATCTTTACGCCACGCGGCACGTAGATCTACGAGCAAACCACTGTAACCTTTATCGGTTTCAAATGCTGAACGTTGCGGCGTAACATCAGATGGCGTTACATCATAATAAAACGAATGATAATCCTGTGACGCATAACGCAGGCCAAGCCTTGCTTTTGCATAAAGTCCTGTATTACCGGCACGACGTTTTTCGTAAACCAAACGAGGTTCTAGTATCCAGCCTTCATTTCTCGGGTTTTGTATGTCGACACTGATCGCAGTTCGCAGGGGGAATTCCAGTCGTAATTCACGTTCCGCACTACGATGCCCTCTAAGGGTATATTTAGCCGAAGGACCAAATTGTATAATAGCATCAAGATTTTTCATTCCAGCTCTGACAGCACTGTCTTTACTATCTACAGGGACACCAAAGTCTGCACTGATATCCATATACCAATCAGAATCCGGATCAAGTGAAAATATCCCACGTATGCCACGATCGATTTCCAGGTATTCAGATTGATAGGTAAAGTAAGGCAGAGGTAATACGTATGTCTTGGTTTGGCGAGAGCCGGGGTAGAGCCGAAAATCCAGTACACCGATACCACCGCCGAGTTGCCACTGTTCTTCTATCGCAAATACATTAGAACAAAATACTGTTAATAATATAGCGAGCTTTTTATTCATCCCCATGAAACTTTAGCTGCAAGCCTTGCAAAAAATTCCTCAGGATCTGATCTTTACATTGACGAAAATGTTTATGGCCTTGTTTTCTAAATAACGCACTGAGCTCATGCTTACTTAGACTGAACCCCACAAGCCCCAAGATCTCCAGAACATCATCGGCTTCAAGGTTGAGAGCGATTTTTATTTTTCTGAAAATGATGTTATTAGTTAATTTACTTTCTGGTACAGGTTGTTCACCTTCCCTTTTTCCGCGTTGATTACTGATGAATCCATTTAAGAAAGTAGCCAATTTTTTATCAGGCAGATTCTCGAAGTCCGGATCATCATCTTTCTTTAACCAGTTGCTGATATCTTTGCGGGACACTTCCAGATCAGCTAAAGCAAAAATACTGATCACTTTTTCGTCATTGAAATCGAAGATATAACGAAGCCGTCTCAACACATCATTGTTAGTCATAATATTACTCTTTACTTGCCTTCGTTTTTTGCAAGACGCTTACGTATGTTGAGGTCTGTTACAAAACTTTTCAATTCCGTTTCACCCCATACTTTCGCTTCTTCTTCAGTACTGAAACCTTCCTGTTTTCTTGTCACTATCATCTCCTTTGCTGTCTTTTTTCTGAATATTTCAGCGGACCAGCCTTTTTCACCCTGTACTACTCTGAGATTAAACTTTGCCATTAGATGTCATCATGTATAGAAATTGCGCACATTGTACTCGTAATATGCGATATCAGAGATAAATCTATCGATGAGACGTATTACCGACCAAACCTGCACACGTTTAAAACCGATCAAACCCCAATCAGACGGCATTATATAGCATGGAAATATAACCCCACACTTTGTCACGTAAAATATTACTTATACCCCCATTAAATATTCGATTTATCTAATATACGACCAAATCGCTAAACTACCGTTTCAAATTTAGGTGGTCTATTACAGGCTGAAACTATAACGATTACAGTAGGAATATATTATGGAACAAGAAGATCTAGGTATGAAAAAAGTGATGACTTACCTCTTCACAGGTATCGCTGGTATTTTTGGTGCGCTTTTGTACCTTGCAAATACAATCGGCTAGGCAGGTCAAAATGATTACAGGCATTGATTTAAGTCTGTGTGATATAAAAAAGCCAGGGTGTAACTACTCTGGCTTTTTTTATTGACAGGGCACTATCCCTATTGAAATTCATTATGTTTGAGAATCAAGCCACGCGCATCTTCGTATGCTTCTAATGAGATAACACCCTCTTCGCTCAGACGTCTCAGATCTGCTAACTCACCTTTTAATCTCTGCACCATACTGAGCCCTTGCCTATGTTGAGCCAGATCTATATGCGATTTGAGTTTTTCGATAAATAACTGGTATTCATCATTTTTTGATTGATTAAATAACTCTAGCAGTGGCACCTGCCCTACGACACTCCGGTAGACAAACTTGTCTTGTGTGCGGTAGAGAAAAATCATGGTAGAGAACATGCCCACAACCAACAGAGCAAGACCGATGGGTAACATGTTTGGATGCGCGACTTCGAGCCCGCTAAATCCACCGAGATAAACGAGTAACGAACCCAGAAAACACGTAACCAATGCAACAAAAAACCAGTACCATGCAAAGTGACTTTTCCGTGTTGGCTCAGGATTGATGAAGGTTAAGTTGAATCGGGTAGGTGAAACGCTTTTATTTCTAATAGACTCGACAGCTTGATGCATATAGACATCATTATATATCTTGAAATATATCTTGACGCCCCTGAACTTGTTTGCCTGTCTGTACTCATAATTCGTTGCTCTGGGAATGATGATTGAAGCAGTCTCATCAAATTCATTACCCAGAACGATTTCTTCGACATCTTCCATGTCTTGCATATCAGGAAATGGACTAGATGTCATGCTATCTTGATCTTCTTCGCTATTTATGGGGTCTACCATTTTTATACCATTTATTAGTATTTAGCTTCTCGAGCATATACTATGAACGCATCAATAAATTTGCAGCAGTTCACAGTTTACGCATTAAGCATACTCCTACTTATCTATCGCCTCCAGACACATCTATCTTTCATCTTATCTAAAATCATCTCATGCGCAGCGTATTCCTCAGTACTAGCCAAAATCACTTTCAAGCTACCTTCGATGCGTGAAATCTGCTGCTCACCATTACCCGATTCATCATCACCGGAAGCAGCGCTCGAGTCCAGCAACAATCCCACCTGACCACCTGTCATGAACAGATAAACATCGGCCAATAATTCGGCGTCCAGTAACGCACCATGTAATTCACGTTGCGTATTATTTACATCGTATCGTTTACATAGAGCGTCCAGGTTATTTTTTTGCCCCGGATGTTTTTTTCTTGCCATTACCAGTGTATCGGTAACAGTACAGATATCATTTATACTGCCATGCTCTTCTCCCTGGAGCGCAAACTCGGCATTGAGAAAACCGACATCAAACGGCGCGTTATGGATAATCAGTTCAGCGCCATCTAAGTAATTCTTCAAGTCGATGATGATATCGTTGAACTTTGGTTTATCTTGAAGGAATTCTGGCGTGATGCCATGCACTTGTTGTGCGCCTTCATCTATTTCCCTTTCAGGCTGAATGTACTGATGGTAATTATTGCCGGTCAATCTTCGATTGACCAATTCAACACAACCGATTTCGATGATACGATGTCCTTGTTTGGGATCAAGGCCTGTGGTTTCTGTATCGAGTACTATCTGACGTGACATAGGGTGAGTTTACAAAGAGTGGCCATGAATTGTAAGACTATTTTTTAGCAGGGTCGGCACATGGATGTGCCAAGATTTTCAATAATGACTAAATTAGTGAAAATGGCGCTTAAGGAAAAGCACTTTTTTCCTTAAGCATGCTCTGATTGTTCATGGATAAATAATTCAGAGCGTTATTAGAGCCCTGCCAAAAGTTCGTCGATGCCTTGATTGGCTAACGCATCAGCCATCTCATTGCCCGCATCGCCAGAATGGCCTTTGACCCAAATCCAGTCGACCTTATGCTGATTGACGGCTACATCCAGTCTTTGCCATAACTCGACATTTTTAACCGGTTTTTTTGCCGCTGTTTTCCAGCCACGGTCTTTCCAGTTATCCATCCACTTGGTTACACCATCGAGCACATACTTCGAATCTGTATAGAGGATAACTGAACAGTGCCTCGTTAGGCTTTCCAGCCCTCGAATAGCCGCCATCAGCTCCATTCGATTATTGGTGGTCTTTTCATCAGAACCATATAGATTCTTTTGTGTTCCATTAAACCTTAGGCTAACACCCCAACCACCCGGCCCGGGATTACCTCGACAGGCCCCATCGGTATACATAACAACTTTGTCTGATACTTCTTTTTTATCCATTTTTAACCGTAAATATGAAATAATAGTGGTTGGGCATTTTAATATCAGCTTACACTACTGTGGCTGTCAATTATTCAAGAGTTATCGTCAATTTTGTTATCTTCAAATCACTGTTTTACACGTCTATTCGTCATTCCCGCCGTTAAACCTATAGTATCGATTACAGGCCTTGTATTGTTGGCCCTGAGCGTTGCTTCATGTTTTGAAAATACCAGAACCGAAGAACCGACAAATATAAAAGAATATTCAGACAATGACACCCTGGCAAACTCAAATATTGATAGCTTAAATACAGATAGTTATAGTTTTGATGAGTTTAGTTTGCCTCAGATTGAAGATACAACTATCTGGCCAAGGATTCGTCAAGGTTTCCAGTTAGCACGAGGACACGACCATAAGTGGCTAACCGCTGAACTGGAATGGTATAAAAAGAATACGGCTTACCTCAACCGCGTAATGAAACGCTCAGAACCTTTTCTGCATTTCATTCTGGAAGAAGCTGAAAGTCGAAATCTGCCCACTGAATTAGTTTTATTGCCGATCGTAGAAAGCGCCTTCCAACCATTTGCATATTCTCATGGCCGTGCGGCTGGTCTGTGGCAGTTCATCCCCTCGACAGGGAAACTCTACGGACTTAAACAGGACTGGTGGTACGATGGTCGCAGAGATGTTCATGCCTCGACACAAGCTGCACTTCAATACTTAAGCAATCTCAATGAATTATTTAAAGGCGATTGGTTACTTGCGCTAGCTGCATACAACTCGGGGCCTGGTACTGTTCAAAAAGCAATCAAACGAAATAAACGATTGAATCGCCCGACCGATTTCTGGCATCTAAAACTTCCACTGGAAACACGTGCCTATGTCCCCAAGTTATTAGCGCTAAAAGAACTGATAGTAGATCCACAAAAACACGAAGTGACTTTACGATGTATTCAGGATATTCCGGGATTTGTGCAGATAGATACAGGCAGTCAACTCGACCTTGCTTTAGCCGCTGAATTAGCCAATATCGATGTTGAAACACTCTATCAGTACAACCCTGCTTTTAATCGCTGGGCGACATCGCCCAATGGGCCCCACAAACTATTATTGCCGACTGGTGCAGCAGAACTGTTCAGAGATAATCTCGCATTGATTGGAGAGGATAAACGCGTTAAATGGAAGCGCCACAAGATTAAAGAAGGCGAAACGCTAAGCCACATCGCGGTCAAATACAACACGACCGTAAAACAGATAAAAAAGACCAACAAACTACGCCGTAACAGTATCAGAGCAGGAAAATACCTCTTGATACCGCTTGCCAGTCGAAACCAGTCTCATTATTCACTATCTGCTAATCAACGTAAGAAGAGTATTCAGGGCACTAAACAAGGCAATCAAAAAATAGTACATACCGTCCAGGACGGGGAAAGCTTCTGGCTGATAGCTCGAAAATATGATGTCAGTATGCACAAATTGGCGAAATGGAATGCGATGGCTGTAAGGGATAAGTTAAAAATTGGTCAAAAACTGGTGATATGGCAAAAAAACGCCAATAAATCCGTAAATAATGCGCAATTTAGCAATAAACCATCTAACACTGTCCGCTCAATATCCTATACTGTTAGAAATGGTGATTCGTGGTCCCGAATTGCAGCACGGTATCAGGTAAAAATCAGTGATTTGCGAAAATGGAACACAATAAAAGGCAAATACCTTCAACCTGGCCAAAGATTGAAATTATATGTCGATATTACCAACCAGGCAGGTGAGAGCGGATAATTAGGATTGCCTTTACGTGATTCCACCTGTATTTTATGCACCCTATTTTTATAGAACAAGGTTTTTAAATGAGCACTAAAGTTACCGTTCAGGATTTATCTAATTTCAAACCCTTAGATACCCTGATGTCTGACAACAAAAAAGAGATAGCCACCAAGTTACAGGTCAAAGAATTTGCTGAAGGCAGCAGCATATTCTCACAAGGTGATACAGGTGCTGATCACATCTACTTGTTCGAAGGAACAGTTGATCTTCTCGAAAACGGCTCGGTCTTCAAAACAGTTGAAGCCGGTACGGAAGACGCCAAAACGGCTCTCGCTCATATCATGCCGAGATCATTTACCGCCATTGCAAAAACACCTGTCGTTGTTTTCACCGTTAATTCAGATTTGCTCGACATGATGCTGACCTGGGATCAGACAGGTAGTTTTCAGGTTGACGAAATGGGTAATGACGAAGATGACGACTGGATGACACGTTTATTACAGTCAGAAACTTTTCGTCGCATTCCTCCAGCCAACATTCAGGATATATTTGTTGCCCTCGAAGAAGTACATGTTAAACCTGGTGATGCCATTATCAAACAAGATGAACCTGGCGATTATTTTTATATAATTCAGAAAGGTCGGGCGATGGTCTCCCGAAAGAACCCTGGACAAAGTGCTGAAATAAAGCTGGCAGAACTGTCGGATGGTGACCAGTTTGGTGAAGAAGCATTGATTTCAGATGCGACACGAAATGCCACTATCGTCATGCTGACCCCCGGGATAGTTAGTCGATTATCGAAAGAAAATTTTCTGAAACTGCTTAACGAGCCGATGCTCGATAAGATAGATTATGCTGCTGTTAAAGAAAAAGTAGACGCCGGCGCCGAAGTTCTTGATGTCAGATTACCAGACGAATATGCATCAGCTCACATCAAAGGCTCCAAGCATTTCCCGCTGATATTTATTCGCATGAAAGCATCGACACTAGATGCCAGTAAAGACTATATTTTATATTGTGATACAGAGCGCAGAAGTTCATCTGCAGCTTTTTTGCTCGGCGAACACGGTATCAATGCATCGATTATTAATAACGGCATGGCCGATGTTCCAAAAGAAGACATGGAAGGCACCAACGTTAGCTAGAAGAGCTACTGCTCATGACACAGAGGGGCATCAAGGTTCGTAACCAGGTATCTTCGATTGATCAACTTCATCGATCTGGTTATCCGGTAAAAATTCTTCGGCATATTTCATATATAGCTTTTCTTTGACAAACACATCGAAGATATCGGGATCAACATGGTTATCTTTTTTCATAAAGCCCAGTATCTTCATACATTCCGTAAGCGTCTTGCCTTTTTTGTAGGGTCGGTCGCTTGCACTTAAGGCTTCGAATATATCTGCTACACCCATAACACGTGCCGGGATAGACATCTGGTCACGTGTTAAACCATTTGGGTAACCTTTTCCATCCATGCGTTCATGATGACCACCTGCATATTCAGGCACATTTTTCAGGTGCTTCGGAAAAGGTAATTCACTCAACATCTGAATCGTCATCGTCATGTGTCCGTTAATAACCTGTCGCTCAGCCTCCGTTAAGGTGCCACGAGCTATCGTTAGGTTCTCTATCTCATTATCATCAAAGAAGTTTACTTCTTCCCCATCAGGATTAGTCCAGCGAATAGAACCGATATCTTTGATGCGCTGCACGAGTTCTTCTGACATGAATTCACCACCGATATTACTGGTACGTACGAACTCTCTATCTGAATCGATTGATACGTGCTTTTCTGCTAACGTTTTTTCCAAATCAGAACAATCAGCATTCTTATCCTGACTCAATCGAGCCAGCTTCTCTTCCAGCATCTCGATAGTGGCTTGACGTTTCAATACTTCAAATCGGTAATCTACTGTATTGATACGGTCGTAGATCGTCTCGAGCTTAGTGGATTTATCGACGACATATTCCGGTGTTGTCACTTTTCCACAATCATGTAACCAACCGGCAATTTTTAGCTCATAGATATCTTTTTCAGACATATTAAAGTCTTTAAAAATGCCATAGTTCTGTTCAGAACACGCTTTTGCAATCAGCAGCGTTAATTCAGGCACCCTTTTGCAGTGACCGCCTGTATATGGCGATTTTGCGTCGATTGCGCCCGCAATTAATTTGATGAATGATTCAAATAGGATTCGCTGCTCTTCGATCAAACGGTTATTCGTGATGGCTACAGCTGCTTGTGAAGCTAGCGACTGGGCTATCTGCTGATCTTCTGCGGAAAATTCTTCAGTATTACCTGCAGCATCCTGTGCATTGATGAGCTGCAGGACACCGATAATATCGCCCTGATGATCTTTCATGGGAATCGTCAATATGGATTGTGTGCGATAACCAGTCGACTCGTCGAACTTGCGTGTGCCGGTAAAATCAAATCCTTCTGCATGATATACGTCTGGAATATTGATAGTGGTGTCATCATGTACTGCGCTACTGACGACATTGATCATATTTGGTTTATCGTCTACGTATAACTGTACGGGTGGAAAATTAATCTCTACACCGCTGCTACCACCCATATTGATATTTAGTGAATGCGTAGAAACGATGACAAAAGTTAATTCTTTTTTGTCTTCAGACATCTCGTACATGCTACCGCCATCACAATTGGTCAATTCCATCGCACCATGCAATATCCTGTCGCAAATCAACTTCGCGTCTTTCTCTGCAGATAACGCAATACCAATCTCATTTAAACGCGCGATTCTTGAAACAACCTTATCCATTAAAACGTCCTCGTGATATCAACTACTTACTTAGTAAGTTCTTTCGGAGAGAGAATACGCTCCAACTCTTCAACTGACAAATCAGTTAGCTCACTGGCAACATCGATAACTGCACGATTTTGTGCATATGCCTGTTTCGCTATTTTAGCTCCCAACTCATAACCGATAACACTATTCAAGGCAGTAACCAATATCGGATTTTTAGCGAGTGCTTCATCTATCTTGCTCTGATTAATACTGAAACCTTTTATTGCCCTATCTGCCAACCCGGTAGCTGTAGTCGATAGCAGATGGATGCTCTGTAATAAATCGTATGCCACTAACGGTAACATAACATTCAACTGAAAATTTCCTGACTGGCCTGCGATAGTGATAGTCGAATCATTTCCGATAACCCGGGCACATGCCATAGCAGCCGACTCCGCGATAACGGGATTCACTTTGCCTGGCATGATACTGCTTCCCGGCTGTAATGCCGGCAATGCAATTTCGCCTATACCCGCTAATGGTCCACTGTTCATCCAGCGCAAATCATTGGCAATTTTCATCATACTGACAGCAACTGTTTTTAACTGACCGCTTAAAGATACCGCAGCATCTTGAGAACTTAATCGCTCAAAACGATTTGCAGCTACTTTAAAATCGACGCCGGTCATCTGTTGCAGACTTTCGCAAACTTTTTGCCCAAATGTCTCGTCTGCATTGATGCCTGTGCCAACTGCAGTACCGCCGATTGCCAGATTTTTCATATCTTCCAGTTGGTTTTTTATTCTTGTTACACCATTACGGACCTGCGAAGACCATCCGGATAATTCCTGCTGCATCGTGAGAGGCATTGCATCCATCAGATGTGTGCGCCCTGTTTTCACTACATCCGACAGGCTTGTCGCCTTCTCATCGATGGTGTCTGCGAGATGATCCAAAGCGGCTAACAAATCATTCTCACATGCCAATACGGCACTGACGTGTAACACCGTAGGTATCACATCATTCGAGCTCTGACTCATATTGACGTGGTCATTCGGGTGAATATCACGCCCCGAATCAGCAGAAGCCTTATTTGCTATGACTTCATTCGCATTCATATTTGTACTGGTACCTGAACCGGTTTGAAAGACATCGATGGGAAAATGTTCATCTAATCCGCCACCGATAATCTCATCACAGACAGATAAAATGGCTACTTTTTGCTCATCTTCCAATCCACCCAGCTCATTATTAGCCATTGCACAGGCTTTTTTAACCAATCCAAGCGCATGGATAAACGAAGCAGGCATACACAAGCCGCTGATGGGGAAATTGTCTATGGCTCGCTGTGTCTGAGCACCATATAGAGCATCAGCAGGAACCTGGAGTTCTCCCATGCTGTCTCTCTCGATACGGAATTCATCATTCTGGTTGATGGAATCGCCAGACATTACACTCTCCTTAAAAACAAAGTCTTAATGCGATGATATAATACGACATTTCGACCACCTAATAACCCAAGAAATAAAGATATGATGGAATTAAATGAATTAACAGCAATATCACCAACCGATGGTCGATATGGTTCAAAAACAGCGGATCTGAGACCGATATTTAGTGAATTTGGCTTAATCAAACACCGGGTATTAGTGGAAGTTCGATGGTTACAGGCATTGGCACAAAATGATGTCATCACTGAAGTCCCCGTATTTAGCGCGGACGCCATCAAGCGGCTCAACGATATTGCAGAATTATTTAATCTGGAAGATGCGCAACGTATAAAAGACATCGAACGCACCACCAATCACGATGTTAAAGCGGTTGAATATTTCTTAAAGGAGAAGATTAAAGGCAACGATGAACTTGAGGCTGTGAGTGAATTTTTTCATTTTGCCTGTACCTCAGAAGACATAAATAACCTGTCTCACGCATTGATGCTTAAGGCCGGGCGTGATGATGTGTTACTGCCAAATCTCTCCGCGATTATTACGAAGCTGGAAACCATGGCTAAGGACATGGCAGATGAACCGATGCTCAGTCGCACGCACGGACAGACTGCATCACCGACAACGGTCGGAAAAGAATTCGCAAATGTAGTCGCACGTTTACGCGCACAGAAGAACAATATCGAAAGTATCGCTCTGCTAGGAAAGATCAATGGTGCAGTTGGCAACTACAATGCTCATTACTGCGCTTACCCGGAAATTGACTGGCCGCAGTTCGCTGAAAACTTTATCCAGTCACTCGGTATCACCATCAATCCCTACACCATCCAGATTGAGCCACATGACTACATGGCTGAACTATTTGATGCCATCAGTCGCTTTAATACCATCCTGATCGATCTGAGCCGTGATATCTGGGCATATATCTCATTGGGCTACTTCAAGCAGATGACTATAGCTGGCGAAGTTGGATCATCCACGATGCCACACAAAGTAAACCCGATAGATTTTGAAAATGCCGAGGGTAATCTTGGTATTGCCAATGCATTAATGGGACATCTGAGCCTCAAGCTACCGATATCCAGATGGCAACGTGATCTGACCGACTCAACCGTATTACGCACCTTGGGCGTGGGTTTCGCTCACAGCTTGATCGCATATCAATCACTGCTAAAAGGTTTGAACAAACTTGAGCTGAACAGCGAGGTTATCAGCAAAGATCTTGAATCAAGCTGGGAAGTACTCGCTGAACCTGTGCAGACAGTGATGCGCAGATATGGCATCGAAAATCCGTATGAAAAATTAAAAGAACTGACACGAGGCAAAGGCATCACTCGGGACGATCTACATACTCTGATTAATAGTCTGGCTATCCCGGAAGATGCACGTCAACGTTTGCTTGAACTAACACCGCATAATTACACAGGCAATGCCAGCGAACAGGCTAGTAATATTTAAGGAAACGCTGGATTAATTCAGTGTTTCCATAGCACCGGGATGTGCTCGCATTTCCAATGACTTACAAGCCATTAAAAATGAAGAAAACGATAAAATCGCATTTTATCGTTTTCGTGCTCTGATGATTCATCGATGACGCATCAGAGCTTCCCTAGGAGAAAGTTAAGTAATTTTATCGGAATAGCGCATGTTTAACAGTGATATCACAGTAGACGAATTCTTGAAGGACTACTGGCAGAAAAAGCCATTCCTGTTTAGAAGGGCTTTTCCAGGATTCAAGTCTCCATTAAGCGCTGAAGAACTTGCCGGTCTCGCCTGTGAAGATGACACTAATGCTCGACTGATAATCGAGACAGCGCAAACGCCACATTGGTCAGTTGAATATAGTCCATTAGATGAAGGTAGGTTTAGCTCACTCCCCCAAACTAACTGGACACTCCTGGTCAGTGATGTAGAAAAACACATTGCTGAAGGCCGCGATCTGCTGGAAAATTTTCGTTTTATCCCGGACTGGCGGATCGATGACTTGATGATCAGCTATGCAGTAAGAGGCGGTTCTGTTGGTCCCCATACTGATGCGTATGATGTATTTTTATTACAGGCAGACGGCCAACGTCACTGGAGTATCAGCAATAACGAAGATAACGATTCATTGCTAGAAGATATAGACCTGAGGATTTTAAAATCTTTCAGCGCTGAAGAAGAATGGACACTTGATCCGGGAGATATGTTATATCTGCCACCGAACGTTGCTCACCACGGAGTAGCTGTAGATGAGTGCATCACCTGCTCCATCGGATTCCGTGCACCATCAACGCACACCTTGATCAGTGAATATGCTGAATCACTGGCAATCGCTTTACCTCAAGTTATAAGTTACTCAGATGCCGGTATGACACAGCAGGGACATCCTGCTGAAATCACGCATGAAGTTATAAATCACATCAGACAATTATTGCTCGACAACCTGAAGTTCGACGAAGACTTTATTCAAAAATGGTTTGGTCAACATATAACCGAATCACAGATGAGTAAAGGCCACTCTAATGCTCCAGAGATCAATAATATTGAAGAATTGCAATCTGTTAATCTGTTATCTCATTCACTCAGCACGAAAATCCTATACAGTCAGCATAACGACGGCGCGCTCATTTTCGTCGATGGTCAATCTTTTGACTCATCATTAGCTTTTGCAGAAACACTTTGCAATTCTCATAACGTTGCCTGCAAAGACCTGCTTGAATCTATACAGACAGATGAGGACAAAACGATCCTGCTCAATCTCCTCGCACAGGGACATATAACCTGTGTCGACTAAGCTCATTATAATTACTGCAGACTGGACCAAGCATAAATCGATTTTACGAGACATAAGAAAGACCGTATTCATCGATGAGCAATCAGTGCCCGCTGAACTCGAGTGGGATGAATTCGATATAGACAGCACACACTTTCTGGTTACGGCTGACGACGAACCCGTCGCTACCGGACGTTTAAAAGTGGATGGGCAAATCGGAAGAATGGCCGTTATTAAAACACACAGGCGACAAGGTGTTGGTTCCCGACTTTTAGACTACATCCTGGATCATGCAAAAAAATGTGCTCTCAAAAAAGTCTATTGTCATGCTCAGGTGCCCGTTATCGACTTTTACCTCAAAAAAGGATTCGAGGTAACTGGTAAAGAATTTTTAGATGCAAATATCCCTCATAAAACAATGTTCAAAAAAATCTGCTATTAATACCCGTATACACAAAAAAATATTAATAAAACAGGGTGATGTAAGATGTTGGTACAGCAACTGATCGAGGCAGAAGTAGCACCTGCCATTTATAAGCTAGGCATAACCGATACTGAAATCAATATCGATAGTATTGAAGAGAACGCTAATGCCTCTCTTTCACTCGCTCAACAGGCCCGCAGAAACATTAATATTTTCACACAAAATCTGGATTCCGAACTTTATGATAATGCAGACTTTGTGATGGCGCTATCTCAGTTAGCTCTTAGAGACAATCGGACCATAATTCGCATTCTGGTTCATGACTCCATGCAAGCGATCAAAAAAGAACACAGGTTACTAAACCTCGCACGATCAATGCAAGGTTCAGTTTTCATAAGAAACCCTTCGAGACTCTACCAGCATATACGCAGTTCATACATGGTTGCCGACAGTCTGGGTTACATCTATCGAAACAGACCGCATCGACATAATTATGATGCCACTGTTAACTTCATGTCGCCACGACGTGCTGCAACGCTGGATGAAAATTTTATGGAAGTTTGGGAGCAAAGCACAGTCGATAGGGATATAAAACGACTGTATATCTGAGAAAAAATACGTCTTAATTTACATATATCGGCTCGGGTCTTCCGAGATGAAATCCCTGCACAAAATCGATCCCGATCTCTTTTAATATGACCAGAGTTTCTTCGTCCTCGACTTTCTCAGCTACGGTTTTTAATGACATTATTTCGCCGATTTTCTGAATCGACGCGACCATCGCACGATCGATTTCATCTCGGCTGACATCCTTAACAAATGAACCATCAATCTTGAGAAAATCAACAGGCAATGTTTTTAAATATGCAAACGAGCTCAGACCACTACCAAAATCATCCAGTGCAAATTGACAACCATACTCTTTCAACGCATTCATGAATTCTGATGCTTTTGATAGATTACTGATAGCGATTGTCTCTGTAATTTCAAAACAGACATTTTCGAAGTCAATTCCGGTAGCATCCCGTTCTCGTTTTATGAAAGCCAACATGGTCTTATCATTAACTGAATCACCAGAAAGGTTTATCGAGATGACTTTATTAGTACCCATAATCCGATTTGAATGATCATAGTCTGCAATGTATCTGAATGCCGCTGAGATAACCCATCTATCGATATTATTCATTAAATTATACCGCTCTGCAGCCGGCATGAATGCACCTGGCGGTATAATCTCTCCGCTATCATTCAACATTCGCAGCAGAATCTCGTAATGCTCTTCACTGGAGCCTGCAATGTTAACGATAGGCTGCATGTATAATACGAATCGATTATTTACTAATGCATGCTGGATACGGCCAGTCCAATGCATTTCACCGTGACGCAAAGCAGTGGCATCATCAGATGCTTCGTAGACATGCACACGGTTTCGACCTGCATCCTTAGCTGCATAACACGCAACGTCTGCAGAACTCATCAGCGTGGTCAGATCAGCATTATCTTTAGTGACACCAACGATACCGATACTAACGCCGATTTCGAACACCTTGTCGTCCCAGTTGAACCTGTAATCCTTTATTTTCTGTCGAATCTTGTCAGCAATTTGTATCGCTTGCCCAACCTGACAGTGTTCAAGCAAGATACCAAATTCATCGCCGCCAAGTCGAGCGACTATATCTCCACTACGTAGCACAAGATGGAATATCTCAGGTATCTGCCTGAGCAGTTCATCACCCGCTATATGTCCACAGGTATCATTGACAATTTTAAATTGATCAAGATCCAGATAACAAAATGTATGTGTTTTGTTGTCCTCACTCACGCCGAGTAGAGCAGCACTTAATAATTCCTCGAATTTTCTCCTGTTATACAGCCCCGTCAACATGTCATAGCTGGCCTGATACGATAACTGGCGTGTTAACTTTCTTGTATGGCTTACGTCCTGAATAACCATAACAGCACCTATCATTTGACCAGTATCGCCTTTCATGGCTGCTACAGAAGCCTGGATAGCTATAGCGACAGATTCACTATTAACCAATGAGGAATGCTCGGGTAAATCATAGGCTTCACCTGATTGAAAACAAGCCTCCAACACATCTGTTAACGGTTCACCAGTTAACTCATTGGTCAGATGCACGACATCATAGAATGCGTGATTTTCCACTTCCTTAGCTTTAACGCCTAACAATTGTACAGCAGAGGGATTAATAAACTGGATGATGCCGTTGATATCAACTGTGACAACAGCATCGGTAATCGATGTTAACGTTACTTCAGCCCTTTCTTTTTCTGTCTTTAATTCTTCTTCTGATTTCTCGATAAGTTTTAGCGCGTCATTCAATTCATCCTGTTGTCGAAACAATTTATTGATAGCAGCATTGATGAATCCGCCCAAATATCCGAACTCATCCGATCTATTTTCATTAAATCGCACAGAAAAATCACCATCAGTAATATGTTCTGCAACATCCACCATATCCAGAAATGGTTTTGATAGCAGTTGATTTAAGATTCGTTGTAAGAGGATGCCAAATGCAAAAACTGAGATGCCGACAATCAATAAGATGTTTTTGCGCAAATCGGAAACAGCAATGGTTTCATCTGGAAAATATACTCTGACAAAAACCTCATGTAACTCTCTGGCAAATTGCGGGTAAAACTGAACCGTAGTCTCATAAAAAGTATATTCCGGCTGGATGACACCTATCGTAATGCCATAATCCTTGACGTTTATCGCGACTGCTGAAAAGTCTAACTCATTACGAAGGCTGGTGATCGCATGCCTTATACGTCCACTTGTAGCTTCGCTGATCGGTATTTCATAATGTTTTTCAAGGACTGTCTCAATCTCATGCGAAAGGTACATAACACTATTTTTGTTATGCTTACTGAGATTCGTGCCAGCATTATTCAATACAACAACTGCTGCAAACAAGCCGATAAAAACAAGCCCCCAGAAAACCAGACCGGTAATCCTGGCGGGTAACTTGGCATGAAACTCCTGTTTAGATATTCCCATCAGACAGTTTCATGTTATCTGAAGCCGATCCAGCGCAATGCCATAAGCATAGGGCACATACTGCTTGCACCTGCTCCCATGATTGCAAAACCCATAAACCATGGGAAAAACCATAGAAAATCGACGTTATACTGATGTAACAAAACGTATGATGACGTCAGCACGACAGCAACCAATACGCGCCAGGCGCGCAGACCGTCAATATCAAATCGATTTTTCGTTTGAAAAGCAACCAATCCAGTTTCAAGCGTTATTTTTCTGACTTTTTGAAGCGCAGTGGTGAGTCGCCAGTTCGTCAGACCTTCGAATACCATAAATGCGGATAACCCATAGATCATCATATCCATATCAAAATACAACGACGTCAATATAAACAGACCCACAAGAAACAAATAAGATCGTTCATTCATGATAAAGTCCTATGATAGAAATAATTCAACTCGAATTTTCATATGGATAACGCAAACCCACTCCCATATTTATAGCAGTTGTAGAGGAAAATACCCGCTAGCTAGCCAGACAGATAAGTTATCGGGACCCATCTTTGATAGATAAACGGATAAGCTCAGGTCCATAATAGATAAAACCGCTATAGAGCTGCACTAGAGAGGCGCCCAGCGCAAGTTTTTGGCGCACATCCTGAACGCTCATAACACCACCAGACGCGATTATTGGAATCTGCCCACCAAGGTGTTTGCCAAGCTCTACCAATAACTGATTTGATAACTCAGTCAGTGGCGCTCCACTCAACCCACCTTCTTCGTTTTTATAGCGACTACTCAGGGTTTCAGGTCGCTGATTGGTCGTATTCGTAGCGATGACGCCATCTACATGCACACTGAGCAATGTCGTCGCCAATGCTTCTATTTCATCGTGCTGCAGGTCTGGTGCGATCTTCACTACCAGAGGCACATAACGACCTGTCTCAACATGAAGCGCTGCCTGTTCCTGCTTTAACTGGAACAGGAGCGCTTTTAAAGCTTCGCCATATTGAAGTTCCCTGAGACCCGGCGTATTGGGTGAAGAAATGTTGATCGTGATGTAATCTGCTACAGGATAGACTTTTTTGAAGCAATGCATGTAGTCATTCACTGCATCGGCATTATCGGTGACTTTATTTTTTCCGATATTGATACCCAAAACACATTTGGGATTACTCTTCTTTACCTGCTTTACCAGATAATCAACACCTTTATTATTAAAACCCATTCGATTGATGATCGCCTCATCGTTGACCAATCGAAACAAACGCGGTTTATCGTTGCCCGTCTGGGGTTCTGGCGTTATGGTACCAATCTCGATGAAGCCGAAACCACAGGCAGAGAGAGAGTCGATATGATCCCCATTTTTATCCAGCCCTGCTGCTAAACCGATCGGATTTGGAAACTGGATACCCATGACAGATACAGGGGATGATAATGGCTTACCAAAAAACAGACGCGTCAGGCCAAACTTATTAAGCCAATCCATCGAGGACAGAGAGAGTCCATGCGAACGTTCAGGGTCGAGCAAAAACAGGATAGAACGTATTAATCCGTAAAGCTTCATGTAGAAATATTCACCTTGTTGTGCCGCACATGATAGATCGCATATCCATATTAAATATTATGCGGGTTCAATACAATCTATGATCAGTTGCAGTGTTTTATTATTACGAAATTCATTAACACTCATTCGATAGGAGGCTCTGATGAGACCACTATTCCGGGGTAATGCAGATTCATCCTTATTGAAAGCAATTGCATCAATCACAGAATTTTTAGTCTGCACTGATGGGTCTTGAGCGGTTAACCTCAGTTGTAATTTTAGATGATTTTCACCAATAATTTTCCAATTGACTATCTCGAACCTATCATCAAAAATCGGCTCCTGAAAATGTTGCCCCCACGGGCCGCCAAATTGCAGTACTTCTGCCGCATCCAGACTCATCTCTTCGATCGATACCGAGCCATCGGATAAAATGGTTTTTTCTAAATCACCCGCATCCAGATGACGTTCAACTTCCGCTATAAACTTTTCTGAAAAAGCATCGTAATTCTCCCTGGCGATACTCAAGCCAGCCGCCATTGCATGGCCACCAAATTTTTGAATCAATTCTGGATTCTCGGTTGCGATAGCATCGAGCACATCCCGGATATGTAGGCCGGGAATAGAACGCGCAGAACCTTTTATCTCATCGTCGACACCATCCGCAAAAGCAATGACAGGCCTGTAGACTTTTTCTTTTATCCTCGATGCCAGCAACCCTATTACACCCTGATGCCATGATGAATCATAGATACATAGGCCGGCAGGTAAATCATCATCATTAAAATCAAGTCTCTTTTCCAGTAGTTCGAAGGCATCATCAAGCATGCCTTTTTCTATATCCCTACGCTTTGTATTCAGACTATGCAACTGCGAGGCAATCGAATCTGTTTGCTGATGATCTTCAGATATCAGGCACTCTATGCCTTGCGACATATCCTCTAGACGACCCGCTGCATTCAAACGTGGCGCAACATAAAAAGCCAGGTCCATGCTGGTACAGGATATCTGATTACGATTTGCAACACTTAACAATGCCGAGATACCAGAACTACAACGACCATCTCTTATCCGTTGCAGCCCATGCTCAACAAGAATCCTGTTATTTTTATCCAATGCCACAACATCGGCCACTGTGCCGAGCGAAACCAGATCAAGCAGGCAAGCCATATTAGGAATACTGTTTGATTCAAACCGCTTGCTTTCACGTAAATTTGCACGTACGGCCAGCATAGTATAGAACGCCACACCTACACCCGCGATGCATTTACTCGGAAAAGCACAACCGGCTTGATTTGGATTTACGATAGCATCGGCATCTGGCAGCTGTTTAGCTGCAAGATGATGGTCAGTAACAACGACTTGAATGCCATGCTCTTTGGCATGTTTAACACCATCGATGCTGGATATTCCATTATCGACAGTGATAATGAGGCTGGGTTTATAAGCTAGCGCAACATCGACTATCTGCGGCGTTAAACCATAACCGTATTCAAAACGATTGGGCACGAGATAAGAGACATTTTCATGTCCGAACATCCTGAGTGCTTTTATCATCAATGCAGTACTGGTTGCACCATCGGCATCGTAATCACCGATAATCATAATCGCCTTACCGTTAATTATGGCGTCGGCGATAACATCTGCAGCCTCAGTCATGCCCTTAAACGCATTAAAGCCTAATAACTGGTCTAGATGATAATTGAGTTCGTCCGGTTGTTTTATATTTCGGTTGGCATAAACACGTTGCAACAAGGGATGGATATCACTGTTGAGCAAAGCGTCTGATATCTTTGAATCGCAGCGCTTAATGGTTGGCTTCAAAATAATCCTCCATGTCTCTCTTTCGCCAAAAACGGTATTTTGCCTTCGAATCAATAACGTAGCGATAACCGTTACATGGATAACAATGAATTTCCAGATTGCTTTTCAGCGCATGACTGATGAACGGTTCAATTAATCTTTCATGCAATGAATCAAAGGAATCCAGCCAGGATGATACATCCCCATAACTACATGCCGTCAACAGATCGTTAAAAACAACCACACTCTTATCATTATTTTTGATGCCCGAAAGTATTGCCTCGGGTGATATCACGTCCTCACAGACAATACCGAGATGATTCGACATGCCTTTTAACAAGACATCATCACCAAAACACTTTGACACATTTGATCTGTCTGAACCCTCTAGTGAACCTTCTCCCCACAACCATAAACTATTAGCAGTTAACAGTCCGTTTGCATCCCGCTTTTCATTCACAGGATTGGAATACAACAACATCTGAGATTCATTGAGCAATTGCTTGCAAAAAACCTCACCTTTCCCAACGGGCATCAACTGATTAACATTCCGCATCACGGCATCATTCAAGCGCCGAGTCGCAACATCAAATGGCCGTTCTGACCTAACAAACCAGTGCTCGGCATCACCGAGAACAAACTCGATACCGTCTTGTTTAAAATGGCGATTTAATTCTGCGAGCAAAGCATCTGCCTCATCCAACGTGAGATTCAGACTATTGCTGTCATATAGGACCAGATGATCAACATCGGCCATCATATGGACGGGGTCGGCATGCATCCAGTAGAAGCCTTGCTTGTCGATACCATAAGCCGAGAGTGATAACTCAGCCAGCGGTATGGGATCAAAACACAACCCCATCGATGAACATAATTGCTCAGGGTATGCCCTATAGCTTACCGCATGCTTTGATGTTTTTGATATCAACGATACAAAGCGTGATAACGCCTCGTTATCATGCAAACCAGAAATGTCAGGCAACGGTCCACACAACCCGGGAATAATTAAATCGATATGACTTTGCACAAAAACCTTTATTAATTTGGACTATTGTTTTCTCTGAAGCTCGTAAAGACATATACCGGTGGCCACCGAAATATTAAGACTTTCAACGGAACCCGCCATCGGTATCTTTACCAACTCATCACAGGACTCTCTGGTTAATCGTCGCAGACCTTTCTCTTCAGCGCCCATGACAAGCGCCATTTTTCTCGAAGGCTTACAGTCAAATATACTCGTATCCGTCTCACCGGCAGTTCCAATAACCCAGACATCATTGTCTTTCATTTGCTGCAAGGTTCGCGCAAGGTTAGATACTTCTATGAACGGGACGGTGTCGGCGGCGCCACTGGC
>Ga0055584_100000914_pt1 | contig 28462 bp, 20 predicted proteins | sample OSDHelmetaG_FD_58716 | JGI IMG/M metagenome (GOLD analysis project Ga0055584, IMG submission 58716) | Pelagic marine sediment microbial communities from the LTER site Helgoland, North Sea, for post-phytoplankton bloom and carbon turnover... | ecosystem: Environmental > Aquatic > Marine >... | reverse complement strand
GAACCGATTGTGATCAAAAATGGGAAAACCCCTCTCGAAAGTATCCGTGAAAGAGGAGTTCTCCAGGTCGGTTACGATCCCGAAGGACTCCCTTTCAGCTTCTTTAATAACGAAGGGGAACTTGTTGGGTTTGACATTGAGATGACTCAAGCATTGGCCAACGAACTTGGAGTCGAGGTCCGATACTTCCCGTATCACAAGAACAAGATGGCAGAAAGCCTGAATGGTCATCGCAGGTACGATCTCCTGGTTGGTGGGTTATTCGCAACCACAAGTCGAGTCGAAAAAATGCGATTCAGCGACCCTTATCTCGACTTGAATCTCGCCTTCATCGTTCCCGATTATCGCAAACAGCAGTTCGCCAGAATGGATGCTCTCAGACATCAGAAACGGCTCCGGATTGGTGTCCTCGAACGTCCCTATTTCGGTGCTCGACTCAGACAAGTAGCCCCGGATGTGGAGATTGTGTTGCTCGACTCCCCCCGCGAATTTTTCGAAAAGCCTGAAGACTATGACGCATTGGTCATGAGTGCCGAAGCCGGCAGCGCATGGACGTTGCTCAATCCGCAATTTAGTGTTGTCATCCCCGAAGATGGTCGGCTAACTGTCAGCGTTGGATATCCAATGCCCATAGATGCGATGCGACTCGAAAATGTCGTCAGCCGATGGATTGACCTCAAACGGAAAGATGGCACTGTGCAAGCCCTTTACGACCATTGGATTGAAGGGAAGACTGCTGAAAAGTCAGAACCTCGCTGGAACATCATGACCGATGTACTCGGCTGGGGGGATTAAATAGGGTCACTCGTTTTCGGAAACCTTTTTCCGTTGAGTCCGTTTCGATCAGTCCGTATCTCTGCACATTATTGATCAATACAAATAATGACTAATGACCACCCGACGCAGATGATGCGCTAACCGAAGACACTTCTGATCTCGCGCATCTGACGTCGGTGTCATCCCACTTGATCGCAAGAAACTCTCCAGATCCCCTGCTTCGCCGCCCAATAGCTAAAAAAACCTCTCAGGAACCACGGCCGTAGCCGGGGCTCAGGGGGAGGCCATCGTGTGTCAACCCGTCCATTTTCGACATGCCCCGGGAACGGACAGCCGGAACAAGTCATGGGAGACGGCGAAGACAACCACGCATATTCTACGTGTTGTCGATTGATCGAACTTTACTCGTTTACTGACGATGGAATTTTAGACATTCTTCAAGATTGGAATTCACGATGCGTTCCACCGTGAAACGAAAAGAAATTACGTCGCAAGATTTCGCAAGCACGAAAAAATGTCGGCTCTTCTGATAACGATCCCAAAGATGCGGAAGACGATTTCGATGGATGGCCCACGTTAGCCGCCGAAGCCTATTACCGACTCGCTGGCGAAATTGTCAAGAGGATCGAACCTCACACGAGGGCGGATTCCGTTGCTCTTCTTCTGGCAACAGTGCTACGCGTCCTGTATCTTTCGATGTAACACCGTTAGTGCATTCTATTTTTTCAGGAATCGGATATCCCAGATGAGAAACCAGTTTCTACTCTTTTGGAAGAATTCATTCGCTTTACTTCCTTCACTTGGAATCGTCGTTGCGATCCTCCTATCACCGTCATGTGCCTATGCTGAGCATGAAGGAAGACTGCAAATCTTGTTGCTTGGCGACAGTACCACGGAAGGAAGCGTTCCCCGACGACTCAAACCCGCAGGCCCGCATTTAGAGACAGTGCTCGAGCAATTATTGGCTGCAGAGAGAGAGCTTCCTGCCTGCCATGTCGTCAATTCGAGCTTGAGCGGAGAGTATATCCGTCGGCTTCTCGATTCAGGACGTTACGATCGCGATGCAGCCAATCTTCCAGGACTGGATTACATCTTCATTCGTTACGGGATCAATGATCGTGCGAGGCGTGACGATTTCTCTGTGAACTTCGCGAAAGATTTTCATGAACTGCTTGCTCGTCTGAGAAAAGACCATCCCAAGGCATTGCTTGTCCCGATGACAGTCATACCGTTCGCCAATGAAGAGGCCAGCAAGGAAATTAACGACTTGGTCCGGCAGGTGGCCGGGAAAGAAAAGCTGGCGGTCTTTGATATCTATCCGCGCTACGCTACGGAGTTGAAAAAGGGATTCAATATGCTCAACTACCGTCGTTACCCGGTCGCCAAAATACCTCAACAGTATCATGATTTTATCAAGCCATTTGTCCATGGGCCCAGCGTGGAAGTGATGGACAACGAATTGGACGCCATCCTCGGTCATCTGCCAGGTTGGTATGGAGATCGACACCCGAACTTAGCCGGCTATAACGTGATAGCCGACGAAACAGCGAAGTATCTGGCAAAATTGTTGCGTGAAAAGAAACAGCCATAACTTCATAAAAATCTGCATAACAAATCTAAAGCGTTTCTGCAGATTCATTGAGCCTTTGAATTATGACTCATAATTTGTCTCGCGAAGAATGGGCAGACAAACTAAAATTCCCGCTATGGTCATTTCTCCCGGCAGCACATCCTCGCAACTTCTCAGACGTCTGGCTCAGCCTGACTCTGATGCATGGCAGAGAATGTGCGATTTGTATTGCCCGTTGATCTACTTGTGGTGTCGTCAGGCGGGTGTCCCTTCAACCGACATTCCTGACCTGGCCCAGGAAATTCTGTTAGCCGTTTATAAGTCCTTTGGACGGTATGAGCACGAAAGCTATCGTGGCTGGTTGTGGGGAATCACTCGTAACCACATCAAAATGCATTTCCGTAAGCAGCAGCATTCATTACCGGTCGAACAGAATGTTGCTCCCGACACTCTACCGGAAGATCCGAGTCATCCCGACGATCATCTCACTCGTGCAGGCTTGCTCTATCACGCCCTGAAAGCAATACGAAGCGATTTCTCGGAAACCACCTGGGCCGCATTTATGGGCTTGGCGATCGAGAAACGATCTGTGAAAGACTTGGCTGACGAACTCGATATGAAGCCGACAACCGTCAAACAGGCGAAATTTCGGGTACTTCAACGCCTACGGGACCACATACATTCTCTGGAAAACTTTGGGAACAGCTCTGACTCAATGAGCTAACAACATGTATCGCAACGGATTGCGTTATTTTCTCCCCTCGCTCCGTTTTCACCTAACCTTCTTCATCACATTGCAATCTATAGATGGCAGTGAGGAACCCCATTGTGGTTCTGTCGCTCGTCCATAGGGAGATGGGTATGTCTCAACCTGAACAGGATCGATCTGTGGATCGTATTGCCGCACAACTTGCCAGCCTTTCTGATGGGCCTCTCTCGACTGACGAGAAGTCCGATCAGACGATGCTGTTGCAACGTCTGAAAACCTCGCTTGATGCGATGGAACAAGACATTGTGTATGCGTTCGAGTCAAATATTTTTCAGCAATTGGAAGAAGAGGAAGAATATCAACAGACATTACTGAGAGCACGCGAGATTGCCGATTTGGCGACTGCTCAAGAACATTGCAGTTCGCGAGTCATGGGTGAGACCCTGGAAGGAAGTATCCTTGGGCGTTACGAAATCTGCGAAATGATAGGCTCGGGAGGCATGGGAACCGTTTATCGAGCCATGCATGTCGACCTCGGGACAGAAGTCGCTTTCAAGACGCTCCCCTCCTGGCGATTAAGAAATCCAAAGTCGCTGGCAAGATTTCGTCGCGAGATGAAAGCGGTTGGAAAGCTCAAGCATCCGCGAATTGTGCAAGCTCATGACGCTGGCGAAATTGACGGCATCCCGTATTTGGTCATGGAGTTGGTGGAGGGACTCAATCTCTCCACCCTGATCAAGCAGACAGGATCACTTTCTGTCGGTGATGCCAGCGAGATCATCCGGCAGACTGCAGAGGGATTGCAGTACATACACGATCAAGGATTCATTCACCGGGACATCAAGCCTTCGAACATCATGCTAACGCGAGAGGGCGAGATCAAAATCATGGATCTCGGCCTGGCTCAAATCGGCGGCTTGCTGGAAGAGGAAGAGTTGACCAAAACCGGACAGGTGATGGGAACGCTCGACTACATGGCTCCCGAGCAGGCACTCGATTCGGGCACGGTCGATCATCGCGCGGATATCTATAGCTTGGGTGTGACGTTTTACAAATTGCTTTCGGGTGTGACACCATTTGGGCAAGAGAAGTACGCGAACCCATTGCAAAAAACACGGGCGATGCTTGGGCAGGAGCCTTCGTCGATTCTCGAGCATCGAACGGATGTACCGGAAAACCTGGATCAGTCTATCAGGTTGATGTTGAAGCGTGACCCAGCACAGCGATTGGAGTCAGCTTTTCAATTGACTAAGCAGGTGGAGCCTTTCGCTGAGAGTGGCGGACTGGATCATCTCGTGAGCTTACTCAGCTCAGAAGCGGCGATTGTTTCGGCACCTGAAAAGTCTGGACGAACCTGGAATCGACGTGGCATTGCTCTGGTATTCAGTCTGGCTCTCATAGGAGTTCTGCTGAGCATCACAGACATGTGGAATCCTGCGGCTACAGCCCCCGTTGCCAGCGATCAAATTAGCGAGCCACACGGCTCCGTCTCTTCGCTCGACACAGCCGTGAAGTCTCAACCGTTACTCGGCTTATCATTGATCCCTGCTCCCGAGGGAGCGATACAGATTCACCCGCTGGCTTTTCATTCGGGGCAAGAGCTGTTGATGGGAGGGGCGATTCAAATGCCCAATCGCAATCCCTCGAATGTGGCTTTCATATGGACACAATCGACCGACTTCAAAGTCTTGCCTCAGGATCAATACGACCTGATCGAGCTTTCTACCTTGTCCTCTTCAGGAGATCGAGGTCTTCTGCGAGCCTCGTATAAAGATCTCTTCTGGACCTCCGATGGAACCATCGAGCCAGTTCCCTTCCCCAAAGACCGGATGCACATTTGCTGCTTTGGAGTCAACAACGGCAAACTCTGGGGAGTCATCCCACATCGTGGTGAACCACAATCGCTTGGTGTCTGGGAAGAAGAGGTGTGGCTCACCGATCTCGGAGCCCCCGAAGGTCACGGCGACTTATTGAAACTGATCGGGGTCACCACAAAAGAGCAGGTGTTATGCGTCTATTCCGATTCCAGGAAACCGACACAACCGGGAGAAGGTTTTCTCTGGTCGGAAGAGGGCGGGTTTGTCCGTCTAACAGAAGAATTCCCAGCGATCACTGATGTGGTCGAATATCGACAAATCACCAGCAATGGCCGCTTCCTCTGCGGACAGTTGAGCGGTAATCGGCCATTCCTCTTCGATCTGGAAGAGAAGACGCTGATCAGCCACGCATTGAATACGGACGGCTTCGCCATTGGCGTCTCCGATGACGGGGGCGTCGCAGTCGGTTACTCCAGCCCTCATGGCGGGTGGTTGCGAATCGAAAATGGCGCGGTGATCTCCATACGTCAATCACTGATGGCATCCGGGTATGACTGCTCGGAGGCTTACCTCCAACGGCCCTTCGGTGTTTCTCCCGACGGCCAGTATGTCTGGGGTGTAGAAACGAATCCCGAGAACAATCGAGTCTCCGCCTGGATACTCGATCTCACACAAATTGATTTCACCAACACAGTGACCATGAAACAAAAGGCGGAAACGCAATGAATTTGCGATACACATTCACAACAATACTTCTGGGAGTATTATTGATCTCTTCCAAGTCTCCCAGAACAGCTCAGGCGAATTTTATCGATAATCCTCTCCCAACTCTTCTTGAGGACTTGTTCGGCCAGCCGACCGGAAACCTGATTAATATCGATTACAACAGTTCCCTCAATCGAGGTTGGACTTACGCTCAAGCGTTTACTCCCACAGAGACTCTCGGTTTTGGTGATGCACTCAGCCTTCAATTCTGGGGAGGAACCGCCTTTACTCCCACACCGACCAATCTGGATTTCCAATTTCGTATTCTTTTTGATCGTCCCGATGGCCAAGCACCTTCTTCAGACGACTCGAATAGTTATTCAGGATCGCTTCATTCGTTTCGACAAGTTCGCGATTTGACAGCGAGTGGAACCCACACGCTCACCTCGGCCCCCCCAGGAGTGAATACCGTCTGGAGCGAATACAACTCTTTCATCAATATTCAACAAACATTGACGGCAGGGACTCAATACTGGATCGAGATCCTCGAGTTCAATTCAGAGACCGTGGAAGATGTGAACGAATTCTTTCTGCTTCCGAGTAGCGTGCAAGGAGCGAACGCCGACCAGCGTCGCGCGGCGTTCACTCCCGTCACTTGGTTCAGCAGCAATACTGCTGCCTTCCGTCTCACGGAGGTTCCAGAGCCCTCTACATCTCTCTGCCTGTTGCTTGGGCTCTCGGCGATGTTCAGTAAAAGATTACGCAGACAAACCGTAGTTCATCTAGGGTCATCAAAAATTGACGAAGGGGAAGCAACTCATGAATAATAATTCTCTAGTAAGAGTCATGTTTTTACATTTGAGGAATCTACTTCGCATCGTCACAGTTCTGATGACAGTTGTTGTGGTGATTCAGAATGCTCATCTGGATGCTGCAGTAATCTCGAACCAAGAGATTTTCGACAGCTGGATCAGAGGCCCTCAGCCCATTGGCGATGCCTTTTCAAATGATCCCTTCGTACTGACCCCCAACAGCCTGGACTTTCCAGACAACGGCGAGATCGCGATATCAAGTAACTTTACTCCCACAGGAGACTTCGTGTTTTCAGCTGATCTGACTCCACATGGCGCTGATAACGATCGAATCGGGATCATGTTTGGAACGGGTCTTGATGGTCATGTCCGTATCAGTTTGGACAATCTTGACCCGAGTAATCCCTCAACGACTGCACCTGAAGTGACTGGTTTACGCGGGTTAACGGTTGTTGATGACAGACGCGATATTACATCCATGACGGGTGATGTCACAGTTCTCGCCAACAACAATACCATCGGCTGGGAAGAGAGTGCGGAGTATCGATTTACAATCAGTCGCACGGGAAATGATCTGTCCGTCGGTATCCAGGATCTCGACTCGAATCTGTTTAACGAAGTTTTTAACTTCTCCAATTATGATTTCGGTTTTTTGAATCCCAATGAATTCGCACGTGTCGGAATCTTCTCTCGAAGCCAGTATTTCAGCATTGATAACGTCATCTTCTCTGGAAATAGCATCTTAACGCCTGTCCCGGAACCCTCTTCAATGATTGGAATCCTGCTTGGATGTTCTTTGTTTGCGGGAAGGCGATATCGCAAAAAGTTTGATCAGCAGCAGGACGTTTCATCACCGTAGAAATCCAGTAGAAATTATGAATTGATAGCCCGAAAGGACCAAGATGCCCCTCTCTTGTCCCCTCGGTCGATCGCGATCCATGTTGATCGCGCTGGCCATTACAATTTGTTCAACCTCATTGGCTTCCGCAGCCATTGTGCGTGATCCCACGAAAGTATTACTTCGTCGCGATGATCTAATTTTGTCTGACCTATCGACAGAGGATCAATCATTGGATCGTGCTTACGCGGCTGGATACAGCTTCTCGCAGTCCCTCGCAGCTGGCGACTCACTCTTTGTAAAGTTCTCGGGTGGCGTTGAGGGTGTCTCACAGACCACACCCAATCCTCTCGATTTCCATTTTCGCATCTATTTCGATCGCGGCGACGGCCAAGCTCCTTCGAATCAAATCAACACGACCAGTCTGCATACTTTTGAACAAGTATTGGGCATGTCCGCAAGCGGTACCCATACCCTCACAGCGGCTCCTCCCGGAGTCGCTACGGCTTGGAATGAGTACCAGGTCGAAATCATGCTCGACCGGAATTTTATAGCGGGAACTCAGCATTGGCTGGAAGTAGGAGAAGGAGATTTCCAAACGAAAGTCCTTGACCCTTTACACAGAGATCCGTTCTATCTGTTGCCCGCTCTGTCCTCAGATGGAACCCCAATCGTGTACGACGTGATCTCTGGAATGGCACGACCTGGTTCGGGTCTAATCCCGCAGCGATTCATATTTACGCCGACACCACGACACCAGTCCCGGAAACCGCGTCGATCGCATGGTCGATGGTGTTTGCAGGCAACGAATTGTTATTACGTCGCATGAAATCTCGAAACAATAATAAACCAGTAAGGAAGAAACGCTCATGAAACAAACAGTATTAAGAATGACAGTTCTGATTGGCCTCACAATGATGTATGTGATGCACACGCCTAAAACAGCACACGCTTCGTGTTGGTACTTCTGCACCACGCCGTGTGAAGATGAGTTACAGCGTAGATTAAGAACTTACTGGCAACCTTGGTTGATCGCTGCTTCGTATGAGCAATACAACAGATGCATATCGCGATGCATGGAAGTCTGCTGGTTTGGTGGTTATCCCGTGATCCCATGGTATCAGAGGTTATGAGATTGGCTGTAAACAGCAGATAGCGCTGAGACTCACTCTGTTTTTTCTGAGAAGACACATTATGATTTCAGTCTTACGTTTGACATCCATTTGTGCCGTCGTCCTATCAATAATATTTGAGACGACATCACTAACCGCCTCAAACGACTTTTGCGTCGGAGATTTTATTAGTGAAATCGGTTGATGTTCTGACAACCAACATCTCGCACGCCGAATTTGTGAACGTGCTCGCGACGGATTTGAACAGAACAGCGAACTAGCTCGCTGTACGGTGTTTGTCGAGTCGAGTTGCGAACGCTGGACTTCTCGTGGAGGTGCCATTCAACGCTGCAAGTTCGCAGCAGATCGTACGTTTCTGAGATGTGCAAGAGCTTCTCAACGAAGATTGAAAGCTTGCACTCTCTCGGAAGCGCGGGAAGAAGGTGGCGATGGGCGTCCAGGACCGCGCTTAGGTGGCGGACGCGGATAAACCAGTTCTTATCGATTCAGTTGATCATATTATTCCTGAAGAAAGCAGAATGAATCATGACTCAATCGCTCAAAATAATCACCATCGCGTTATTTCTTGCTGCAAACTATGCTCCCATGGGATCTGCAATGCCACGTCACGGGAATGATCGCTGTGCGAATGAGTTCAATCTCAATCAGGCCTCCTGTGACAATAATCTGGCGAACAATTACGAAAGTTGTGAACGTCGACATCTCAGCGGGCCGGAGTTTCGTCGAGAAGCGAGACAATGTCGCCCTCTCTTTGGGAGGGGCAATTGCCATAACTTTAATGAACGCCGTGCCAGGTATGAGAGTTGTAAAAACATATCTTTCCATGGCTGGGCACGATGTATGAATACGATCAGACGCATCTATCGAACATGTGCGCTCGAAACTGCTGTGGAAGATTGCGGCGGTCGTCCCGGACGACCGGGACGCGGATAAAAACATGTCAATTAACGCAAGAACTAAATTCATGAAACAGTTAATGCTCCGTTCACTCATATTACTTCTTTTACTTCTACCCCTTCGCCAAAGTGAGGGGTTCGGTGGCTACTGGAATCTGTATCGATGTCTCGATCGTTGCGATACCGGATTACGAAACTGCAAAGAGAATCCAAACTTCTCAGATCTTGTTTGCGAATTCGCTTATTCAGACTGTTACTTGAATTGTCTACAGCGGTTTGCCAATCCGCGCTATTAAGCAATAGGGTATTTAACATTAAGTCAGTTGTATCGTTGACCCCAAACGAAGAAAGCCCATCAAATGCTAAACAACAAGAATGTAGCAAGAGCTCTGGTCATCTTACTGGCCGTGGCTTCTCAATCGTTACCCACAGGGTTCGCCTATCCAGGCAACTACTCGGGATGTCTCGATTACTGCGATGATCGAAGCGAATATTGTCTGGATGAATCTCGATCGCTGGAAGCCAACAATGCCTGCTTCATGGATTGGGTCGCCTGCTATGACGTCTGTTGGATTCAATATCCAGCGATGGGCTGGAATACGACTCCCTGGCACCTCGTGATACAGAGACCGTAAGAAAGATTGTAGTTGTCGGATCGGATGCTATCTAATGAACTACGGAGGCCGGGTTTCGTGAACATAGGAAATCTGACTTCAAAACATTCTGGTACAACTGGCATCCTCACGATAATGAATTCGGGATCAGACGATCTGTTGACTTTCCCAGACTGACATCATCAATTTCTTTGAGGTCTTCCGGGTTGCCACCAGCCCAATCAACAAATGTTGGCAAGAAGTCGTAGTTCACGACGTTTCCATGAAAGATCGTACCCGGTTTGATGTTCGGCCAAAATCGTATGACCTCGCTCATGAAGCACGGTGGCTATCAAGGTAGCGAACTCCTCGATCGTATCCTGCACTCGATCAGCGAATTCGCAGGGAGCCGCCCTTAACTGGATGACCAAGCATTGCTCGCGGTGGGGAAGGTTTAAGAATTCCCCGCAATCTCCACCAAACAATGGCTTCCCATCTCTTCGGGGAGTTCATAACGGAAGCAGATCTCGCCGGTCAGTTTCAGATTCTTCAACTGCATTACCGAGTCTTCGAGTTCCTGTTCTGCACGCTGGCCTTTGAACAACAGCATCTTGACGAATCGTTTGCGGACCGGTTTCAAGACGTTCAATAATTTCTCGATGGAACCAACCGCGCGGGCGGTCAGAATATCGATCTCGTGAGTCGGCAGGGCTTTCAACACCGTCTCGCCCCGTTTGTCGTGAACCACAACATTGGTCAGCTCCAATTCTTTCACGACTTCTTGCAGGAAGCGTGCTTTCTTTTGGGTCGAATCGACCAGATGCACTTTCATCTCGGGATACAAAATCGCGAGCGGAATGCCGGGATATCCGGCTCCCGTCCCGAGGTCAAGAATTGATTGAGCGTCCCCGTATAACGGGCTTGGCAGCAGCGAATCAATCACGTGCTTGATGACGGCTTCTCGCGGTTCGGTGATCGAGGTGAGATTGAATTGCTGGTTGGTTTCCAGGACCAGTGCCAGATGTCGGGCGCATTGCTGGATCTGTTTCTCTGTGAGTGTGACCGATTCGGGCAACAGTTCAGAGAGTAAGGAATCAAGAGGGATCGTCATGGCAATTCATTTTAATGGTGTGTGCAGAAGACTAAGTGTACCGGCGGAGCATCGCGTCCGATACCGCATCGGCTGTTTTGAGTTGATCGACTCGGTTCCCGGCTCACAAAAGAGAAGACCATGACTGACCACACAGACTCAACCTGATCGTGAATTTTGCTTAAGCCCGAATGAGTTTCAGGCGGCTTGTTTGGGCGTTCGGGGAGTCGTTGTTTGCGCCTGATAACCTGGTTCAAGCTGTTGCAGAAATCGCTCTAACGCCAGAGGCCGGTCGGTAGAGAATTGTCCCCTATCGTAATATTGTTCGAGAAATCGGATATTCTCTTCGAGCAAATCTTGAGATTCGTCATGCCAGCGTAATCCTTCTTCTACATAAGGCAGAATCTTTTTGCTGTCAGGAACATGCACAAAATGAGGGGGCAGCGGTACCATGAGTTCGATATCCCGCATGTCGGTCGATAACATGACCGATTTGGCATAGATGGCTTCGTAATGCCGATAGGTCCAACGTGCATGACCACCGGGAACCAGTGCAATTTTGGAACGACACATATAGTAAAAGTAGGTGAAGAAGTCATAACGACGTGGTGAAATCAGAGGTCGCAATTCCGGATTGGAATTAATCGCCTCTTGGAGACGTTTTTTATTCACATAAGAGAGGCCGCCCAAAAAACGATAGGGAAACTCCGGGTTCATGGTTTCTGTTAACCATTCGGTCCGCTGGTGATACGAGCATTTTTTATTGCCTTCGCGGTAATTCATTTCAGTTGGTGCACCGGCAAAAAAAACATCAATTTTTCGTCGTTCACCCTTTCCCCATAGTTGATGTTTCAACTTCTGAATCTGCAGACATCTGAGTAACTTTTTTTTGCGGTACAACGGCAAAGTTCCCATGCGAAACGGAAAACGCTCTGTCCGCTCCACAGAACATTTCAGATATAAATCCGTCAACGACGACAGGAACTCCTTGGTTTTGGGACTCATGAACGGCTTTCGACCATCTGCGTAATCGAACAAAGCCACCCTCTGATATCTGACACCTTTCAGTTGATCTGGTGTGAGACAATTCGGGTTCTCGATCATCAGCAGATCGGCAGAAACCGGATGCCTTGGATCGAGATCACTTGGCAACACAACACCAACTTCCCCCACAGAATAGAAAATGCGCAGGAATTGATAAAGAGGGCAAGCCTTAGCCCCCCCCTTACGTTGCACTTGTTCTGAACACAACAGCAGGAATTTTAACACTTCAGCGCTTTCGTAGGCTTGATCGCTGGGAAATTCAATTACTGATGTGACGGTTCAGTAATTGGACGAAAGATAGCAGAACAAGATCACAAGGGACAATGTCGATTTTAGCTTGTTTCATCGTAGACAGGACAGAATTTCCAAGACATTATTTGCTTTTCAGAACTGAATATCAGTCGCATCTTTCCGAATCCGTCCTTGCGAAATCGCACGTCAGGGCAGACAATAAGAGGTCCACCAAATTTGCCTCATGAATGATCCCTCCCGGAGGTTACCGTGCGTTTTTCCCTTTCAATTTTCGCCTCATTGTTCGTTGTCTGTAGCATTGTCTCGGCAGCCGAACATACCAAAGATACGCCCGCAGTTGTCAAAAAGAATCTGAAAGCTGACGAAGCGGTTCTGGTCGATGTTCGCGAGGTGGAGGAATGGAACGAAGGCCATCTCGCTGAAGCGATGTTATGGCAATTATCGGACATCAATGACGGACCTTCCGCCGACGATCTCAAAAAACAGTTTGGCGACAACAAGATCGTGTATCTGCATTGCCTAGCCGGTACGAGAGCCTTGTACGCCGCTGAGAAGTTGAAAGACAAAGGGTACGATATTCGACCACTCAAACAGGGTTATGCCGAACTGCTGAAAGCCGGATTCAAAAAAGCGGATTGATCAGCCAATCATCACGCCTCCCCACACACATTTCTACACATTAGATTCTGGAGTTCTTTCATGAAGTTTCTGTCTTGTTTGCTGGCATCGTTTTTGTCGTTGTTTGTGATCAGTTCTCTGTCGGCAGCCAAGCCGGTCTTCGAGAGCGGTGTGATTTCTGCCAGTACTCCCGGCAATTCTGTCGCCGTGAAAGCGGATCTCAAAGATGCAAAAAAGCTGTACCTTGTCGTCACCGATGCGGGAGATGGCTTTAGTTGTGATTGGGCCGGGTGGGAAGCCCCGGTGTTGGTTGGAAAATCGGGTGAGAAAAAACTGACGGAACTGAAATGGAAGATGGCACAATCCGGTTACGGAGACGTCCAGATCAATGCCAATTGTCAAAATCAGGCCATGAAGAAAAACGGGGCAGTCATCGAGAATGGCATTGGCGCGCATGCCAACTCGATCATTGAATATGACCTCCCTGCTGGTTATTCCGAATTTCGAGCGACCGGATTTTTGGACGATGGAGGCACAAATCAGGGTTGCGGAAGCAGTGTCAAATTTCTGGTCTTCACTGATAAACCGGATACCCAATTCCTGACAGCACCCACTTCATCTCAGATCACCGAACGAACTCCTGAAACCGCCCTCGATGGTTTGACCGTCAATGACGATCTGGAAGCGACGCTGTTTGCGGCCGAGCCGATGATGTACAGCCCGTCCAATATCGATGTCGATCACAAAGGTCGTGTCTGGGTCTGTGAAGTGGTGAACTATCGCAAGTTTCGGAACAAGTCACCCGAACGAACCGAAGGGGACCGCATCCTGATCCTCGAAGACACCGATGGCGACGGCCAGGCCGATAAAGAAACAACCTTTTATCAAGGACGCGATATCGATTCCGCTCATGGCGTTTGTGTCCTGGGAAATAAGGCCATTGTCTCTGCCGGTGACAGCGTGATGGTTTTGACCGACGAAGATGGAGACGATAAAGCCGACAAGAAAGAGATTTTGTTCAGCGGCATCGCGGGAACTCAACACGATCACGGTATTCATTCATTCTTGTTTGGGCCGGATGGAAAGCTGTACTTCAACTTTGGTAACGCCGGCAAACACCTCTACGACAAAGACGGTAACCCAATTGTCGATAAGCAGGGAAATGTTGTAAAAGATGACCGCAAGCCGTATCAGGAAGGGATGGTCTTCCGCTGTAACATGGATGGCAGTGAGGTCGAAACGCTGGGTTGGAACTTCCGTAACAACTGGGAACTGGCGGTTGATTCGTTCGGCAACATCTGGCAATCAGACAACGACGACGACGGCAATCGTGGAGTTCGCATCAACTTCGTCATGGAGTACGGCAACTACGGCTACAAAGACGAATTGACGGGAGCCGGTTGGAGGGATTTTCGAACTGGCCTCGAGGAAGAAATCCCCGAACGTCACTGGCATTTGAACGATCCCGGCGTGACACCGAACCTGTTACAAACCGGTGCGGGATCGCCAACGGGAATTTTGGTCTATGAGGGATCACTGCTCCCCGAACGGTTCACGGGGGAACTGATTCATTGCGACGCGGGTCCGAATGTTGTTCGTGCTTATCATGTCGATGAACAGGGAGCCGGCTATCGCGCAGAAGTCGAAAATATTTTGGTCGGCACACAAGACAAATGGTTCCGTCCTTCCGATGTATGTGTCGCTCCTGATGGCTCGTTGATCATTGCCGACTGGTACGATCCGGGTGTCGGCGGGCATGCTCAGGGAGATGTGGAAAGAGGTCGTTTATTCCGCGTGGCACCTTCCAATTCCCCTTACAAAATGCCCACATATGACTTCAAGACAGTCGAGGGAGCCATTGAGGCGTTGCAAAGTCCAAACATGGCGGCCCGCTATCTCGCCTGGACCGCATTGAGCGAAATGGGTGTTAAAGCAGAACCAGCGTTGAAAGAACTGTGGACCTCCGATGCTCCCGACCATTTGCGGATAAGAGCCTTTTGGTTGCTGGGACATGTACCCGGTCGATGGTTTCAATATATTGGTGAAGCCTTGGAGGACGACAATGACCAGATTCGTATTGCCGGACTTCGGTTGTCGCGTCAATTCGATATCGAACCGACCCAAATGGTGACACTCACAGTTGATGATCCGTCACCACAGGTACGCCGTGAATCTGCAATCGCGTTAGCGGAATCAGAATCGGAGCCGAAGGAAGTTGCCGAACTATGGGCGAAGTTGGCCGAGCAAACCGATGTGCATGATCGCTGGATGCTGGAAGCTCTCGGCATCGCCGCTCGCGGGCGTTGGGACGAGTGTCTGGCGGCGTATCTGCCGGGCAAAGACCTGATGTCTGAAGAGGTCGGCTTTATTCTCTGGCGATCACGGGGGACGAAAACTCCCGAACTGCTCACCAAGATCATTGCCAACAATGAAACTCCAGCAGAGTATCTCCCTTTCCTCTTCCGCTCGATGGACTTCCAGCCGAACGTCGAGTTACGCAATGAGGTGTTGACCACTCTCGCGTTCGGAGATTTGGAACGGACTCAGCAAGTCTCCTTCGTTCGGGGAGAAGCTCTCAATCGTTTGGGGAGCATTGATTTCAAGAAGAACCCTGAGTACAAGTCGGCGTTGGATCAAATTCTCGATTCTCAAGAGGGGACTCTGCAATACATCACGCTCGTTGACAAGTTCGATCTCGAAGAACGATACCCACAGATTCTGAAACTGGCTCAATCTAAACCCGATACACAAGTGGGTGTGGCCGCGGCGGCATTGCTCATCAAGAAGAAGCAATGGCCCATGTTGCGAGCCGCCGTTCTTTCCGAAGATCCTAAACAGTCAGCAGCGACATTGCAGGTGCTCGGCAACACTGGTTCGGGAGGATTAGTGGGTCTTCTTCTCCCGATTGTCACCGACGAAAGTCGTGACGACGAGTTGCGACGACAGTCGATACGTGCGTTGGCCAATACCCGAAACGGTGCTCAAAAGCTGGTCGAGTTGGCACAGCAGAAAAAACTCAACGACACGTTGACACCGGCAGTCGCGGCAGGTTTACACACTGCCCAATGGCGAGACATTCAAGAGCAGGCTGAGAAACTGTTCCCGTCGCCTCCCGGAAAGAACAACAAGCCGCTGCGACCAATTGACGAACTGGTCAAACTCAACGGCGATCCCACACACGGAAAACTGTTGTTCAACACCACGGGAACGTGTGCGAAGTGTCACATCGTCAATGACATCGGCAAAGAGGTCGGCCCAAATCTGTCTGAGATTGGTTCCAAACTCTCTCCGCAAGCGATGTTTGAATCGATCCTGTTTCCTTCTGCCGGTGTGTCTCATAACTACGAGACCTACATGATTGTCACCGAAGATGGCACCTCAATTAGCGGCGTTATGGTGAGTGATACTCCCGACTCGATCACTCTGAAGGGAGCCGATGCGATTCCCAAGACTGTGAAGAAGTCCGAGATTGAGGAGCAGGTGAAACAGAAGATTTCATTGATGCCTGCCGACTTGCAGAAAATCCTCAGCGAACAGGAACTGATCGACATCGTGAAGTACATGCAAACGTTGAAGAAGAAGTGATGACTCGTTCCTGGTGAGTTGCTTTTTGTTCTTCGTGAAAATCAAATCCAACACCGGTGGGAGGGTATGCCTACCGGTGTTTTTCTTCCAGTGTTGATGAGCCAGTGAACTGTACTATGAAACTTGCCCATGAGAGCAATCATGAGTCGCCCATTTTTCTCGAAGATGAACAGCCAAAGCGACGGTCAACGTTAGTTTTTGCAGGCTGCGCATTATTAATAATCTTCGGATTGTTTCTCACTCTGGGTGCTTCGGGAATGTTGATACTCAGTTTCGTGGTTCCTGAATTGGCTGACTTTCCCGTCAATGCATACGCAAGATTTGCTATGTTGTGTGGATTGACTGCTGGCCTTTCGTGGGTTGCTTCGGGCATTTTCTTTTATCTCCGATATTGGCGTCTTGCCTTGTTTCTGATGCTTCTTGGTTACAGCTTGGGTGCTTTTAGTAGTTATGTGACAAGCCCTCGTGCAAGATGATGAATTCGTATCGTTCCCTCAACAGTTCTTGACCCTCTTGCGCAATGCAGAAAAGCACGCTGGCTGTGCGTATATGTCTATGTTTTTTGATAACGCTTTTGATCAATAAACAATTCTTGATCCGCTTACCCAATGCCCTCATACTGGCTTCAAGAACTTTACCAATCTCTTCATAAGCCAACTCTCATGCAACGTCGACAATTTATACAGACATCAGGAGCCTTAGCGACTGGCATGATGATGAGACTTCCAACCGTGCATGCTGCCGGGCCTCTGGCGGGCAAGATTCGCAAATCGCTCAAATGGAGCATGGTGCAGGATCGCTCGGCTTCGATGGGCAAAACCCTTGCCAAGATCAAATCGCTCGGCTACGAAGGAATCGAACCCCGGTTCAGAGAAGCCGAAGATGTCGATGCCTGGAAGAAAGCTCGCGACGAATCGGGGCTCATCATCGATGGTTTGGTCGCTGTCCCTTTCGATCAACTGCGCGAAGGTGTTGACCGTATCAAAGAACTGGGGGGTTCGTCGTTATTGTTAGTCGTGCGCTACGATGAGAAAAAACCCTACAAAGACAATTGGCAAGAGACACAGTCTGCCATCAAAGAGGCGGCCCCGTATGCCGAGAAACAGGGGATTCAATTTCTGATCGAAAACGTGTGGGCGTCGTTTTTGATCAGTCCGTTGGACATGAAAACATACGTCGATGAAATCAATTCACCCGCTGTCGGTGTCCATTTTGATATCGGTAACGTGATCCGTTGGGGAGTGGCCGAGCATTGGATTGAGGTTTTGGGCTCTCGGATCAAGAAGCTCGATCTGAAAGAATTCGATCTGAAGGTGGCCATGAACGAAGGGCTCCGTAAAGGGTTCGGCATGCCGATGGGAACGGGCAGTGTAAATTGGAAAGCGGTCCGTGAAGAACTGGTGAAACTCAAGTTCAGCGGTTGGGCCGCCGCAGAAGTTCCCGGCGGTGATATGGAGCGAATTCAAGAAGTTTCACGGCAGATGGACGAAGTGTTTGAGCTGGTTTGAGTGAACAGTGAGTTCTCCTTCGGCCGACTAGCTCCGCTATGATTTGGAAAAAGCAATTTTTATCAGGAAGACAGGAAATCAGGAAGCGAGCAGATAGTTCAGGTTTTCATTTTAACGGAATCATTGCTGGCCAGAAGAACGCTTCACAACTCTGCGAAGTCGGAGAGAGTTCAACAGACTCTGGAAAAATTGGCATGACATCGGAATGAAACTTTGAGCGTGGTAGTCGTGTAGGAATAAGATTGTTTCTCCTGCTTTCCTGATACCATATTTTTAAGAAGAGGTAGCCCGAAAAAAAGATTCGTCGCAGGATTAAGTCTTTCAACGGGCTGCTAAGAAGTGAGTCACTACAAATACACTCATATTACTTGTATGGCTGGTTCTACCGGCCTCAAGAAGACAACAAATTTAAGGATACCAATTGACGATGAATCAAATCACACGTCGCGACTTTGTCAAAACGACGGCTGCCGGTGCGAGTCTGTTTGCCGCTCCCGCGATTTTGTCGGCTACAAATCAGAATGAAAAACTCAACGTCGCTTTCATCGGTGTTGGTGGTCGCGGCGGTGCCAATCTGAAGGCCATGACCTCGTACGCGAAAGTTCCCGTCAATGTCGTGGATTTGTGCGATGTCGATGAACGTCATCTGTCCCGACAAAAAGAAGTCTTCCCTCAAGCCAAAACTTATAAAGACTTTCGACGACTCTACGACGCCCGAGGATCGCGGATTGATGCCGTCGTCGTCAGCACGCCGGAGCATACGCATGCCTACGCGACCATGCCGGCATTGCTCCAGGGAAAGCACGTTTATTGTGAAAAGCCGTTAACACACAATGTCGTTGAAGCCCGGGCGGTGACCGAAGCGGCGGCAAAAGCGGATGTCGCCACACAAATGGGAACCCAGATTCACGGGCTCCCCAATTATCACCGCGTAGTCGAACTGATTCAATCGGGCGCGATTGGAAAAGTGACCGAGGCACATGTCTGGGTCTCTCGGGCATGGGGACGGCAATCGGCAGAAGACGCCAAAGCCAATAAAGATATCGTCCACGTCATGGAGCGACCCGATGTCGGCATGACACCTCCCGAGTACCTCGATTGGGACTTGTGGCTAGGGCCGGCACAAGAGCGGCCTTTTCACGATGTCTATTTTCCCGGTCCCAAATGGTACCGTTGGTGGGAGTTTGGCAATGGAACGATGTCCGACCTTGGGAGTCATTGGAACGATTTGCCGTATTGGGCGCTCGAACTGGATGCTCCGAAAACGATTGAAGCGTTCGGTCCCGATCCGCATCCTGAGGTTGCTCCCGCATCGATGACGGCGATCTACGAATATGGCCCACGGAAAGGACGGATGGGAGATTTACCCGCTCTCAAACTCGGTTGGTATCAGGGAGATCACAAACCGAAGATCTGGCGTGACAAAGAAATTCCCCAGTGGAATAACGGCGTCTTGTTCATCGGTGAAAAAGGAATGTTGCTGTCAGATTACAGCAAGTATCTGTTATTGCCCGAGGACAAGTTTAAAGACTTCACACCTCCCGAAAAGTTTATCCCCGATTCCCCCGGTCAACATCAGGAATGGCTGGAAGCGTGTGTGAATGGCACCCCGACCGCGAGCCCGTTCAGTTACGCGGGACCTCTGACCGAAGCCAATCATCTGGGGAATGTCGCATTCCGTGCAGGGAAGAAAATTGAGTGGGATGCGAAAAATATGAAGATCCCGAACTATCCTGAAGCCGAACAATTCTTGGGACGCACACCGAGAGAAGGGTGGCGGTTGGGAGGGTGAAGGGCGATACGTTCACTTCAGTCATCAAAAAACCCGGTTGAGAAACACTCAACCGGGTCTGACAGAATGGGAACTTGAATCTCGATCACTCTGGCAAGCGACCAGATTCGACGTTCGGAAAGTCTCCCGTGCAGGCTTTCATGAAAGCCACCAAGTCGGCGACCTCCTGGTCGGTCAGTTCGAGTTTTTTGATCTTGTCGGACAACCAGGGATTGGGTGTTCCCCCTTTGTTGTAATGCTGGACGGTTTCTTCCAAGGTCTTCAAGCTACCGTCGTGCATATACGGGGCAGTGAATTCGACATTACGAATTGTAGGAGTTTTGAACGCACCTTTGTCCTTCTCTTCACCTGTGACAACGAACCGGCCAAGATCGGGTTCGTCGGCGTCCATACCAATGCCTATGTTGTGATACTTTTCGTCGGCCAGATTCGCTCCGACATGGCAAGCGGCACAGTTCACTCGTTCGCTGAAAAACAGTTTGTTGCCTCGTATCGCGGATTCCGACATCGGCTTCTCTTTGGCACCCGCCATCAGCATGTCGTACTTGGCTTTGAGGTCTTCTTCCTCAGCAATGATCTCTTCGTCGAGTGCTTTGAGAGGTTTGAGTTGTTCGTAGTAGTCGTAGGCAGATGGTCCGGTGACGATGGCCCGTTCAAAAGCAGCAATCGCTTTACCCACATTGTCGATGTTGACGCCATCATCAAACACTTTGTCAAACTGCACTTTGTAACCGGGGATCTCTGCAATTGTTTTTACGGCCTGTTCGTGAGTATTCCCCATTTCGATCGGGTTGGCTATCGGTCCGACTGCCTGTGCTTCCAGTGAATCAGCACGACCATCCCAGAATTGTTCTTTGGTTAAGATTCGATTGTAACTAACCGGTGAATTGCGGCCACCTTCCTGTCCAGCAACGCCAATTCCGAATTGCGAATCGAACGCATAGCCCTTATCGGGGTGGTGACAACTGGCACAACTGATGGTGTTGTCCGATGACAACCGAGTGTCGAAATAAAGTTGGCGACCGAGTTCGATTTTCGCTTTGGTCAACGGATTGTCTTCGAGAACTCCTTCAGGAATCTTTCCGACATTGAGTCCCATCGGCAAAGAGACATCCAGAGTGACGTGATTCATCGAATCGGCCAGCCATTTCTCGATGGTCTCCAGTTTCAGAGGTCCTTCGCCGGGGATGCCGGTCAGAAGATCGCCTTCACCCAGTTTGACTTCAAGTGAGGTCGGAACTGTGACGGTGTTTTCGGTTGGTTCTTCTTTTTTTGGTTCAGACTTAGTTGAGTCTGTGGGAGTTGGTTCGACTGCTGCCTTGTCGATCATTTCATCAGGAGAATGTTCGTCGGAAGCCGCGACCGAGGACTCTGGAGTGTGAGCAGAAACGTCGTTATCGACGGGTGTCCCATCTCCATCACCGGGATTGCATCCAACGACAAAAAACAACGCCGTCAGAGTCAATATTTGTGAGGCTCGCAGTAAGTTCATCAATGTTCTCCTGATGTTTTGGCTTTCAAAAAGGACTCAAGTAAGATTATAGGAAATCAGTTGGGGCTGTCCAACAACCCACCTCCATTACTTCAACTTGTAACCCTGCTGTTTCAAGAGCGTGCGGACGGTCTCCCGGTGATTGCCCTGAATATCCAGATTCCCTTCCTGGATCGATCCTCCCGCTCCGCAGGTTGACTTGAGCTGTTTGAGGAGTGCTGCATGATCATTGTCGGCAGCCAGCCCACGGATCACTGTGACTGTTTTCCCTCTTTTCCGCTTCTCGAGGGCAATCACGATGGTTTGTTCTTCAGGTGGTGTGCGGGTGACCTCGGGAGGCGGGCAGGTGCAATCTTCGTCTAATTGTTCGCACACTTCACAGCGCAGAGGTCGGTCAAAAGGTGTTCCTTCAAACAGTCGCATACGGAGGACTTTCGTTTTGAAGATTCAAAAACATGAAAATTGAACGACACTTTGAAAACCGGAAGTTACCCCTCCAGTTTCTCCCAGCGGACGTAACAATGTTGCAGCTCAGCATCAATGGCCGCCAGGCGGTCAGTCGCCGTGTTAATCGTGTCGGGCTCTTGTTTGAAAAATTCCGGGTCGGACATGGCTGCGGTTAGTTCGTTTTGTTCGGTTTCCAGTCGTTCGATTTTTTGCGGCAATTCATCGAGCTCCCGTTGATCTTTATAGCTGAGCTTTTTCTTTTTCAGCGCCGGGGTGGATGGAGTTGCAGTCGATCCGCCAGATGTGACTTCGACCGGTTCGGATTCTTGGACCAACGATCCCTGCTTTTCAATTCGCACATAGTCATCATATCCACCGTCGATTTCGTAGATCGTTCCGTCGCCTTCGACAGCAATGATACCTGTGACAACATTGTTGAGGAACGCACGATCGTGGCTGACCAACAGTAAAGTGCCACTATAACTGGCGAGCAACTCTTCGAGCAGTTCGAGTGTCTCCAGGTCGAGGTCGTTCGTCGGTTCATCGAGGATGAGCAAGTTAGACGAGCGTTTGAACAATCGTGCGAGCAGCAGCCGGTTGCGTTCTCCTCCCGAAAGAGATCGAGCCGGTCGACGGGCGCGTTCGGGAGTGAACAAAAAGTCCTGCAAATAGCCGTAAATGTGTTTGCGTTGCCCGTTAATTTCGAGCATCTCCTGACCTTCGCCCACATTTTCGACGACCGTTTTTTCTTCGAGAATCTGTTCTCGTAATTGATCGAAGTAGAGGATTTCGAGATTGGTTCCCTGACGAACGGAGCCCGATTGTGGTTCCAAATGTTTCAGCAGGATTTTGAGGAGCGTCGATTTACCAGCTCCATTCGGACCGATGATGCCGATACGGTCGCCCCGACTGATGAGCGTCGAATAATTGTCGATAATCTTGCGCTCATCGTAGGCAAACGAGACATTTTCAGCTTCGATGACGAGTTGTCCCGAACGTCCCGAATCGACCGCTTGAATACGGACATTCCCGACTTTGTCTCGGCGTGCTTTCCGTTCTTCTCGTAACTTTTTGAGTGCTCGGACACGTCCTTCGTTGCGGGTCCGACGAGCTTTAATTCCTTGTCGAATCCAGACTTCTTCCTCGGCCAGTTTCTTGTCGAACAATGCATTCTGCTTTTCTTCCGCTTCGAGCGCGGCCGCTTTTCGCTTGAGAAACGTCTGATAGTCGCAGGTCCAGTCGAAGAGTCGACCACGGTCGAGTTCGATGATCCGATTGGCGAGCGATTGCAGGAACTCCCGGTCGTGAGTGATGAAAATTAATGTGCCGTTATAGGATTGGAGGAAATTTTCCAACCACTTAATTGCGTTGATGTCGAGATGGTTGGTCGGTTCGTCGAGCAGAAGAATGTCGGGCTCTTCAACTAACGATTGTGCCAGTAGCACCCGTCGTTTCATTCCCGACGAGAGAGTGGCGAATTGCAAGTTTTCATCGAGTTGCATGCGCGAAAGAATCTTGGAAACCAGATGCGCTCGTTCCGCAGCATGCTCTTGACTCACTCCGCGACCGACAATTTCCGCAGTTGTCCCTTCGGTATCAGCAGGAACCTCCTGTACCAGGCGAGCAATACGGCAACCTTTTTCAGGGCGGATTCCTCCCTCGTCGGGATCGAGTTCTCCCGCGAAGATTTTCATCAACGTCGATTTACCGGCACCATTGCGGCCTAATAACCCGATACGTTCGTAACGTTCGATTTCGAGAGATACATCGTCCAAAATGGGATCGGCATCCCAGGTGAAGGTGACGTTGGAGAGCGAGAGGAGGGACATGGAGGTCTCTGACTGAAAATAATGGAAGCACGGGATGGATGATTTAAGCGGGTGTCTGCTCTTCACCCTCATCGGGTTCAACATCAACGGTGACGCGGAGCGAGTGAGGACCGGCGCCAATGACAATTCCTCGGACAGGAGGAACGTCGGTATAATCACGGCCCCAGGCGACGGTCACGTGATCTTCTGAAACGAACAGGTTGTTAGTGGGATCAATATCGACCCAGCCAAGTTCGCCAGCGTAAACACCAACCCACGCATGAGAGGCATCGGCTCCGCGAAGTCTCGCTTGTCCCGGAAGGGGAACGGTTCGTAAATAGCCGCTGACATATCGAGCTGGTAAGCCAACTCCTCTCAACATGGCAATCAGCAATTGCGTAAAGTCCTGGCATACTCCTCGACGTTGTTCAAATACTTCACTCACGGGAGTGTTCACGGTGGTGGACGTTCCATCAAATGTGAAGTCTTGGTCGAAGCGATTCAATAAATCTCGCAAGCAGACAAAGAGCGGAGTGTTTTTTGTGAAGGAGTCACGAGCGTAATCAACAATCGGTTTTTCAAACTGTGGAATATTGGGAGAAATATTGGTCATCTCCCGAGCTTGAAGAACGGAAGTTGTCAACGGGCCCTTCATGAGTTTGACGATCTCTTCCCAAACAGGTGTTTCTTCATCGTTGGGTAACGTGCGAGGAAAGACCTCCACGCGACTGATCGATTTGATTTCGAGATCGCGGTATCCGTTCTCGAACGAAAAATAATGCACCTGATTCCCGAAGTAATCATTTCGTCGGCTGTTGACCGTCGGAATAGGCGCCGCATAAATTCGGTGGAAGTCGCACCGTTGATGGGGCGTCTCTCTCGGGGAGAGATGCACCTGATTCATGCCGATGCCAACTTTATTATTTGACATATATCGCGTGGTGTGAGAGATGCGATATTTCATAACCGCTCCTCTTCCAATGATTGTTCGATCTGTCTGGCTTCGCCGGCATGCAGAAAATAGGACTGCGAGAGTTCGTCCGAAATCGCTTTTGTCCGATTTTTGGAATGTGTCAGAAAAGTCTCCAAGGCCGTGTGATAATTATTCCAAGTCACTTTTTCGCTGGTGTCCGGCAAGATGGACTGAAGTTCGTTCATACCCCGACGAACGAGTTCGCGGACCGGAGAAAGTTGCGGAGTTCGTCTTTGTCGCGGCAATTCTTTGATCAATCGAGACAGTTCTCGATATTGATAGATGATGGATCGCGGGTTCCCCAAGTCGGTCACTAATAAATCGATGGCTGGCAGAAGATGAATGTTGGCGCGATATCGCGTGCGGTAGGTCAGGAGACTATTCGCTATGTCGAGGAGTGTGATCAACGGCAACAGATCGTTTTCGTGATGATATTTCAGGAAATGCTGGATTGTGCGTGCCATCTGTTGGGAACGTTCCAGGTGTTTTCCAATCAGAAGGAAACGCCGTGTTGGCCCGTGGATCAGTCCATCGGTGATTTGGCCCGTGATCGCCGACAGGTGTAACATGAGCTGGTTGAGATCTTCGAACAGTTTGCTCAGTGTTAATTGTGGAAAGCTCGTCGCTTTGGGTCTTTCGATTTCTTCCATGGACCGGATCGCTCGCCACAAATCTTCGGAGAGTCGGTCGCGAACCGTGTTGGCGAGCCGTTGGATTTCGGCAATCTGACGAGCAAAGCGTTCTGGTTTTTCCTCGTTGGTGACAATCGAAGGCCAGTTGGCTTCCAGTTCTTGCCGTTCGGGGCAAGCGGTTATCTTGCGATAACTTTCGGGAATTAAACCAAGATCGGCCAGTGAAGCAATCACAGGTAGAATATCATCCACGGGTTGATCTGCCGACTCGCTCATTAAACGCTCGGTGATTTTACGAACTTGTCGTCCGGCAAAATCGAGCCGTTCGAGATAACGCCCCAACCAAAAGAGATTGTCGGCAGCGCGACTGGGGAGTTGATTGTTGGCACGACGCAATTTTGAGGGAGTAGAGATTTTGGACAACAGCGAGACCGGAGGGACCGGCTGATCGGAACAGATCCAGACATCTTTACTGAACTCACCTGCCGAGATTGTCAGAGGCATCGGTTTGGTATCAGACGCCACTCTCACGAGCCCACCATTCATGGTCTCGAACCCGTGCATATTCTTGACGGCGAAGGTTCGCAATGCGATATGACCAGATTGTAAGTTCTTGCGAACCCAACAAGGAGCCGACGAGCGTTCGATTTTTTCTTGCGCGACATACGCTTGAGGATTTTTCAGGATTCGTTCTCGCAGTGAATCCCCATCTTCTCCCCCCTCCTCCGAGACAAAGAATTCGTCGCTCCCCGATTCGAGAAAGGCCGGTTTGATCACCAGTTCATCGAGATGTTCGAGGACGTACTCAAGAACTTCCGGTTGACCGCACCACCAGGTCGCAATCGATGGCAGCATGAGTTTCTCACCCAGTAGTTCTTCGCAAATCTTGGGAAGAAACGGCATGAAGACCGGAGAATCCAGCAAGCCATATTCAAAACCGTTTGTGATAACGACATTCTTATGCCGAATCGCCTGAAGCAAACCGGCAACCCCATCGGGACTTTTGCCGATCAATTCCAATGGATCGCAGTTTCTTTCGGGAGAACGCCACAAAATGACATCGACGGGAACGAGTCGTTCGAGGGTTTTAATGCAGACATGATTTTTCCGAACGGTCAGATCGTCTACTTCAACCAGTGTGTAACCGAGATACCTCGCCAGAAAGACATCTTCAAAGTAATACGGATGATCGGGCCCCGAGCTGAGGACCACCACTCTCGGATTCGATTTCTCGCGCGGCGCCATCCGCTTGATCGATTCTTGCATCTGTACAAAAAATGGTGCCAATCGATGCACGTTCGACTGATGCAGAACCTGAGGCAATGTTTTGGAAATCACGATCCGGTTCTCGACCGCATAACTGATCCCGGCGGGGGCCGAAGTTCGATCTGCCATGACGAACCATTTGCCCGTGGGAGAGCGAGCAAGTTCGCAGCCGAACAACAGCATGGGAGTATTGTTGCGTGGCAATCCGTGGAACGCGCGTTGGAAATGTGGATGACGGTAGAGGATCTCGGGAGGCAAGATCTCTTTCTGCAATAACTTCTGCGGACCATACAAGTCGTTGGCGATGGCTTCGATCAGCATTGCTCGTTGAGCGACACCGGCACTGATCGGTTCCCATTGTTTTTGTTCGTAGACTAAGGGAAGAAGATCCATTTCCCACGGACGCAGATTCGCGGCCTCAGCTTCGAATGGACTCAGCGTGACGCCATTCTCCCAAAGGATTCGATTCGCGTAATCCCAGCGGTCGGCAAGACTTTCGGCACTTTGTGCCCCAAAGCGATCCAGAAAAGTTTGCCATTGTTCGCGAGGTCTGCCGTCAGAGTCATACAACTCATCGAAGACATTCTCATCCGATTCGTAACCGGAGAGGAACTCTGCGAAACCGTGGGTTTGTGTATCGGTAGCCATATTTGACGAAGTCTATGTGTGCATTTTGGACGCGCAACGCATTGTAACTCCAGAGAGGTTCGTCGTCTTCCTCGGAACGAAAGAAATCACATGTTCCTCTCTGTTTATCGAATTGGCCGCCTCAAATCGAGGGTCATCGGGAAATGAGGATCGACACGTTCTTCGGGAATGGTCACTTCACCCGGAGTATGTCCAAAGTGGAAGAATCGGCAGGCACGCCGACTTTCGGCTTCCAACGCATTGACAGGGAATGTGGGGGGATTGAGGCCCCCTTCGTTCTCAATGTGATACTTGCAGCCTCCCATCGAACGGTTTTGCCAGGTATCAACAATATCAAAAACTAACGGAACGTGAACTGGTATCGTTGGGTGCAGGCAACTTGGCGGCTGCCAGGCGCGAAAACGAACTCCTCCTACAGATTCTCCCAAAACTCCTGTCGGAGAGAGAGGAACGGATCGTTGATTACAGGTGACGACGTAGCGATCAGGAATGCCACCCGTCAATTTCACTTCCAGTCGTTCCGTCGAGGAATCCACGAAACGGGTCATCCCGCCTCCCGCTGCTTCTTCTCCCAGAACGTACCAGGGTTCAATCGCCTGTCGAATTTCCAGTTTCAGTCCATCGTATTCCACTTCACCGATTTGTGGACATCGGAAATCGATATGGGGCAAGAACCATTCATAGTCAAACTCGAAGCCAGATTGATTCAGATCGGCAACAATATCTCGAAAATCAGTCATCAAAAAGTGAGGCAACATGAAGCGATCGTGCAGTTGGGTATCCCAGTCGATCACCTTTTGGTCATACGGTTGATTCCAGAACCTGGCGACGATGGCACGCAGTAACAATTGTTGTGTGAGACTCATTCGCGAATGGGGTGGCATCTCGAACGCCCGGAACTCCACCAAGCCGAGTCGCCCGGTTGAAGAGTCGGGTGAGTATAACTTGTCGATGCAAAATTCAGCGCGGTGTGTGTTTCCCGTCAAATCGACCGCCAGATGACGGAACATTCGATCCACCAACCACGGTGCCGGATTCTGAACTTCTTTCAACAGGTCCAAGGCGATCTGCAATTCGTAGACCGCATCGCGTCTTCCCTCATCAATTCGAGGAGCTTGGCTGGTAGGGCCAATAAACAAACCTGAAAACAAATACGACAGCGAAGGATGATTATTCCAGTAAGCCAGCAAACTGCCCAAGAGATCGGGACGACGCAGGAAGGGGCTGTCTTCAACCGTGCGGCCTCCCATCACGATATGGTTTCCGCCACCGGTCCCGGCATGTCGTCCATCCAGTTGAAACTTTTCAGTTCCCAAACGGCACTGCTCTGCTTCTTCATACACGCTGGTGGTGATGTTCACGAGTTCCCGCCAACTTTTGGCAGGATGGACGTTGACTTCAATCACACCGGGGTCGGGGGTCACCTTCATCAATTCGATCCGATCATCGTGGGGGGG
>Ga0055584_100000913_pt1 | contig 28477 bp, 21 predicted proteins | sample OSDHelmetaG_FD_58716 | JGI IMG/M metagenome (GOLD analysis project Ga0055584, IMG submission 58716) | Pelagic marine sediment microbial communities from the LTER site Helgoland, North Sea, for post-phytoplankton bloom and carbon turnover... | ecosystem: Environmental > Aquatic > Marine >... | reverse complement strand
CGACGACGACTCGGCGACGGGCGACGACGACGACTCGGCGACGGGCGACGACGACGACTCCGCCGCAGCGGCCGACGCCGACGCCGATGGCTACATCGCCATGGCCGATGGCGGCGACGACTGCGACGACGGGGACGCCGCGGTGAATCCCGGGGCGGCCGAGTCCGACGGCGTGGGCCAGGTCGGTGTTGACGACGACTGCGACGGCGGCGTCGACGAGTGGACCTACACCGAGGTCTACAACAGCATCGTGAGCCCCAACTGCGGCTGCCACCAGACCGCGACGCACTCGACCAACCACGAGAACCAGGGTTCGGCCGCCACCGGCTACGCCAACTGGACCGGCGCCTCCTCGGCCCAGTCCGGCATTCCGCTGGTCGACCCGGGCAACCCGGACAACAGCTACATCTGGCGCAAGCTCGACGGCAGCCAGGCGTCCGTGGGCGGCTCCGGCTCCGAAATGCCCCTGGGCAACGCCGGCGCGATCTCGGCCTCCCAGGAAGACGCCCTGCGCGCCTGGATCCTCAGCGGCGCGCCCAACGACTGAGCGGCTGCGGCCGCGCTCCCCTGCCCCGCTGCCTGGGGCGCCGGGGGGTCGCTGCGTGCTAATGGTGGCCCACGATGGCGGCCCGCATTCTGATCGTCGAAGACGACAAGCACTTCGCCTCCCAGCTGGGTGAGCTGCTGGAGTTCCATGGCCACGAGCCGGAACTGACCCACACCGGTCGAGACGGCCTCACGGCGTTCGAGGCGCGGCCCCCGGACATGGTGCTCCTCGATGTGATGCTCCCCGAGATGCACGGCATCCGGGTGCTGGAACACATCCGCGAGTTGCCCCAGGGCGTCGACGTCCCGGTCCTGCTCATGTCCGCCGTGTACCGCTCCGAGCGCCACTTCGGCCCCGACATCCAGCGCCTGGGCGTGCTCGGCTTCCTGGCCAAGCCGTTCTCCTTGTTGGAGATTGGCCGCCGCATCGACGACCTCATCGACGACCCCGACGGCGGTCGCCAGCGCGTGCGGTCCCTGGTCGGCCTCGAGTCGGAGGCCGTCCCCGCTCCGCCGATGGACGCCGCGGCCGCTCCACCCACCGAAGCCGCCGAACCCACGGAGGCTACAGAAGCCTCTCCGGCCCCGCCGTCCCGCCCTCGGTCCAGCGACCGCCCGACCTTCCGCCTGACCTCGCCCGGGAAGCGCCGCGCCCCGACGCTCGCCGAGGTGCCCGCGCTGATGCGCAAGTCCGTCGGCGCCGCCCCCGCGGCCCGGCCGGGCCTGCCGGCCGACGGCGAGCTCTCGCCGAGCCGGTACGTCCAGCTGCTGACCACGCTCTTCCACGCCCACGGCAGCGGTCGTCTGGTGCTCCGCGGCTACGGCCCCGCACGCACGATCTTCCTGCTCAACGGCTACTCGGTCTGGGCCGAGCGCGACGAGCCGGGCGATGGCCTGCCGGGGTTCCTCGTCGCGCAGGGGCAGGTCGACGCCGGCGACGTCGCCGACCTCCTCACCTACGCCCGCGATCGCAAGCTCAGCGTGCGCGCGGCGGCCGTCGAGCTGGGGCTGGTCAAGCCCATGCAGCTCTCGGCCACGATGGAGGGCTGGGTCACCAGCGAAGTGCAGGCCGGACTCGGGCTGCGGGGCCGGTTCGAGTACGCCGCCGGCGACGACTTCGCGGGGAGCCGCCCGGTGTACGAGGTCAACCCGGTGCGCGCGCTTTGGGAAGGCCTGGACGGCCACGTCGAGGTGAGCGAAGTCGACACCGAGCTGACCGAGCTGCAGGACCGCGCCCTGGGGCGAACGCGCTCGTTCAACCGCCTCTTCGGCTACCTCGTCACCAGCCCCCGGGCCCGGGAGCTGTCGGAGTTCCTGACCCGACCGCGCTCCGCATCGGAGCTCAAGGAACGCTTCGCCGACGAAGACGCCCGGCGCTGCCTGTGGTTCCTGCTGCGCAGCGGCCTCATCTCGGTCAGCGACGCGCCCAGAGCCGACTCCCAGCCCGGAGTCGACGCGAAGCGCCGCGCTCGACGCCGCAAGCGGCTGCAGGAACAGCTCAGCCGCGCGGCCAAGTCCGACCCCCTGGTCCAGACCGCCCGCTACGGGCCGGAGACGGTCAAGCGCCTGCGGGACGCCAAGGCACGCCGCGACCACACGCCCGATCGCGAGATGCAGATCGTGCGGGACTACGTGACCCGCATCGACCTGGACCACTACGCCTTCCTGAGCGTGCCCCCGACGGCGACGTTCGAAGAGCTCCAGGCCGCCTACGACGAGCTCGCGCCGCGCTACCGGCTGAAGGACCTGGACCACGCGCACCCCGACACCCGCCGCAAGGCCAAGGAGCTGCTGCATCGGCTGGTGCAGATCTACGACGAGCTCTCGCACACCGCCCGCCGCGCCGACTACGACCGCCGACTCGACGAGCACGAGCGAGCTTCGGCCGTGCACCGCTCGGTGGATCTGGAGGAGAAGCACTCCACGAAGCCGATCCCCGAGGTCCCGTCGGGCGAGTGGACGCCGGGCGACGCCGACCCGCGAGGCCTGCAGCGCCGCGCCGCGCGCTTGCCGTTGGAGAGCGGGGACCAGCTGCTGGAAGCCCACAAGGCGCTCAAGGCGGGCACCCCCGGCCGGGCGGTGGAGCTGCTCGAGGCCCTGCGCCGCCGCCACCCGTCGGACTCGGGCGTGCTCGCGGACCTCGGCTGGTGCCGCTGGGCGGTGGGCCCCCACGACGAGACCACGCTGAAGAAGGCCCTGGAGTGGGTCGACCTGGCCATCGCCTTCAAGCCCGACAACGCCCCCGCACGGGAGGCCAAGGCACGCATCCTCGTGCACGCCGGCTCCCCCGGCGCCGCCGATGCCGTGGAGTCGTTGCTGCGGCTGAACCCCGAGTCCGCTTGGGGCCGCGCCCAGCGCCACCAGGAGCCGGCCCCGGAGCTCGCCGCCAAGGGCATGGCCGGCATCTCGGGCATCTTCCGGCGCCGCAAGTGATCCGGCGCCTGGTCGCGGTGCTGCCGTGTGCCCTGTTGCTCGGGTTCAGCTCGCCCCACTCCGACGCCCTGGAGCAACACCGGGACTCCCCGGTCTTCGCGCCCGAGTCCCTGGTCGGCCCGGCCCCTTGGCAGCTCGCCTCGCGGCCCCGCGAAGCCGACGGCATCGTCATGGGCTACCTCCCGTACTGGGAGCAGCCCGCCTCGCTGCCCTGGGAGTCGTTGGACATCCTCGCCTGGTTCTCCGCCGAGGTGGCCGCCGACGGCAGCATCACCAACGACCGCGGCTGGACCGGTCCCTCGGCCGCCGCCGCCATCGAGGCGGCCCACGCCGTGGGCGCGAAGGTCGTGCTCAGCGCCACCCGCTTCGGCGACGACGAGCTGGCCGAGCTGCTCCGCGACGAGACCTCCCTCCAGGCTGCCGTCGACAACCTCGTCGCCCGCATGCTCGCCGGCGGGGGCGACGGCGTGGACATCGACTTCGAGGGGATGGCCGCCGAGGACCGGGAGCGGCTCGTGGACTTCGTGCAGCGCCTCCGCGCGGCCCTCGACGCCGCCCAGCCCGGCAGCCTGCTGACGATGGCGACGCCCGCCGTCGACTGGACTGACGCCTACGACTACGCCGCGTTGGCCGAGTCCGCCGACGTCCTGTTCATCATGGGGTACGCGTTTGCCGGCGGCTGGTCGAACCCGAAGCCCAACGCCCCCCTGGAGGCGGGCAACCTGTGGGGCAGCCGCGACCTGACCTGGTCGGTGCGCGACTACACCGCGGCCCTCGGCGACGAGGCCGCGAGCAAGCTGGTCCTCGGGCTTCCGCTCTACGGACACACCTGGGACGCCGAAGACGGCTCGCTGGGCGGCGCGGCCGCCGCCGATGGGGACACGAGCTCGACGTTCTGGGGCACCGCCCTGGCCGCGGCGGCGATCCACGGCTCCGAGTGGGAGCCGGTCTCCGCGACCCGGTGGTCGGCCTGGGACGACGGCGGGTGGAAGCAGATGTGGTTCGAGGACGTCGAGTCCATCGGATTGAAGGCCGAGATGGCTCGGGCCGAGGGCGCCGCGGGCTTCGGCTTCTGGGCCCTGGGCTACGACGACGGCGACGCGGACCTGTGGGCTGAAGTGGCGTCTCAAGCCCAGGCCTGGGAGCCCCCGATCGGCGACGACGACGACGTGGCCGACGACGACGACGCCCTCGACGACGACGACGCGACCGAGCCGGCGAACAGCGCACCGGTCGCCATCATCGACGCGCCGAGCCTCGCCGACGTCGGCGAGCGGGTGTCCCTGGACGGCAGCGCCAGCCACGACCCCGATGGCGACACCATCACGTTCGCCTGGGTCCAGGAGTCGGGCCCCGAGGCCGCCTTGTTCGGCGCGTCCACAGCCGCCGCCTCCATCGAATCATCAGCACCCGGAGCCGTCGTGGTCCGGCTGACCGTCAGCGACGGGGAGCTCCAGTCCACCGACGCCGTGGTGGTGACCGTCGACGGCGAGCCCACCGACGGGGCGGCCTGCGCCTGCCAGACGGCCGGTTCCCCCCTGCCCCTGCTGCTCCTGCTCGGTGTGCGCCGGCGCCGGTGAGCGACCGCGCCGCGCTCCTGCAGCGCTTCTACGAGTCCTTCGACTACGCCGGCCAACTCGGCCGCGACCCGCTGCAGTTCGCCCACCGGTACGACAACCCCGCCGACGTCGAAGCCGTCGCGTTCATCGCGGCGTCCCTCGCCTTCGGTCGGGTCGCGGCCATCGCCGGCGCCGTGCACCCGCTGCTCGCTGCCCTCGGTCCGCACCCCGCCGTAGCCCTGCGCGACGGGCACCGCATCGCCGCCGCCGCCGACCGCACCTACCGGTGGCTGCAGCCCGCGGAGATCGCCGCCCTGCTGCGCGCCGTCGGCGACGCCCTGAAGGAGCACGACTCCCTGGAGGGACAGTGGAGGGCGGTCAATCCGGAGCCCGGCCCCCTGTGGGAGGACCTGGGCCGGTTCCTGATCGCACTGCGCGCCCGGGCCGAAGCCCACCACCCCGACCCGCGGGGGCGCTCTCGCTCGTTGGCGTTCCTGTTCCCATCGACCCGGGGCACCGCGGCCTGCAAGCGCCAGCACCTGTTCCTGCGGTGGATGGTGCGGGGGCCCACCGAAGGCGTGGACCGGGGTCTGTGGACCGCCGTCACCCCGGACCGCCTGATCGTCCCCGCCGACGTGCACACCGCCCGCATCGGCCACGCGCTCGGCCTCTGCCGGCGCCCCGTGCCCTCGCGGCGCACGGCCGACGAGCTCACCGCGTCGCTGCGCGCCTACGACGCCGCCGACCCGGTGCGCTTCGACTTCGCCCTGTGCCACCTCGGGATCTCCGGGGCCTGCAAGGCCGCGCGGGACCCCGTCGTCTGCCCCACCTGCGACCTCCGATCGGCTTGCCGATGGTGGGCGGACAAATCCGAAGCCCCCCTTCCTGCGTTCTGATCGTCGGTGCCTGCCTTGGGCGATCCGGGGCTTGTACACTGCCGCGATTGGGAGATTCGCCATGAAGCGCCTGCTTGCCCTCACCCTGCTGTGCTCTGCCCCCGCCCTGGTCCACGCCGAGCCGAGGGAGCTCCCCATCGACGCCATCGGCCCCCGGTGGCTGGGCGTCCAGTACATCGACGGCCTCGGCTGGACCAGCGACGCCCCCGGCGATCTCAACGGCGACGGGCTGAGCGACTTCGTCGTCTCCTCGCCCCAGGACGAAGGCCCGGTGACCTTCAACAGCGTCCTGCGGATCTTCTTCGGCCAGCAGGACGTGCCCGAGAGCGGCAGCGCCGACTGGGCGGGGGTCGAGATCACGGACGGCAAGACCGGCGGCGACGCCGTCTTTAAGTTCGCCATGACGCCCGACCTCACGGGCGATGGCGTGCGCGACCTCCTGGTCGCCGAGCCCAACGCCACCGGCGCCAACGACGCCGGCAAGGTCCTGCTGTACGCGGGCACCGAGGGCGCCTGGCCCGGCGTCATCACCGCGGCCGAGCGCGCGAGCGTCTGGCACGGCGTGATCGTCGAAGACCCCGGCCCTGTCTCGCCGGCGACCCGGCCCAGCCGCGTGGCGGCCGGCGACCTCAACGGCGACGGCGACGCCGACGTGATCATCGCGTCGGGGCTCGCCCGGAAGATCTGGGTGGACTTCGGCGAGGGCGGCTTCGTGGGCGAGCGCGACCTGAACGACGCCGACGACTCGGTGACCCTGTGCGGCGGCGATCAGCTGGTCGCCGGCGAGTTCGGCGCGGCGCTGTTGGTGGGCGACTTCAACGGCGACGGCGAAGCGGACCTCGTGACCTCGGCGCCGGGCTGCCAGGGCGGCGCCGGCCGCGTGTTCGTCTGGTACGGCGGCGCGGGCTTCGACCTGCAGCAGCCTTCGCTGACCCTGGACGGGGGCGACGGAATGGGCGTGGCGCTGTCGAAGGGCGACCTCGACGACGACGGCATCGACGACCTCTTCGTGCACGAGTCCCTGGAGTTCGGCGGCGCCGGTTCGGGTCGCCTGAACATCTTCCTGGGTGGCCCCGGCGGACTCACCGGCGTGCCCACGGCGCGCGTGCTCGCCGGCACCCTGGACCGCCGCTTCGGCGAGTCGGTCACCGTCCTGGCCGACGTGTCCGAGCCGGCCGACGGCCTGCCCGAGCTGGTGGTCGGTTCGCCGGGCACCGCCGGCGAGGTCACGGAACAAGGCGCCATCTACATCTTCGAAGGCCGCGACTGGACCGGCGACCTGACCACGGGCGACGCCAGCTGGTCCGTGGTGGGCAGCCATCGGGAGTCCCTGTTCGGCTTGTCGGTCTCCGCCCTCGACGACTTCGACGGCGACGGCAATCCGGAGATCGTCGTCGGCGAGCCCAACTTCACCCCCGGCGACTCCGAAAACGACTTCCGCCGCGGCCGCGTCTACCTGTTCGACGCCCTGCCGGAGCGGGACGAGGACGGCGATGGCGTCAGCACGCTGGCCGGCGACTGCGACGACGGCGACGACGAGATCAGCCCCAACCAGGGTGAGATCTGCGACGACGGCGTCGACAACGACTGCGACCGCGAGGTCGACGAGGGCTGCGGCGACGACGACGACGCGGCCGACGACGACGACGACGACACCACCGGCATCGTGGTCACCGACCCCAACGGCGACTGCGACTGCTCCTCGTCCGTGGCCGGCAGCCGCGGCGGCGCCTGGGCGCTCATCGGGTTCGCCCTGCTCGGCCTTCGCCGACGCCGGTGAGCTCGCCCGGGCTCGCTCAGCCCCTCGGCGGCTTGCCCGACTTCTTGCCCCGCCGGATCGAGTAGACCCCGGTCGCCTCGGCCACCAGCCGGCGCTCGCCGTCTTCGGTGCGGGCCTCAGGGGAGTCGTTGGCCGCATCGGCCTGCTGCCACATGCGGATTCGCGTCACGCCGACCCGGCCGCCGATGCGGACGACCTCGGCCTCGGCGACCGTGTCGACGGGCGCGGCCGGCCGCAGGTAGTCGATCCGCAGGTCGATCGTCGAGACCACGTCGCCGTACTGGGCGGCGCTGAAGACGGCCGCGCCGCCGGCGGTGTCGGCGAGGGCGGACAGGCAGCCGCCGTGAAGCGCCGGCACGAACGGGTTGCCGACGTGCTCCTCCCGCCCCGGCAGGAGCAGGTGCGCCTCCCCCGGCGCCAGGTGGGAGACCTGGATCCCCAGGAGCCGGTTGAACGGGATCAGGTGCTCCATGAACCGGCGCACGCCGTCCAGGTACTGCTGCTTGCTCAAGCCTTCGATGAGCTCGGGATCGGGCAGCATCAGGTCGCCGGGTTGGGGGATGTCGGCCATGGACGCGACGGTATCAGCCCGGGGCCTCGACCCGGGCGCGGGCGACCCCAGCCAGCGAGCAACGAACGCCGTACACTGAGGGAACCATGCGCTGGCTCCTTCCCCTCATCGCCCTCGCTGCCTGCGCCCCCGTGCGGGATCCCGTGGGTGGCGACGCCGGCTTCAACAGCTACGAGACCGCGCTGTTCACGATCATCGACTACGGCGACTGGGCCGAATACCAGGAGGCCTACGTGGTGCTCGTGGACGCCGAGTGGGGCTGCGACCAGCTCGACTGGGGCGGCCGACTCCCCACCTGGCAGCTGCCCAACGGCACCCGCTGGTACCAGGCCCACGCGGTCCGAGGCATCAACCACCCCGGTTGGGAGGGCGACTACCCGTCCCAGGCCGCGTGGTCGGCGTCGGGAGGGCAGTGGGGCCCCGACGTCCTGTGGTGGGCGGGCGAGTACGGCCTGGTCAGCAACGAAGAGTCCCCGGCCCCCGGCCGCGACCAGTACGACACGATGGGCATCGACGCCGCCGAGGCCGACGACCAGCTTTCCATCCGACGCGAGGGCGCCGACGGCGGGGTGTCCGGCGACGTCGACGGCGAGGACGGCCGGTGGGACTTCGACACCGAGTTCTGTGGGGTCTTCTCCGAGGTGGTGATCGGCCGATGACCGTCCCTCGGCTTCCCCTGCTCGCGGCCGTGCTGCTCGGCTGCCCCGGCGCCCCGGTGGACCTGCCGGGCCCGCCGCCCCTGGAGCCCGTCGAGCGGGACGTCGCGTGGCACGCGGTGTTCTCGTCCGACGACGCCGCCGCGCAATCGGCGGCCGTGGCCGCGCTGGTCGGCAGCAACGTGGGCGGTGTCTCCCTGGGGGGCGCCATCATCGACGGCCTGGGGCCGACCACCGTAGACCGCGTGAGCCTTGCGCTGGAACGCCTGGGCCCCCTCGCCGGGACGGCTGTGGGCATCGAGGTTCCGGGCCTTGCGCCCGACGGGACCGCCCCCACCTGCTTCGACGCCGACAGCCCCCTGGTGGATGCCGCCTTGCAAGCCCGCCACGCCGCGCTGGCCGACCTCTTGTCGACCCACGAGTCGCTCAGCCGCGTCTACATCGACCCCGCCGGCGCCACCGCGCCCTGGGACATGCCCTGCGCGTGCGAGACGTGCGAGTCCCAGGAACAGCTGGAGCAAGCCAGCAAGCTGGCGGCGATCTTCGGCGCACTGGAGCAAGCCACGTTGGACGAAGGGGCCACGCCGTGGTGGCGCGACGACCTCGCCGACACCGACGCCGACGCCGTCACGTGGATGGCCGCGGCCCGCACCGAGTTCCGCGATGACTCGACGCTGGCAGTCCGCACCGAGCCCGTCCGGGGCCCCGATCATCGCTGGGCAACGGCCGCCGACGGGCTTGGCCAGGCGCTGTCGCGGCCCGTGGGCGCCGACGTCGACCTGACGCACGCCCGGTTCGGCCCCCTGCAGGCGTTGATCATCGACGCCGCGGGCCTCGAGGACCGGCTCCGCAGCCAGCGCTCCGCCGGCGTCCGCAGCTGGTTCGCCCGAATGCACGGCCCCGTGGACGCCGCGGACCCGCTGCGGTCCCCGAACCTCGCGGTCTTCCAGCACCTGTTCAGCAGCTTCGACGGCACGGCGGAGGGCGCCATGGAGACGTGGTTGGCCGAGCGCTACGGCCTGGTCGCTTCGTCCGAGAACGCCGCCGTTCTGGCCGCCGCCCTGGGCCGGACCGGGCGCGCCGCCCAGCTGGTCACGCACCCCTTGGGCATCGAAGTGGCCGACCCGGCCGGGTTCCCCTCGCTCGCCACCGCGCCCGTGGACCCGACCGACTGGGACGTGGACTGGGCCGATCGCCTCGCCCAGTGGGAGGCCCCGGACCTGCCGGCCCTCGCCGCGATCCACCAGTGGGTCCACGAAGGCGACGCCCTGGCCCGCGCTGCCCGCGACACGCTGGCCGCCGTGGACTCCCTCGCCCCCGCCGACCAGGCAGAGCTCGCCGCCGGCCTCGATGGACTGGTCTGGTGGACCGGTGCCTGGCGCGCCGCCGTCGACGGGGTCGCCACCGCCCGGTACCTGGAGTCGTGGACCGACGACGCCGCCCGCGCCTGGCTCGCCGCCGACGCCGACACGCTGGACTCCCTGGCCGATTCGGCGCCCGCGGACGCCAGCCTCGACCGCGACACGCTGACCGCGCTCGCCGCCGAGCTGCGCGCACTCGCCGCCGGGGCCGCCGCCGCCGACCGCCCCTTCCCCACGATCACGCAGGTGCGGTGGGACTTCGACGACGACCTCACCAACGTGCGCTGGCGCATCGAGCCCGAAGGCTCGGGTTGGCTGCAGCACGAGGGCGACTGGCCCGACTACACCGACGAGAGCGATCACGGCGCCGGCCCCGACCACAACTGGCGCGCGTGGCTCCGCGAGCTCCCGCCCGACGATCGCGTCGTGTTCCGGGTCTGCGGCGGCTCCTCGGGCTACGTCGTCTGCTCGTCGGACCACGCTCTGTGGACCCGTCCCTGACCTGAGCGCCGGCCGCCCCGCGCCCCCGTCCCGGGCCTGAGCGCCGGCCGCCCCGCGCCCCCCTCGATCAACGCTTCAAGCGACCCCGCGAACAACGGGCGCCGTTCTTGCCGTGCGCGCGCCCCGTCGGCCCCGCGGTCCCTCTCCTCGACGCCAAGAGGCCCGTGAATCCGACCCCGGCGAGGGAGTTCCCCGCGTCTACTCCGGCCGAATTCCGCTGCAATTCCAAACACATCCACCGAATGACAAGGAATTGCAAACTGAATTCTTGATCTATGCAGACCCTCCGGTACTCTTGTAGGTGGAGAAGAAGCCCCTTCAGGCAGACAAAGGCCCGAAGTCGCCTCAAGACGAGGCCCCAAAAGCGTCACCTGTTCGTTCGAGGAGTTCTCAAATGTCTTCCCTGTTCACCCGCGGCGCGATCTTGAGCGCCGCTTTGCTGGCCCCCGGCCTGGCCCAGGCGCAGCAAGCGCCGGCTGCCTGTCCGATGGTGCTGGACTTCGACTTCAACGCCCTCGGGCAGCAGATCCAGGCCGGCGAGCACGTCGGCGACGCCTACGCCGCCTGGGGCATCGACATCGTCGTGTGGAACACGATGGCGATGACGAGCCAGGGCTACCCGGCGGCCTTCAACTCCAGCCAGCCCACCGGCGGCGACTGGGACCTGGGCACGCCCAACCAGGACTTCGGCGGACCCGGCATCGGCGGCGGCGGCGGCTTCGGCCAGCCCGGCGCCAACATGGCGTCCCTGGGCAACCTGCTCATCGCGGCCGAGAACACCATCGACGCCAACAACGACGGGCTCCTCGACAGCCCCGACGACAACGCGACCGGCGCCTAGTTCGAGCTCTTCTTCGCCCAGCCCACCTGCGTGTTCGGCACGACCGTCGTCGACATCGACAACAACGAGTCGCGCCCCGACATCTTCCACTACGACGGCAACAACAACACGTTGCTGCAGGTCCAGCTCGGCCGCTCCGGCAACAACGGCACGGCGACGGCCAACTGGGAGATCTGCGGCGTCGACCACGTGATGCTCGACCTCTACGGCTCGGGCGCGTTCGACAACATCCAGCTCTGCACGGGCGGCACCGAAGAGGTCTGCGACGGCGTGGACAACGACGGCGACGGCTCGGTCGACGAGGGCTTCACCGACTGGGACCAGGACGGCTTCCCCACCTGCACCGACTGCAACGACTACAACCCCTTCGTCTTCCCCGGCGCCAACGAGCTCTGCAACGGCCAGGACGACGACTGCGACGGCACCGCCGACGAGAACTTCGACAACGACAACGACGGCGTGACCGTCTGCGACGGCGACTGCGACGACAACAACCCGCAGATCAACCCGAACCTCAGCGACATCTGCAACGGCATCGACGACAACTGCAACGGCGTCGTCGATGAGGGCGCGGACAGCGACGGCGACGGCGTCACGACCTGCGGCGGCGACTGCGACGACGCCAACATCAACATCTTCCCGGGCGCGCCCGAGGTCTGCGACGGCGCGGACAACGACTGCGACGGCACGGTGGATGAGGGCTTCGACGCCGACAGCGACGGGGTCTCGGCCTGCGACGGCGACTGCGACGACAACGACCCGCAGCAGAACCCGAACCTGAGCGAGATCTGCGACGGCATCGACAACGACTGCGACGGCGCGGTCGACGAAGGCTGGGACGGCGACGGCGACGGCGTCACGTCCTGCGGCGGCGACTGCGACGACAACGACAGCACGGTCTACCCGGGCGCGCCCGAGCTCTGCGACGCCATCGACAACGACTGCGACGGCGTCATCGACGGCGAGACCGACGACGACGGCGACGGCTTCACGCCCTGCAACGGCGACTGCGACGACACGAACCCGAGCATCAACCCGGCCGCGCCGGAGCTGTGCAACGGCATCGACGACGACTGCGACGGCGTGCTGGGCCCCGACGAGTCCGACGCCGACGCCGACGGGGTCTCGGTCTGCGACGGCGACTGCGACGACAGCGACCCCACCGTGTACCCCGGCGCCCCCGAGGTCTGCGACGGCGTCGACAACGACTGCGACGGCATCCAGGACATCGACGACGTGGACTGGGACGGCGACGGGCAGGCGGCCTGCGAAGGCGACTGCAACGACGGCGACCCGGACATCTACGACGGCGCGCCCGAGTTCTGCGACAACATCGACACCGACTGCGATGGCGCCGCCGACAACGGCTTCGACGAGGACGGCGACGGCATCCCGGACTGCATCGACAGCTGCCCGATGATCATCGACGCCGACAGCACGCCCTGGGGCGACACGATCAACCCCGGCGACGACATCACGAACGCCTACCATAACTGGGGTGTCAGCATCGAGGAGTTCGTGGACCCCGCCATGGCCATCTCGCTGCCGGTCGAGGCCTACGACAGCAACAACCCCGACGAGGACTGCCTCGACCTGGGCACGCCGAACGAGGACTTCGGCGGCCCCGGCGTCGGCGACGGCGGCGAGGCAGGTCAGCCCGGCGCGAACGCCGATTCGCTCGACAACATCGTGGCCACCGAGCCGGGCAACACCTGGTACATCATCGAGTTCACGTCCAGCACCTGCGTGCACAGCATCGACCTCATCGACATCGATGAGTCCGAGGTGCCCGGCCAGGTCATCCTGTTCGACGTCAACGTCCAGACCATCGACACCGTCACGGCCAGCGGCCTGGGCGACAACAGCGTCGAGACCCTGGACCTGGGCGGCACCTGCGGGGTGTACGTGATGATGGTCGACTTCTACGCGAAGGCGGCCTGGGACAACCTGGTGGTCTGCGTGGACCCGGCGGGCGAAGAGGAGGTCTGCGACGACGGTCTCGACAACGACGGCGACGGCGACGGCGACCAGGACTGCGCCGCCGGCGACGACGACGACGACGACACCGACGACCCCAACGTCCCCGGTGACGACGACGACGACGACGACGACGACGACATCGAGCCCGGCGACGACGACGACGACGAAGAGGAAGACGACGGCAGCTGCCGCAGCTCCATGAGCGGGCGCGATGGCCTGAGCAGCATGCTCAGCCTGCTGCTGGTCTTCGGGCTGGTGGGGGTGCGCCGCCGGTCCTAGTCACAACGAAGACAGAGTGAGCCACCAGCCGGTTCCCCGTTCGCGGGGGCCGGCTGGTGTGCTTGGAGGGGCCGCGAAAGCCGGGGCTTCGGGGGGTGGCCGTCGGGGGATGACGGCCACCTCGGCCCTGGCGGACAGCACGCTCAACGAGAAGCTGCGGCCGGGCGGCGAAGTCCTTCTTGACCGGCGGTCTGCGCCCCCGCCATGGTGAGTTGGGGCGGTCGCCAGGGGGTCGCGACGCAGAGGGGGGGATTCGATGCAGCAGTTGGGCGAGATCGCGCGCGTGGAAGCGATCGTCTTCCTGAGCCTGCTGCTGTCGCTGGTCGCCTACCGGATGCTCACGGGCCGTGTGCGCCTCAAGGGGCTGCTTCAGGACAAGAGATCGGGGCAGCTCTTCAGCGCCGCGCGCCTCCAGGGCCTGCTCTTCACCGTCGGCTTCGCCGCCCTGATTCTGGGCGGAATGGGCGCCGCCCTGGAGGACCCGGCAACCCCGCTGAAGCTCGCGGGCGTCGACCCGCAGATGGCTGCCCTCCTGGGCGGAAGCCAGATGATCTACCTCTTGAACAAGGCGCGCCCGGGCGGCGCGGGGTTGAACCTCATGAACAGGGACGGTTGATGGAAACGCTCGCTTTGGTTGCCGGCTACCTCGTCGTCGGATTCGTCGGTCTGCTCATGGCGCTGCTGTTGTATCGGCTGTGGCGTGATCCCGAGTCCCTGCGCTACCTGATCGCGGAGAAGAACGGCGCCGCCAGCTTCTCCCGCTTCCAGTTCCTCATCTTCACCTTCGTCATCTCGGTTTCCCTGCTGGTGCTGACGCTCGAAGGGGGCGCCTTTCCCGCCGTGGGGGGCGACATCTTGTCGCTGCTGGGCATCAGCTCCGGCAGCTACGTCGTGTCCAAGGGCATCCAGAAGAGCGCCGAACAGCCGGCAAAGGACTCCCCGCAGACATCGAGCCCGGGGATCTGAGGGTGAAGCTGGGCATCCCCCCCTGGGTGGCCGCGCTCGGGTTGCTCCTGACCCTTGCGACGCCGCACCCGGTGCAGGCGGACGAGCCCGCTCGGGTGGTCCGCAACGCGCGCGTCTACTCGGGCCCGCACAGCCGCACCCCGCGCGTCGGCCGAATCGACGCCCCCGCGGTCGTCACGCTCCTCGACCCCCTCGGACAAGCGTCCTACGTGCGGGTCCGACTGGACGGTGGACTCGAAGGCTTCGTCTATTCACGGTTCGTGGTGCCCGCGCCGGAGCTTCGACTCGAGGCCACCCCGCCGGACTCGCCCGCGGCCATGGAAGCAGTCCGAACCGATTGGCCGCTGACGCCGGACCTCGATCCCCTCACCGGCTCCCAGATGCGGGTGCACTTCATCGACGTGGGGCAGGGCGACGCGACCCTGTTCGAGTTCCCATGCGGGGTGATGTTGGTCGACGCCGGCGGCGAGATGCGCAGCGAAACGGAGACCCACCCAGGGTTCTCGAGCGCCGATCGCCTGGAGGAGTACCTGGACGGATTCTTCGACCAGCGGACGGACCTCGACCCGGTCATCGATCTCTTCGCGATCTCCCACCCCCACATCGACCACACGCGCGGCATCCGGGTCCTGGAGGATCGCTTCCCCATCGCCCACATGATCGACAACGGCACCAGCACCTTTGGCAGCGGCCTCGCCCAGCAACGACGGCTTCGCAAGTCGGTCCAGCTGGATCCCGCGGCTGAGTACGCTGGGCTCCAAGGCCCGGTGATGGTCCCCGCCGACGCCGACCTCGCCGTGGTCGACCCCATTGGCGCCTGCGGAGCCGGGGGGGGCGACCCCCAGATTCGAGTCCTCAAGGCGCCGGACGTCGAGCCGTCGCAACGCCACGACGTAAACGACCAGAGCCTGGTGATTCGCGTCGATTTCGGCGAGTCGTCGGTGCTGCTCACCGGCGACCTGGAAGAGCACGGGATCGAGGAGCTCCTGGCCGACTACGCCACGCGCCCGGACCTGCTGGCCGCCGACGTTCACCAAGCCGGCCACCACGGATCGAGCAACGGGAGCACCGACGAGCTGGCCGAGGCCATCGCGCCGGGCGTCCTCGTCTTCTCCATGGGCCCCCGCATGAGGCCCGGCAAGTTCACCGCCGACGCATTCGGCCACCCGCGCGAAGAAGCGTTCGACATGTTCCAGGCGCAGGTGAGCTGCGATCGGGATCCAGTGACCCGAGAACTCGGGAAGAAGAAGAGGCGGAATCGCCCCCGCGGTTGGCGAAGCGAACGCTTCGGCGAGGCGATCTTCGGGACCGGCTGGGAAGGCTCGATCGTGCTCACGCTCGACGCCGACGGCGGAATCGACGGCTGGACCGCCGCCGACCCGGATCCGGGACTGATCTGCCCCTGACGGGGACCCCGCCCGATCATCTGGTTGGAGGAGTCTCGCCGTGCCATCGTGCGCGCCTTCGGAGGAGGACCCCATGCACGACGTCGCACTGCACCAGGCCTACGACTGGGAGGCCAAGCGCCCCGACACGCTCTGGCTGACCCAACCGACGGGCGGCGGCGCCATCAAGACCTACACCTGGGGCGAGGCGATGGGCGAGGCCCGGCGCATGGCCGCCCACCTCGTCTCCCTCGACCTGCCGCCGAAGTCGAACATCGCTTTGTTCAGCAAGAACTCAGCGTGGTGGTTGCTGGCGGATCTCGCGATCTGGATGGCCGGGCACGTCTCGGTGCCGCTGTACCCGACGCTGGACCACAAGACGATCCGCGCCATCCTGGATCACTCGGGGTCGAAGCTGATCTTCGTGGGCAAGCTCGACGGCTTCGAGGCCATGAAGCCCGGCATCCCCGACGACCTCCCGGTCATCGCCCTGCCGCTCTCGCCGCCCACCGACTACGACCAGTGGGACGCCATCGTCGGCCGCACCGAGCCCCTGACGGACTCGCCGAAGCGCGACGGAGCCGAGCTGGCGACCATCGTCTACACGTCGGGCAGCACCGGCATGCCCAAGGGCGTGATGACCTCGTTCGCCGGCATGACGGCGGCGGTCAAGGAGATGAATCAGCTCATCTCGGTGTCGAGCGACGACCGGATGCTCAGCTACCTGCCCCTGGCCCACGTGGTCGAGCGGCTGCTGGTCGAGACCGGCAGCCTGCAGTACGGCTACTCGCTGTTCTTCGCCGAGTCCCTGGAGACGTTCGTCGCCGACCTCGCGCGGGCGCGCCCGACGGTGTTCGTCTCGGTGCCGCGGTTGTGGCTCAAGTTCCAGTTGGGCGTGTTCAGCAAGATGCCCAAGAAGAAGCTGAGCCGGCTGCTCAAGATCCCGATCGTCCGGGGCATCGTGGGCAAGAAGGTGCTGGGGGGGCTCGGCCTCGACGCGACCCGGTTCGCCATCTCCGGCTCCGCGCCCATCCCCGCCGAGCTCATCGACTGGTACCGCAGCCTCGGGTTGGAGCTGCTCGAGGCCTACGGCATGTCCGAGAACTTCGGGTACAGCCACGGCAACAAGCCCGGCCACGTTCGCGTCGGCACGGTCGGTACGCCCCACCCCGGGGTCGAGTGCAAGCTGAGTGAGGCCGGCGAAATCCTGGTGCGCAGCCCCGGCACGATGATGGGCTACTACAAGGAGCCTGAGATGACGGCCGCCGTGCTGTCCGAAGACGGCTGGCTGAGCACCGGCGACCGAGGCGCCATCGAGCCCTCGGGGCACCTCCGCATCACCGGCCGGGTGAAGGAGATCTTCAAGACCAGCAAGGGCAAGTACGTGGCTCCCGCGCCCATCGAAAACCAGCTGCTGGTGCACGACGCGCTGGAGTTGGCTTGCGTCAGCGGCTCCGGGCAGGCCCAGCCCTTCGCGATGGTGGTGCTGGCCGAGGACCTGCGGCCCAACCCCGACCGGGCGGCGATCACCCCCGCCCTGGAAGCCTTGCGCAAGACCGTCAACGCGAACGTCGATCACCACGAGCAGCTGCATTGCATCGTCGTGATGGCCGGCGAGTGGAGCATCGAGAACGGCAGCCTCACACCGACCATGAAGCTCAAGCGCGGCGCCATCGAAGAGGCCAGCGAGCCCAGCTGGGCGGGGTGGTACGAGCAGGGTCCGGGCGTCGTCTGGCAGTAGGCCGGGAGGGGGCGGCGTCGGACCCGGTCAGTCCCACTCCGGGTGGACGCGCTCGCAGTCGTCCCGGGTGGCGACGCAGTACCACTCGTAGGACAGGGTCTGTTCGACCAACCCGACGTGGGGGACCACCACATCCCAGCGGGCGCCGATCAGCACGCGGCCATCGGGCAGGCGGTGCCAATAGAGGGACTCCGGCGTCACCCAGGGCAGCTCGGCCGCGTGGCCGCGCACGAACGCTTGCCCGGCGGCGACATCGGACCGCGCGGCGGCCTGGCCGGCCTCCCCGATGAGGGCGCGGACCGCCCGCGTTTGAACGATCAGCGGGCCGTAGCAAGTCACGCCGTAGGTCACCACGAACAGCGCCACCGCCACCAGCAGGGTCGAGGTGGTGACGCGACCCGCCTGGGGGGTTGGTTGGCGGGCCGGGCGAAGCACGACTCGATCGTAGTCTCAACAGAACCTTGGGACGCGCGTGACCATGAAATGGCAGCCGCTTGACACGCGATCCAGGGCCGGACTGCTAGATCCGGTGCGTGTCCCCTGAGATCCAACGCCGCGCGGAGCAAGCCGCCTCTGCCTGGAGGCGCAGCACGGCCGTGCGCCGAGGCGCCGCCGGGCTGACCGCGGGGCTGCTGGTCGGGGTCGGCCTCGCGCTCGTGTCCGAGTGGCGGGGCGGGCTGGAAGTCAGCCACCTCAAGGTGGTGCTCGCGCCGCTGTTGCTGGGCCCCCTGGCCGCCCTGACCGCCGGGCGCTCGTCGCTGTGGGACGCCGCCGCCGAGCTGGACGCCCGCGCGGGCCTCGCCGACCGCCTGGGCACCGCGCTGGAGTTCGCCGACGACGCCGGCGCCATGGCCACGCTGCAGCGAGCAGACGCCGCGGCCCATGCGGGGGTGACGCCCGCCTCGTTCTTCGTCCCTCCCTGGGGCTCCCTGCTGGCGCGCCTCGTCCCGGCGTTGCTCCTGCTGCTGGTCGTCACCGGCGCGGCGCTGACCTGGCAGCTGGGCGGAGCGCCAACCGTCGCGGTCGCCCCCGAAGTCGAGGATGACGACCTCCTCGCCGCCATCGATCAGGAGCGGGACGAAGCCCTGGCCCTGGGCGACAAGGAGGGCGTGCGGCTGCTCAACGACCTGGAGCGCCGCATTCGCCGAATCCGCCAGCACACCGACGAGCTGCGCCAGACCCTGCGCAAGGAGCGGCCCCCCCCGCCCGAGCGGCCCCCCGACGAGCCCGACCCCGAGGTCGCCGAGCTTCCGCCCCCGCCGCCACCGGACGAGGACACGGGCCCCCGCATCACCGCCGAGGACCTCGAGCGCCTGGAGGCAGCCACGCTGGACCAGCTCGCGCTGACCGACGCCCAGTCCTCGCAGGTGGCCTCGGACCTGTTCCGCAACACCCGCAAGTCCCGCGAAATCATGCGGGAGTTCAACAAGGTGCGGGAGCAGAAGAACATGACGCCGCCGCCGCCGAGCAAGGCCGACATGGAGTGGGGCTCCTACGGCGACAACCCCATCGGCCAGGAGTCGACGAACCCGGCGCCCAACACCGACATCCTCGGCGACGGCGCGCTGTCGAGCCGACTGGGCGACACCGAGAACCAGATCGACAAGAACATGGACGCCATCCGCAACGACCTGTCCGAGGAGGGCATGGTCAACGCGGAGAACGAACACGTCATGCAGCTGGCGTTTCAGAACTTCCTGCAGGAGTTCGTGAAGGACGTCCAGGACATCATCGCCGAGGAGGCGGTGGGCAAGAAGCGCGGGCCGGGCAAGGGCGAGGACGGCCCCCAGGTCAAGACCAACGGGGGCACCGCGGTCGCCGACAAGTCCGACGCGATGGAGAAGGCCGGCTTCGAAGAGATCGGCGACAACAAACGGTCCAGCAACCCCGGCGGGCCCCCCGAAGAGATGGTGGCGGCCGACGGCGCCCCGCCCCCCGACGGCGAGATGACCATCCAGGACGGGGCCGGCGAGGGCCCGGCCATGGCCGGTGGCCCGGCGGACGGCAAGACGTCGGCGGGGGCCAGCGGGGCCGGCAGCGGGCAGGCGGGCGAAGTCACCGACGGCGCCGAAGGCAGCTTCGCGGGCGCCGGCGTCTCGGCTGAGAACCGCCTCGAGCGCGTGCTGGGCCAGGTCGGCCAGGGCGCCCTGCCGCCGGAACAGCGCGAGGCCCTCTTCGACCGCATCGCGAAGCACAAGGTCACCGCCGGGCTCGCATCCGAAGCCGACGACGTGCTCATCGACTACTTCGCCGAAGCCAACGAGCTCATGGACGAGAACCGCGACAGCCTGCCCTGGCTGTTCCGCGACTACGCCCAGAGCTACTTCGAGGCCATCCGGCCCGGCAAGCGCAACTGACCCCAACCAGGCGACCCATGCAGATCACCCCCCAGCAGTTCCGGGACACCTTCGCGCGCGTGGAACAAGAGGTTCACCGCGTCATCGTGGGCATGGACGACGTCGTCCGCGGCCTGATCATCAGCATGGTCGCCGGCGGCAACGTGCTGCTCGAAGGCGTGCCGGGGCTCGGCAAGACGCTTCTGGTCAACTCCATCGGCCGCGCCTTCGACCTGGACTTCTCCCGCATCCAGTTCACGCCGGACCTCATGCCCGCGGACATCACGGGCACGAAGCTGGTGGTCGAGGACGACCACGGCCGCAAGCACTTCGAGCTGCACCGCGGCCCGATCTTCTCCCAGGTCGTGCTCGCCGACGAGGTCAACCGCGCCACGCCCAAGACCCAGTCGGCCATGCTCGAAGCGATGCAGGAGCGCCAGGTGACCATCGCCGGCGAGACCCACCCGCTGCCCACCCCGTTCTTCGTCGTCGCGACCCAGAACCCCCTGGAGATGGACGGCACCTACCCCCTGCCCGAAGCCCAGCTCGACCGCTTCTTCTTCAAGCTGCTGGTTGAGTTCCCGGGCCTGAAGGACATGCGCACGATCCTGCAGCGCACCACCGCCAGCGAGGTCCCGACGGTGGACCCGGTGGTCAACGGCGAGACCCTCATCGCCATGGGGGCGCTCGCGCGGCAGGTGCTGATCAAGCAAGACGTCATGGACTACGCGATCCGCCTAGTCCTGGCGACGCACCCCGAGCGGCCCGAAGGCGCCGACTTCACGAAGCGGTACGTGCGCTACGGGGCGTCGCCGCGCGGGGCCCAGGCGCTGATCCTGGGCGCGAAGATCCGGGCGCTGCTCGAGGGCCGCAACAACGTCGCCCGCGAGGACATCGCGGCGTTGGCCAAGCCCGTGCTGCGGCACCGGGTGATCCTGAACTTCGAGGGCGAAGCCGAGGGCGTGCCCACGGACCGCGTCGTCGACGAGATCCTGGCGTCGCTGGCCTGACCCCGGTGGACGACCCCGAGCTCAGCCCCGAGTTCCTGCGCAAGCTGGAGTACCTGCGCGTGGTGTCCCGCAAGGTACACACCGGGCGCTTCTCCGCGCTCAACCGCAGCCGGAAGCTGGGGCGCGGCATCGACTTCGCGGACCACCGCCCTTACACGCCGGGCGACGCCTGGTCCGACATCGACTGGACCCTGTACGGCCGGCTGGAGCGGCTGATGATCCGCCTCTCCGAGGAGGAGACGGAGCTCAACATCCACCTGCTGGTGGACTGCTCGGGATCCATGGGCGCCCCCTTCGGGGACGACGGCGCCGACAAGGCGAAGTACGTCCGGCAGGTGGCGACGGCGCTGTCCTACGTGGCGCTCGCCCACCTCGACCGGGTCCACGTCTGGCCCTTCGCCGACACGATCCGGCAGCCGTTTTCGCCCAGCCGCAACAAGGCCCAGGCGGTGCAGGTCCACCGGCATCTGCGCGGCCAGGAGCCGGGGGCGGCGACGGATCTGGAGGCGGCGGCGCGCGCGTTCGTGGGGGTCGCGCGGGGTCGGGGCATTGCGCTGGTGATCAGCGACTTCCTGGCCCCCGGCGGCTGGCAGACGGCGCTGGATGTGCTGCGCACGGCTCGCTACGAGGTGGGGATCCTGCAGATCTCGGCCCCCGGCGACGCCGACGTCGCGGTGCGCGGGCCCGTCTGGCTCGTGGACGGGGAGACCGGCAAGCGCATGCGCGTCCGCATCACCGAGCGGGTCGCGAAGTCGTACCGCGAGGCGTTCCTGGCCCACGGCGAGCGGCTGCAGTCCTACGCCCGCGCCCACAACCTGTTCTACGGCCACGCCCGCTGCGACCACGCGTTTGAAGAGATGGTCCTGCACACCATGCGCGCTGAGCGCTTGCTCGGTTGATGGACGGCTGGGAGCTGCTGGGGCTGCCCGCAGCCCGCGTCGGCCTGGTGGCCGGGGTGGGGGCGGCGGTCTGCGTGGTCCTCTTCCTGCTGCGTCCGCGGCCTCCGGTGGTGATGGTCTCCAGCCACGTGCTGTGGGACCAGGTGCTGCCGAAGCGCCGGGATCCCCTGCTCAAGGACCTCCTGATGCTGGCGCTGCAGTTGTTGATGGTGGGGGCGATCGCGCTGGCGCTGGGGGACCCGCGGGAGGTCCTGGAGGTCGAAGACGCCGCGGCCGTGCAACGGCTGTGGGTGGTGGACCGGTCCCTGTCCATGGGGGCCCGGGGCGACGACGGATGGACGCGCATCGATCGGGTGCGGGACCTGCTCGAGGGCGAGCTGGACGCGCTGCCCAACCACGTGGGGGTCGGGATCGTCGGCGCGGCAGCGGCGGCGGAGCTGCTGGCTCCGCTGGGCACCGACCGGCGGCGCACGAACCTGGCGCTGCGGATGCTGGATGTGTCGGGGGTCGAGGCCGACCTCGCCGCGGCGCTGGAGTTGGCGCTCGTGCAGCCGGGCCTGGAGTCCCCCATCGTCGAGGTCTTCACGGACGAGCCCGGCGCCGCGGATCTGGTGGCGGCGTTTGCGGACCGCGCCGAGGTGCGGATTCGCGCGCCATTCGAGCCGCGCCCCAATCTGTCCATCACCGCCTTCGACCTGCGCGGCTCCGAAGGGATCCCGGCCGAGCAGGAGGCGCTGGTGCGGGTGCGGAACCGCTCGCCGTTTGCCGCCACGGCGAAGCTGGGGCTGGAGACCGCCACGGCGATCCTGGGCGAAGCGGACCTCGTGCTCGGCCCCGGCGAAGAGATCGTGCGGCGCTACCGGTTCGCGCCGCTGCCCGCCGAGGGCGTCGAGGCCGTCCTGCGGGAGACGGTCTTCGACCACCATGGCGCCTCGCTCCCCGACGCGTTGGCGGCCGACGACCGCGCGTTCGCCTGGATCGAGCCCGTCCGGCCCGTCACCGTGGTGCTCGTCTCCCAGGGCAACCGGTACCTCGAGCGCGTGCTGGCCCTGCTGCCCGGGGTCGACCTCACGCTCGCGCCGCCGGCGGAGTGGGCCCGGGTGCGTCGGCGCGCCATGGCCGCCGACGTGGTGTTCCTCGACGGCTTCACGCCGGCCCAGGTGCCCCCGCGGACGGTGTGGATTCGCCCGCTCCCGGACAGCCCGTTTGCCGTCGCCGGCTCGGTCCAGGAACCCACGGTCACGGACTGGAACCGCACCCACCCGGTGTTCGCCGGCCTCGTGCTGCAGGACCTCGTCGTACAACGGAGCTCCATCCTGGTTCCCGCCGAAGGCGACATCCGCCTCGTCGGCAGCCCCTCGGGGGCGCTGGTGCTGGCGCGCGAGTCGGCAGGCCGCAAGGCCATGGCGTGGGGCTTCGACTTCGGCGAGTCCGACCTGCCGCTGCGGTTGGCGTTCCCCCAGACCGTGGTGAACACGCTGCTGTGGATGCGCGACGGCCGCGCGGTGGGCGAGCCGCCGGGCACCAAGCACGACCTGGGCGCGCCGCTGTGGGTGGGGCCCGAAGGCCCGCTGGTGGGCGGCGGCGGAGAGACCTCCGACTCCTTTGCGGCGACGGACCTGCTCGCCGAGTTGGCCGCGACCCAGGCGGGCGATGAGCGCGCACGGCGACGAGCGACGCAGACCGTGGGGCTGGGCGATGGGCTGACCCCCTGGCGGGCGCCGAAGCCGGGCCTGTACCGACTGGCCGGCGACGGCTGGAGCCAGGACGTCGCGGTGAACCTCTTCGACAGCCCCGAGAGCGACCTGACCGCCCTGCCGGCCAGCGAAGACGCGCTGGCCCGGCCCGACGACCTCCCGCCCGAGGCGCCCCCCGGCCGGGCGCCCTGGCTCCTGCTGGCGTTTGGGGCGGGGGCCGTGCTGCTGCTGGAGTTCGGGGTGTACACCCGATGAGCCCCTGGGACCTGAGCGAGTGGCAGCTGCGCGAGCCGCTGGTGTTGTGGGCGCTGCTGCTCCTGCCGGTGCTGCTGGTGCTGCGCGAGCGGGCGACGGCGGGGGTTCCCCCCTGGCGGTCGTTCGGGGCCATGGTCCTGCGCGGCCTGGCGTTTGTGGCCCTGGTGCTGGCGATGGCGCAGCCGTTCCGGGAGGTCGAGCGGCCGGACCGGTCCGTGGTGTTCGTGGTGGACGCGTCGGCGTCGCTGGATTCGGCCCGGGCCGAAGCGGCGACCGAGTGGCTGCGCGCGGCCGACGCCGCCCGCGGGGACGCCGAAGCCCGGTGGGTCGTCGCCGGGGCTCGACTGGAGACGCGGTCGACCTTGGACGGGGCGCTGTCGGCGATGGAGGACCGCGCGCCGGCGGCGGCGGGCACGGATCTGAGGTCCGCCCTGGAAGTCGGGCTCGCCTCGCTGCCGCCCGCCCGCCACCGGGAGGTCGTGTTGCTGAGCGACGGGGCCGCCACCCGGGGCCGCATCGATGACGCCGTGCGGGTCGCCGAAGCGCGGGACCTGCCGGTGCACGTCGTGCCCCTGGGGCCCTCATCGCTGAGGGCGGGGATCGTCCAGGCGGTGCCCGAACAAGACGCCGCGCTGGGCGAGCGCGCGACCGTGGCCGTCGACCTCGTCGCCAACGCCGCCGTCGCCGGGGAGCTGCTGCTCACGCGCGACGGAGCCGAAGTAGACCGTCAGGCTGTCGCCTACGGGCCGGGCACCACCTCCGCGACCCTGAGCTGGGCGCCGAATACGTCGGGGCTGAGCGAGCTGCGGGTCGAGCTGGTGGTCGAGGGAGACCCGCTGCCCGAAGACGACGTCGTCGACCTGCGGGTGCGGGTGCGGGGGTCGCCCCGAGCCCTGGTGGTGGGGGCCGCCGACGCTGCAAGTGCCCTTCGCGCGGCCGTCTCCGGGCACCGCCCGCCGCTGCAGGTCACCACCGAGTCGGCCCTGCCGACCGGGGCGCTCGACGATTGGGAGTTGATCGTCCTGCTGGACCCGGACCTTCCGTCCCTGCCCGCCGGTCGGCATCAGGCCCTGCGCGACTGGGTCCGCGCCGGCGGCCGGTTGCTGGTGACGGGCGGCGAGCGGGGCCTCGTCACCGACGAGCCAAACGTCGAACCCCTGGCGGAGATCCTGCCCGTCCGGTTCCCCAAGACGAAGAAGCAGGAGCAGGCGCCGCTGGCCGTCGTCTACGCCCTGGACCGCAGCGACTCCATGGCCGGCTCCGCGAAGTTCGAGCTCGCCGCCACGGGGCTCGCGCAGTCCCTGCAGCTCCTCCCCGACGAGGCCCGCGTCGGCATCCTCGGCTTCTCGGACCTGGTCGACGTCGTGCTGCCCCTCCAGCTCAACCCGGGCCCCGAGGCCGCCGTCGAGGCGCTGCGCAAGGTCCGCATCCAGGGCGGCACCGACATCTTCAGCGCCCTGACCGCAGCGTTCACCGTCCTCAAAGACGACGACGCCCTGGTCAAGCACGTGGTCCTGCTCAGCGATGGCCAGTCGACCACCAGCTTCTCGCGCCACGGCGACATCGTGAACGCCCTGCTGCGCCGCAAGATCACCGTCACGACGATCGCCGTCAGCCGCGACTCCGACCGCCAGGAGATGGAGCGCATCGCCGAAGCCGGCGGCGGCCGCTCCCACTACGCCGAGCGCTTTCGCGACCTGCCGAAGCTGTTCCTCGACGAGTTGATGACCGTGACCCGCACGAACAAGGTGGAGACCGACTTTGAGGTCCTGCCCGTCGCCGGCTCGCCCCTGCTCGCCGACCTGGGCGAGGACCCCGTGATCCCCAACCTTGTCGGGTACGTCCGCGGGGAGCAGCGCGCCGGCAGCCAGCTCGCCCTCGCCACCGCCGACGGCCACCCCGTGCTGGTCCAGAGCCGCCACGGCCGCGGCGTCGTCACGCTGCTGACCACCGACGTCGGCGGGCCCTGGAGCATCGGCTGGGGGGACTGGGACGAGCACCGCGAGCTCTGGAGCGGCACCGTCGCCGCGTTGCTGTTCCCCGAGCCGTCCGAGCACCTCGCGCTGCGCACGTCCGTCGAAGGCGACCGCGCCTGGGTCGAGTACGACGCTGTCGACCCCCTGCGAAACCCCCGCGGCGACCTCCTCGTCGAGGCCCTCGTCGACGACGCCGACGGCCGCCGCGCGGTGGCGCTTCCCCCCGTCGGACCCGGCCGCTACGGCGCTGCCCTGACCCTGGCCCCCGGCGCCAGCTTGCTGCGGGTCGCCGCCGTCGGCACCACCTCACCCGACTCCCCTCCCCCACCGGGCGGCGAGCTGCTGGCCTCGGTGCAGCCCGCTCCCCCCGAGGAGGTCCGCGCCGCGACCCGGAATCCGACTGCACTGGAAGCCGTTGCCCGGGCCACCGGCGGTCAGGTCGACCCGGCGCCGCCGGCGATCTTCGAGCGCGAGGTCGGCCAGGTGATCCAGCAAGTGGACCGATGGCCGTACCCGCTGTTCGCGGCGCTCGTCCTGCTGCTGCTCGATCTGGCCTGGCGCCGGGTCCGTCGACCGGGCTGACGCCTACAGCACCGCCGCCGTCGCGACCCGCGCCTCTTCCATCTGGCCGTAGAAGTCGCCCAGGTCCCAGAGCTTCGCGCCGGAGCGCCCGGTGCGCACCACCCGCAACCCGTCGGGCAGGCTGGCCGCGGGCCCGTGGCTGCGCTCGACCTCGTGCACCAGGACGTCCCGGTCCCCGCGCCAGGCGCGCCAACCGGCGAGCCCCACCCGGTCGACGGCGCCGCCGTCTTGAAGCGCCACCCCGTCGCGACGCACGACCTCGAACACAAAGGGGATCGAGCACGACGCCATCACCGCGTCGGCGAGGCTCCCGCTCGTCAGCATCTGCGCCTCCCCCGCCACGGCGACGCCAGCCGCCAGAGGCGTGCGGAGCTCTTCGAAGGTGGCCGGCAGCCACTGCCGGACCTCGTCCATGGCGGGCTGGAGGCTGAACAGCCCCGTCCAGGGGCGCCGCGACAAGCGCATCAGCGACCACGGCGTGCGCACCGAGAGCTGCGACGCGATCTCCTGGGCGCTCAGCCCCGCGCACCAGAGCGCTCCGATCAACGCCCCGCTCGACGTGCCGCACACGGCGTCCACCGTCGCGCCGGAGTCCTCGACGGCTTGGAGGACTCCGCAGTGCCGCGCGAACGCGACGAACCCGGAGCTGAGCACCAGGTCCATCAGCTGTCCGGCAGCGCCTCGTCGTCGGGCTTGACCACCTTCATCATGATCGCGGTGCGCTTGATCACGGGGTCGAGCCACGGGAGCGTCGCGTTGATGTCCTCGGGCGCCGACGGGTTCTCCGCCGCCGCCGCGGCTGCAGCCCGCTCGGCTTCGGCCGCCGAGTCGCGCAGCTTCCGCGCCTCCTCGATGTCGATGGAGTCGATGCTCGCCAGATCGAGGGGGATCCGACTGCGGGTGTCCGGGAGCGTCGGGGTGCGGGTCTTGCCCGCGGCCTCGAGCTCGCCGACCGACGTGGTCAGGACCTTGAGCTGCTCGCGGAGCGAGTTCTCGCCGGTCTCGTCGGGGCCCAGCGAGGCCGCGACGAGCGTCGCCAGCTCCTGCTCGACCTCGTCCGCCGAGTCGTAGCGCGCCCGCGGGTGCAGCTGCAGCAGGGTCCGCAGCACATCGCCCACGCCGGGGATGATCGCGTCGACCTCCGCCGGGGCGGTCCCGATCTCCGCCCGCGCGATGCTCTCCATCGTCGAGACGATGTCCTTCATCTCGAACAGCCGTTTTCCGGTCAGGAGCTCGAACAGGATCAGCCCCACCGAGAACAGGTCGCTGCGGTAGTCCAGGTCCCGGCCGGTGGCCTGCTCGGGGCTCATGTACAGCGGGGTGCCGCGTACGACGTTCGTCGCCGTGACGACGCCGGTCTCGACGCTCGCCTTGGCGATGCCGAAGTCCGTGATCTTCGCCACGCCGTGGTTGGAGACCATGATGTTCCCGGGCTTGATGTCCCGGTGGATGATGTTCAGGGGCTTGCCGTTGCGGTCGGCCAGGCTGTGGGCGTACCCGAGCCCCCGGCAGAGCTGCTGCACGATGTCCAACGCCAGCGTGGGCGGGAACGCGCGCTTCTTCTCTTTGCTGGAGCTGATCAGGGCTTCCAGCGTCGTGCCCTCCACGAACTCCATGGCGATGTAGTAGTGAGCGCCGACCGCGTCGAAGTCGAGGGTCGCGACGATGTTCGGGTGCCGCAGGAACCCGCCGATGACGGCTTCCCGCGTGAGCAGCTGCACGAACTCGCTCCGCTTGCCCGCCTTGCGTTTGACGATCTTCAGCGCGACTTCGGTCTCGAAGCCTCCGGGACCGGACTTCACCGCCCGGTAGACGCGCGCCATGCCGCCCTCACCGAGGACGGAGGCGAGGACGTAGCGGCCGAATTCGGACGGCAGATCTGACGGGCCGGGAAGCACGCGAACTCCAGGTTGGACGGTGGAGTGTACGCGGCGCGCGCGGGGGTTGCGAGGGCTGCACGGGGCGGTTCTTTGCGGCTCGGCAGAGCCCCCGGGCGCGGCCGTCACCGGCTCACCGACGGCGTCCGCTGGTACGCTCGCTGCGGCCGGCCCCGCTGGCCCTTGGGAGGAGCCATGAACGACATCCGCCTGCTTCTGATCGCACTGCTTCTGGTCCCCGGCACGACCCTGCTCGTCGCCTGCGATGGGGACGACGACGACTCGGTCGCCGACGACGACGACGCGGCCAACGACGACGACGCGGCCAACGACGACGACGCGGCCGACGA
>Ga0055584_100000912_pt1 | contig 28492 bp, 38 predicted proteins | sample OSDHelmetaG_FD_58716 | JGI IMG/M metagenome (GOLD analysis project Ga0055584, IMG submission 58716) | Pelagic marine sediment microbial communities from the LTER site Helgoland, North Sea, for post-phytoplankton bloom and carbon turnover... | ecosystem: Environmental > Aquatic > Marine >... | reverse complement strand
GGGTAGAACCGTTGTTTAACCGCTATTTCTTTCATGCTTTACAAGATACACAGTGTTTTTGTGAGATTCAAGCCCTATTGTTAGCGCGTTGCGCTAAAACCTTACATCCCCGACCTAAAGGACGGAGTTTTCGGCTCAAATGATAAAGAAGGGCTGATGCCATATTGAGATTCGATGAAGTATTAGGATCGGCATGATTTCAGTTTTTATGGCAGCTTCTCATTCAATGATAGAATTTTTGTTTTAAGTACGGATGCTGGAAAGGTCTGCGAAATTTCCGTAGTATTTTGACTCATGGGTTGGACCTTGATTGAGCGTTTTGTTTTTCTAATTAAACCAGTGAGATATTTTCACTGGTTTAATTAGAGCCATAATGGTGTTTTTTGTACAATTAAGTCGGACGTTTAATTACCAGCTCTACTGGGCAATAATCGGCCATGCGATCATGTGCTACATAGAATGTATTAAGCGCATTTTTGATCGAGTTCCCCCTGACGGACAAACCGCCCATTGAGTGATCGTGAATACGCCAGCGATTCCTAAAAAAATACACGGAAGCACATTCCGTATTGCCAATGCGAGTTTCGAAACAAACATAAATTGATTTTTCGGGGTCGTATTTGTCACTATTGACAAACTCAAGAGCCTTTTTTTTACTGCAAACACAATCACCTTCGCTTGATATATCGTAATTTGTTGAATCACTAACAAAGTTGATAAATTCAATCGCTTTGCTTTTGGTTAATGTGAGAGTTGGAGCCGTAGCCATAATTATGTACCTTTGCTCTAATGATTGATTAAGTCCACATGATCACATGAAAGAAATAAAAAATGCTTTAAATTAAATAACTTCGGTTTTACGCGATTTTTCCACACAAAGCTCGTAAAGTCCAAGCTTGAAGGAACGGGATGTACTAATGTGTTTCTCTTTATTTCGATGTGAGTCAACATAACTCTGAAATGCACATTGTAAATCAATCATCCGATCGATTAAAATATTTGAATTATTTTCAACCGCAGTAATGATTAGTTTTTTGTTTGAAATGACAACTTTAACGGTTTTATCTTCGAGTAGAGATATTGCTTCTAAGTATAAGTTTTCATTTTTAGAATGCTGAATAAAATCAGGGATAGTAAAGGGCACGAGGTTTTGCTTTTTATACCCAGCAACCTCTTCGGGTGTCAAGTAAACAGGATGCTTTAGATGCAACTCTTCGTTGTAAGGAATAAACAAGTAAGGGGATAATGTTAGCCGACCTTCCCCTTTTTTATCGATAACTTTTTGGGTTTCGTGAAGTATTTCAGGATCAAACTCTTTAGGAGTGCACATCCATAAAGATGCGTGTGGGTGGCGACCTGACAGCTCAAAGAAATCCATCTTTCTAATTTTACTTATTGCTTCACAAGTGTAATCGATAAAGTGATTCTCAATGCGGTCATCTAGTGCAGCCTCGTAGTTCATGCAAGTGAATGCTTGGGAGTTAATGACGGCACCACCACAAAAAAGGAATGTAGCGCGAATACCAAGTAATTGGAGAAACATGTGTGTACCTTATTATAAATGCAAATAACGCCCTCATTGATGTTGAGAGCGAGGATTTTTGTGGTTATTAATAACCTTGTTTGTTTCGGAAATTAATTAACTCACTAGAAATAAAGCGTGATGCTTTAGCTTTGTGCTTGCGGTGACAAACAAATTCAGCATACCAAATACCATCTTGCTCATAAAGGTCAAGGTAGTCCATATTGTAATCTAGGCGCTGAGAATCAATAATGTCGGCGAATGACTTAACATCATTTTCTTTTGCTGACTGGATAAGTAGTAGCGCGTGTGTGTTTTTGTGAAATTTCTTTGTTTTAAATAACATTATAAATAACCTGTAATTAGTGTGGTTTGTATTTGGTTATAGTAAACAAAAAATCAGCTAGATACAACAGTTAAGTTGGTTTTAATTTAATTTAATTCGAAATAAAATTATTGAAATATGGCAAAGTTAATGGTATTGTACTGACTCATTAACCACATCAGGAATTTACTTAATGTTCAGTATTTATAGCACATCTGACAACTCAAAGATTGTAAATGGTATGAAAATAAGCACTGAGTGCACTTGGTACTCAGAATCAGACTTTATCGGCTTTGCATCAATTATGGGTGCTGAGCCAGCCGCTTTAGAAAGATACCAAGAGAATGGCGTTCTGGTCATCAGAATAGCCGGTGTTCAACACGTATACCAAAAATTGCGCCGCTTAGCGATAATGGAAGAAGATCTTGATGCTATAGATAAAATGAGAGAGGAACGATTGAGTCACGATCGCTCTCTTTTAATGTGCAATCAAGATTGGATTGCTTAAAATTACAAACAAAGCCTAGTTTCAACTAGGCTTTACTTTAATTAAAAATTAGGAGTTCGTTTTGAAGAAAATAAAGTTAAAGTCTCAAATACTTTTTATTGCGAAGGGTTCAATTATGATTAGAGATTCATCGGGGGATTACTTTCCTTCAGTTTCTGATGATAACTACATTAATGGACCACTACTAATGGGAAGTCCAACAACTGGCACTGTAAGATTATGTGGTCGCTTTATCTCGGCTAACCCGGATTTGTATGAGGTGATATGTGGCAAACCAGATAAAAATAATCTAATTCAAAGTGCCATCAAGGCTTTAAATTCAGGTGAAAATAGAGCGGATGTAGAAGTATTACTAAACCAGGCTTTATTAGGTTGAAGTTAATTAGAAATGAAAAAGCCAGCTATTGAAGCTGGCTTTTTTGTATAAATTAAAATGCAGATAAAAAAAAGAGCCGTTGTGGCTCTTTTTTCTACAAACTAATCGTTAACAGTAAGCTCTATTTCGTAGCCCGCATATTTTCGAATATTCATAACGGAATCGTCATCAAAAAGGAAGTATTGCCCCTTAATTCCGCACAACGTACCTGTAAAGGTAAGTAGCTTGTCTAAATTAACAGACTTCACCTTTGTAGGGTACTTTAGAACAGGGTAGTTTATATTTTGAATGATTGGATTCTCAATCCACTGAATGGCAAGCAAGCCATGCTTAGCGCGAAGCTCTTCGATTTCACCATAGATAAGAGCTTTAAATTCTTTTATAAAGATCTCCATAATATCATCGCTTGGTATATCTTGAAGCATCTTTCTCCAATTCGTACGATCGGATATGTACTTTTTGCATATAACTTCAACTTCACCAGATAGGAACCGGTTAGATGTTGAAATGATAGCTACCGCAGATGTGGCACCCTGATCAATCCAGCGAGAGCTAACTTCATCATTAGCATGGCGAGTAATACCTATTTTTCGCTGACCGGTATCCGATACATAAACGATATGAGGAGTTAGGCAGTTCTGTTCACCCCACTTAGGCTCACGACAAGTACCGGCTTCGTAATGGCACTTTTCAGGTGAGATACGGCAAGCATCAGCTTTCGCTAAAGTATTTGAGCATAGTCGGCAAAAGCCAGAGCCACGGTATGATTCTTTTGTTACGCGACCACACTCAGTGCAGTTAATCGTTGTAGTGTGACGAATGGTGATACTTTTGCCAATTAAGGCGTTCATATCAATTTTGGCATCGCCAACTTTAAGGGTGTAATTAACAACCCCTAGTGATGATATAACCGCATCCATTTTATCTGTATTGCCAATAACGCTCATAAAATTAAACTCAATTTGTTGTTTGTTTTATTATAATAATACCAGACAAAGATACTATCAAGTTAAATATCTGTTTTTAGCTTAATTTAATCGCATTCAAAACCGGGGATTGGATCATGTTGCTTGGCGTTAACTTCCCACTCTAAATTAACAATGGATAGTTTTTCCATTTGATTTGTAAACAAATTCAAAACCTCAACACGATCAGAAGGAGTGTCAATAGAAACAACCTCAGCCAGACCTTCGTCTATGCGACCAACGATATGATCCCAATAATAATATTCGCGGCCAACAACTAGATTGGTGGTCACATTAGCAGGAATATGTACGCGAGTGTTTAACATGAAAAATACCTTATCAATTAAATTAATAAGGTATTGTAACATGGGATTTTTTTTATTTCAAAGCTTTGTTTTTAGATGACTAAAACAACTCTAGGTTGCTGCTTGCTGGTGGTTTTGTCAAATAAATCAATTCAGAAAGGGGTTTGTCAAACAACATGAGTCCAGAAGATAATCCCGCAACATAAGGCAACCAAGAGTTCTCATCCATGCCTTTCGATTTCTCTATAACGTCATGCCACAAAAAACCAAGAATATTCCGACCAATTACGTCTGATCCAAAAGCGGAACCGAGTGGTTTTGCTCCCCAAAAGTCGTCGCGATATGATAGCTCAACTATAGGAAGGTTATTTGCCGATTCAAACAACCCATAAATGGTTTTTTTGTAAGAAATCAACTTCAACCACAAACAAACATGCATGGCTTGAACATTCACTCCATCAGTTACCCAACCTGGAGTGGTGTCTTTAATTAGATGTTCCTCATAAGCCCGGCGCTTTGCTCCTAAAGAAAAGTTGGCGGCGAGTACATAACGTTGGTGATCCGGGTGAAGTGGGTATCTAAGTGCCTGGTACAAAGATTCTGTGCTATCAACATCAATAATGCCGATTGAAAAAGGAAAACCTTGATGCATGTTAGAGAAACCACCGAAATGATCTTTATTTCTAAGGAACCCAGCAAATTCTCCAGCTTTGTACGTGGTGGTGGTTCGCCCACTGATATCAATCATTAGGATACTCAGTCTTGAATTTACTAATTATTTCTTGATTTAACTCGTACTCTTCGTCTGTAACAACGTTGTAGAAAACAACATTGCCTGACTCAATTTCGCTCACAAGCGATACCATGCGCATGATGAGAATTTTACTAACATTTGGCGGGTAGGGGACCTTGTTTAGTGATACCGTACACTCATCATTTTTATTTAACCCCATACGAATTTTAGCAATAAAAGTAAACTCATCGTATGAGAAACTAAATATAGTATAATCATTACTTCTTGTTATTTCGACAGAATTTTTGTTGCCAACTTCTTTATAGTCGGAGCAAGCTCCTTCAATGCATCTAATTGTTGCATTGAAATTATGCAAATTACTATCAGGAGATAGTCCACAGTTTGTAAGCGTTGTGAGTAGACCGTTAGCTAATTCGCGGCGCTTGTCTCGATCGAGAGTGCGATAAATGCGAACAAACTCCATAGCTTTTTTCACTTTGATGATTTTATTCTCAAACAATTTTACTCTTTTTCTTGTTTCTTTTATATCTGTCAGCATTGCGATCTCTCTCTAATTAAAGGTAACATTATGTATGGGTTTTATTGATATAAATAAACACGAAGAAGCAGCCTTTGCAAGCTCTGTAGTATCGAGCTTAGAAAAAGCAGATCCGTGATCGTAACGAATGTTTATACTCAATGATATCCTGACGTCAAAAAAGAAGAATGATTCATTTTGCCCAGATAGTTGAACATTGAAATTAAAACTATCATGGCTCTCAGAGAGGTGAATATCTACTTCTTCACTCACTTTACTTCTGGTTATTACAAAATTCTCAACCAACCTACGGTGTATTGAAGACTCCAGAACGTCAACAGATGACTTTCTGTAGTTATCGTCAATCTTCATGGTGAATTTAAAATCAGCAATAAGCTTGGTCGGTCTTGTTATTTTGTTTTCAAAGTTATCTTTTCGTTCATAGCTCATAATGTATCAACCAAATTGTTTTTTGCCGAAGAATGATTCGAAATTCGAATCAAACAGCTCACCAAATGTGATTTGCTCCATCTCATCGCGAGCTATAAATTGATCTTTTAGAAACTCATTTTTAGCTACAGAAAAATAAAGCTGTGACGAATCAGTGAGCCCATCTATATTATAACTACTAAAGTTATCTGCATTTAAGAAGTATAAATAACTACTATGACTACTTCTATTTATTGGTGTCGGGAGCCTTAATGCAATTTTATTTAAGTAAGCTTTGAAACACATGGTTTTCGCAAGTGGCTTCAGAGCAGTTCTGTATTTGTCTCGAATACTAGCGGGTGCCTTACTTAAGTCAAGGTGTGCCCTAAAACATTCAATCCCATCCATGGTAAAAAGTTTACTTTCTTTTTTTATATAGTCAAATTCACTTAAATCAGTATCACTTTTGTAAAATAGAGTTAATTTACTATGAAATGGAGATGCAAAATAAAGATCGTAAGCCCCATCGAACAACTCTAAAACACCAAATAAAGCATCCTTGTGATCAGGAAAATAGTTGCGTCGGTAATTCTCTAAATACATTTTTAAATTTTCATTATTCACTTTGTAATAATCAAATCTAGAAAACTTAATCATATCTCTAATCATGGTATTCTCCAATAAACAAAGATAGAGCCAGTGGATCAACAGAGTTTGTCGTTCGAGTACTTCTTAGGCCATGTTTAATGCTTCGTTTTGAAACATAAATAAAATCATCAGAATTTGGTTGTTTATTAACGGATAGAGAAAAGCCATAGCTATGGTAGTAGGCAGATGTAACAACGCCGTCGATAACCCCCTTGAGACGCCCCTTGTAAGTAAACTGAGGTGAGTCAATAGTAGATTCTACATCAGCGATAATAAAGCCTTGTGGAGGCAGGAAACTACCTTCTTTAGGTTCGTCGTCTAAATCCACTAATGACATTACTTTGTTAGTAAGTTCATTTAAGTCAAAATGAGTTATGAAACTTAAGTCTTCGACTGATACTAGGTTATGAGAGTCAATTATAGTATGAGATAAATTATTTTTATCTGGAGTCGATAAAACAAAGATTTCTTCAAGGTTTTTTGTGATAATTAGATGAGTCGCATTTACTTGAATGCCTGATTTTAAATGTTCGAAAATCATAATGTAGCTACCTGTTGGTGTTTTTTGTATGCTAACAATTATTTTAACTAAAAACAAAGTATTAATTGCAATAAAAAAGCGCCATGTAGGCGCTTTTAAAATAATACTGTTTCTAGTCGATAGATAGGTATGAGCGAAATCCAATCTGGATTTTTGCTGGTACTTGCTTGCGCTCTCCAGAAACCGGATTGTATCGAACACGACCTTCTAAAAATGAAGGGTAGAAAGAACCGAAGTCTCTGAATTCCGTTCTAAAATCACCTTCTGCGACGCGACCAATCAGCGCAAGAATTCCTTCATGGAAGACCGCAACGTCTTTGCGAGTTAATTGCGGTATGCCAGCATAGATGATTTCGTTGATGTCAGACCAGGCCATAATTTCTTTTGCACGATCAGAACGTCCAAGTTTAAAAGAAACAACCCAGCGAGCACTCACTTCAGCAGGTTCTTTTGTTTTTACATTGCGCACACCTTTGCGAGCGTTTTTGTAATAAACGTTAAGAACACCTAAGCCTTTTAGTCGAACACTAACTTTGTTTTTTAAAGAATTTGAAATAGTTTCAATAAATAAATCTGTTGCAGAAGGGATTAAGCGAAGAGCGACTTCACTAAGTCGACCCTCTAGGCTGTCTTGCAATTCTTTGATGAAAGTAACACGAGAGAATGTTTCAACTTGATTTTCTTTTTTTTCAGTTTTAGTAGTCATAATTTTTCCTATAACATTATCGTAATCACAATAATGTGTAATTTGTGTATTTAGTCTAAATTATAGACTGTCGATTTAATTTAAAATTCAATCCATGATATTCTGGCTCTTAATACAAAGATAGTGAACCTGGAATGACAACAGCCTAAACGTATACCTTGCCCTGCTAAATATCTAATGATTAGCATTACTAATAACACCATCACTAAGGGGCTGGAGTTGTTATTGTTTAAACTGCTTTGTAATCAGATTTAAACTAACTAAGTTCATACATTTAGTCGTGTTGTTTGTCTTGGGATCATTATTACCGTAAAAACCAAAGTAGTCAACACTATAGTTGTGTTTTTAGTAGGTTAATAGCATCTTTTCTTTTTATCAATGTATAAATCCCCAAAACTGCAACTATTGCGCCGTAAATCTCACCAAAAAGTAGTGCATATTGGAAGTTTTCAAACAAGTGAGGAACGACGAGTGTGAACCCGGCGAGGGAATATAGAAAATAACAAAGCTTGGTTATCGATCCTTTTACAAAAAAGAAGTAACTGGTTATGTAAATAATAGTGGTTAAGTAGGAAAGTAGATCATAGAAACTAAGATAATAGTTATTAAAATTTCCGATTAATTATTAGTTTATGATTCATGTGAATTATTTATTTAAAAATTGTAATCAGTTGTTGTGTTATTATATTTATCTTGATGCGTTCAATTTTGTAGGAGACTAATGTGGTATTTAGTAGGGCGAGGGAAAAGTCAGTATTAGGTTTATTAGTGTGCGCAGCTTTAAATAGTGCGTATAGTTCAGCTACCCAGATTAATAAAATAGCCATAGTTGAAAATAGCAACATGGTGATTGATGGCCAGGTAACCCGAGGGGAGTGGGAGGGCATTGAGAGTAATCATCTAAATATTGTAAACTTCCCGGTAAATAACGAAGTAAGCCCAGTAGTCACATTGGCAAAGATAGCAAGATCAGAATCCCACCTTTATTTATTCTTCATATCAAAAGATACAGATACTCAAAAGATAATAGGTGGGTTAACTCCACGGGATAAAGCTAATCAAGATGATTGGGTCGGCGTTAATATTGATCCAAATAAATCAGGTAATGATTTCTACGAATTCTCAGTAAGCGCCGCCGGTGTTCAAAATGATGCTAAATACACAGAGAAAGGGCGTGAATACAATTACCTTTGGGATGCACAGTGGTCTTCTAAGAGTGTGCGTATTGATGATGGTTACCAAGTTGAAATGGCAATTCCATTTTCCGAACTAAATTATAGTGAAGACCAAATAACATGGGGGATCGAGCTAGTTAGATCATATCCAAGAAGTGAAGCTTATAAAATATCAAATATACCAAGAGATAGAGATAATAGTTGTAGAACCTGTCAGTTGATGGCTTTAACGGGGTTTGATCAGGATAATAATAAAAGCGATGACTTTACCGTAACGCCTGGGGTTACGTTATCTAAGAGTAAGGAACGCGACATATATTCACCTGAATCATGGAGTGATAATGATGATGCTGATTTGAGTTTGGATCTAAAATGGAATGTAAATACAGATACTGTAGTTAGTGGCACCATAAACCCAGATTTTTCAGCGGTAGAAGCCGACGCCGGTCAGATATCGGTAAATAGACGTTTTGCGTTATATTATGATGAAAAAAGAGATTTCTTTTTAGAGAATAATGACGTTTTTAGTTCAGAAATACCAATTTTGTATACTAGAAACATAATAAATCCCAATTATGGCGCAAAAATAAGTAGCGCGAGTGGTAATCATCAATACGGCGCATTTATTGTTGATGATGATTATACGAACTTGATTGAAGTTGATGAGTTGAGTTCCGAAGTGACCGATCTAAATAGGCGCAGTGCTAATTTTGTAGCTAGTTATCACTATAGGCCAAGTGACTCATTTAGTGTCGGCGGTATGACAACGCTTAGAAAAGGAGGGGGGTACTCTAATGTCGTCGCTTCCATTGATGTTTATTATCGTTTTGATGACTCAAATAGTGTTACCGGGATGTTGACATCAAGTGAGCAAGATTTGGATGGGTATGATCGTTCTGATACAGGTTATCAGGCGACCTGGTATCACGACTCTGAAAATTGGTCGACAGAATTATCTCGCGTTGAGCTCGGGAAAGATTATCGGGCTGATTTAGGGATCATAACAAATGTTGGAACAACAAAGGACTCTTTCTATGGCGAGAGAATAGAGTATTTTGAAGACGGATTTATAACGAAAGTAAGCCCTTTTATTAGTTTGAGCCAGGAAAAAGATGAGACCGGTTATACTTTTGACAAAAAAGTGAGTGGTGGTATCTCGATAGAAGGTGAGCGGCAATTTTATTTATCGTTGGCTTATTTCGACAAAGATGAAGTCGGATTAAGATATGGCGAAGGAGGTGATATAAAGGGAAATACAACAGAATACTCATTAAACTATACCGACCTTTATTTTGGCATGCAGATACTTCCAAGTACAAGTATTGGAGTAGAGGCTTATTACGGCGACGCTATTGATTATTACGAAGATAGAATGGCGACAAAAAAAGCGGTGTCACCAGGTGTCGAGGTGAATGTAAATAATCAATTTTCTATTGCAGCCAATATTGGCTACGAAAGTCTGTCTGATAAAAAAGGGGATATTTATGATGCGTATTTGTATGACTTTAGATTTTCTTATCAGTCGTCGGTGTATAGTAGGTTTCAATTATCAGTAGTTTTTGATGATACTAGTTTTGATATTGCCAACAACTCTGCCAGTATTGATGTTTATTCTAAAAACCTGGGTATTCAAGCTCTGTATGCGTACGAAGATCCATTGTCTCATTCTTTTTATGCGGGGTATTCAGATGCTCGTGTCGATGAGCCGTTTTTGGGTAAGTTGAGTAAGACGGAACAGTCTGTATTTATGAAGTATACTTACGCGTATTCGTTTTAAGAAATGAGTGCACCAAGCTACTTTGGTGCACTCATTTGAATTAAAAAATATCCTGGTTATCTTCTATGCACTCAGCCATTCTTCGGAAAATACTAGCTAGTTTCAAAGCGGTATCTTTCGGTGTTTTTTGTTCTTTCATTTTTCCAAAATCAAAGTCAATTTCATGATGCCCATTAGTTGTTTTGATGCTCAAATCAAAATCCAGTACAGAAATTTCGTCTTGATGTCCGCATGCATAGTGAGTTATTTTCTCTTTATTTGGCAAGAATGCTTTAGCGTTTAGGTTTTCTAACTTCACTATTTTTATATCAGTATTTTTTATATCAGTCATTTCTTAACCTTAGTTCAAAAAGAAGTTAGATATTGCATTTATTTTTTCAATAACAGTATTGAAACCCACTTTATTAATGTCGGTTAGTAGGTTGGGCTTGTTGCTTTTTCGAAAGCATTCACCCAAGTCTTTTAAACGACAAATTTCATTGCCCGCATTGGCTTCAGAAGTAATGTCACAAGAGATGTAGGTGACGTCATCAATTGATATTGCAGCTTGCATTTTGTTGGTTTTAAAAAAAACACTTACTTTACAGCTAATTTTCTGATTGCTCTCACCTGGAGTTGAGAAAACAAAACTTAATTCGTTTGAAGAAAAATGAGTTAAAGTGAAACCAATGTCTTTTATTGATTTGTGAAAATCAGGCGCTAACTCTAGGTTGTCAATAATGTGTTGCACGGTTGAGCGTCGAGCTTCGATAGTACGCTGTGCTTTTTCTGTTAATTCAAACGCAATATAACTATCGTGTTTTTTAGATAGAGCCAGCAGTTTACCGCCAACAGTTTTAAATATTCCTGAACCATGTTTTATATCTGAAGAGTAGATATGGTTATGTGACTTAGGTAACCGGATATAAAAGTCATGAATCAAATCAATGTTAGGGCTTTTTTGATTGTTTATTAATATTAATGAATTTAAGGTGTTTTTGCTTGATAGCACTGTTTCTGAAAAAAAGCGTCTTACGGTATTCATTACCGGTTTAAAGAGCTTGTAGTCGAGGAATGCCTCGTTTGATGGTAGATTAAAATCAATAGCGTATAGGGCAATGATTTCTTCAGCTTGAGTTATATGGTTTTTTCCAAACACACTGTAATTTTCTTCACAGATTTCACACGGGTTGATCAACTCGTCGAAACTGTTTGTGTTTTCGCGATATGCTTTAATCTTAATTAAAGAGTCGTTTTCGAAGAATATTTTAACGAACCCAAAACCATGGGCAGACACAACTCTTTTATCAACACTAAATGTTTTATTAGTTGATTCACATTGGTACTTGCCAAGATTGTGTGTCGCGACAATTACATTGTTTCGATCAGTGAAGGTGGCGTGTAGATTATTGTCAACATCGCTGATCGTAACGCTTCCAAGATCTTCAACGGGGAAGGTTACCGCTTTAAGTTTTAAATCACTCATTTTAAGTCCAAAGAGGGGGACTTCCCCCTCAAAAATAAATTATAGGATACCAGCGTTCTCAAGAGCTCTCTGAGTAAGATGGACATTGAAAGGAAATTCAGCAGCCCCACCTTTTCTTTCTTGTATGTAAGTGACTATATGCTCGCCCATTTCACCATTGTCACTGATAGTGTTTATTTTTTCAAATTCAGCAGAAGTTTGGAATACCTCTTTTTCTTCATCGCTTAAATTGGTTATAACGAAAGCTTGAGGGAAAATCACATCGCACTTACAAAGTAACTCTTTGTTTTTTGATGTGAAGTAGGTTGTATTAGTGAATACTTTCGCATGAACTCCAGTTAGACAAAGCTCATAAGAACCATCGTGCATTATAACCTTATTCAAAACGTTAGTGTTGGCCAGGTGCCTGAGTAATCTAGCTTTGTTGGCGTAAACAAATTGGCGTTTTGTTGATAATGAGTACTTTATAATTAAAGACAATTCATCATCTTTAACGCACTTACTTTTTTCGAACTGAAGTAGTTTGTTTTGTGTCAATTTTACTAATTTAGTATAATTATTAGATGTGATGTCTGATGAAGAAAAGGAATTTGTAATCTGGTTAACTTTCAAGAAAAAGTAGTGCTCAACGTCATTAGTGATTTTGAGTTTTCTCGCATGTTTAATGAGATCGAGAACAACATTTTCAAAATCAGCTTCTGATGTGTGAATAGGGCTTAGAGCTAATTTCTCTAAGTGTAAATCGATATCTTTTTTTGAATTGAACATTGTGGTTATACTCCTGTTTTTTGTGTATTAATTATAACAGGAGTAGGTGAAGAAACAAGTCTAGTAGTGCTTTTTTTTGTAATAAATAGGAAATTTTCCGCGCCGACTACGTTTGCTCTTATGAGAGCGTTGTGACTCTAGGAACTCCGGCTTTCTCATGCCTCCTGATGACGAATGAGGGAATTGGTCGAAAAACCCAGTTGATTCGGATGAAAATCGAAGTGCCATACGTTCAAATGTTTCTTTGAGCCCAAAATTGCAATTACCGGTGATGGCAACATGTTGAAACATACCTATGTTGAGCTCAATGTTTTCTACATTCGGGGTTAAGTGCTCTTTTATTAAATCAAGAGTATCGGTCATGTTAACCATTTCGCTACCTTGGTCATTAACCCAGTAAAGATTCGCACTCCCTTTTAGATGCTTTTTTAGAGAATGAATTATTTCAATAGTTGTTGAATCACCAATAACCATTATTGATGGCTTAATGTGATCTTCGCATTCGGATTTAGACATAATTATTCCTACTTTCTATATTTATTGTTGTTGAAGTGAATTTTTCGACGAATTACTTTACTTTTGTACTTATTATCATGCAAAAGGAAAGATGGCTTTTTCATTCCCGTGGGAGCATCGTCCTCGTCGGCGTATGATATGTCACAAGGAGGTTCTAACGAGTCATCAAATTCGCTAGGAGTGAACGGTGGGAGGAGATCGTCGTCACAAAGGAGAGTGTTACGGATTGATTGAGACTCACCTTCACTATCACCGCCCTGGTCGTGGTGCCCATCAAATCCGCTATCACCATGGAGTTGTGTATTTTGTGAATAACTTTTTGTATCTGACATTTTGTTTTACCTACTTTCCATAATTAATAGGGGAGACCCATTTGTTTGATTTTTCATCTTTAAGCACGCAGGTGTTCGTTAGTACGTCATGCTTATAACCGGTCTCGTGAACCCGGCCAAGATTATAACAATTGAAATTAGATAGCGTAGAGATAAAAGAAAAAACAACTAGACCTAAAAACGCAGATATTAAAATGCTTTTGAGAAAACTTATTTTCTTATAAAATCCAACTTTCTCACCAAAATAGGTGATCAAGAAGAAGATTACTGTAATAAAAACAGAAAAAGCCATAATAAAAACCTTTATCACGCTATATGGCGTGCTTTAATTGAATGTTAAACAACTTCTTTTAAGTAAGAAGAGTGATCCATTATAGATGCGATTAAACCATTCTGGTAATGCTCAATAGCCGTTGCCGCTATAGATATAGAGCGAAGGTGTTCAGGTAAAGGTTTATCGTTTGAATCAAAAAGGCATACAGATAATTCTTTTTGGGGAATCTTGAATATTTTAGCTATATTTTCTTTTACAGCCAGCTCAAGAAGTTCATTTTGAGTGTAAGTTACGTTATCACTTAAACCACCAAAAATATCAAAGAAATTAGTGTTGATTTCGCGAAAAGTAATAAAAACCTTATCGCTTTTATTTAGTAGGCGAAGCGTGCTGCGAGATTCGTTTTTATTATTCAAAGAAAAAGAAAAAACATTGTTTTCTGAGCAATCTGACACATTAGGCAGAATGTAGTTAGCTTTAAGTTTGCTTTTGACATTAGCAAAAGATTGTCGTGTTTTATTCATTTCTATTTCCTGTGGTTTATTTAAGTATTGATTGTATCAACTAGATTTATTTAAATCAACACAAATCAAATAATAACCACAAGAAACATTTATTTGGTTGTTCTGGAGATATATTTCTTTTCCATCCAGTTTATGAACAATAATAAGAATATTGATGGCGGTAAATAAACCAAAGCAATGTAAGGCGAATTTATGTATCCATACTCCAGTGCAGCACCAAAAATTAACGTTATAGAACCTACGCAAACAAGGTTACCATCCGTCTTTTTAAAACTTGTTTGATCAAACAGTAAAAATATAAGCCCAACAATACAAAGGATGGGAGCTGTAAGATGAATCATATTAACCTTCTTTTGTGATGGTTATTGAGAATGGAGAATCTTCTGACGCTGGCGTTTCAGAGTTGGTGATAATAAACCCAACTTCACAATGTTCATTATAAATAGAATACCCACTTAGAATACCCTCATCTTCGTAGGATTCATCAGTTAGAAACCCCTTTTTTACTTCCTCCAGGAATTCCGCTGGTATCTTTCTAAATGACACATTTTCAGCAGTTATCAGCTTGCCGTTGGTTTTTCTTATTAAATACATATTAGAGCAGAATTGACCACAGCCTAAACGAATTTGAACCACCCGGCCAAATTGATTATCAAAGTTGTATTTTTGTCCCGCGTAATGAAAGGCGAATACTATTTCATTTTGTTCCGGCAATTTCGATCCAAGTCCGTAAAACACAGAATCCAGTGCATTTTCGTGTATGTGCTTTTCGATTTTTTCAAAAAGCTCTTTCTTTTGCTCAAGATTTAATTCGTGAGTAGTCATAATTACCAAGCTGCCTTAGTTTGTAAATAAGAAAAAAGAAAAATACGAACACTCCTCCAAAAACAACAGGAACGTCATTAGTTAATTCAGTCTCAGTAACGTAAGAGTAATCAATACCTTTTAGGTAGAAACTTAACTCAGGTGTTTTTTTATTGTTTTTAACCCAGTAATTACTAAACCAAGAAAATTCAATCTCGCCTGAAGCTTCGTTAATTCGATTGTTATCACTGTCTATTAGCTCGTAGTAGTCGTAAGATGGGGTGTTGGCTGTATAGCTAATGGGCTTATCTAACCACTTATAGTTCCACGATGTTAATTTGAATTGTAGTTCAGAATTATATTTCATTCCGTACTTGTTTGATTTGTTAAAAAGAAGGCCAAGACCTTCCCAATTCTTGTGATCTGAGTTAATAGATAGCGATTTGTCGCCAAAAGAGAATATGGTTGATTCATCGCCACGAGTCAGAGACCAATTGAATTTAACCTTTGAATAGCCATAGTAAGAACTTTTCCACTCATGCATAGACCAATCCACGTAGTCAGAATCAGTATCAAAATTATTACCATACAAAATGGCATTATCTTGATTGAAATGTGACTTAGATGTATTCATGCCCGCGTAAAAAAACTTATTCCAAGGCTCAATATCCTGGTTTAAAATAGGCTCTGATGAAGCCCATGATGAAAACAAGAATAAAGACGTTAAGGTTATTAATGTTTTTTTTCTCATTTGAGTCTCTTAGCCAGGCAAGCCCGGCTGTAAAGTATTACTTGTTAAATGTACCTTCATGAATGCTCAAAGATAGCGCGGTTAAAGATAGGAAGAAAACCGCCTCATCGTGCGTTGTTAACGAGGCAATGTGAATTATATAATTATTAGGCGAATCAACAACACTGATGTCTAGGCTTAAAGTGGCAACGTTAACAGTGACGCAAACGCGATAACTATTATTAATGGTAGGTAGGGATTCTTTTGTGACGCAAATGTTTTCAAAGAAGTCATAGAGGTATTCAGAGCCACTATAGTCGATGTTAGATAGCACTGAAACAACTTGCGAAGCAATATCTTCAACTCTAACCGTCGTGCTGTCAATTCGAATTTCTAGATTTTTTTTATCTATAATTTCTTTAATTAATTCGATGTTCATGGTGATTCCAAATATTTTATTAGTAAAGAAGTAATAGTATCTACTAACAAGTGGTAACAGTCAAGTAAAACGCTGAATTTACTAATCGTTTTCACTGTGCGGTGGGAAGTGTTATGATCTGATGAATAAACGATAATACCTCACTGAAAATGATTGATATGATCAAAAACTTAATAGGTAGGATATATAAAAGAGACTTTAAGTGATGTTTGGCAATGAGAGATTCAACCCTTCCTTTATCACACACCGGGAGAGCGAGATATTCACTTTGCCAGTTTTTGAATTCAGAATGTATTTTAGTGCCAATAAAGATAGATAATAAAACTATGAATGGTATTGTTATTAGAGAGGCAGGGAGTGCGATAAATAGCCCCACCAGCAATGATAATGAGAGAACTACTTTACTTGCCATGTTGGCTATATTATCTATTCGAGAGGATACATAATTAACTTGCATGATAGTGATCCAATAAGTACCTATATATTTATGGTATACCGGAATTAACAAAGAGAATAAAAAAAAGCGCCAATTAGGCGCTTTCTGTTTACTTATATAATTATCGCTTGGCTTGATCGATAAGTGTTTCGCAAATCATAACAGCCCAAGTTTCTAAATTGTAATCACCACTCAAGAGCTCTTCCGGCGTCTTGAAGCCAATTGTTTTAAGCTCTGACTCACCAGATTTAAGGTCTTCGCCATCAAGCTCAATTACAGTTACGATTGTCGCATGTTTACGATCAGTCGGTATAATATCAGCAGTGATCACTTTAGGTAGTTGAGTTCGAGATACTTCTTTTGATTTTAAAACAACTTCTTCGCTGATTTCACGATGGAACGCTTTTCTTAAAGAAGCATCCAGGTCAATTAAGCTTTCTTTGTTATATACAACATCAGCTAAATCCCAATGTCCACCAACGGCAAGCGCAACTTTATCGTGCAAGGTTGGTTCGTTGCCACTTTTAGTACGAAGGTAAGCCCAAACCTTGCCTTTGCAAGTGAAAACGGCAACTGAAAGCATTTGGCGGTAGTCAGGGGTGTTTTCAAGCATATTTCGCTGAGCAATAATGATGTGTTCAGGTTTTAGAGTGAAGTCGCAATAGCCATTTACACGATTTTCGAAGTTTTTAGAATCAACACATACGATGTGTGATAAGTGAGACTCAGGCACTACAGGTGTTTCTACTTTTTCTGACATAAATTACCTCAAAATTATTAATGAATTGTTTCTTGGTAATTATTATCTCACAAATAAAGGGGTAGTGGTAATGCTAAATGTGTTTATTGTTTATTTCATAAATTTTTAATAAAAAAATAATCCGATTTCTAATTCTTTGTTAGTATGTGTTTATAAAAGTTAAGTATGAATTATTCAAGGATGGATTTGATTATGATAAAAAGAAAACTTCTAGCGAGTTGCTTTGCGTTTGCAGTAATGGCCCCTACATATTCTTTGGCATCTCAAATAACACTTAGTACAAGTTCGGTTTATTTTGATCTAAATAAACAAGAGAAAAAAACGGTTTCTGTGATGAATGTGGATAAAGGGACTAACTCTTACTTTGAAGTTGTTGTTAATGAGGTTATTAATCCTGGGAAAAATGAAATATTAAAAAAGGTAATTAACCCAGCTCAAGGAGGTATTATTGTTACGCCAAGCAAGTCTCTTGTGCGAAAAGGTGATAGTTCCCGTGTAATTTCGGTCATAAACTTAAATGAACACCTAGAAAAGGAACGTGTTTACCGTGTTGATGTAAAACCTGTTATTTCAGGTATTGAAAATATGGATGCAGATCAAAAAGCAGTAAAACTACTCTTAGGTTACGACATTTTAGTCCATATCCAACCGAACTTCCCCACCTTTTTTAGTACAGCGAAAATTAACGGTAACGAGTTAGTAGTGTCAAATATAGGTAATACTCACTTTGTTATAGCTGATTTACAAGCTTGTAATGCTCTTGATGTATGCACGGAATTAAAAGGTGGTAATTTGTATTCTGGTGTCGAGGGGCGTGTTGGGTTACCGGCTGATACGACTAAGGTTGTTTTTTATAAAGCTAAGCGCGGTAGTGAAAAAGAAAAAGTTATCGTGCTTAGGCAATAATTATGAAATTAAAAACTTTATTAATAATTCCAGTATTATTAGCTTCAAACGCATCACTTGCTGATGATAATGGTTTTCATCTTACTGTATCAGATAAAATACCAGATGGTTTTGAGAATATAGCTGGTGATGATAATTATTATGATGTTGTTATTAATGGTAAGTATTACAAGACGTTTGATATAAACAACCAAAGTAGATTGAGCGATACCAGGATAAGTAAGTTATTTAATTTTGATGTTATTGATTTAAAAAACACTAAAGATGGTGTTCTTGTCGATAATGAATTTATATCTATTTTGTTTTATAGAAAAGAAAAGCGGATTGATATTTTTGAAAAAAGAAAAGTCAAAAACGATTTTGTTAAAAGTGGTTTTTCTTTTGGATCAAGTTTATCGGGCGCTATGTCTTCGAGCTACAATAGCTCAAGTAGAAAATCCTTAAGATCTAACACTAAGCTGTCTTACAATGAGCATAGTGCAAGAGTAAACACTTCATGGGTTGGTGATAAATTAAATATTGATGATATTTATTACTCTACAGAAGTGAATGATGACCGCGTAAATGTTGGTTACTTTAGGCCACAAGATAATTTAGGTTTGATTGGTTCAGGAAAAATATACGGTGCATCTTATGTTTTTAACGCAAAGCTGTCAGAGATGGGTAGTAAAAGAAATGATTTGAATTTATTACTTAGATCGCCAGCAAATGTAGCGATTAGTCGCGGTGATGAACTGATAGAAACTCTTTCATTGGAGCAAGGTAATAACACCCTGGTTACTGATAAGTACCCTGGTGGATATTACAATGTGAAAGTTGAAATTTTCTATTTAGATGGAAGCGTAGAAACAAGAACACTTAGTTTGTCATCTGCCGGGTTGGATCGCAAAAAAAATTGGTCTATTAAAAGTATTACGGCGGGCGTAAAGGAAAATCAAAACAAAACGTCAATCTATGGAGGTTACGGCTTATTTACGGGTAACGACATTGAAGATGAGGAACGAGATGAATACACCCCTTACTTAGCCTCAGAGCTTGCCGGTTATTCCTATGATAAAGGGAGTACATCTTTTGGTTTTACTTACTATGATGATGAACTTACCTTTTCGCCTGAAATTCATTTGGCTGATGAGTTTGTTAGGTTCGACTCTAGCGCAAACATAGGATCTTCAAAGTGGGGGTTAAGCTCACGCTTATCTGTTGATGTTAATGGGCATTCGGTTAACCTCGATTACAGTAGAAGTAAGTTTAATGACTTAGCTAGCATAAGAGGTGGTTTTAGTGCCACTTACAGCTATGTGACTGAGGAGTATGGTTCTTTTTACTCGACTATGTATAAATCAACAGAAACGAAAAATACTTCATATCAATTTTTTCATACATACAACTGGTATTTAAATGGCAATCAAAAAATAGGGTTGGCTACTTCCGTTCTTTATGGTGATGAGGTTACATTTGGTTTTGAATTAAGTTTTAGTGCCAGAAAAAAAGATTTTAGATATATGGGTTCCGTAGCTTATAACGATGATATAAGTTATAGGCAGTCTTTGTTTTATAATGACCGTTATGACGGTGGTAGTTACTCAGGCCAAGTTAGTGACTCTCGTAATGGTGATTTTACGAACCGTTACGTTCAAGCGTCTGTATCTGATAATAAATATGGAATGGGTAGTTTACAAGTAGGGCAAGTTGATAATGCTGGGTCATATGTAAATTCAAGCTTCTATACTAGCTTTTCAGGAAATGAGGATGATTTTTACCCAGTAGGTGTAAGTAGTTATTCGCAAGGTGTTTTGATTAATTTGGATGATGCCCCTGAAGGTGATTATTTGCTTAGATTGAATGGGCAGATGAAAAAGATGAGTTCAGGTAGTAATTACTACCAAGAATTGAAGCCTCATGCTAAGTATACTGTTGAGTTGATAAATGAAACAAACCCAAACGCCATAGTTGAATCTGGTGAGAAAAGTTTTTATTTACACAGAGATAATTTGTACACCCCAAAGTGGGATATTTACAAGACTAAACTGTTTTTTGGACGCCTATTAATTGATGGTGAGCCAGTAAAAAATAAGTTGGTTAAAACGGAAGTTTCTGAGGCGTTTACGGATGATAATGGTTATCTAGCCGTACAAGTTAAAGAAAGTGAGATAGCACTAAAAGTAAATGGAGTTACTTGTTATTTAGTTTCTCCAAAAAATTCTATAAATTCAGGAGATATACAATGTTTAAAATGAACAAAATGAAATTAGCTTTTTTATCAGTGATTGCGGCGGGATCTTTTTCGGCAGTTGCAGCTACAAATGGGGCATTGTCGCCTGATGAATCAACTGCGAGTATTGAAGTTGCGGCTGAAATTGTACCGATGTTGCAAATTACAGGTGTTAATGATGTTGATTTCGGTCGTTTGATTGTTGGTCAAAACTTAGTGCCAGATGCGCTTTTTCAAGAAGTTGAGTCGTTTTGTGTTTTTACAAACGGTTCGGGTTACAATTTGACGTTTGAAAGTGCTAATGCAGAATTAACAAGTGGTTCAGGGTCATCATTTTCAATGATTTCTTCAGAAGACTTTGTTTCGGATCAATTGCCATACTCAATTAAGTTAGAAGTTTTAGTACCAACTGCGGCTGATGCTGAGTATTCAACGATAGCTGAATTGATGGATAAAGATACAACGTATGGGCCATTTGTTTATCAGTCTGGCTATGAGTACCAAGATTCTGAATGTGGTACACCAGATGGTAACTTTGACAATGTGAAACTAACTTTTTCATTAGATAGTGAAGATGCATTCCAGGTTCTGCCATCAACATATAACGACACAATATTCGTTATAGCGCGATCTGTTAATAGTACTTTTGGTGATTCAACAGAACTACCGACAATTCTACCTAGTATTTAGTATTGACTTTGAATTGAATGTGTTTACAAAGCCTCTGTTTTAGAGGTTTTTTTTTGCCCTGCTTTAATTGTTTAAAACATTGACTCTAGTGTGTTTTTTCTATATTATTGACATTTATTCCAATAAAGGTGTAATTTATGGCTTTACCATTATACGACTCCGTTTTAACTATTATTTCTGGCGGGCAAACGGGAGCTGATCTGGGTGGGTTAGTTGCGGCTAAAAACTTAGCTATATATACAACAGGATGGGCTACAAGAGGTTTTATGACAGAAAATGGTCAACAGCCAGTGTTAGGCTCTGAGTATAACCTAATTGAGCACAGCAGCCCTAAATATCCACCTCGAACCGAAGAAAATGTGATCAGTTCAGATTTGACAATTATATTTTCACCAAACCCAAACTCAAGCGGCACAAAAAAGACGATTGAATATTGTGACAAACATGACAAAGTTTATTTTTTAATATCAGAAATAACAGAAAATACGCCACAAGAAGTGCTTGCGTTCTTGAAGGGGAATGAACCAGATATTATCAATATTGCGGGGAATAGAGAGTCAGTAGCGAGAGGGTTAACAAGCCAGGTAAAAAGAGTGATGATTAAAGCTCTTATGTACTACAAGGTAGATCACTTAGAGATACTGAAATACAGAAAAGATCCAAGCCTATTAGTGCCACCAGCGGGTAAATAGAAAAAGTTTATTTTGGTAACCCATATTTCAACTAGGAACCATCAATATTTTTGATGGTTTTTTTGCGAAATAAAAGTTGTATTTAAATAATGTGGTTTGGTTCGTATTCTTGAAATTTTGTTTGAGCTTTAGAGCCAGAGCTTTTGCGTATTAAATTGCCTCAGGTGAAGCACCGAACTCAAGATCAGGATTAACGATATCGAATAGCTTCTTTTCTTTAGCTTTAATATCAATCACAGTGATTTTTTCTGTTAAAGTTGGGATAAACCATAACAAAGAATAGATAGCCTTTTAGGATCGAAAAAAGGAGTGAAAGCACTCCCTTTTCGTTTTGTAACTGTTTAAGTTTTTGGCTTAAGAATTAAATATGCGTTTGTGAAAGTCAACACGCTCTTGTTTTTAAGTCGAGATAAAGCTCGTTCACCTTGTTTTTTTGTTGGAAAAAACCGAGCTTCGTTAAGGCTAGTTGTAATTTCGTGCTTGCCTGACTCTTTTAAGTAACCGGCTTCATCAATAACAATAATGTGCATTTAATATCCTTAGGTTTGCGATGTTAGTATAAGCCCTAAACTTAGGGCTTATTGTTAAAAAATTTCTTCTATAGTTGTTTTTACATTAAATTTAAGCCAAGGGCTAGTAGATTTTTTATTTAAAATGAAAGTTAGGTCACAATGAAACCCTTCCATAAGACGAAGACCTACATTTGTCGGTGCGTATTCAAAGTTTCCGTATCGCGATATTAAACGAGATATGTGATTACGGTCACCGAACCCGCTATCTTTTGCGCCACAATTAGGTTTAGCAATCGAACTAAGCGCTCCATCTTTATCTACATACAGATCCCAACTTGATTCGTTATCAAAAAAAGCGAGTTTCAATGTTTTATTTCTTTGAGTAATCTCAAGTGGTGAAGATGGTTGTTGATCTAATTTCATAAAGCCCCCTAGAGCCCTGTAGTCAAACAAGGCGGTATTTCATCAGTAGATTAAGTTAGTGTTGCCGTTTAGCTTCAAATGCTCGTCACAATCGACTGCGAGACCATTATCGTCATCACCAATGCTTTTGCTTGATGGGTTAGAGTCAATATTATTGATATCAACAGGGAACGCTAATGTTGGGTTTTTAGAAACCCATAAATCAAGGACGTCATTATTAAAATGTCTTTTAAGAGGGGTGTAGACTTCGCCGAATGAAAGAATTGAGTCTTGGTATGACTTTATTTTTTCACTTAGAAAAGAGTCGTGCTCGCTCGTTTTTAGTTCAGATAATTCATCGCTGAAAATTGAAATTAGCGCGTTTTTAACTTCGATGATTTCTAATACATTAAAAGCCTTTTTAGAGATAACACTCCAAAGCAGATTAACGAATGTATCGTTATCTAAAGCTGTATAATCTGGTGTTAATGACATATTCGCTATCCTGTGTGGTTGAGAACCTAAATATAGCAAAATGCGTTTGGGAGGTCAATAGCGAAAATAACTAAAACGGTGTTTTTAGTTGGATATTCTCGCTATTGTTTATTTTTAGAACTAAAAGGCATAAATTTCGTCCGTTTTATTTATCGCATTTAAAATCTAATGTTTTGCCCGCCGTCTTGTAAGACACTAGACAGTACGGTTCAGTGCTTGTGCTTAAATGTAAAAAAGGGATGTATGTATTGGCTAAGCTTTCCGTATCGAAAGATACATCAACATACTTTTCTGAGTCCGAAAAATCAACGGTACTGTTGAATGTGTCGAAAGCCAGGAAAGTAAGGATTGCAATTGTAATTAGTTTTAAAATCATAATGTAGTACTCCGAAATCAAGGGGGGTAGGAAGCCTACCCCTTTAGTTTAATTAATTAATTAAATTCGACCATGCTCTTTTAGTAAGGCTATGATATCAGCCTCTAGCAAAACGGGTTTATTTAAATCTTGTGCTTTAGTTAATTTAGAGCCAGCTTTCTCGCCCGCGACTAGAGCCGTTGTTTTTGCAGATATACTACCACTCACTTTAGCTCCAAGAGCGACAAGATGATCTTTGATATCACCGCGAGAAACCTCGGTAAAAGAGCCTGTGATTACATATGTATTACCAGATAAAGTTAGTGTGCTTTGATCTATTTCTGGAATATCATCCCAATGAACACCAGACTCGACAAGGGTATCAATTATACGGTTATTATTGTCATTACTAAGGAAACTTAAAATATAACCGCTGGTAACATCACTAATACCTTCTAAGCTATTCAATTCATCAGCGGTAGCGTTTCTAAATGAGTCTAAATTTTTAAAATGATTTGCGATAACGCCTGATGTACTTTCACCAACTTCACGAATACAAAGTGAGTAAATGAATTTTTGTAGCGTTGTTTTTTTACTATCTTCGATAGACTTAATCATATCGTTTGCACTTTTCGCAGCAAAACCTTCAAGGTTCATCACTTTGTTAGCATCTAGTTTGTAAATGTCACTAATATCTTTCACTAACCCGCTTTTAAAAAGGACAGCCGCTGAGCCTTTACCAATACCATCTATATTCATGCGTTTTCGTTCAACAAATGAAATAATTGTATTTACAGCTTGTGCAGAGCATAAAAGTTGTCCGGTGCAGCGTAACGTTGTTTCACCTTCTTTACGTACAGCTAAAGAGTTACAAATAGGGCAGTGAGTTGGCATTTCAACAGGTTTTGCATTTTCTGGTCGTAGGCTTTTCACTACAGAAACAACCTGAGGAACCACATCGCCAGCGCGACGCACAATAACCGTATCGCCAATATGAATATCAAGGCGTTTCAATTCGTCTGCATTATGTAACGTTGCACTAGAGACTGTTACACCACCAACAAAAACAGGTTCAAGGTCAGCAACGGGTACAATAGCACCTGTGCGGCCGACTTGGATTTTACACGCTTTTAGTACGGTCATTTCTTCTTGAGCTGGGAATTTGTAAGCAATCGCCCATTTAGGAGTTTTTGATAAAAAGCCTAAATCTTCTTGAAGTTCAATACTGTTAATCTTGATCACAACGCCATCAATTTCAAGCGGTAAATCTGCGCGACGCTCAAGGATGCTTTTGTAGTACTGAGAAATACCATCAAAGCCACGTACAATTTTAGCTTCGTTACTAACCGAGATACCCCATGATTTCAGTAACTCCAGGCGTTCAAAGTGAGTGTCTGGCAACGTACAGTTACCACCTTCAACTTTACCTAATGCGTATGAATGAAACTGTAAAGGGCGTGATGCTGTTACTTTCGGGTCTAATTGTCGAGTAGAGCCAGCCGCACCATTGCGAGGGTTAACGATTAGTTTACCACCAGTTTCAGCCATTTTTTTATTGTGGGCATGGAAACCAGCTAAAGGCATTGTAATTTCGCCGCGCACCTCTAAAATTTCAGGGTGGTTTTTACCAATTAATTTAAGGGGTACATTTGGAATTGTACGGACGTTAAGTGTGATGTTTTCACCTGTCGCGCCGTCGCCGCGTGTACCAGCACTAAATAGTACGCCGTTACGGTAAATGAGTGAGGCTGCTAAACCATCAAGCTTAGGCTCGCATGTAAACTCAACATCTTCGTTATTTGTAGAACGAGATAAAAAGCCCATAAATTCATCATCATTAAAAACGTTATCTAAAGACAACATAGGAACAATATGTTCGATTGCCGCGAATTTTTTAGATGGCTTACCAGAAACACGCTGAGTTGGTGAATCAGCAATAATTAGATCTGGGTGTTGAGTTTCAAGAGTGATTAACTCACGCATTAAACGATCGTACTCTGCATCTGGAAGAGATGGCTCATCAAGCACATAGTACTCATGATCAGCGTTGGCGATAGCGGCGCGAATAACATTAATGCGTTCTTGAGAAATTGTATTCATTGTTTTTCCATTTCCTGTGTTAGTTAAGTATTCAATATATCAACAAACTACGATGTGTGCAAGTTATTTATTGTTTAATCTAGCTAAAAACACCAACTTAGCTAACTGTAGAGTGTTTTATTTTACCTGAGCTTATTTGTTTCGCAAGATCAGACACTGTAGGGCTGTCATAGTCATACCAACGTAAAACCTTGAAGCCTCGACTGAGTACGTAATTGCCATTTAAAACAAAATAAGCACGAATAAAGCGTTCGCCAGAATGAGATATTTTGTAATCTCCTACAGCCGCCTTTTTGTTTTTATTGATCCAATGTATAAGCATAAATATGTCCAGGACCTAAGATGTGGTTTCGTTTAAGCGGATCACTTTGAAATCCGAAGGGTTTACAAAAATTTTAGAGCATGGATGGATAGAGTGAAGCCCACTGAATTTAACTTTAGAGTCTTGATATTCAAGAAAGAATGAACCATCTTTATTAGAGCGGTCTTGGTTTATAATAAACTCAGTACCCGCTTTTATGTTGATAGCATTGGAGAGTGAGTAATTGCGAGCATCCAGATCTCTAATCGAAATTATTTTGTCGCCAATATTTAGAGGTTTAATTAATTTCAAATTATCGTTTATCGTGTCAATGGTAACATCTAACGATAGGTTGTGACGCTTAACGATTTCTCCTGAATGGTTTTTGCTTGATGCGTAGAACGCTTCAAAGAAAAACTCAGAAGTTAAAGTATTCGTAGGTTTTTTGTTACCATTAAGAATAATGATATTTTCGAAGTAACTACCTTTGTTTACATCAAAAGAACTAATGTTGTGAGTGTTATAAAAGTCTCGCGCTCTGAATGACTTCACTAAAAGGTAATATTGTTGCATGACAAACTCTATATTGTTAATTATGCGTGTATTATATAGAGGTATGAATTTCTTTACAACAACAAAGAGTTGTTTGTAGTGCAAAAAAAGCACATATAGTGCTTTTTTATTTATTTTTAACGTCGGTAAGCCGGGGTTTCAGGTTTTGGCATATCAGTGTGACGACCAAGATCAAATACATTTGATACTCCGTGTTCTTCTGAAATCCTAAGAGTAGAAACCTCGCCGGTATCGCGCTCCCAGGTGTAACCACCATGATCATTCGCTGTGATTGTATCTTTCATGCTGATTAATGTGTTAGATGGGCTTGCTGGTGCATCTCCATGAACCAAGAAGTCATCGTGTACGATTTTGTTGATAGAAGAAGAGTTAGTGACCGCTAAAAGGGCGTTGGCTACGCTTCCAAACTCATTGAATACTGCTTGAACTTCTTTAGTGTGCTCTGGAAACTCACGCGCGATAGACTGAACGATTATTTCATCAACATCGCGAGATTGTTCGAACCCCTTTATGTTGTAGCTATCAAGAGTTTGTACTAAACTCGCTAGTAGTTTTGCTGCTTGATAGTTGTTTGTCACGCGACTAACTTCGTTGTCGCTAAGCTCACTTGTTTTCTTTCTAACAACTAAAGATGTTAAGCCAGTCAAGTTGGTAAGTAATGCACTCGCAATTTTAGGGTTTTGAGTTAAGATCGCAGTGTCGTGTATGTCATAGGGACCAACATCGGCAAGTTTTTCAGCCAACACTACCTGGTAAAGTGGCTCGTCGTTAATTTCAATATCAGTATTACCTTTTACGGTGAAGGTCATAACGCCATCGTCAAACTCGTTAGAGTGAGTATTACCAAATGATTCATTTAAAAGGTAGAGTATATTATCCGCCTTTTCTTGTAACTCAGGTTCGTTTAAATGAGCCTCTACAGGGAACGACAAATGACTAAAGCCAGCCGAATCCGTAGGGTTAAAAACAACCCCTCTTTCTACGTGAGCAATAGCGATAGTTTTCCCAATTGTAGGCAAGTCTACCTCAATCTCTTTGTTTTTGTACGGCGAATTAGTCATGGTAAGCCCCTTCAAGCTAAACTAGATACATGCATAATAACACAATAAATACAAGTAGGAACTGGCTAAAACGTTAAAAATATTGTTTTTTGACGTTTTTTTTATTATTTTACTATGAATTTTCGTTACACATTGCTTTCTTTGCCAAAACAGCGTTTGTGGTACCGGTTATGTAATCACGAGTAGGAAGGGGGTGCTGAATTGCCACCAGCTAAATCTTGAGGTCGGCTAATCGAGTTTTTTGTATTCTATCGGATGCATTTAATTATCCTAGTTTTTTTTGTGATGCAAGCACTTCATGCTTAATGATAAGTTTCGAGAGTAGGTGGACTTGTACCAATGGTGGTGAGTGTTGGTTTCGGTTTTTTTTGTGTCTACATCAATTTTTGTAGCATTCACAAATGAGTTAAAAGCACCAAATGCTTCGTTGTACGAAATACCACTATCAATAGCTATTCGCTTTACGATAATAGCGGTATTTAGAGAGAATGATCTTCTTGCCATACCTAAATACTAGGTGGCGTATAGTTTTCGAATAACACTTTCTCTGTCGGGCTAAACTTGTCATTGTCAATACTATTGCTCGCTGACATAGTG
>Ga0055584_100000911_pt1 | contig 28500 bp, 24 predicted proteins | sample OSDHelmetaG_FD_58716 | JGI IMG/M metagenome (GOLD analysis project Ga0055584, IMG submission 58716) | Pelagic marine sediment microbial communities from the LTER site Helgoland, North Sea, for post-phytoplankton bloom and carbon turnover... | ecosystem: Environmental > Aquatic > Marine >... | reverse complement strand
CCGACCGGGAACCTCGACCCCCAAACCGCCGCCGAGGTGGAAGATCTCCTGCGAGAGCTGAACCGGGAACAGGGTCTGACCCTTGTGGTCGTGACACATAGCGAGCGTCTGGCGCGAGAAATGGATCGCTGTCTGCGGTTGCGCGGCGGAAAGCTGGAAGCGGCATGAGAATGAAGCAGTTTTTGCGCAGCATGATGCTCCTGGCGCTCGTCCTCGGCTTGGGCCTTGGGGGGCCGACAACGCTGATCGCCGCGGATCCGACGATCAGCGCGATTCGGATTCGCGGCAACGATCGCGTGGACGAACAGGCCATTCTGATTCATATGAAGATGGAGGCCGGCGACGTCTATACGCCGAAGGGGGCTGACGAAGATCTCCGAGCAGTCTGGGACCTGGGCTTCTTCAACGACGTCCAGATTCATATCGACCCCACGCCGAACAAGCGTGGCCAGATTATCCTCACGCTGGAAGTAGTCGAACGACCGCTGATCGACGGGGTTTCGATCGAGGGCGATCACGACGTCGATGCAACCAAACTCGATCAGGCCCTCGGCGTTCGGGCACGAACGATTTACGACCCCGAAAAGGTGCGCAAGGGGATTGTCCGGGCGGACAAGCTGTTTGAAGAGGACGGCTATCTCGACGCTTCGATCAAGGCCCGATTGGACCCCGGCGAACAAAAGGGTGAAATCGAACTCGTCTACGTCATCGATCAGGGTCAGCCCGTCCGAGTTTCGGATATTCGATTCGAAGGCAATGAGGAATTCAGCAGTCGTGAGCTTCGGGGCGTCATGGAAACCAAGGAGGCCTGGTTCCTCTCCTGGCTTCTTGATTCGGGCATGCTCAAGAATGAAATTCTCGACACGGATATGGAGCGTCTGAAGGCGTTCTATTACGACAGCGGATACGTCAATGTGCGAATCGATACCCCCGAGGTCGAGCGCAAGGATGATGGAATCGAAGTTCTGATTCGGATTTCCGAAGGCGAGCAATTCGAGTTCGGAGAGATCCGCTTCGTTGGCGATACCAGCACCGAGCATCCGATGGAGGAGGCCGAGCTCTTCAAGGAGGTCGAGAGTCAGTCGGGCAAGACCTTTCGGGCAAGTTTCCTGCGCAAGGATGTCGAGTCCCTGACCGATTTCTTTGGTGACCAAGGCTACGCTTTTGCCAACGTGGAACCCGAGACGACCGTCCGCCCGGACGAACGGAAGGTGGACGTACGTTTCCGCGTCGATCGCGGACGGCCGGTGAAGATCGCACGCATCGACGTGACCGGTAACAGCAAAACACGGGACAAAGTCATTCGGCGGGAGCTCAAGGTCGGCGAGCAGGAGACCTTCTCGGCGACCAAGTTGAAAAAAAGTCAGGACGCGCTCAACCGGACCGGGTTCTTCCAGAACGTCAATGTGACGACACGGAAGTCCGACAGCGACGACGCAATCAACCTTCTCGTGGACGTGAAAGAGGGCTCGACGGGAACCTTCAGTGCGGGCGCCGGGTTCAGTTCGGATGATCGGTTCTTGTTCAACGTTCGAGTTTCGGAGAACAACCTTTTCGGACGTGGTCTCCGCGTGGTGCTCAACGTCGATGTGGGCTCGATTCGGCGCAATATCTACGTTTCGGCAACCGACCCATATTTTCTCGACACAAAGTTCCTGACCACCGCGACGGTCTTCGACTACCGACTGGAATTCCCGGACTTCTCACGTGAGGCTCTCGGGTTCTCGGTTCGGGCGCTCTATCCAATCGAGGCGCTCGGGATTACCCATATCGGGCCGATCTCCTTCGAAGACAGTCGCATCGGCTTCGAGTATCGATTGGAACAGGCCCGCATTTCGAATATTTCCCTTTTTGCGCCGCCGGATGTCTACGCATCGGGTGGTCGAGAGGTGATCAGCGCCCTGGCACCTTCGTTCCTCCGCAACACTCTCAACCACGCGTTTGATCCGACCGAGGGCTCTTATCAGGACGTTTCTCTCGAATTTGCCGGCATCGGCGGGGATACGACGTACTTTCGAGCCGAAGCGCGAGCACGCTGGTTTATCCCGATTCTGGAAGTGGGTTCACTCGGCCCGCTCGTCTTCTCGTCCGGCGGCCGGATTGGCTGGGGCATTGGAGAGGCGGGCGTCTCGGGGCGTGAGATCCCTCTGATCGAGCGATATTTCCCGGGTGGGATCAACAGTGTACGTGGCTACCAGGTCCGTACACTCGGTCCGCGTGAGGAAGTCTTTGGTCCGCAGGGCCAATCTCTCGGCTACGAGCCCGTTGGCGGAACCAACCAGCTGATCGTCCAAAGCGAATTCATTATCCCCCTGGTGCCGCAGTTAGGCCTGCGCGGAGTGGTCTTTTTTGACATGGGCAACGCCTGGCTGCAAAAAGATGGGATTGATTTTGGGGATTTACGATACTCCGTTGGAGGCGGGGTCCGTTGGCTCTCGCCTTTCGGACCGTTAAGGATTGAATTCGGCGTTCCGTTGAACCTCGGCGAGTTCGAGCAGAAAGAGGGGATTCTCTTCTCTTTCGGAGCGCCTTTATAACTTGGAAGGATACGATCTAGATGAAACTTACGCAGATGATTTTCGCTCTTCTCCTCGGTTTTTTCCTGGCAAACCCGGGAACAGCATCGGCCGAAGGGAAAATTGCTTTCGTGAACTTGCAGCGTGCCGTTGAGGAGTCTGCGGCGGGGAAAGCGGCCCTCGCGGAGTTCCAGACCTACGTGGCGAACAAGCGCACGGAGATCGAGGCGGACCAGAAATCCCTCACCACGCTTCAGGAAGACATTGAGCGCAAGGCTGTCGTGATGAATGAGGACGAGAAGCGCAAGCTCGTTCGTGAGTTCGAAGACAAGCAGATTGACTTCCGACGCAAGGTGGAAGAGGCGCAGGTTGATCTGCAGGCACGCCAGCAGTCCGTCTACAACGAACTTGGCGGCAAGGTGAAGCAGGAGGTGCTGAAGCTCGGCACCAGTGGCGGCTATACCGCAATTCTTGATTCGGGAGCAGCGCTCTATTCGGATTCGGCTTCGGATGTGACGGATCAGATCATCAAGGCGTTCGACGCCAATAATGGATAAGTGAGGGCAGGCCCTTGTCGGGCATTGAACATTTGCCAATCGAGCTGCTTCCTCATAAATACCCCTTCCTCCTGATCGACAGGGTGGTTGAGGTAGAGCCGGGGAAGCGGCTTGTGGCGCTCAAGAATATCACTCGGAACGAGCCGCAATTCAGCGGTCATTTTCCGGACCGACCGATTATGCCGGGGGTGCTTCTTTGCGAAGCGATGGCACAGGCCGGGGGGATGCTGGTCCACGGAACCGTCAATGATGGTTTCGATATCGACCGGGCGGTTCAGGAGTTGTTCCTCGTTCTGACGACGCTGGAGCATGTCCGGTTTCGTCGCCAGGTCGTGCCGGGGGATCAAGTTCGTGTGGAAGTGGAACTGGTGCGCAAGCACCGACCTCTCTGGAAACTCAAGGGTCGTGCGACGGTCGAGGGTCAAGTCTGCGCGCAGGCGGAGTTTTCGACCGTCGAGATCGATCCTTCAATTACACCCGGCGGTCCCGAGAAACCGACCTCGGTGGACATCCATGAAACCGCAGTGGTCGCCAAGGGCGCCGAGCTCGAGGCGGGTGTTGTTGTCGGTCCATACTCGATCATCGGCGCCAACGTTCATTTGGGGCCCGACGTTCGGGTGGAATCCCATGTGACGATCGATGGTCATACCACCATCGGTCGGGAAAGTGTGATCTCTCCCTATGCGAGCGTGGGGTCCGTCCCGCAGGACTTGAAGTTCCACGGCGAGGATTCGCGATTGGTGATCGGTGAGAGAAACCGGATTCGCGAGTCGGCGACTCTGAGCATCGGTACCGAAGCGGGTGGCATGGAAACCACTGTCGGGAACGACAATCTCTTCATGAATTTCAGTCACGTGGCGCATGACTGCAAGGTCGGTGACAACTGCGTTCTGGCAAACGGCGCGCAGGTGGCCGGCCATGTCTCGCTGGAGGACCGCGTCATTGTTTCGGGACTCGCTGCGATCGCTCAGTTTATCCGCGTGGGCGAATCGGCTTTTCTCGGCGGTGGCTCGATGGTCGTGAAGGATATTCCGCCGTTTTGTCTGGCCAGTGGCGATCGGGCCCGCCTGGTCGGTTTGAATGTGGTCGGCCTCGAGCGGCGCGGTTTTGCCGCCGAGGAGGTTTCAGCCTTGAAGCAGGCCTATCGTGTTTTGTTCCGTTCCAAACGGGTGCTCAAGGAAGCGCTTGCGGAGGTGCGGCAGGACATGGGGGCATGGCCGCGGGCGGTACAGTTGGTCGAGTTCGTGGAGGCGTGCGAGCGCGGCGTAACGCGCCCCTAGGCCGTATTTGTGGGAGAAGCCAAGCTCGCCTTGATAGCCGGAAACGGCGTGTTTCCGGTTCTGGTCGCTCGCGGAGCCCGAGCTTGCGGTGTGACGGTCGTCGCGGTCGCGCATCGAGACGAGACCGACCCCTCGATCGAGGAGGAGGTCGACTCCTGCACTTGGGTGAAAGTGGGTGAGCTCGGCCGAACCATTCGAACGTTCGTCGCCGCCGGCTGCGATCACGCGGTGATGGCGGGAGGCATTGGCAAGGTGCAGGCTCTTAGTTCGGTACGACCGGACTGGCGGGGTGCCGCATTTCTTTTGCGCATGCGCACCTTGCAGGACGATCGCTTGTTGCGAGGGATCGCCGAGGAAATCGAAAAGGAAGGCATGCCTGTCGTGTCTTCAACCAGATATTTACCCGACCTCGTGCCGACTCCCGGGAACCTGACGAAAAAAAAGCCCTCGGCGAGTCAGATTCGGGACATCGAATTCGGACGCCGGGTTCTTGCGGCGACCGGACCCTTCGAAATTGGCCAAACCGTCGTGGTCAAGGACGGTCTGGTCTTCGCGCTCGAGGCGGTGGAAGGGACCGACGCCGCGATTCGGCGGGGGTCGGACCTCGCGAGCGGCGGTGCTGTGGTGGTGAAGGCCGCGAAGCCGGAGCAGGACCTCAGATTTGATGTGCCCGCGATTGGTCCCGAGACCATTGCTCTGATGAGGGAAGTCAATGCTTCTGTTCTTGCGGTCGAGGCGGGAAGAACCATTATTCTGGAACGGGACACGGTGCTTGCGGCCGCCGAGGCCGCCTCCATTCGGATTCTGGCATTTGATGCGGAGAAGGATTCATGAGTTCGAATAAAGCGCGCGCGGCCGTGGTTGGCACCGGTCATCTGGGAACCTTCCATGCCGAGAAGTATGCGGCTATCGAAGCCTGTGATCTCGTCGGCGTTGTCGATGTGGACCACGAGCGCGCACGCGCTTTGGCTGATCGTCTTTCCTGCAAGGCTTTTTCGTCGCCGATGGATTTGGTCGGCAAGGTGGACTGCGTGAGTGTTGCCGTTCCGACCACGCTGCATCGCTCTGTTGCCGGCGAACTTCTCGAGGCAGGAGTGGATTGTCTCGTGGAAAAACCCCTGGCTGCGAGCGGTGCCGAGGCCGACGAGTTGGTGGCCCTCGCGCGAGAGCACGGCTGCATCCTGCAGGTCGGCCATCTCGAGCGTTTCAACCCGGCGTTGATTCGTCTGGCGGGGATGATTCGCAAACCGCGGTTTGTAGAATGTCATCGTCTGGCCCCATTTACGCCGCGCGGCGCCGACGTCGACGTCGTGCGGGATCTGATGATTCATGATCTGGATCTGATCGGGCTGCTCCAGCCGGCCGAAATTGTACATATCGACAGTGTGGGCATTCCGGTGCTGACGCCAAACGTCGACCTGGCCAATGTTCGAATTCGTTTCGCCGACCGATGCGTGGCCAATGTGACCGCGAGTCGGGTGTCGGGCAAGCGGGAGCGCAAGTTACGTTTGTTTCAGGAGGATCTCTATCTCGCTATCGATTTAGGGGAGCGCAAGGCGCAAGTGGCACATCGTCGATCCGGCACCGATGCTGCGCTCGAGATAGACTGGGAAGAGTTGGATCTGGGGGAGGGGGACGCTCTGGAAGCTCAGATTCGGGCGTTTGTCGCCTCCGTTCAGACCCGCGCGCGGGCGGCAACCACCGGGGAAGATGGGAGCCGGGCGCTCCATCTTTGTGAGAGAATTCTCACCTCGATGGAGACCGAGTGAGCGGGTCGCCGCATGTGTTGCTGGTCGCCGGGGAGTCCTCCGGGGACCTTCGCGGGGCCGAACTGGTCCGCGCCCTGCGAGACAAGGTCCCCGGCATCACCTTTTCCGGCGTCGGCGGAGACCGTTTGAGGGCTGAGGGAATGGAGATCCTGGTTGCGGCTGAAGAGCTGTCGATCATGGGCTTGACCGAGGTGGTCGGACAAGCGGGAACGATCCTGAGTTCCTATCGAAAGATACGGCGTGCCATTCTTGGCAAAGACGGCGCTCGACCCGACTTGGTGATCCTGATCGATTTTCCGGATTTCAATCTGCGGTTGGCAGGGGTGGCGAAACGAAATGGGATTCCGGTCTTTTACTATGTGGGTCCGCAGGTCTGGGCCTGGCGTCGGTACCGGATCGGAACTCTTGCCCGGCGTGTTGATCGCCTCGCAGTCGTGTTTCCTTTCGAAGCAGATCTCTACGACGGTCTGACCCGGGTGGATTTCGTCGGGCATCCTGCGTTGGAGACCGTACGGGCTGATTCCACGCGATCATCTGTACGCGCAGAATTGGGTCTTTCCGAGGAGCAGCGTCTGGTCGCCGTCCTCCCGGGCAGTCGCCGCGCCGAAATCAACAGCCTCCTGCCGGTTTTTCAGGGTGCGTTGGCCAGGCAACGTGACGTCCGGGGTGTGATTGCCCTGGCGGGCGAGGAACTGCGTCCAACAGCGGAGTCTCTGGCGGACCCCGACCTGCCGATTTTAACTGGTCGGACCTGGGATCTGGTGGCCGCAGCCGACTTGGTTTTGCTCTCGTCGGGTACCGCGACTCTCGAGACAGCCTTGCTTGGGACACCGATGGTGGTGGCCTATCAGCTTTCTCCGCTGAGTTTTGCCATTGCCAAACGTCTGGTGCAGGTCGACCATATCGCCATGCCCAACCTGATTCTCGAGCGTCGGGCGGTTCCGGAATTGGTGCAGGACGAGGTGACCGTCGACCGGGTGGCGGCTGCTGCCAGCGAGATTCTGGAGGATCCGGAACTCTCCGCAAGAATGCGTCGAGATCTGGCTTTGGTTCGTGAAAGGCTAGGAACCCCGGGGGCTGCAGACCGCGCCGCCGACATTGCGATCGAAATGCTCAGGCCCGCGAATGTCTAACCAGTTGCGTGGTCTTTTGGACCGCGGGCCTCGAATCCGCTAGGCAGAGGCTGCTTATGCCGGAGCGTTCCAACTATAAGCGCCTTCTGGCGTATCTCAGGCCCTACGTCTGGCCGAGGTTCGTCGTTGCCCTCTTCGCGACCGTTCTGTTCAGTGCCACCAATGGCGCCGTGCCTTTTCTGATTCGCTTCATCTACGACGATATCTTCGAGAACCGCGATGCACAGATGCTCACTCTGATGCCCTTTGCTGTTTTCGGTCTTTTTGTGTTCCGCGGTGTGGCGAATTTTACCAGCAGCTATCTAACTGAGTGGGTCGGCCAGCGGGTCATCGCCGACCTTCGAGCCGACCTGAATCGAGCGATTCAATACCTGCCCTTGTCGTTCTTCAACCGAACTCCAAGCGGAACGATCGTCTCGCGCATGACGAGCGATGTCGCGCAGGTGAGTGCTGCGGTTACGCAAGCTTCGATCGTAATCCTGCGCGATACCGCATCATTGATCGCGACGATCACGGCAGCCTTTCTCATGGATTGGGTTCTGGCTCTGATTGCCTTTGTCGTGTTTCCGGTGGCGGTCCTCCCGGTTCTCAGTCTCTCGAGGCGGCTCAGGAAATATTGGAAGAAGGGACAGGAGACGCTGGGTGGACTGGCCTCGCTGGTTCAGGAAACGGTTCAGGGGAATCGAATCGTAAAAGCCTTCGGCATGGAGGATTATGAAGAGAGCCGATTCGGTGCGGAAAATGAGCGTCTCTTCAAGTTTTACGTGAAAGCGGCTCGCTCGCGCTCGCTGGTCCAACCGATCATGGAGGTGCTCGCGGCGGTCGGGATCGCTGCTGTCCTCTGGTACGGCGGCTACAGCGTGATTCATGGAGAACGCACGACGGGTGCCTTCATGGGCTTCGTGGCCGCGCTGATTCTGGTCTACGATCCCTTCAAGGGGCTCGCTAGGGTCAATGCGACGATTCAGCAGGGAATGGGGTCCGCGGATCGGGTCTTCGAAATTATTGATGAAGAGACCGATGTCCCGGATCTCCCCGAGGCTTCAGCGGTGAGGCCCTTTGCTCGGGAAATTATCTTCGAGAAAGTCTCCTTCTCCTATCCCCCGCGGGAAGGTGAAGCGGTCGCCTCACCGGCTCTTCGCGGGATTGATTTGAGAATTGCGCGCGGCGAAGTCGTGGCGTTGGTGGGGGCGAGCGGCAGCGGGAAGTCGACCCTGAGCGACTTGCTGGCCAGGTTTTATGATCCGACCGAGGGGCGAATTCTGTTCGACGGGACGGACCTCCGGGACGTTTCGTTGAAATCCCTACGGGCTCAGATCGGTGTGGTCACGCAGCAGACGTTTCTTTTTGACGATACGGTCGGGGCGAATATTGCTTATGGTGGCGACGCGTCCAGTCTTGAAAAACTTGAGGCTGCTGCGCTGGCTGCGCATGCCAGCGAATTCGTTCATAAACTTCCATCCGGGTTCGCCACGGAAATCGGCGAAGCCGGGGTAGCCCTGTCGGGCGGGCAACGACAGCGCTTGGCGATCGCGCGCGCCTTGCTGAAGGATGCTCCGATTTTGATTCTCGATGAGGCGACTTCGGCTCTGGATTCGGAATCGGAGAGACTGGTGCAGGCAGCGATCGATCATCTGATGACCGGGCGGACAAGTCTGGTGATTGCGCATCGCCTCTCGACGATCCGACGTGCCGACCGGATCGCTGTTTTGAGCGACGGACGGATTGTGGAAGAGGGTACGCACGAAGCCTTGTTGGCCCTCGGGGGACAATATCGACGCTTGCATGACCAGCAGCAGCTTTTCTCGGAGCCATCGGAGTGAGGATACTGCCCGCGGGATCTCGCCGGGAACGAGCTTTCGTCTGGATGGGAGGTTTGTTCATCTTTCTGGTCCTCCAATTCCTGCGTTGGACGACTCGATCTTCTTTCGAGGGAGAAGAGGAACTTTTTTCGCGCTTTGCGTCCGAGGAGCCTGTGATCCTGGCGTTCTGGCATGGCCGGCTTGCGATGATGCCCTTTGCTTATCGAGGTCGGGGTGCCTGCATCATGAATAGCCGTCATCGCGACGGTGCATTGGTCTCTCGGGCGATCGAACGCTTGGGGATCGAAGTCGTGCACGGTTCGAGCACTCGGGGGTGGGTGGGTGGATTGAAGGGCCTGCTCGCAGCGCATGAACGCGGTCTTGATATCGTGGTCGTCCCTGACGGGCCAAAAGGCCCGCGCTGCAAGGCCAAGCCGGGCATTCTGCAACTGGCGCGGGCGACTGGTGCGCCGATTTATCCAGTTGGCTATTCGGCAACGAGTTTTGGATTTCTGTCCCGCAGCTGGGATCGACTTCTCCTCCCCAAGCCGCTCGCTCATGTGCACTATGTCGCGGGCGACTGCGTCCGGGTTCCGGCAGTGGCAAGTGCCGCCGAGATGGAAGAAGCTCGACGTCTTCTCGAGGCGCGTTTGGTGGGCGTGGCCGCGCGCGCCGACGAACTTGCCGGTATTCCAGCGGCCCTGTCGGCGGAATGGTTGGCGACAGCACCCGCACCTTCCGCGGGATCAAAAGGCTGATGGCTAAATTTCCGGCACCTCTTGTTTTGCGGCTTTATAACCTGCTTCTCGCACTCGTCGGGATGATGAGCCTGCCTCTCGTCCTGTTTGGTCTGCTCTGGCGGGCTGATGCACGCCGGGGTCTCGCCGAAAGACTCGGTTTCGGTTGGCCTGCGGGAACTCCGGGTGAACTGCTCTGGGCGCACGGAGCTTCGGTGGGGGAGGTGGAAGCACTGGCTCCTCTGGTCCGTCGCTGGCAGGTCGCGCATCCCCAAGCGCCGGTTGTGGTCACTGCCCTGACACTGACGGGAGTTGCAACGGCCCGCCGACTCCTTCCCGGCATTCATGCGATTACGGCACCGCTGGATTTCCCGCTGGTGACCGGTCGGCTCGTCCGGCGGCTTCGCCCATCGCTTTTTCTGTTCACCGAAAATGAATTATGGCCGAACCTCCTGCTGGCCCTGCGTCGGAAAGGGGTACCCTCCGTGCAGGTCAGTGGGCGTGTTTCGGCCGGTGCGGCGAGTGGTCTCGCGATGTTTCCCCGATTCTCTCGCGCGGTTCTCGACTGCGTCTCGCGCTTTTTACTGCAATCCGAAGCGGACCGTAGTCGTCTGCTGTCCCTCGGGGTCGATGCGGAACGGCTTTTTGTCACGGGCTCCTTGAAGGGAAGCGGGGAGGTTCAGGAGCCTCCCGCGGTGCTTGCGAGCCTGGCCCCCCGAGAGCTGGTCGTGGCGGGGTCGACCCATGCCGGTGAGGAATTGCTTCTGGCGGAAGCGCTGCAGTCGCTGCAACGAACCCATCGGGATCTCCTCCTCATTTTGGCCCCGCGCCATCCGGAGCGCTTCGTGGAGGTAGCGGATCAATTATCCGATATGGAAATCCCGTTCCTGCGCAGGAGCGAACTCGTGGGCGCCAGGTTCCCGAAAGGCCCGCAGGTGCTGCTGCTCGATACGCTGGGAGAGTTGGCGGGCTGCTACGGGATGGCGCGAGTCGCATTCGTGGGCGGTAGTTTGGTGCCCGTGGGTGGGCACAACCTTCTCGAGCCGGCGCGCTTTGGCGTCCCCATCGTGGTGGGGCCTCATATCGAATCCGTGGCTGAGTTGGCAGACCGGCTGGAAGCTGCAGGTGGACTCCGTCGCGCGGCAACTTCTGCCGAATTGGCAGTGGAGATCGAGCATTTTCTTCATGTCCGCGATCCGGAGGCGGCCACCGCTGCGCGTGCGATGGCGGCAGAACTCTCCGGTGCGCTCGACGATACCTGGAGGGCGCTCGAGGTACCGCTGAATGGAAGGTCGCTGGTATGAGGGTGGACCAGGAAAGCGGACTGCGCGAGCGCGTGCTCGTCGGATGGCGTCATCGAGGTGCCTTGCGAGTCCTCCTTGCGCCGGCAGCACTTTTATTTGGCCTCGCTGTTCGCCTCCGGGGAGCGGCCTATCGTTTTGGACTTTTCCGAACCCATGCGGTCGACGTGCCGATTGTCAGCATCGGGAATTTGACGGTGGGTGGAACTGGCAAGACTCCTTTTGCGCTGTGGCTTGCGGAACGTCTCTGCGCGCGTGGCTATCGACCGGCGATCGTCACACGTGGTTATGGGGGGGTGCTCAAGGGGCGGGTGGTGATGGTCGGTAACGGCTCGGAGCTCAGCGAAGATGTTTCAGAAGTCGGGGACGAGGCGGTGCTGCTGGCCGAGCGCGCCGGTGTTCCTGTTGTTTGCGGAGCGGATCGGGTGGCGGCTGCGCAAAAAGCTGCCTCGACAAACGAGGTCGACCTGATTGTTCTTGATGATGGTTTCCAGCATCGCCGTCTGGGGCGATCGATGGATATCGTGTTGGTGGATGGCCGGGCAGGCTTCGGAAATGGAGGGCTACTGCCGGCAGGTCCCTTGCGCGAGCCTCTGGCGGCGCTTCGGCGTGCAGATGCTGTCGTGGTCACGAAGACTCGGGAGCCTGGCGATGTCGGTGCACGCGTTTCGGCTGCGGTTCCGGGCGTTCCGGTCTTTACCGCGGGCTTCGCCCCGGCCGCAGTGATCCATTATGAGGACGGTGAGACAATGGTCCGGCCACTCGGCACCATTGTCGGCCGCAAGATAGTGACGGTGTCCGCGATCGCTGACCCTACATCTTTTTATGAACTGCTCGGTGATCTCGAAGTCCAACCGATAGACGTGCTGGAGTATCCCGACCATCACGATTTTGACCAAGCCGACTGGCAGCAGATCTCGAAGGTTGCTCATGCGGCGGACCTGATCGTCTGCACGGAGAAAGACCTGGTGAAGTTGAGACGCTTTCCCTTCGCGCGGGGGCGCTTGGTGGCGCTTCGTCTGGAGCTGCGGATGCCTCCGGACGAGGAGGCCGATCTTCTTTCCCTGTTGGCGAGGCGGACCGCCTAGCGCTTGGCGCAGGACAAAACTGTCTATGGGCAATGCCTGCGGGATGTGGTTAAACTCAGGCCCGAGGATTTCAGAATGTTGATTTTAGTTACAGGATGCGCAGGGTTTATCGGTTCACAGATTGTAGATGCTCTTTTGCTGCGCGGCGATCAGGTGCGTGGGCTCGATTGCTTTCTGGATTATTATCCGCGCGAGCGTAAAGAGAAAAACATCGAGAACGCTATAGGAAATCCCAACTTTACGTTTCTCGAAGAAGATTTGATGACGGCCGATCTGAATTCGATTTGTGCGGATGTGGATGCGGTAATTCATCTCGCCGCTCAAGCCGGGGTGCGTGCGAGTTGGGGGCAGGATTTTTCGATCTACTGCAACTCAAATATTCAGGGAACGCAGAGGTTGCTGGAGGCCTGTCTGGCGAGGAAAACAAGGGTTGTCTATTCCTCGTCCTCTTCCATCTACGGCGATGCGAAGGATTTCCCGACCAGCGAAGAGACGCTTCCGCAGCCAATTTCCCCCTACGGAGTCAGCAAGCTGGCTGGGGAGCATCTTTCACGGCTCTACACGGTTTCCGCTGGCGTCCCGACGATTTCTCTCCGATACTTTACGGTTTACGGTCCTCGTCAACGTCCGGATATGGCTTTCCATAAATTCCTTCGAGCCCAACTCGAGGGGTCTGAAATTACTCTTTATGATGATGGCGAGCAGACACGAGATTTCACTTTTGTCGGTGACGTGGTCCGCGCCAACTTGCTGGCTCTCGAAAATGGCACGCCCGGAACGGCCTACAATATCGGCGGGGGCTCGCGAGTGACCGTGAATCATGTGCTGGAGCTGATCGGTCGGATCACGGGCATCACCCCTCGGGTGGAACGTTTGGGCAAGCAACTCGGTGATGTCCGGCACACCCACGCTGCGGCGGAGTTGGCTGCATCGGAATTGCAGTGGTCGCCGCGGACCGGCCTCGAAGAGGGCCTTCAAGCTGAGTACGACTGGCTCAAACAAGAGATCGGCTGAGTGCAGAGATCTTCCATGAGGCACGCCCGAGTGCATGGCTCGGCCGGCCTTTTGCGAGGTTAGAATGCTTTACGGGGGCGCGCCGAAAAAGATTCTCCTGATTCAGACAGCCTTTCTGGGTGACGTCGTCTTGGCGACGGCTCTGCAGCGACGGCTCTCGGAGGCTTTTCCGGAAGCGGAAATTCATTGGCTGGTGCGGCCCGACGCCGAGGCGATTGTGGCACCATTGGTCCCTTTCGGCAGGGTGCTGGTGTATGCCAAGCGAGCCGAGGCGCGCGGTCCCGGAGGATTTTTCAGGATGGCCAGAATTCTCGAGGAACGAGAATTCGATGCCGCTGTTGCCGTGCAGCGCTCGTTTCGGACCGCTGCGCTGCTGTGGCAGGCCGGAATTCCCCTTCGAATCGGCTTCGCGGGTGCGGGCGGCTGGTTTTTCTACAATCGGCGAGTGCCTCATCAGGGCCGCCATGCGCGCGATCGAATGGTGCGTCTCGTCGAGGGGTTTGGTGTTTCGGCAGCCGATCCACCCGAGCCCTATCTCCGGGTCGCTACGGATGCTCGGGAGGCGGTTCTTGCTCGTTTGGCCGCCGCGGGTGTGGGGTCGCGAGAGCGTTTGGTGATCCTCGCCCCCGGATCTGCGTGGCGAACGAAGCAATGGCCGGCGCGATACTTTGGCCGCGTGGCGGGTGATCTCCTCGCAAAAGGGTTTGATCGCGGGATTGTGGTGGGCGGAGGTGGCGATGGCATGCTGGCCGCGGAAGTGGCGGATGCTGCGGGCGAGGGTTCTTCGCGGATTCTGGATTGGACGGGGAAGACAACCGCGGCCGAATTGGTCGCGACGATTGCGCATGCGCAGTTCTGTATCGCCAATGATTCGGCGCCCGGTCATATCGCGGGCGCGGTGGACACGCCGTTGGTGGCGATTTTCGGTCCGACCACACCGGAGATGGGATTCGTGCCTCTGGGCCGTTGGGTGACCATCGCGGGACACCAGGCTCTCGCTTGTCGGCCCTGTTCCCGCCACGGCTCGATGCATTGTCCGGTCGGGACCCATGCCTGCATGGAGGAGTTGGACCCGGTTGGGGTGTCGCGGGTCGCATTGCAGTTTGACTCTGAAACCGGATCCCGGGGCGTCTGACCTTGGTGGCCGAGGCTCGCTACTTCCGGGAAACTGCTCCCTGCGGATCTTTGGAAATGGGCGTCTCGACATGATTTTGAAGAAAAACGCCAGTGAATCGGTCTTCCTCGTTGTCAACCATGGCACTCGAAGCAGTTCCGTTGTACGAACACGCCCGGAATGATGACATCACGAAGGCTTTCCGGATTGATCGCGGGATTTCCCCGGGCTCGAGTTCTGGTGGTGGGCGATCTGATGTTGGATCGCTTCATCTGGGGAGAGGTGCAACGGATTTCGCCGGAAGCTCCCGTGCCGGTCGTTCGCGTCATGGAAGAGAGCAACCACCCCGGAGGCGCGGGGAATGTGGTGGCAAATCTCGCCGCTCTGGGCGCTGAGCCGATGGTCGCAGGTTGGGTCGGTCGCGATGCGGCCGGCCGAACGATTTGTGATGGTCTGAAACAGCGAGGTGCGGATACTCGGGGAATCGTGATGAGCAGCCGCGCTGTCTCGATCGAGAAGACCCGCATCGTGGCCCAGCGGCAGCAACTGGTTCGTCTGGATCGTGAGCCGGATCGCCCCGGCCAGGACCTGATCCGCAGGATCTCTCGGTCGGTCGAGAAACTGCTGCCCGGTGCCGATGCCGTGATCGTATCGGACTACGGCAAGGGCACGATTGGTCCCGAGTTGCTGGATTTGCTGGCCAACGCACGCCCGAAACTGGGTTTTGCCTATTTGATCGATCCGAAGCAGCCGAACTACGAGCACTACCGTGGTGCCACGCTGGTGAAGCCCAATGCCGCCGAGGCGGAAGCTGCAGCCGGATGGAAGCCGGATAGTGCTTCGGCGTTGCGTTCGGTGGGCAAGAGCCTGCTGGAAAAATGGCAGAGCGAGACAGTTCTGGTTTCGCGAGGGGAGCAAGGCATGGCGTTATGCCGACCCAATCGAGCACCGGTTTCCTTCGCCGCACATGCGCGGGAGGTTTTTGACGTGACGGGTGCGGGCGATACGGTTTTGGCGACGGCGGCACTTTGCCTCGCCTCACAGGGGACGCCGGAGGAAGCCGCCGAGCTTGCCAACCATGCGGCAGGAGTGGTCGTGGGCAAGGTCGGTACCGCGACCCTGACCCGTGCCGAATTGTCTCGCGCTGCGCGCGGTCAAGCAACATTGCGAAGGAGTAAAGGGCGATGAGAAGTATGACTGGCTTCGGCCGCGCACGTGCGCAGGTTTCAGGTGGTTTTTTGACCGCCGAAGTTCGTAGCATCAACTCGCGATTTCTGGAGTTGAAGATTGCCTTGCCGCGAGAATATCAGGCTCTCGAACCGGATCTTCGAAAGAAGGTTGCGGAATGGCAGGAGCGCGGTCGTGTGGATATCACCATCCGACGAGACGCCAACGAGCAGCGCGCACGAGCGGTGGAATTGGACTTGCCTCTCGCGCGGGAGTCCGTGCGGGCATGGACACGACTGCAGAAGGAATTGGGATTACCCGGGGAGATTGATCTCGCTCTGCTTCGCCGGACCGCACCCGACGTCGTGCGGCTGCGCGAGCGAGCGGTCCCTGTGAAGTCCGAGGAGGCGGCTTTACGCAAGGCGCTGGATCGTGCTCTCAAGGCGCACGACCGAGAACGCCGTCGGGAAGGTACACACCTTGCCGGAGACATGCGGGGTCGTTTGCGGGTGCTCGATGCGTTGCGCCGTCGAATGCGCGATATCTCGGTCGAGATGCGACCTATTTTTCAGGAGCGGATGGCCAAGCGGTTGCGCAAGGTGCTCGGTAATCAGACTCCCGAGCCCGAACGTTTGGTTCCCGAGATTGCGATCGTCCTGGACAAGGCGGATGTGAGTGAGGAGATGACCCGACTGGATGCTCATCTGCAGGCTTTCAGAGGGCTCCTCCGCGAGAAGGCCGCCAGCGGCAAGCGGATCGAATTTCTTCTGCAAGAGATTCTTCGCGAAGTGAATACCACCGGGTCCAAAGCCAACCATCTGCCTCTGACGCAATGCGTTCTCGAGGCGAAGGCCGAACTCGAGAAGTTGCGAGAGCAGGCGGCGAACGTCGAATGAGTGCGCGCCGTCGGGGGATCCTGCTCGTGGTATCGGCTCCTTCCGGAGGCGGCAAAACCACGCTTGTGAAATCGGCGATGTCGGCTGAACCCTCCTTGCAGCTTTCGGTTTCCTGCACGACCCGCCAGCCCCGCGAAGGAGAGGTGGACGGTGTGGATTATAGATTCGTTTCTCAGCAGAGCTTTCGCGATTTTTTGACGGAAGGGGAGTTTGTCGAGTCGGCCGAGGTCTTTGACCATGCCTATGCCACGCCGCGAACCCCGCTGGATGCCGCAATTGCCGAGGGCCGCGATATGCTTCTCGACGTGGATATTCAGGGAGCTCGCTCGCTCAAGAGGGCATACCCGAAGGATGCTGTCGGTATTTTCGTCATGCCGCCGTCTGCGGCCGCCCTCGAGAGCCGTCTGCGTGCCCGCGGCACGGACGATGAAGCGCAGATCGCGCGACGTCTATCTCGAGTCCGGGAGGAGATTACCGCAGCCCGGGAAGTGGGCGTATACGATTATCTGATTGTGAATGATGATCGCGAAAGAGCAGCAGCCGACCTCCTCTCGATCGTTCGTGCGGAGCGTTGTCGGCAGGGACGTCTGTCGCCACCGGAACTGGAATAGAGTCATATTTTCTCCCCGCCTCTGGGCAATGGGGTGTATTCCCGGATAAGGTCGAAGCAGTGAAACTCGACGGACTTCTCAAGAAGGTGGAGGATTACCTTCCCGCAGCACCTCTGGATGTGGTTCGTCGCGCCTACGAGTTTTCCGCGGAGAAGCATAAAAACCAACGCCGCGCGTCCGGCGAGCCGTATGTCACCCACCCTCTGGAGGTGGCCAATATCATCGCAGACCTGCGTCTGGACGTCCCCAGTATCGCGACCGGTCTTTTGCACGATACGGTCGAAGATACACTCACGACACTCGAGAATATCGAAGCGGGGTTCGGACCGGAAGTCGCAAGCCTTGTAGATGGCGTGACCAAGATCAGTCAGATCAATTTCGCGAGTCGTGAGGAGCAGGAAGCCGAGAATTTTCGCAAGATGATCCTGGCCATGTCCAAGGATGTGCGGGTGATTCTGATCAAGCTGGCGGACCGGACACATAATATGCGGACCCTGAGCGCCTTGTCACCGGCACGGCGTCGCAAGATTGCGCAGGAAACTCTGGATATATACGCGCCTCTCGCGCACCGGCTCGGCATCTACTGGATGAAGAGCGAGATGGAGGATGCTGCATTGCAGGCCCTGCATCCCGAAATCTATTACCAGCTGAAAAGGTTTGTTTCGCAGAAAAAGACGGAGCGCGAGAAATATATTCGCGAAGTCCATCGGTTGCTCGAGCGCCAGTTGGCTGGCTCGGGCATCGAGGCAACCGTATCGGGGCGCCCCAAGCATTTCTATTCCATTTATCAAAAAATGGTGAACCAGAACCTGCTCTATGAGCAGTTGTTTGATCTCGTGGCCTTCCGAATTGTCGTCGACTCCAAAAGAGATTGTTACGAGGCTCTCGGTTGCGTTCATGAGCAGTGGCGACCCATCCCGGGTCGTTTCAAGGACTATATCGCCTTACCCAAGGCGAACGGATACCAGTCTCTGCATACCGCGGTGCTCGGGCCTCAGGCGGAACGCATCGAGGTGCAGATCCGCACGACCGATATGCACCGGATCGCCGAGGAAGGTGTTGCGGCTCATTGGAAGTACAAAGGCGGCTACGCCGGCGCGCAAAAAGAACTGCAACGTTTCCAGTGGCTCCGGCAGATGTTGGATTGGCAGCAGCAGGTCAAGGATCCTGAAGAGTTCCTCGATGGCTTCAAGGAAGATCTCTTTGCCGATGAGGTCTATGTCTTTACGCCCAAAGGCGATTTACGTCACTTTCCCAAGGGAGCGACAGTTGTCGACTTCGCCTACCGGATCCACTCCGAAGTCGGGCATCGTTGCACTGGCGCGCGGGTTGGGGGACGCTTGGTGCCGCTCCGCTACCAGTTGCAGAACGGCGATATGGTGGAAATCATTACCACCCAGAAGCAGACGCCCTCGCGCGATTGGTTGAAGTTCGTTCGCACCCCTCGGGCCAAAGAGCGAGTTCGTGCGTGGATCAAGGAGCAGCAGGCTTCTCGGTCGTTGGAGGTCGGGCGCGAGATCCTGACCCGCGACCTCGCCCGGGTCGGACTCGATTTGGGGCGACTTCTGCGGGAGGGCGTCCTGGCGCGGGTCGCCGAGGGGCTTGAGCAAAAAGACGCCGATAGTCTGATCGCGCAGGTGGGTTACGGCCGGATGACTTCCCGGGAGATCCTGGCAGAGATTGATCCCGAGGCGGACCTCGACCATCCGGTAGAACCGGGTCGACTCGAGCGAATGATTCGGTCCGTCAGTCGTCGGTCGGCGGAAGGCGGTGTGCGCGTTTCCAGTCTGCCGGATGTGCTGGTTCGATTTGCGCGTTGTTGCGACCCGATCCCCGGAGAGCGAATCGCTGGTTTTCTGACCCGTGGACGAGGCGTGACGGTGCATGCCACCGTATGCTCGCGCGTGTTGGAAGCTGATCCCCTGCGTCGCGTGGACTGCGTCTGGGACACCGAGACCACTGCGAATCGACCCGTGAAGATTGAAGTCGCCTGTGTGGATGAGCGCGGTCAGTTGGCCGGAATCTCGCGGGCCATTGCCGCTGCCGGAATCAATATCCGTAAGGCTGAATCCCGGGCGATCGAGGACGGGAAGGCGATCAATACCTTCGAAGTCCTGGTCGAGAACATAGATGATCTGGCTCGGTTGATCCGTCGATTGACCAAGCTCAAGGGCGTGATCTCGGTGGAGCGTATTCGCGCCTGATCCGCCTGAGGAAAGGAATCTTATGAGTATCGTAGAATCGGTTTCGACTCCGGTGGCCCCCGCAGCCATCGGCCCCTATGCGCAAGCGACTGCCGCCGGCGGCATGATTTTCTGTTCGGGACAGATCGGATTGTCCCCGGAGGATGGCGCTCTGGTTGAGGGAGGGGTCGCGGCCGAGACCCGGCAGGCCCTGCTCAATTTATCAGCAGTGCTCAAGGCGTCGGGCGCCAGCTTTGGCGATGTGACCAAGACGACTCTCTATCTGGTTCAGATGAGCGATTTCGCTGTTGTGAACGAGATTTACGCCGAGTTTCTCGGCGAATCGCGCCCGGCTCGGGCGACGGTCGCGGTTTGCGAATTGCCCAAAGGGGCTCTGTTCGAGATCGACGCGATCGCCTGCCTGCGCTGAGGGTGGACCCCGCTGGGGTCGCGGCGCACCGGCTCTCAGTCGCGAGCCTTCTCGACCAGGTTGGAGGTCGAATGCCCCTCGACTAATTGAATTCTCGCAACTTCACCGCCCCATGCCCGTACCTCGGTGCCTCCGATAATCTTCTCCGCCGCCCAATCCGCTCCTTTGGCCAGGACGTCCGGTTTGGTTGCGAGAATCAGATTCAGGGGATTGTCCTCGGGGAAGATCACTACGTGACCGACGCAGGCGAGAGCTGCGAGTACCTCGGCGCGAGCGGCCTCTCCTTGTAGCGGTCGGGATGCTCCCTTGAGCCGTCGGACACTGGCGTCTGCGTTGAGTCCGACCACCAAGATGTCTCCGAGCGCGCGCGCCATTGCGAGGTAGCGAACATGGCCCGGGTGGAGAAGATCGAAGCACCCATTGGTAAAGACGATACGACGAGAGGCTTTGCGATAGTCTTCGCAGGCCAATCGGGCTTCCTCGAGTGTGCTGATTTTTCTCTGGTAGGCGAGTGCTTCGGACAGCTTGTCTTCCGGCATATCCGACTTGTAGCACGAGGGGGGCAGGTGGTACGAGGAGTGTTCGAGTTCCGGATGATCGGGACCAAAGCGCAGGTGCGGTGGTTTGGGCAACTCCATTGAAATTTTATCGGCGGTCGTGGCGAACCAGATTGCCGCAGGCGAGGTGATCGAGAGGCCTGCTTCGATTGTGAAAGAGCTTGTGGAGAACGCTCTGGATGCCGGCGCTCGACGGATTGATGTGTCGGTACGCGAGGGGGGCCGGGAGGAAATCATCGTGCAGGATGATGGTTCGGGCATGGCGCGTGCGGATGCGGAGCGGGCCTGCTTGCGCCATGCGACGAGCAAGCTTCGCGAGATCGACGAGATCGAGCGGATTGCCAGTTACGGTTTCCGCGGCGAGGCGTTGGCGAGTATTTCCTCCATCTCGAAAACCACGATCGAGACCTGCGAAAATCGCGCAGCTGAAGGTACCTGTATTCGGGTGCAGCAGGGGAAGGTTCTGGAGGTTTTGCCGGCAGGAGTGCCCGAGGGGACCAAGATTACGGTAAGGGAGTTGTTTGCCTCTGTGCCGGCGCGGCGAAAGTTCTTGCGCACAGCCCAGACAGAGTTGGCCCATATCTCGGATTGGTTGTTGCGCGCCGCACTCGCGCGCCCGGAGGTGGCTTTTTCTTTGACGCACGGGGCGCGGGAGGTATTTCGACATCCCGCGGTCGCTGATCCTGGAGAGCGGCTGCGACAAGTTCAGGGCGCGACGCGAGCGGGCGAAATGCTGGCGTGTTCGGGTGAGGCTCATGGGATTCGCGTCACGGGTTGGGTCTCGCGCGCGGGCAAGAGCTATCCGCAGTCCAAGGCGATTCTTTCCTACGTGGGAGGCCGGGTGGTGCGGGACCGAGTCCTGACGCGAGCGGTTCTGGATGCTTATCGGGCCCTGCTGCCTCAGGGGCGCTACCCGGCAGCCGTGCTCTTTCTCGAGCTCCCTCCCGGAGAAGTCGATGTGAATGTGCATCCGGGTAAAGTTGAAGTTCGTTTTGCCAATGGCGACCAGGTGTATAGCGCGGTTTTGCGCACCATTCGCCAGGCTCTCGAGGACGGAATTCAGGCACCGGCCGCCCTGGAAACGCGGGGCGACGTGGCGTCGACTCAGGAGAGTTCCCCCTCGATGGTGAGGGGCGCCAGCGGCGGTTCCGAGGTTTCGGCTCGCGTGGAGGAGTCGCTTGCCCGCTATGCCGCTCGCCCGGGATCGCGGGAAACACGCTCCTATACGATTCGGTCGACGGAGCAGGCCACTGATAGGCGCGATCGCGCCGGTGTGTCGGTGCCCGGCGGTAGTGACCGTCAGGACGCGATGGAATTTGCCGCAAAAGGCGATGCCGAGCCTTCGTCGGATGGGCGCCCAGCAGGACTTCCACGGTTTGCCGACCTTCGCGTGCTGGGCCAGGCGATGAACGGTTATATCGTGACGGAATCGAGGGATGGTCTGGTCCTGATCGACCAGCATGCCGCTCACGAACGGGTTCGCTTCGAACGCTTGCGAGCACAGGCAGCGACAACCATTGCGAGCCAGCAGTTACTGGTGCCTTCGGTAGTGGAGTTGGATCCGACTGCGCTAGCTGCTCTGGAGGCCAATGCCGACCAATTGCGGGCCGGCGGTTTCGAGATCGACAGCTTCGGCACCGGCCGGGTGGTGCTCCGGGCGCTTCCAGCCTCGTTGGATGTCTCGACGGACGTGGAGGTCCTGTTGGCCGAACTCGCGCGCGAGTTTGCCGAAATGGGGAGCCGCGGAACCGAGGAGCGGATTCTCGCAGCGCGAGATACCCTCCTGGCGCGGGTCGCTTGTCACGGAGCGGTGCGGGTGGGTGATCCCTTGACGATGGACGAAATGAAGCAATTGGTCGCAGATCTCGATACGATCCCGTTTGCCGCAACCTGTCCGCACGGTCGGCCGATGGTGGCGCCGATCCCTCGCGGGGAAATCGAACGGCGCGTTCTCCGCTAGCCGATCCCGGCGGGTGTTCGACCGCGAGGCGGATTGAAAAATGGGTACGAGTCCATAAGTAGGGATGCTGGATGGTAACGCCGACGAAAAAGAGGAACTCCAGCGCTCGCGGAGCGCCGTGCTCTTCGATGCCGAGGGGGGTTGCATGAGCGGTGGCTCGGGCCGGTTGCCTCTGGTGGCGATTGTGGGCCCGACAGCTGCCGGAAAAAGCGCTCTGGCACTCGAGCTTGCCTTGACGGGGCAGGCCGAGGTCGTCTCGGTCGACTCTCGCCAGATCTTCCGGCATCTGGATATTGGCACAGCGAAGCCGACGGCCGAGATGTGTGCTCAGGTTCCGCATCACCTGATTGATGTGGCCGAGCCTGACGAGTCTTACGATGCCGGTCGCTTTGGACGCGAGGCGACCGCAGCGGTTCGGGAGATACGGGGGCGTGGTTGCGCACCAATCCTATGTGGTGGCAGCGGGCTATATTTGCGCGCCCTCGCGGAGGGGATGCCGGACCTGCCCGAGCCGGATCCGATCCTCCGTGAGCAATTGAAGCAGGAAGCCGATGGGCGTGGGGACGCGGAGATGCACGAGGAACTCTCCAGCCTCGACCCTGGAGTCGCTGCGCGCGTTGCGGTGGGGGATCGCCGGCGGGTGTTGCGTGCATTGGAGGTGTTCCGTCAGACAGGCAGGCCGCTTGGAGAGTGGCAGGAGGAGCATGCCCGCCGGCCTCGGCCATTTGAAGTTCTGACGGTCGTGCTCTCCCCTTCTCGGGAGATTCTTGAATCCCGCATCCGAGAGCGTGCCGAGGCGATGTGGGCCGAAGGGTTGGTCGCCGAAACGCGGGGGATTCTCGACCGTGGATTCTCCGGAGAGCTGGCTTCGTTGCAGTCGATTGGATACCGCGAGGCGCAGGCCTTCCTTCGGGGCGAGCTCTCGGAGGAAGCAGCTATCGAGGCGATCGTCCTGACCTCTCGGCAATATGCCAAGCGCCAGAGGACCTGGTTTCGAGGCATTGCGGGGGCCCATTGGCTTGAGGAGGCTCGCCTACCAGTGTCTCTCCAGCGCAAGGTTCTCGATTGTCTGGGATGAGGAATCCCTCGACAAATGGAGCTTGGTGCCGGATTGTGCTTTGAATAACGAACGAAGGCGGGGCTTGGAATTGGCTAAAAAGGACACAAAAGACAAGGCGGCACCGACCAGAGGACAAGCCTCGTTGGCGGTTTTTCGTCGCCGTTTGGACCGAATCGACGCCGAGCTGCTGAAGTTGCTGAGCGAGCGAACCAGCGTGGTGCTGCAGGTCAAAGAGGCCAAGCAGGCAACGGGTGGGCGAATCTGGGTGCCCGAGCGCGAAGCTGCCCAACTCCAGCGATTGAGCCGGCTCAATCGAAAAAGTGAGACCCCGGTTCCCGAGGGTGCTCTTTCCTCGATTTTTGGGGAGGTCCTGTCGGCCTCGCGGGCGCTCCAGCGTGATTTGCGCGTGGCCTATCTTGGCCCGCAAGGAACATACTCCGAACTGGCGGCTCACGAACATTTCGGTTCGCAGGCCGAATTTGTGCCGGTTTCGAATATTGCCGCGATCTTTGATGCGGTGGAAAAAAAACAGGTCGAACTGGGCGTTGTTCCTTTCGAGAACTCAACGGAAGGGATCGTGGGGCAGGCGATCGATGCCTTCGTCGAGAGCCCTTTGCGTATCTTGGGCGAACGACAGCTGGATATTCGTCATGCGTTGCTGGGGCATACGAAAAATCTCGGACAGGTGCGGCGTGTGCTGGCGCATCCACAGGCGATTGCGCAATGCCGTAATTGGCTCGAGGTCCATTTGCCGCATGCCGAGTTGCGTGAGGTTTCCAGCAATGCGGCGGCGGCGCAGCAGGCGGCCCGGACCAAGAGCAGTGCGGCCATCGCCTCGGCGTCCGCAGCCAGTCGCTACCGCCTGGAAGTGCTTCAGGAAGGGATTCAGGACCTTTCCCGAAACGTCACCCGATTTGTCGTCGTGGGCGACGCGGATCAAGTCGCCCCGGTACCGGGGGAGAAAATATCCATCCTGTTTTCGGTGAAAAATGAGGTTGGGGTTCTGGCCCGAATCCTGGCGCCCCTCGCGCGCGCCGGTATCGATGTCTTGAAGGTCGAGTCTCGACCCAAGCGCGGCCATTTGTGGGATTATGTCTTCTTCATGGATCTTTGCGGCGACCTGGAGGACCGGAATGTCGGTCGTGCGGTGGCCGCGATCCGCAAGCATTGCGTTTGGCTGAAGGTTTTGGGGAGTTATGCAGCCGCGCAACCGAAGTGAGAAGGGCGGCGCCGAGGTCTCCCCGGCTTCGCTGGTCGCCGGACACCTCCGCGACCTCTCGCCCTACGTGCCTGGCCGGGCGATCGCCGAGATCGAACGGGAGTTCGGGCTCGACACCGTGGTGAAGCTTGCTTCCAACGAGAACCCGGTCGGCATGAGCCCATTGGCCCGCGAAGCCTATGTCGCGGCCGCCACAGAGATGCACCGATATCCCGAGGGGGGCTCTCCCGAGCTGCAGCAGGCACTTGCTGAGCACCATCAGGTAGATCCCTCGCGGGTGCTTCTGGGGAACGGGTCCAACGAAGTCTTGACACTTCTGGCACGATTGTTTTTGTCGCCGGGGGATGAGGTCGTTGTTTCCGAGGGGGCTTTTGCCATCTATGCACTCTCCGCCAAGGCGCAGGGGGCTGACGTCGTTACGGTGGCCGCGCCTGCCTACACCCACGATCCGATCGGCATGATTGATGCGGTGACCGAGCGCACGAGAATCCTCTACCTATGCAATCCGAATAACCCGACCGGTACGATGTTCGGGCGGGATGTATGGGAGAAATTTCTGGCGAGCGTGCCGCAGGATATTCTTGTGGTTTGCGATAATGCGTACGCGGAATACGTCGACCATCCGGATTTTCCGGATGCCATGCTCGATCGAGATCGCCACCCGGGTCTGGTCGTCCTGCGTACCTTCTCCAAGATCTATGGGATGGGCGGTCTGCGGATCGGCTATGGGGTCGGACCTGATTGGCTCGGTGATTTCTACCATCGCCTGCGCGATCCCTTTAACGTGAATCTGGCAGCGGAAAAGGCTGCTGTCGCGGCTCTGCGCGACGAGGCGCATGTCATATCGAGTCGTCGGGTGAATGCCGAAGGTCGGAAGTTCCTGCGTCGGGCCGTCAAGATTCTGGGGCTCGCGGCCTTGCCGAGTGAGACAAACTTTCTCACGATCGAAGTCGGCTACGGGGGTGACGTCGCAGATTCTCTCCAGCGGGCGGGTATCATTGTGCGGCCTCTCGGGGGCTATGGCATGCCGGCCCATATCCGCGTATCGATCGGACTGCCCGAGGAAAATACCGCATTCGCGCAAACTTTGGCGGCTCTGCTGGGTTTCAGCGGGCCTGGCGCACCCTTGCTGCGTCAGGAAGAGACCTCATGATTCGAAAGTTGGGGATCGTCGGCGTCGGTTTGATCGGCGGATCTGCGGCCATGGCCGCCCGGCGAGCGGGTTTTGCGGCGGAGGTTGTCGGTCTCGGACGGACGCAGGAGAATCTTGATACCGCACTTTCCCGCGGCATTGTGGATACAGCGAGCCGAGATCCGGAGATTTTGGCCGACTGCGATCTGGTTCTGCTGGCGACCCCTGTCCGGACTCTCGCATTGAATGCCGAACAGATTGTCGGCCAGTTGCGTCCGGACACGGTCGTCACCGATGGTGGCAGTGTAAAGGTCGAGGTCGTGCGCGATTGCGAAGCGATTCTGGGCTCCCGGTTTGTCGGTAGCCATCCGATTGCCGGCACCGAAGATTCCGGTGCAGCAGCGGCGGATGAGTCGCTTTTTCTCGACGCGGTATGCGTCGTGACGCCCAGTTCGGAAACGGATCCCGCCGCAACGGAACTGGTCCGACAATTTTGGGAAGCTCTGGGAATGCGGGTGGTCTCCATGGACCCGCCGTCGCACGACCGAGCGTTGGGAGTCACCAGCCATCTGCCGCACCTTTTGGCTTTTGCGCTGGCTGGCGTTGCCGCGGGTGAGCGCACCGCAATCGGAGAATTGCTGGGTCCGTCGTTTCGAGACATGACCCGGATCGCCGCGAGTTCGCCCGAAATGTGGCGGGATATTCTTCTGGCGAATGCCAGCACGCTCAGCGACGTTGCCGGACGCTTTGCCGAAGAACTCGAAGCGCTTCGGCTGGCCGCGACGCGGGGGGACGGGGCGGCGCTGGAGAGTCGGATTCGCCGAGCCGGGGACTGGAAGCGTCAGACCACCGGAGGAACCGAAACCACTGCTGAAATCCAGCCCTCCTCGACGCCCCTGCAGGGCAATGTTCGCGTGCCGGGAGATAAATCAATCGGCCACCGGGCTCTTTTGTTCGGAGGAATTGCCCAGGGTGTGACCCGGGTCCGCGGGCTCTCGCCCGGTGCGGATAATGCGAGCACGGTCGAGGTCCTCCGGGGTCTCGGGATTCAGGTGGATCGCAATGGTGACGAGGCGCTGGTGCACGGCGGGGGATTCGAGGGCCTCCGCATGCCCGCGGCGACACTGAACTGCGGAAATTCGGGAACGACGATGCGGCTCTGTGCCGGGTTGTTGGCGGGCCGTCCTTTTTCTTCACGACTCGATGGCGACGCATCCCTCCGCTCGCGGCCGATGGCCCGTGTGCAGGGCCCGTTGGCCGCGTTGGGGGCGGTGATCGAAACCGAGGATGGGCATGCGCCGCTGGTGGTCCGCGGACGCTCACTCAAAGGGGCCGACGTTACGCTTTCGGTGGCGAGCGCCCAACTCAAGACATCCGTGCTTCTGGCGGGCTTGCAGGCAGAGGGGCGAACCGTGGTTCGCGAACCCTTGCGTAGCCGCGATCACACCGAGCGCCTGCTGCCGCATTTTGGTGTTTTGGTCGAAGTGGCTAACGACGGGGGAATCGCAGTTCAGGGGCCCGTGACTTTGCGTGCGGCGGACGTCGACGTCCCTGGCGATCCGAGCGCGGCGGCCTTCTGGGCGGTCGCAGCGTCGATTGTGCCCGGCTCCGAAGTCCACATCCCGGACGTGGCCATGAACCCGACCCGCATCGGAGCTCTCGATGTTCTCGTCGCGATGGGCGCCGATTTGACCCGAACCGACAAGCCGTCCGTGGGAGCTGAGCCGGTAGCCGATCTAACCGTCCGTTACGCAGCGCTGCGGGGCGTCGAGGTGGCCGGCGAGACCATGGTCCGGGCGATCGATGAATTCCCGATTCTTGCGGTGGCGGCAGCGTTCGCGGATGGCGAAACGGTTTTCGCAGATGGTGCCGAGTTGCGTCACAAGGAAAGCGATCGTCTGGCGACGATGGCGGCAGGGCTCCAGCGAATGGGGGTGGCTGTGCGGGAGCATCCAGATGGGCTTGTGGTTGAGGGCGGCGGCCGCCTTGCGGGTGCGACCGTCGAAACTTTTGGCGACCACCGAATCGCGATGGCCTTCGCGGTGGCCGCCCTCGGGGCGAGCGGTCCGGTCCGGATCGAGGATGCCGACTCGATTGCGGTATCGGATCCACGATTTCTGGCCGTGCTCGAGACTTTGCGCGCGGAGATCCGGTAATGGCGCGTCTGGTCGTGACCATCGATGGCCCGGCCGGAGCCGGAAAAAGCACGGTCAGTCGAAGCCTGGCTGCACTTCTGGGCTATACCTATCTCGATACGGGAGCCATCTACCGCACCTTGGGGCTCTCGGTCGGGGCGTTCGAGGCGCTCGCCGCAAGACTCGACGCTTGCGCCGATCCGGAGGCTCTACCGCCTGAGGACCGCGAACGGCTCGCCGGCATTGCAAGGTCTCTCGAAATTACCTTCGAGGATGCCGGAACCCGAGTTTTTCTGCATGGGGATGAGGTCACATCGGCGATTCGTACGCCGGCTGCGGGCGAGCGTGCGTCTCGCGTTTCGGCTGTCCCGGAGGTGCGAGCGGCTCTTCTCGAATTGCAGCGTGCGCTGGGCGCCAGCGGTGGTGTTGTTGTCGAAGGGCGCGATACAGGCAGCATTATTTTCCCGCAGGCCGAAGCGAAATTCTTTCTGACCGCATCGGTGGCCTGCCGGGCAGGTCGGCGCACGGCGGAGCTTCGTTCGCGTGGCCTCGCGGCGGAAGAAGCTGATGTTGCAAGGGAAATTTCGGCTCGGGATGCCCGCGACGCCGGTCGATCGGTGGCGCCATTGGTTCGTCCGGAGGGTTCCATGGAGGTCGACTCGTCAAATATGGGGGTCGATGAAGTTGTCGCAGAAATGGCGGCCAGAGTTCGAGGCCTTGAGGCCTCTTGAAAAGCGCTATCTTCACGAGTAAGCCTAGCGTCAGCACATCTGCCTGCGTATGGCATTCGTGTATCCCCGTTTAGGAGGCAGTAACTGGAATGATGAGTGAAAACGACG
>Ga0055584_100000910_pt1 | contig 28511 bp, 23 predicted proteins | sample OSDHelmetaG_FD_58716 | JGI IMG/M metagenome (GOLD analysis project Ga0055584, IMG submission 58716) | Pelagic marine sediment microbial communities from the LTER site Helgoland, North Sea, for post-phytoplankton bloom and carbon turnover... | ecosystem: Environmental > Aquatic > Marine >... | reverse complement strand
GCGCGACATAAAGGAACGGAAGAAAATCTGCAGAAGTATCGCAAAAATCTGAAGACCATTATTGGTAAGCTTCGCGGCACGGGTGCCCAATTGATCTGGGCCAGCACAACACCTGTGCCTGCGAAAGCGCCCGCTTCGATCACCGATGACGTGCGCTGTCAGAAATACAACGCGACGGCACAAGCCCTGATGGACGAACTGAACATACCCGTGAATGATTTATACTCGGCTGTTTTACCGGATCACTCCCGCTATTGGACCGCACCTAATAATATCCATTTTAACTCTGTGGGATCTGCCTTTCTCGGGAGGCGGGTGGCAAATGCTATTCTACCCGCTTTGAAAAAGAATTCATCGCCATAGCCTGTCATTTCGGTTTCGCACACAGGATGATTTCTGTTCCCTATTACTTTAACCATGCGAATTGAGCCACTCAAAATGCTATCTCCTGCGAAACGTTTAAAAGAGCAACTGGCAACAGACCAGCCGGTCATCGGATTGATGGCAACCGACCATGCCTGGCCTTTATTGGTAGAAGTTTGTCAGAAAGGTGGCCTGGATTATCTGGTCGTCGATAGTGAGCATGGTGACTTTTCTGATGAACTGGTATCCCATATCTGCCAGATTGGGCGACTGGCGAATTTTCCGGTATTGGTGCGGACGATCTCATGCGAACCGACTGTGATTCGGCGAACGATTGACTTAGGTCCCTGCGGTATTTTGATTCCGTGTGTGGAATCTACTGCACAGCTTGATTTGGTTCAAGAAGCGTCTCTGATGCCACCACGGGGGCGTCGACGACCGGGTGGAAAGGGTAATTACTGGCAAAAAAATTTCCAGTACGAAACCTGGAAAACTGACTTTGAAGATCATTTCATTGTCATCCCTCAGATCGAATCGCAAACTGGTGTCGACAATGTAGATTCGATAGCCGCTCATCCTCTGGTGACCGCACTGGGGCTTGGACCTTACGATCTTTCTGCAGACCTGGGCTGTTGCTGGAACCCTGAGAATGAGGATTATCTGGCAGCTTTGGATCGTGTCAAAGCAGCCGCTGATGCAGTGGGAAAAAAAGTATGGGCGGGAACCGATGTGTCGGCTTTGCAAGCCAAGGGTTATACGTTTCTGTGGGTTGGAACGGCGACATCGGTACTTACGAATGCCCTTTCTCAAATTGTAGAAGGCGTCAAAAATCCTGACACCCGGAATTCCGAACAAATGGGGACACCTCCACCAGCATGAAAACGATTACAAGCTTTCTCATTCTATTGTTATTCACCGCGTCGAGTTTTGCACAAAACGTCGATACAGGGGCGCAGAGTTTATATCAAGTCAAGCTGACTGTCGCTTCGAACACACAAGCAAATTCGCCGATCGCAGTCACGATCAATTTCCGAGAGTTGCTTGGAAATCAAACTGTGCAGATTTTACGGAGTTCGATTAGGATCAAGGCTGGTGAAGTGAATCTTCCCTGCAGTATCAGTGGCGACCTTGAGAATCAAGGTGAGGCGACGATTGCCTGGCGCAGTACCGGACCGAAACGTAAAGAGTATCAGCTTCATTTTGAGGCCGGGAACCCCAAGCTAGCGGCCAAGGCAAATACGCGATCATTTTCGGGCCCAATAGGGATCGGCGACACCTTCCATTACAATCACGGTAAATCGGGTCCCGCGAACATTACGCCGCTTCATTCGCAGTTTATTCACGTCGATTGGGACGGCGATGGTCGTCGTGATCTGATTGGCTGGGGCTTTCGCTTATTTGAACACAATCAGGAGCTCGAAAAACGTCTTGGTAACGCCGTTTATTTTCTGAAAAATGTGGGCACCAAAAAGGCACCGCTGTTTTTGCCACGTCGTCGTCTGTTGGACAGTGAAGAAAATTACCTGCGATCCGATCTGCTTCCTCAGAACGGGTTTGTTGACGACTGGGACGGTGATGGTGATCCGGATTTCTATGGGTTCGGTCCGGCACTCTGGCTGAACTGGTGGGAGAACACGGGCAAACGCGACGCGAACGGGTTATGGATTCTGAAGCCTGCTCAAAAAGTAATACAATTGAGAGAAGAATCAGAATTCCGGGAGCAACATCCGGGAATTTTGCGAAAGCGGCTGGTCTGGGCACCGCGGGGCGTGCGGCGAATTGACTGGGAAGGTGATGGCGATGTTGATCTTATTGTCGGTTATCGGAAAGTCAGTCGAATTCGAAAAGTCGACACAAGTAAAGGCGTTGCCCCGTATGGCACGGCCGTTATGGTGTATGACTTGCTGGAGAATACGGGGACAAAAGTAAAAGGTGTCGTCAAGTACGCGCGGCCTGTGACATTGACGGATTTGAATGGGATCGTGATTCATGGACGAGGTCATGCCAACGGCTCAGTGGAATATGCTGACTGGGACGGCGATGGTGATTTCGATTTGTTGTTTCACTCTGAAACAGATAGACCTCTGGAAGGTGGCCGACTCACATTTTGTGAAAACCGTGGCAGCCGCGAAGAACCGTTGTTTGAAGCCCCGATACCCATTGGCGTGAAAATCGTCGACTCTCCTTTCCTGGTCGACTGGAACGAAGATGGTCTCCTGGACATGATTTCCAACGGGGAATTTTTCGAGAATGTGAATCCGAAGTCACAAGTCAAAAGATCTTTGCCTCATCCTTTCAGTATCTCACCTCAACACGCAGCCGCCTTGCCCAAGCCTGTTCGCGGTCGAACTGTGCCAGGTACCCGCATCCCTAAAATATCGACTTATCCAAAATTAATCTCACGTGGTATCGCCAAACAGGTTGATCCAGAAATCATGTCCTACTTCACCATCTCAGTCGATTGGGAAAACGATGGCGACTTGGATCTGGTGGGTGGTTTTCACACAGGTCTGCGACTGTTCAAGAATCGTGGTACTACTTTGAACCCGGTCTTTGAAGCACCGGTTATGCTCGATGCGGGTGGCAAACCAATTTCGATGCCGAACTGGGTGGATCCGCAATCAGATGATCCCTCCACTTTCGGACCGCAGGGACCGACCGAACCAATGTATGGCTGGTTATGCCCTACGATGGGCGACTGGGACGGTGATGGCGATCTCGATTTGTTTGTGACAGGCCAGCGCTGGGAAACGAAGTACTTTGAGAATACAGGGTCACGCAAAGCACCGGTTTTTGCCAAAGGACGAACTGTGACAGTCAACGGCCTCACTGATGAGTTGGCATGGCGTTCCAAAATTTCTATCGGCGATATTGACGGAGACGGGACCATGGATCTGGTAATTCATTCAGACCGGGATAATGCCTTTCACGTTTGCGTTCGGAAAAGTGAACAACCCGATCCGAGTCGAATGGACTTTGCTGCCGGCCCTGCTTTGAAGCTGGAAAGTGGCGAGCCGGTCACAGGTTGGTTCGGCGGTCAGAATAATAACAGTGATAACCATACGCTGCTCGTCGACTGGGATTCAGATGGTGATCTCGATTTGATCAAAGGAACCGTGTGGTCGGTGTACTATTATGAAAACACAGGCAGCCCCACCAAGCCCCGGTTTAAAGCGCACGGAAAGTTTCAATTGAACGGCAAGGATCTTCAGGCTTACAATCACGCCTGCTCGTTCGATGCCGCCGACTGGAACGAAGACGGTCGCATGGACCTGTTGCATGGAACAGAAGGCCCTTCCGATCAACCACAGGGCGCCGTCTTGCACTTGTTTGATCGTGCCTATCTGGAAGGAGAGCTTCCCGTGGTCTCGGTCGGCAAACCGGAACTCCTGCAGCAGTATTAGCTTCGATTCCATGAGGATAGATTGTCTCTGTTCGATCTCATCCAAAGCCATTTTTTTGAATAAATCCCTCTCTGGGGGCATTTTTTCGTTGATTAGACTGACAGTCTAGATTATTGTTCTAAATATGAAACAAGAATTACGTGTTCCCCCATCGAAGAATAGTGGTCGTCGGATTTCGACCGAACAGCGGCGGCGCGAAATCCTGGATGCCGCTTTGTCCTGTTTTCTGAAACGGGGTGTGGCTGGTACGACGATCGAGCAAATCCGAGTGGCGTCGAAAGCCAGTCATGGCAGTATCTACCATTTATTTCGCAGCAAAGATGAGATTGCGCTGACGCTCTTCCTGGAAGGCATGCACGATTATCATCACAAAATATTACAGGCGTTGGAGCAGGAGACGACGGCTTTTGGCTGTGTAAAGGCCATGATCGTCACACACTTAAAAGATGTCGCAGACGATCCGCCACTTGCCCTTTATCTGACGCGGCTGGGTATGGCCGATGATTTGGGAGAAATCAGCGACCAGTTCCGCTCATTGAATGATCATTATATTCAATCCGTTTGGCCGCACCTCGAACCATTTGTTGATCGTGGCGAAATCGTACGGCTTCCACCGGAGATCTACATCTCACAGATTGTCGGTCCGGCCATTCATTTATGTCGAAGCTGGCTTCGCGGGCGCCTTGATCAAGATCTGTTCTCAGCAACCGATCATTTAGTAGACGCCGCCTGGAAATCCCTGCAACCTGGTTGAGTGGATCACAAAATTGGAAATGAACTCGGAGTCATAATTTCACAATACTTTGCACTGAAAGAGTAAAGCATGAACTCGATGAGTTTCATAAAACATCTTACACTTTGTGGCGTCCTCTCATGTCTGGGTACGCCGATTACATTTGCGGACGAGTCGAAAGTTATTCTGAAACCGAATTCCACACAGGACAGTTTCGACTTCGACACAAAGCAAATGTCGGGCACGATTCGTCTGGACGGCCCCTATCATGGAGTCACGCGGCTGACAGATAAACGCACAGGAAAACAGGTGATTGATACCAGGTACTCTGCGCTCAATTTCTATAAACTAATGTCTGTCAATCAGGTCATGGACGAGCCACGTAAGATGGCACGCACGATTACATTTGATGATCATTGGGTTGAAGTCAAGTGGGCGGCGACCGATTCACATCAGGGAGTGTTGACGGCGCGGTATGAAGTCAGCGAACCGAATGTGGTCGATCTGACACTGACACTGAAATCATCGGGAACGTATTCTGCCTACGAAGTCTTTATGCCGAACTATTTTGACAAAGCTCTTATCCCGCATGTTTATTTATGGACGCGTGGCCGTCGTGCAAATGAACTGGTGCTGCCGAGTGTGAATGATGTGTTTCGTGAGACGGTGCTGGTTTTTCCGCGTGATGCTCACGTCGCGCGGCACTGTATTGATGGGCGCTGGGACCGAAATGAATGGAATCGATCTACCGTGCAGATGTGTCCTGTCAGGCATTATGCGCGTTGTCTGGCTTTCATGACAGATCAAGAAAAAAAGTTGGGTGTCGTTCTGATGTCACGACCTCAGGATTGTTATGCGATCAGTACGCGCTATCACGCCGACAATGAAGCTGACCGCCTGACATCTTACAGTGCGTTCGATTTTTCGCTCTTTGGCGATAATGTGATTCCCGGTGATGAGCGAACAGTGCGGGTGCGTCTGGCTTTAACCCCACTGGATAGCGAGATGTCCCAACCACTCAAACTTTACCAAACGTATCTGTCAGAAATGAACGGTCCGCGCAAATAATCAAACTACTCAATTCAGAAGGATGAACACCATGAATGAAACACACGGTTCTCAAAAGTCACGTCGTGAGTTCCTGCATTCATCCGCATCGGTGGCTGCAGGTGGTGTACTGGCTTCTCAGATTGGTTTTCCAGCTGTGGTTTATGGTTCTGGTCAATCCCAGACCTTAAAAGTGGGGTTGATTGGTTGTGGTGGGCGTGGTTCCGGTGCAGTGTTGAACGCCTTAAAAGCCGACAGTAATATCGAGCTTTCCGCAATGGGTGATCTGTTCAAAAACAATATTGAATCGAGCCTGAGATCGTTGCAAAAAGCGATTCCCGATAAAATCAAAGTGCCGGCAAATCAACAGTTCGTCGGATTCGACGCGTACCAGCAGGTTATCAACAGCGATGTCGACATTGTGTTGCTGGCAACCCCACCCGGTTTTCGACCGTTACATCTCAAGTCAGCCATTGAAGGGGGTAAGCATGCTTTCGTTGAGATCACAGCCGCCATTGATGGTCCCGGCGTTCGCTCCGTCTTGAAGTCAGCGGAACTGGCAGAGAGAAAAGGACTTGCCATCGTCTCTGGTTTCTGCTGGCGTTACAACGACAGTATGCGTGCCGTCGCGGAGCAAATTAAAGCTGGTGCGATTGGAGAAGTGCGTGCTCTGTATGCAACCTATTACCGCAATTCTCTGGATCACAAATATCACGGTAAACGGACTCCGGAAATGTCTGATTTGGAATGGCAGATACGCGACTGGTATAACTACCTTTGGCTTTCGGGTGATGTGACCATCGTGCTTTCAGGTGGACATAGTGTCGACAAGATGTCGTGGTGGGTTGATGATATGATGCCGACCGCGGCGGTGGCTCTCGGGAGCCGTGCTATTCCTGCAGAAGGAAATACGTTTGATAACGGCTTTGTGGTCTACGAATATGCGAACGGGATTCGAGGATTTCTTGGTTGTCGATCACAAGATGGGTGTTATTCAGCTAACGGGGATTACATCATTGGCTCGAAAGGCATCTGCAAAATCGGCCGCACACCCGTCATCGAAGGGGAGACCAATTGGCGCTATCAAGGGAAAAAGAATAACATGTACCAGACGGAACACGATGATTTCATCGCCTCAATTCGCGCCGGTGAACCGATCAACGATGGTACGCGTATGGCTCACACTTCTTTGATGGCCATCCTGGGTCGAATGGCAGCGTATACGGGAAAAAGAATTACCTGGGAGCAGGCACTCAACTCGCAGCAAAAACTGGTGCCCGATGAACTCGACTGGAATAGTAAAATCGATGAGACACCAAGGGCTGTCCCCGGAATCACTCGATTCATCTAGCTGTGGGTATCGAGTGCTATTGGAATATTTTTCTGAATTAACCCAGTTTTTGATGTGCATCGAGAATCAGGGCTTCTGTTTCCTCCCAGTCGATACATTCATCGGTGATGGAAATCCCATACTGTAATTGAGACAGATCTTTGGGCAGACTTTGATTTCCAGCGTGCAGATTACTTTCGAGCATCAGGCCGATAATCGTTTCGTTGCCGTCAATGCGCTGGTCGATGACATTATTCCAGACGTTGCCCTGATTGCGATAATCTTTATTGGAATTCGCGTGACTGCAATCGACCATGAAGTGAGGCGGCAGTCCTGCCGACTTGAGACTCTTGGCTGCTGCTTCCAGATGTTCCCTCTGATAATTCGGGCCAGATCGACCACCTCGCAGAATGAGGTGTCCCCAGGGATTTCCTTTTGTATTCACGACGCAGGTTTGGCCTTCAGCATCAATCCCCAGAAAACTATGTTGGCTTTTAGCGGCGAGCATGGCGTTCAGCGCCACATCCAGGCTGCCATCGGTGCCATTCTTGTAACCGACGGGCATCGACAAACCACTGGCCATTTGACGGTGGGTGGGGGATTCCGTAGTACGAGCACCGATGGAAGCGAGAGAAATGGCATCGGCGATATATTGCGGCGTGATCGGCTCCAGCATTTCTGTTGCTGCAGGCAGTCCCAATTCACCAATCTGGAGCAATAACTGGCGTGCGATTTTCAAGCCTGAGGAGACATCGAAGGTACCATCCATATGCGGGTCATTGATCAGGCCTTTCCAACCAACGGTAGTTCGGGGCTTTTCAAAATAGACACGCATGACCAGAAACAGCCGATCGTCGACTTTGTCTGAGAGTTCTTTCAAGTGTTTGGCATATTCAATGGCGGCTTGAGGATCGTGAATTGAGCAGGGGCCCACTACAACAATCAGACGCTGGTCATCTCCAGAGAGAATGCGTTTAATCTGTTCGCGCGAATCACCGACAGTCTGTGTGACTTTGTCATTCCGCTTGTAAGTTTCTTTCAGTTCTTTCGGAGCAACCAAACGAACCGATTCGTGAATATTGACGTTTTGAATGGGTAACATCGTTTTTTCAATCATTTTCATTACTTAAGTGGTCGGATTCAGTATCTATATTGCTTTTCTGTTAGAAATCCCATTGCTGACGGATCTGGGAGACAACTTCCGGCGGGGTCAGTAGTGAGGCATCGATTTTTAACTCAGCATATTTTTCATAAAGCGGATATCGGCTGCTGTACAAGTCTGTCAGGCTTGATCCCGGTTCTATCAAAACGCCACGATCAAAGGTGTCTGAAATACGTTGCTCCAGCATTTCAGGTGATACATCCAGCCAGACTATCGTACCAAGACGGCTCAGATGTTGCATGGCTTCCTCACTATAACAGACACTTCCTCCGGTAGAAATTATGGATCCTGCTGATTGAATCGATTGAACGTATCCAGATTCAATCGTGCGGAATCCTTCTGCCGTATGCTCAGAAATAATCTCTGTCAGTCTTTTTGATTCACCTGCTTCAATTAATGCGTCTGTGTCCAGGAAAGGAAGACCTGTCTGTTCAGACAGTAGTTTTCCGACGGTTGTTTTTCCAGATCCGGGCATTCCAACAAGGACCAGACTTTTTTTGGAGATTGTGCTTTCAGAAGACATCACAATTATCCCTGTTTGAGAAGGGAGCATGTAATTTTATGGCTTGTGGTTCGTCTTCAGTCTGATCAAACTGCAAAAACATAAAAGCTGTATCTATATTGAAGGTAGTGGTTTACGTTAATTATTCAGGGTTGAGTTCGAAAAATAACTAAATTACAGCGAAAAGCAAAACAAATAATATCTCAAATAATGTCTAATAGGAACTAAGTGGAAATTCAGGTGAAAATGAATTGTTGTTTTCTTATAAGGACCAATACAAGCATGGGGTCGATGTTTGTGGAAAATTCACAGAATTTTTACTCGTCAAATAGTCTTAACAGTTCTGTTAGGATGTTGTCGTGATACTTCTATCAGGATGACCTTAGAGTTTTCTGAAACTTGAAGAATCGAATTCATTGTGGAAAAACAATCACCGGGCAAATTTGCTGCGAAAATCCGATGTTGTGCCAATGATCTACAGGATCATGGTGTCGATAAATTGGGTTCTCTGTATGATTTGACGGCACATCGTCTGATCCGATATGCAGTGACAGTCACAAAAAACATGTCAGATGCTGAAGATGCGATTCAAGCAACGATGGTTCGAATTGCCGTGAAGCCCAAAATTCTGGCAACGGCGCAGCAGCCCTGGCCTTATTTATTAAGAGTGACACGCAACGAAGCATTAAGGATCCTGCAAAAGCGAAAGCCGATTCAGATTTTTGCTCAGTGCAGACAACTTTGGGCACGAGATTCAGAGACCGTTGAAGAGAATGACGAAGCGCAAATGATCAGAAAAGCGCTTAAACGGCTTCCTACCAGTCAATCTGAAGTCGTGGTTTTGAAGATTTGGGAAGATATGACCTTTGCAGAAATAGCCAACGTGCTGGATGAATCGCCGAATACTGTGGCCAGTCGTTATCGTTATGCACTCCAGAAATTAGATAATTACCTGCGTCCGATGACGCATGAGGATATCAATGTTTGAATTTGAAGATCATCATTCACTTGAAGAACAACTAATGAAGGTCTCTTCTGACTCTGCAATTCCATTGCGAGGCAGTCACCGTCAACAAGTGCTGGATGCCGCACGGCAGGCCCGTTCCAGAAAGATCTACAAGCGTAGTATTGTTGCCGGGGTCATGTTTTTTCTGGCCATCACACTGTTGTCTGGAATGCGTGATTCAGAGAGGACGCAGACTGCGGCTTCTGATCGCGGACCGGGTTGGTCGAAAGCAATCTACGTGAAAAGCAGCCAGGTATTAGGAATCTCTACCACAACTCATCAACCAGTGATCATCAAGACTGATTGGAATTCCGTGCAGGCGACATTGAAGCAAACTGGTGAATGGGGGCTTGTCGATGCCGTCGTTCAATTTCGGAATGAGCGAGCAGGAACGATTGAGCAGATCTTTCATCGAGGCGATTAATGCAGGAGACCTTGTCCCAACGCTTTCAGGAGCAGCTTCCTGAAAAAACAGAGAACCATCCGGAATTCGTGACAGAGCTGGTTGATTTAATCTTAAATCAGGCACAAGCGATGAATGCCAGCGATATTCATTTGCTGCCAACCGAAAATAAAATGCGGATGGATTGGCGAATCGACGGGGTATTACATCACGTTGCCGATTTTTCACATGAGTTGGCGCCACGAATTACAGCGCGTTTGAAAGTCATATCGCATTTATTGACCTATCGGACGGATGTTCCTCAGGAAGGCCGGATTCGCCAGCAGGGTGAACAGGCTGTCGAAACACGGATCAGTACTTTTCCCACACTCTATGGAGAAAAGGTGGTCGTGCGTTTGTTTGTCGGTTCGGGGCAATACAAACATCTGGAAAGTTTGAATCTCCCCGACGAAATTCTTGTTGAATTGAAGCGGTTACTTACACAAACCGGTGGCGTCATATTGATGACCGGACCGGCGGGCAGTGGTAAAACAACAACGATCTACGCATGTCTGCGCGAAATCATTCGACAGTCAAAAGGATCGCGCAGTCTGGCTTCTCTGGAAGATCCCATTGAAGTGGTTGTTCCCACGGTGGCGCAGTCGCAGGTGAACCCTTCGTCCGGATTTGATATGGTTCTTGGTTTGCGATCTCTTCTCAGGCAGGACCCGGAAGTGATCATGGTGGGTGAAATCCGTGATTGTGAAACCGCAGAAACGGTATTTCAAGCATCGCTTTCCGGGCATCTGGTTGTTACGACATTCCATGCGGGTAGTGCTACGGAAGCCGTGAGTCGTTTGGCAGATATGGGCATCGAGCCTTATTTGCTGCGAAGCGGATTATTAGCCATATTGAGCCAGCGATTATTGAGAAGGCTTTGTACCTGTGCGCGATTTTCCCAGGCGGAGGAGGACCTTTTGGGACTGCCTGCCGAACAATGGAAAGTTCCTGTCGGTTGTGCAGACTGTGGCCAAACGGGATACAGGGGACGGATCGTTCTTACAGAAATGTTACAGCCCAATGAGGTTGATGTGGCGAATGCCATTTTAAATCAAGCTGATGCAACAGCTCTGCATCAATTGGCGATCAAATCAGGAATGCGAACTCAGTGGGATCGTGCGATCGAAGCCGTGAACCAGGGGATCACCAGTCCTGCTGAAGTACGACGCATTCTGGGCATGACACGTTTGGAATAATGAGAGACCCTGTTATGCGACTCACGATAAAGAAAATAACCAGGCAATAAATCGTTTCTACCATAGAGAGTGTGAATATGAATTCGAGAGACGATTCGGAAACTTCCCAACCAAAAGAAACAAAGTTTGAACTGGACGAATTGATCGCTTTGAACGAAGAGATCATTTCCCTGGTTCAAGCCGGGATACCGCTGGAGCTGGGCTTGCGTGAAATGGGAAATGAACTACCCGACCACCTGGGTAATATCAGCACGGACTTAGCTGATAAAATGGAGCGAGGCAGTTCACTGGCTGAGGCGATGAATTCAGAGGGCGATCGATTTCCGAAGGTCTATCGCGTGATTGTGGAAGCGGGAATCAAATCAGGAAAATTGACAGTCGCACTGGAGGAAATGTCAAATTATGCCTGGGAGTTGTTTCATTTACGGCGCCAGATCGGCATGGCAATGATTTATCCTCTGATCGTATTCAGTTTGGCCTATGGTCTGTTTCTGGTATTTCTATTTGAAATGCTTGCGCGATTTAACATTGTGTATGAGGCATTTCGTCTGGGGGAAACCCGTCCCTTACAATATTTAAATGTCATGGAATCAACGATCGTGTATTGGGGGATGATACCCCCGGCATTACTTTTTTTGTTTGTCATATTATGGATGCGGACCGGCAGTTCCCAGTTGTTGAATTTTAAAGGGACCAGTCGCCTGATTGGATGGATTCCAGGAGTACAGAAAATTGCGAATTATTATCGATACGGTAATTTTTCGGAATTGATGTCGCTTTTGATTCAGCAGCAGATTCCATTTTCAGAATCGATCGTGTTGGCAGCGGAAGCAACCGGTGATGATCAATTGGTGAATTCGGCGAATCTGATGGCAGAGCGACACTCAATGTCTCAACTGGAAACAGGCGATACGACGAAAGAATATGGCTGGCCACCGCTGTTGACCTGGTTGTTGACAACAAAAAATCAACAGAATGAATTAAGTCTGGCGTTGAAAAACGCCGCCGATATGTATCGGAGAAAAGCAACCAATTATACGAGATGGTTTCGAATTTTGTTTCCGATCTTTACTGGAACCATTATCGGAGGTGGAACGGTATTGTGCTATTCTCTTGTATTATTTCTGCCATTCTCCGATATGCTTAAACAATTAGCGAATCCATAAAGTTCTAACTCTAATGTGAGCACGTCATTTTCAAAGAATGGAATGTATTTACGTTTGTTCGTTTTGATGGGATTGAAGTCAGATGATTTGGTATCGTTACCAGGGAATCAATTCGAAAGGCAAAGATGTTTCAGGCCGCATTCATGCTGCGGACGGGGATGAAGTGGCCAGTTTGCTTCAGGACCAGGGCGTAATCATTCGACGTATTGAAGAAGATGAAGATGTAGCAGAGATGGCGTATGCTGCTCCGGAAGTTTCAAAGGCGAACCGTTTTTCGAATCTTTCATCGCGTGATTTTGAAGTGATTTCCGATCATCTGTCTGATTTGACGCGTGCCAAGCTGCCTTTGTCCAGGGGATTGGAGGCGGTTTCGCATGAAATCGAAAATGCGCGCATTCGCAGTGCCGTTCAGAAAATGGCATCAGAACTTGATGCCGGAAATGATTTGGAAACCGTCCTGGCAGATTCCAAAGCGCCACGTGAACTCTGTGCTCTGGTACATGCCGGTACTCAATCCGGTCGAATGACGGAAATTCTGGCGGACTATGTTGCACATACCCGACAACTTTCAGAAATGAAAAATCAGTTATTGATGGCGCTTAGTTATCCATTGATTCTGATGGGCTTCGCGACACTGGTATTTTTGAGCATCCTATTCTGGATTGTGCCTTCATTTATATCGATCTATCAGGATTTCCAGGTGGAATTGCCGGCCATTACTTTGAAACTGATGCAGGCATCCCTCTTTTTGCGTACCCAATGGTGGTGGTACCTTCCTGTGTTTTTGATTTCAGTGGCAGGTTGCCTGTGGTTTATCAAGACGGACATTGGTCAAGAGTTCTCGCAAAAAATTATTTATCATTTACCTCTGGTAGGAGGTTTATTAAGTGGAATTACGGTATCCCGTTTCTCTCATTTGCTGGCTTTACTGGTGGATAATGGAACTCCATTTCATGAAGCCATGAAACTGTCAGGGGAAAGTTCCAGTAATTATCAAATACGCGCGGCGTGTCGACAATTTACTCAAACTGCTTTAACTGGAGAAGCACAATTAGCTCCGCTGGAATCATTAAATATATTTCCCGCGACATTCTTGCGGACATTGGCAGACCATACAGGAACTTCTTCTCGAACGGAACCAAAATATTCCGTTGAAATTCTGAATGCGTTATCAGATATGTTGAACAGCCAGACCAGGGTGCGCATTACATTTTTTGCGAGTGTCGTCGAGCCGCTCATCATCATTTTCTGTGGGACATTGATGGGTTTTTTATTCATCGCCATGCTTGCTCCCCTGATCAAACTGCTGAATATGCTCTCATAAAACTATTTACAGATTCGTGATGATTCGTAAACACTTAGAATAAGGTCATCAACAGAAGAGATCGTCACCCTATGGATCGTAACTCGGGATTCAAAAGCTTTTTGAGTGTTGGACGCAGTCCCCTGCTGTATGGGTGTGGGCTTTCTTCGATCTTTGGTCGTGTCACCTATTCACAGCAGGTGGCTTTGTTGCGTGTTCTGGCGATCGCCTCAGAAAAACAGCTTTCCTTAATCGACGTTTTGGAAACATTTGCGAAAGATGTGCGAGGGCGTTGGAGATATCAAATTCTCCGACTGGTTGATTTGCTCAGAAGCGGCGTGTCACTTGCGGATGCCATTGAGAAGATCCCCACGGTCATTCCCTCGCATGCCTATTTTCTGGTGAAGGCGGGTGCAGAATCAGGCACGCTGCCTTCCGCTTTAGCATTGGCAGCGGAAACCTGTGCCGAGCGGCGCAACGACCGCGATTTTTTGCGTCCGGGAACGTGGGTTTATATCAGTGCTGTCGTAACAATCATGTTGTTAGTCCAAGCGTTTATCTGTTACTGGATTATTCCCAAAATGAAAAAAATCTATTTTGATTTTGACATGGAATTGCCGGCTTTAACTTTGGAACTTATTCAGGCTTCGGATTGGTTCGTCAATTATTTCTATCTCTTTCCGGCACTCGTCGTATTAATGTCCCTGCTCAGTGTTTTTCTGATCAAGTTGGGTATTCTTGATAGAAAAGAGCATGGAAGGTCTTTTTCAGGGATTTATCCGCGCGGGAGGGCCCCCGATGTCTTACGTTTTTTACATGTTGTCTCCGAATCGGGGCGCCCGTTACTGGGGGCTTTTGAGACGCTAACACATACGACCAAGAATCGATTTATGTCGCAGCGGTTTCGCGCGATCCTGGAAGATATTCGCAGAGGTAATGATTGCTGGACTTCACTGCACGATTACAGTCTGTTGGCTCCGAGTGAAGTGCGATTGTTACAGTCTGCACAAAGAGCCGGCAACCTGAGCTGGGCGCTTAAAGCGGTCGCCAAAAGTATTGAGCGGCGAATCGATTATCGCATGGCATTGGTAAGAGAATATTTTGAACCGGCAATCATATTGGGCATCGGTTGTGTGGTGGGTGTCTTCGTAATTGGTCTGTTTTTACCACTGGTGAGTCTCATGAATTCCCTGGCATAACATTTTTATATTGGTTGATACCGTGAGAAATCAAATTCGTACCAGAATGTATTTTCCATCAAAAGTCGGATTGGCGCTGCGCAATCGGCGTGGATTCACACTGATCGAAATGATGGTTGCCGGTGTATTGTTGACGACAGTCATGATGATCGTCGTGCCTTCCATTTTTTGGGTACATCGTGAACGCAGACAAACCGAACGCTATCAGGTCGCGATTGTTGAAGTAGAAAACATGATGGAGCGAGTGGTAGCGTTACCATTCAGCGAAGTGAAGCAGTCGACGGTAGACAAATTAGCCCTTTCAGAAAGTGCTTTGCGACAGTTGTCCGATGCAGATTTGAGAATCGAAATCAGCGAGTCAGATCAACTGCTGCAAATGAAAAAAATTCAGATCCGGCTGGGCTGGAAAAATCATCGGGGACTCAGTGTGGTCCCTGTTCGATTGACATCCTGGATCGGTCTTAAGGAAAAACAGAAATGAAGCGGCGTCGCTTTTGTATCTCAATAAAACAGCATGGTATTCCGCCGGGAATTTCTCTGGTGGAGGTTGTGGTCGCGATGGGCATCGCCACGATTTTGCTGGGCATCAGCATGACAACGATGCATACCGTTATGCGTGCCGAACGTGAAACGAGTAAAGCAGCCTGGTTAGGGTCGTCTTTTCATCGCTTTTCACGTCTTATCCGCTCTGATATTCATGCGGCAACCAGTCTGGAATTTCTGGAAGGATCTACACAGAGCAGTCCCGAACTGACAATTAAAAAAACAGATGCTGAAATCGTGAAGTATCGGATAGAAGGTCATCGAATTTTTCGCGTGGTGACAAGAAACGAGCAACAGGTTCACCAGGATGGTTTCTTTTTACCGGAAGGGAGCCATGCTTACTTTTTTGAACGGAAGCGTTTGAATCAAGCGGGAATCGCCATTGATGAACCTTTGCACGCGAAAAATTCCCTGAAGCAGGGTAGAACAGCGGTTAAAAACTCTGAGCTCAAATCGTCCCACAGAGAGCTCGAGATCATTTCCACAATAGGTCATGACTATCGTCTGGCTGACATGCAAATTAAACCAACGAAAAAAGAAACAAAATAAGCGGACAAGCAGGGTCAATACTATGCGAAGATCATCAAAATCTCGAATACAAACCAAGCTGCGTGTCGCTCGGCGGGGCGCAGTATTAGTAATTGTCATGGTCTGTCTGATGTTAGTTTCTCTTTTAATGGCTTCGCTCCTCAAGTCTGCTTTGTTACAAAGGCGGCAAATAATGAAAGAGCAGCTTCGTGTTCAAGCGGAATGGATTTTGGAGTCGGCGCTGGAGCGCGGTGCCTTACAACGCTTGAAAGATCCCAAATATCAGGGTGAGGTCTGGAAAATCAGCCCCGTTGATTTGGGGACCCGATATGCAGGGTCTGCAGAGATTACACTTAAACCAGCAGGAAAGGATGGCCGCCTGATATCGATTGAGGCCCATGTTATCTATCCTGAGAAAACAACGTTTTCGGTTACTCGAACAAAAAAGGTTGTTTTATGATCTGACCTGCACAAGAGGATGGTAGTTCAATTTTAATCATACATTGTAAGCTCTTTTTAAATTTATATATCCAGGGAATGAAAAAGATGAAAGACGTTTTTACGAGACCTCAAATTCGAATACGGCGAAGCGCCAAACGACGGGGCTTCACTTTGATTGAGTTACTGGTGGTGATAGCGATCATCGCCATCTTAATTGCACTCTTATTACCGGCGGTTCAACAGGCCCGCGAAGCAGCCCGCCGAACACAGTGCAAAAATAATTTGATGCAAATCAGCCTCGCGATTCAAAATTATGAAATGGCTTTCGAAGTATTGCCAGCTGGTGTTTATAACCAGACGGGTCCTATTAAAAATGAACCCGTGGGATATCACATGGGCTGGTTAGCAGGATTGATGCCCTATCTAGACCAACAGGTTCTTTTTCGTAAGATCGATTTTAAGCAAGGTGTTTACGCTCCAGACAATAATCAGGTTCGCAAGGCGCCAATTTCATTTTTACGGTGTCCATCAGACCCAATGCAATCACTCACACGTGCTGTTAAAGAGGATAACATCGAGATTTATCAGACTAACTATGCAGCCTGCTATAACGGTGGGGATGCACCCATTAACGTTGATAACACAGGTGTGATGTATTTAAATAGCAGTGTCAGCTATGAACAGATTACCGATGGCAGTAGCAACACCATCTTTATCGGCGAACATCTATTTAAAGAGACAGACCTGGGTTGGATGTCGGGAACGAAAGCCAGTTTACGAAATACCGGTTCTTTTAATGCTGACTTTCCCAAGAGTGCCGGAGCTTATTTTCGTAAGCCTTCTCAGCTTGAGATGGATGAAGAAGCAGATGACAAGAACCAGAAATCCGTTGATCCTCTCCTCAAAGTAGGGGGGTTTGGCAGCTATCATGTCGGAGGCGCTCAGTTTGGTTTAGGAGACGGCTCTGTCAGATTTCTTTCTGAAAATATTGATGCCGCGCTCTTCGAGCAATTGGGCAATCGCGCTGATGGAAAGCTGATCATGCAAGAATTTTAAGTGAAGTCTGTGTTGAGTGACTGTATCATCCACGTGGATGATACATTTGATGCACTGTTTTCAGACGGCTATGTTCCACGTGAGTGTAGATTTGAGTAGTGCGAATATTGGCATGTCCCAATAATTCCTGGAGTGCACGAATTTCGGCACCGCCGGCCATCATGTGAGTGGCAAAACTGTGTCGCAAAGTATGCGGACTGACTTCTTTACTACATCCAATCCGAGCCGCATTTTTCTTGACGATATTCCAGACCATGATTCGTGAAAGCTGCTTGCCGCCACGGTTGAGAAAAAGCGACTGGTCAGTCTGATTGCGTTTCACCATCGCGGGCCGTTCATGTTTCAAGTAGGTTTCCACGGCGGCGACTGCAACCGGATTGAGTGAAACCATACGTTCTTTATTCCCTTTTCCGATGCAACGTGCGTAGCCTTCATCCAGTTTGACTGCGTTCAAAGGCAGGCTCACGATTTCGGTGACACGACAACCTGTGGCATATAGCATCGCCAAAATGGCGCGATCCCGCAAAGGGTAGCGATCTTCTCTGCAAGGGGCCATCAGAAGTTCATTCACTTTTTCAGGGCTCAACACTTTGGGCAAATATTTCCAGAGCTTGGGTGAGTTGAGCAGGTCAGCAACACTTTCCGCCAAAACACCTTCGAGGACCAGATAGCGAAAAAATAATTTGATCGATGCCAGATGTCGAGCGACGGTCGTCGCCGCCAGTTTGCGCCTGTTGAGTTTTTCCAGATAGCTGGAAAGGAATTTTAAATCGACATCACTTAGCGGAAGGGGTTCCTGTTTGCCGTACCATGCCAGAAATTGAACGATATCTGAGTGGTAGGCAGAGATAGTATTGACCGCCATTCCACATTCGGCTTCCAGATAATTTAAGAACGGTTCCAGGTGTTCGCCAGGGTCTGCATGTTTGCGAGCCTGAAATTTGGATTTCGCAGGTGGTCTTTTACGTGGAGGCATGAAGTACCTTTGAAGTGACTGACGAGAGTGAATCCGGTTTAGAAATCATCTTGGAGTCGCGCGTATACCAGTCTTTCCTTATCTCTGTACGCCGACAATGGCCCATTAGTTTTTATCGGTGAGAAGCGAGGATTGCCTTGAGTCCGAAACAGATTATCGCAATCCCAACGGTTGTAAGGGGCAATGAGCGGCCATGAAAGTCTGGCTTTCATCTGCGTCATCAAAAATGACCTTGATCGTTCGTTTTCGGGAATAACCACTGATTCCCATAACGGTTCCAACGCCATAACGGGGATGCCTGACGCGCATTCCAACGGAAAATCCTTGCGGAAGTTCGGCAGCTTCCGGAATTTGTTTCAGGAGATCCGCTCCGGTCATTAAGAGAGGGCGTTTTGTTGTCGAAGCTTTCAATGCCTCGGTGTCAACCTTACCATCTTTGACCGATTCAACAAATTCATCGAAATAAGATTTCGATTCGAAGATGTTATCAGTCTGGTCGTTGACTTCGATATCAATTTCTTTCAGAAAGTCACTGGTGATCGTCCGCCAGGGGCGCCCTCTGAGAGAACGTTCTCGTGTTTGTGTCAGATAAAGAGACTGTTCGGCCCGTGTAATCCCAACGAAGAAGAGACGTCGTTCCTCTTCCAGTCCTTCGCGAAATTCTTCGCGCAGGACGCGCTCATGGGGAATCAGGTTTTGTTCCACACCGACAATAAAGACAACCGGGTATTCCAGTCCTTTCGCTGCATGCAGCGTCATGAGTGTCACGCGACCTGCGGCCGCATCCAGTTGATCAGTGGCACTGGCCAATGTGCTGACTTCCAGGAATCCTTCCAGGTTCGTTTCATCACCGTATATTTCGTCGTATTTCCGTGCTGTTGATACTAATTCATTCACATTGGAAATTCGCTGTTGATCTTCTTCAGAGGGGCTTTCTTTCCAGCTGTCGATCAGGCGGGTGCTATCGATGATTGATTCCATCAGATGCGCAACCGAGCCAGAATCGGCCATTGAAAAACCGGAGATCATTTTTGCGAATCGAGTCACCATTGTCACGGCGCGTTTGGAAAGTTTAGGGCAGTCTGCAGCTTGATGAGCGGCTTCCAGCAGGCTGATCTTTTTTTCATCGGCCCATCGCATCAGTTTATTTTGTGTCGTTTTACCGATGCCACGCAACGGTTTATTTACAATTCGAGAAAATGCCACTCGATCATCCGGGTTGTTGATCAATTTCAGATAGGATAGTAAATCCTTCACTTCTGTTCGTTCATAAAAGGCGACACTGCCTGCCAGTTGATAGGGAATTTTGTGTCTCGCTAATGCCAGTTCCAGTTCTCTGGAAAGCGAATTCACTCTGTAAAATATGGCAAAATCCGTGTAATGAAAGTCGCCTTGATCGACGGCATTACGAATTCGCAGTGCTAATTCGTTAGCTTCATGGCGTTCATCAGAAAAGCAGAGCAGTTCAACCGGTGTTCCTTCTTTATTTTCTGTGAACAGCGCCTTGGCTTTGCGTTTTTGATTATGTGATATCAAATTGTCAGCCACTCTCAGGATTGCTTTTGTACTGCGAAAGTTTTGTTCTAATCTAACAGTTTTACAGTCTGGAAAATCTCGTTCAAATTGCAGGATGTTGGCAATTTTAGCGCCTCGCCAACCATAAATAGATTGATCAGGGTCACCGGTGACACAGAGGTTGCGGGTATTTAATGAAAGCCCCATGACGATTTGGTATTGAGCCAGATTCGTATCCTGATACTCATCCACCAGAATATATTGATATCGTTCGTCCAGAGTCGCGCGTAATTCAGGGGAACTTTTCAAGAGACAGGCAACGTGCAACAGCAAATCATCAAAGTCCACTGCGTTTGATTCCAGTAAGAGTCTCTGATAAACCGGATAGACGCGCGCTGCGACCGCCTGCAGATGATTCCCAAATGATTCCTGATAGGCTTCGACAAATCGTTCTGCGGTGATCAGGTCATTCTTCGCGCGGCTGATCATTGAGGCAATTGTAGATGGATTATAGGCGACGGTATCAATATCTAACTCATGTAGAACATGTCGAATTAATTGATGTTGATCAGTCGTATCAAAAATGGAAAAATTGCTGTCGAGGCCAACTGCGTTTCCGTATCGTCTGAGAATTCGAACACAGAATTTGTGAAAGGTAGAAATTTCTACGCGTGAATTCGGAATTAATTGCCGAACACGCTCGCTCATTTCGTCTGACGCTTTATTCGTGAATGTGATTCCTAAAATATGATGGGGATGAACCTGAGCGTGGATCAGCGAAGCAATCCGATGAGTGATGACGCGCGTTTTTCCAGAGCCGGGACCTGCCAGAACCAATAAGGGGCCTTGATGATTTGATACTGCCGCGTATTGCGCGGGTGTCAGGACCTGCTGGAAATCCAAGAGTAAATCCTTGATCGTCTTTTATGGGGATTCAGTATGAGAAATAAACAATGTACGTTGCCTGCGCTGAAATTCCAAATCGAACAACTTAATATTCATCTCATTATACGTGCATTTCTTCTAACACTCTGTGGCGGGCTTCCTTTCATTATGAATCAAGACATGCTTATTCCGGTTTAGGCGAGAAGCAGTGAACGGTTGTATGTTTTGTTAATGTTGCGAATTCAAGTTGCTTTGGTTGATTGCACAATATTTGTGGGTCCACTAGACTGCGCAGAGGTGGTTTGATGATGCACCTTGATATTTTACTGAGTGAGCCATGATACTTTGAATTTTCTGATTTCAGAGTATGGGTTGTTTAGCAAGATTATTCGGCCAGGAACTTCACCACCTTGAATGTACAAGAAAACTGTAATAGACGGAGATTGTTTTTCGAACCTGCATATTTAGCAGGGTTTTGCAGAATTCGGTGCTTTAATAGTTGAATGGCAGGGATGATGTTCGAATTCAACACACATTCCTTGTCAGTAAATGACGATAAATAATTTTACAACGGTAGTCTCACCTCTACTCATTTGTAACGCGGACCCCAATCTGTCCTGTGTTCTGATTATCCGGTGACCGCCGTTTTTCGAATCCCTTTGTCGACGGAGTGCGATCAGACATGCTTTTCAAGGAACCTCAACCAACCAGAAAAAATCAAAAGTTTTTTGGCATGGTCAGTTTTGCCGTTTCAGGTATTACCAGTTTAGTGTTGGTTGTCACAACCACGATGGCTGTTGAAGTGAAAAAGCCTCAGCCAAAGGAGGTCGGATTACAAGGAATTCTGCCTGCCGAAGTTCCCGAGGATCTCGCCGAGTCTCCCGAAGATTTGGAAGGGAAATGGGCCAAGTGGGGCGATCAGGTTTCCGACTTGCTGGGTAAATTGTATGAATCAGAATTAAATCTGGCACAGCAAAAGCAGACGTTGAAAGCCCTCCAGGCGAAAATTAAAGAAGCAAAAGGTCAGGCAAATCTGGCGGAGTTCAACAGTCGTCTGGAACGACGGGTTGAAGTCGCCGACGCTGTTCTCAAAACTTTGGGACAAAACCTGGGAACCGTCAAGGCAGTTCAAATCAAATCAAAACAAAATGAGTTAGCCGCGGCAGTGAAAGCGTTAACAAAATATCTGGACACATTGCAGAATGGTAATGGCTGGGTAGATTATCTTCAGTTAAAAGCACTGCAAAAGGAATTAAAAAACAGTTACTCTGAAGTGGAATTAAACGATTTATTGAAATCCTTGAAAGCACAATTTCAATCTCGTGGTGCACTGAAAGATACAGAGCAGCGTAAATTCTTTAACCGGAAACAGTTCAAGGACCTGGAAAAATCAGTCAATGCCTTTCTGGCTCAATCAAAGCCGGGTGCAGCCAAGGTGAATGTCAGTAAAGTTCGTCAGCAGTTGAAAGCGCTGGTGAGTAACCTGGAAGAATATGAAGCCTCCCAAAGCAGTCATAACGCGTTTGAAGCGCGTAAAGCTTACGCTTTGTTACGTCAGGAACTGGAAGGCGGTCTGGGGTCATTAACGAGTGCACTGCGAAATGGTTATTTTAACTATAACCTGCGAGTTATGGTTGCTGAAGACTTTGTTAACCGTCTGATCCATGATAGCACTTCTGAAACAGGTCCTGTCGTTGATTGTATTCTGGGAGCTTATGTCACTGGAAATCAGGAAACTACGACTGAAGTCGGAGTTGATTTCAAGCCCAGCGAAACAACATTGCGGTTCGATTTGACACTTTCCGGTGTCACTAACAGTTCAACTTCTGGAACAACAAGTCAGGCGACAATTTATACTGATGGTCATCACAGTTTCTGGGGCGGTAAAGAAGTTAATTTCAACGGAGATCTCTTCACCACTCAGCCAGCCTGGGTGAAAGTAGATGCCAATAACACAACCGTCGGAGCCAGCACGAAACTTGATGGCGTTCCGCTGTTATCAAAGCTGGGCCGGAATATGGCCTACCGTCGTACCGAACAGCTGCGAGGAGAAGCGGAAGCAATTGCCGCTCAACGTGTTCGTGATCGAGTTCGTCCTCGTTTTGATGAGGAAGTCGATGGCAGAATCACCAAATCCAATAAGAAGGTGGGTGGCGAACTCAATAAGCGTCTGAGAGATAACGGTCTGTTTCCATCAGCCCGCAGTTTTGCTTCGACAGATAGCCATCTTTACATTCGGACTCGATTGATGGATACCGGTGAATTGGCCGCCAACTCGCCGCCACTTAATATCTCTGCAAAAGACAGCGTAGTCCTTCAGTTGCATGAATCTGTAATGAATAACAGCCTGTCCCGCATGGGTCTGGAAGGCCGCAAAATTTCGGATCAGGATTTGATAACCGAGTTTGAAAATTCGCTGGCCGATGTATTGGGTCGTAAAGTGAAACTGGAACGACCTCCTGTTGATCCCGACAAAGGTCCCAATATCCTGGCCTTTGATAAAAAGGATCCGATTCGGATTGAAATCAGCGACAATACTTTGAAGATCATTCTGCGTTGTGGTTTCGAACAAAAAGGCGAGACAGCAGTACCAACCCAGATCATTACAGTCCCCCTGAGTTTCAAAGTTGCAGGGGACAAGATTCATGTGACACGTGGAAATGTCAAGTCCTCTGCTGTCGTGAAGCCCAAGGGAATTGCTGCACAGATTGCTCGTGCGGGTGTCGTTCGTAAGAAGATGGAAAAGGCGTTTCCGAATCGTGTGGAAAATGCTCAAGTGAAAGCGAAACTGGAAAATCGAAATGTTTTTCTGCACATTACCGGAATCGAACCGAAAGATGGCTGGTTAACTTTAACTGTTGGAAACGATTTGACAGTTGAAAAACATGATGCCGTTCCTCCTCCTGTGGAAAAAACAGCATCAGTGAAATAAGCTGACTTCAAAATGGATTAAGAAATAGAAAGAGGCGAATCGATTGATTCGCCTCTTTTTTTATGTAAAGTGATCAGTGACACACAACTTGCAGGGTCAATAATCAATATCATCCGCTTCGATGGCTTCTTCCATGATTAGATCATAACGCAGGCTAGCATCTTTTCCAAAAAGCTGATTGAAGGTCGTGTCCGCTTCTAACTGACTGTCGATATCGACTTTCAGCAGAATACGATGCTTGGGGTCCAGTGTGGTCTCTTTCAATTCACTGGCTGTCATCTCGCCCAGTCCTTTGAAGCGACCAATTTCGTATTTCCGGTTGGCAGGCAATGACTCTACGATTTCTTCTTTCTGGGCGTCATCCTGGGCATAAAACTTTTCATTTCCCACTTTGATGCAATATAAAGGCGGTTGTGCCAGGAATAGTTTTCCTTGTCGAATCAGTTCGCGCATATGGCGGAAGAAAAAAGTGAGTAGCAAAGTGCTGATATGGTAGCCATCACTGTCGGCGTCCATTAACAGAATAATGCGATTGTAACGCAGATTGACAATTTCAAAGTTGGTGCCGATGCCTGTTCCCAGCGTTTCGACAAGATCTTTGATTTCCTGATTTCCCATGATTTTGGAAATCACCAGCGACTCAGTATTCAACACTTTTCCGCGTAAGGGTAGTACTGCCTGTATTCGGCTGTCACGCCCCATGGCGGCTGTGCCGCCGGCCGACAGACCTTCAACAAGAAAGAGTTCCGATTCTTCCGGTTTATTGGATCGGCAATCAAGAAGCTTTCCCGGTAAAGTTGATTTCCGATTCGTGGCTGATTTCCGACGCACTTCCTTCTGGGCATCGCGGCTGGCCAACCGGGCACGGGCTGCAAGTACAATTCGTCCCACAACGGCATCAGCAATGCTCGGATTATTATTCAACCAGGTTTCCAGCAGTGGTCGCACGATTCCTTCGACAAAGCTACTGACTTCGGGGTTGTTCAGCTTTTCTTTTGTTTGCCCTTGAAACATGGGGTCGTTATGGAAAACAGAAATCAGGCAGAGCACACCTTCACGAATATCTTCAGTCGTGATAGAAAGTCCCTTGTGCTTGATATTATGAACATCCATATAATTTTTGACTGCTTTAGCAATTCCGGATTTCAAACCACTCTCATGTGTTCCCCCCGCATGGGTGCGAATTCCGTTGACATAGCTGCGAATCTGTTCGTCTGTCGCATCGGTCCACCGCATGACCATTTCAATTCGAATGTTCTTGTCTTCTTTTTCCGCGAAAAATAACTGATCGTGGACCGGCTTCTTCTGCTGTTCCTGGGTTAATTTTTCCAGATACCCGCGAATTCCTTCCGGGTGCGAGAGTTCATGAGTCTCTTTTTTGACGTCATCTTTAAAAGTGATCTTCAAACCACCATGAATATACGCGACATCTTCCAGATGTTGCCGGATTGTATCTGCGTTGAAATGTACTCGGCGAAAGATACCGTCATCCGGACGGAAATAGATTTCTGTACTATGCCCTCGAAGTCGTTTCACTTTTTTAACGGGAGTCGTCGGCTTTCCCTTTTTATAGCGTTGCACATATTGATGACCATCGCGAACGACCGTTGCTATCATTTCTGACGAAAGTGCGTTCACTACGGAGGAACCAACTCCATGTAAACCACCACTGCGTGCGTAGTTTTTATCTGAAAATTTTCCACCCGCATGTAATGTGGTGAGAATCAGTTCCAATGCCGATTTTTTAGTTTTAGAGTGTTTGTCGACCGGAATGCCGCGGCCATTATCTTTCACACTGCAAGATCCGCCGTCCTTGTGCAGTGTAACAATGATCGTATCTGCTTCATTTGCCAGATATTCATCGACTGAGTTATCTACAATTTCCCAGAGCAGATGATGCAGCCCTCGGATATCGACGCCTCCGATATACATGGAAGGTCTTCTACGAACGGCTTCCAGGCCCTCTAATACCTCGATGTCGGCGGCGGAGTATTTTTTTGCGTTAGATGATTTTGCTGCAGTTGCCATAATAAGTGTCGTGAATTTCTTTAAATTATCTGCCAACGAAAAGTGAATGATACGAGATCTATGATGATTCCAGGAAGCTGAGACATGATCAGTTCATTCTTCATACTCGGCCAGTTCATCCCAGTCAACAATTTCTATCGGTGGATACAGTATTTCATCAAAGCCGCTTCTCTGGCTGGTTTTCACACCTTTGCCACCACGAGAAGTGACTCCATACTTCATTTGCCCAAACGTCATTTTCTTACCCGCAGTGTTGACGACTCGCAAGCAGTCACTCGGTCGAGTCAGCTGGAGAGCACCCATGACCTGGTCTCCCTTCTCCAACTTGATGCCTTTAACCCCTTTGCCTGCGTTGGATAGCAGGGCAGCTTCTTCAATTTTACAATGTAGAACACGTGCATCTTGCGTGGCGATAAACATGGTATCTGCGTCTTCCACCAGACCTGCGTACACGACACGATCATCTTTACCCAGTCGGCAATATTTACGGCCTGCTTTGGTGGAAGCAGTGCGAAATATACTGAAAGAGATCCGCATGATCTGACCTTTTTCGGTGACAATCAAAACATGGGGAGTTGGAATGGGCTTCCTGCGAGTTGACTTGTCTTCGGGTGTGAATCTTGCGTCTGTGGTAATAGCGGCGACGAGCTGCGCACCATCACCCATGCGTGCATGTTTAGAAAGGGGCTCGCCATATCCGGAAGAAACCGGAACCTGTTCGACAGGCAATGTATATGCCACCCCGTCACTTGAGAAAAATACGACATGGTCGAGTGTACTTCCCGGCGCCACAGCCAGCACACTGTCCCCTTCACGGACGCGCGTTTTGTCGAGTTCCCTGGTCTCGCCCTTTGTCTTCAGTCGGCCAACACGTTTGATCCAGCCTTCTCGACTTACAACCACATTGGTATTCTCTCGAACGATATAAGCTTGAGGGTCAAATTCTGTAATCTCCTCTGAGGAACCAAGTTTGGTCTGACGTTTCTCGGGAAATTCTTTCGCCAGCTCATTCAACTCGTTTTCAACGACTTTCCAGAGGCGTCTGTTGGAGGCAAGGATCCGGCGGATGCGGTCCGCTTCTGCCTGTTTTTCTTTCAGCTCTTCGCGGATCGTGTTAATTTCCAGTTTCGAGATGCGATATAGCTGTAACTCAAGAATCGCCATTGTCTGGACTTCATCCAGACGAAAATTTGCCATTAATTTTTTCGCAGCATCCTGCTTACCGCTACTGGCGCGAATTAACTTTAATGCTTTATCCAGACCATTAAAGATGATTTTGAATCCCTTAAGAATATGAATTCGTCTTTCCAGCAGTTCCAGTTGATATTCAAACCGGCGTCTCACAGAGACGAAGCGAAAATCGAGGAAATATTGCAGCATCTCTCTCAAATCGCAGCGCTGAGGGACAAGTACGTCAGATTCATCAGGTACCAGACATGTCAGATTCACCGAAAAATTCTGTTCCAGATGTGTGTGCTTATACAAAAAGGCCATCACAGCTTCGGCGTCGGCATCCGGTTTGATTTCCAGGACAATTTTCAGCCCGTTTTTCTCGTCTGTTTCATCAGCAACGTCAACCAGTTGTGGGAGTTTTCGCGTCTCGACCAGTGCCCCAATTTCTGAAAGCAGCGAACCGGTTTCCACTCCATAAGGGACAGAATGAATGATCAGCCTTCGGATCCCTTTCGAAGCTCTCTCCGATTCAGGTTTCCACTCTCCTCTGACTTTAATGGGCCCTCTGCCTTCTTTATATACGCTGGTCAGGGACCGTTTATCAGTTACGATCCGGCCTCCGAGTGGAAAGTCGGGCCCTTTGATGAATTTCATCAACTGTGCAACAGTCGCACTTTTATTGTGAATGAGATGGGTGCAGGCATTGATGACTTCACCCAGATTATGGGGGGGAATACTCGTTGCCATACCGACGGCGATTCCATGAACTCCATTGACGAGCAGGTTGGGAAACCGTGCAGGCAGCACTACGGGCTCATTTCGTGTGCCATCATAATTGGGCCGCATCTCTACAGTTTGATAACGCAGCTCATTCATCAGATGTTCTGCAATACCAGTCAGACGTGCTTCTGTATAACGGGCAGCAGCGGCGGGAAGGCCCATGATGGAGCCGAAATTCCCCTGACCGTTGATGAGAGGACTTCTCAGGTGAAAGTCCTGTGCCAGCCTCACAAGAGCGTCATAGACGGAGGCATCGCCGTGCGGGTGGTAATTTCCCGTAGTATCACCACAAATTTTAGCACACTTACGTGGCTTCGCATTCGCCACCAAATGCAGATCATTAAACATTACATATAAGATACGGCGTTGAACCGGTTTCAGCCCGTCACGCACGTCCGGTAATGCCCGAGATGTGATCACTGACATGGCGTAATTGAGGTACCGTCTGCGAGTGACCTCACTGATGGGGACATACTCGATACGATCGGTATCACTGCCAGCTCGTCCATTTGTGCTGCCGGCTTTGCCTTTATTGGCTGATTTTCGTTTAGCCAAGACTCTCTCCAAAACTCTATTACGCGGTCTGAAAATAATGAGGTAAGGATCTCCCTGAATTCGCATTCAATGGAATCGCTCTCCTTCAATTTTCGGGTTATCCCGCATGGTAGCTTAAGAAAAATATGTTGAATTGACGGTTTGTATAAACATTATGGATTGTAGCTGTTGAATCGGTTATTTAACAGATAACGCCACTCGTAACCCGTTAAATAGACAATAATTCGGGAAAATAGGACGAATCGT
>Ga0055584_100000909_pt1 | contig 28516 bp, 41 predicted proteins | sample OSDHelmetaG_FD_58716 | JGI IMG/M metagenome (GOLD analysis project Ga0055584, IMG submission 58716) | Pelagic marine sediment microbial communities from the LTER site Helgoland, North Sea, for post-phytoplankton bloom and carbon turnover... | ecosystem: Environmental > Aquatic > Marine >... | reverse complement strand
TTCTCCATGAAAAGAGCTTCATTATCTTCCATGTTTTCTACGTTGACTTCGGCCATCACTTAACTCCTTGCATTTCTTGGTCTGTGATCGCGCCACCACCACGAGGAAGGGCACCGAGAAACTCAACAACTTCAGGACGCTGAAGCATCTCCATCAAGAATTTAAGCTCCATGTCAGAGGTGCTTCCAGCCCCTGTTGGTCGCATCTCGTTTGGAAGGGTCGCATCTCGATAGGCTTGCATCTCCATGTCAGAGGTGCTTCCAGCCCCTGTGGGCCTCGTCTCGTTTGGAAGGGTCGCATCTTGATAGGCTCGCATCTCCATGTCAGTGGTGGCCCCTGCTCCTGTGGGCGGCATCATTGGTGCTCCCATCTGGCTCAGAAAATATCGCACATCTTGGTCGGACATTTGTCCTGACTTTGCCATCTCGTTGATCGCTGCCATCTCGTCTGGCGTGAAATTTGCCATCACTTAACTCCTGATAGGTCCAAATGTCGGTGGTATGTACTGGTAGGCTCCACGGCGGCGAGCTTGACCGGGTAATGCGCCGTATATGTGAGTGGGGCCGAACAATGCTTGCTGCGCAGCCGGGTCTTGTTGTCCCTGAGACAACAGGTACTGTGGAATAGACGGGCTTAGGTTGGCCTCATTTTCCGCAGTGTAGTTCGCTTGCTCTGTGGCAGCTTCTTCTGGTGTCAGTGTGTTGGGGCCAAAGATCGCGTCTATTGCGCCCATGCCACCCCTGACAAGGCTATAGGGCGGAAAGGCAACCTTGGCGGCGGTATCCAAAAAAGTCAGCGGCAAATTTATTTTGCCGCCTTTATCTCTCACCGTAAGCAAGTTGCCAGCAGTTGCCCCAGCTTTTTCCACCAACGATGGGCCGACATCATAACCCGCCGAGACACCGTCCTGAGTTACATTTCCATCCTCATCAACACTAATTATGCCGCCACCCTCTGTGCCAAAGGAACCTGCAGGAACCGCTGGAGTTGTTCCCGAAAAGAAAGAAGAAAAGAACCCCATCAGACTTGTCCCGGCATGCTGTTCATGAAGCCCTCAAACGCGCCAAGAGGCTGACCGTCACCCATCCTCGATCGCATCTCATCAGCCTTGCGCTGGACGTATTGCATCATCTGGTCAGGACCCATCTGCTGTTGGGGTGCCGCCTGCTGTTGGGTCGCGACCGGGCCGAATGCCGCTGGGTTGACTGGGACCATGGCCAAAAGCTCTGGCGGAATGTTAGCCATCTGACTGCGCCTCAATTTGAGCCTTCACCAAGACCTTCTCGCGCTCAAGAGCCAACTCGGCCTCCAGCTTGCGAACCTTGGCCTCGAGGTCGGCGTTGGTCTTGGCTTCGTTGATATCCATCGCCGACTGCGCCTTGGCTTGGCTGATCTGAATGTCGGACTGCGCCTTCTGTTGCTTGCCCTGAATGTCAGCACTTGTCCTTGCTTGAAGTGCCTGTGCCTCAAGTTGCGCGAGCTGTTGGGCATACTCAAGTGGCCCTTGCTGCTGGCCTTGCTGCTGAGGCTGGAGTGCGCGGATCGCTTGCATCTGAGGAGCTTGCTGGACAACCTGCGCGGCGCGCTGGCTAATCAGCATGTCGAGGTTCGGATCGATGTCCTCAAACTTGAAGTTGCCGTCACGAACATCCGGGACATCCGGCAGCGGAACACCAATGCTGGCTTCCATCCGAGAGCGGTAGAGAAGTGCGATGTGCTCTGCAACGTGCGCAACAAGAACTGGCTGCAAGGCAGCAGCCCCAGGATTGCCGCCCAATGATGGGTCAGACAGAAACTGAACATGAACGGCGATGTGCGAGTCGTGGTCCTGCTCCGGGAAAGCCCTGATCGGCTTGCCGTAGAGGACACTCATGTTCTCGTCGATCGGGTCGATGCGAGGAGCCTCTGCTGGCTCCTTCAAAATCTCGTCAATGTTCTGAATGCGGATCGCCTCGTACATCCGCTTGTAGGCTTCGTACATGTCGTGAAGCTCTGGGGCGGACCTCGCCATCTCGAGGATGGCTTGCGCCTGGGCAATGCGCTGGGCAGTAGAAAAGATGTTGGGATCGCTGACCGGGACAACATCAACTCGGTTGTCAAAATCAGCAGCATAGATCTTGTTGCTTGAACCTGCAACCGCAAAGTCAAAACTCTCTGGGAGATTCTCAGCGTTCAGCTGGGCAATCAGCTTAAACTCTTGTCCTTGCGAATTGTGAAGCCTCTTGTGTATCGCAGAGAATGACTTGCTGCCTTGCTCAATCAGGGCAATCGTCGAGCCGACAGGGGCGTTGGGATTTACGTCGCCGACATTCAAGTCTGCCGTGCTGGCGAACCGCTGGCCAATGTCAACGACATATCCGAGCAGCTGGAAAAGAACCGACGATGGCTCTTTGAACGGCAAAGGCATGATCGCCTTTTTGACATCGTCAACTGTCGCCTCAAGGTCAACGAACTCACCGGGGCTTACATCGATCTCGCCGCCGCTGACACGGCCCTTGAGCTTGAAGCCACCCTGCATGTTGGAGAATGCAGCTGAATCAAGAAGGGCACGCAAAGATCCGGTCGCAGCTTTTCCGAGACCGCCGATGATGTGGTAGAGGCCAAAGCCGTAGAAGCCTAGGCCGGGAAGGAACTTGTAGCTGACAAACCAGTCACGGCGCAGCTTCTTCTCGTCTTCCTGTCGCCAGTTCCGGCGGACGCTTACGACCTTGTCGGTGTCGTAGTCGATCGTGACAACGTAAGGCAGGACATCATCGCCCTCGACAGCTTCGTAGACGTGCATCTCAAGCAACGTAACAATGTCGTCTTCTGCGTCATCGCCCTGAGTGTTTACGCCTTCAATCTCGCCGATCGTATCGCCAGACGGGTCGCCACCGTCACCTGTGAATTTGACTGGGAGATACCAACCGGCATCAACGTAACGGTCATACTCATTCTTCGGCATTCGGATCAGTTGAGTGTACCGAGGCGAGGTCTGGAGATCCTTGCTCTCAGGCGCGACAATAAAGTCTTCTGCCTTCACGAACTGCGAGCACTGCCTGTCAAGGTTTACGTCCCACCAGACTTTCTTAAAAGTTTGGCCAACCAGGGGCAGGTGGAACAGCATCTGATCCAGATCGGGGAAATACTCGGGCATCTCCTGTGTGATCTGGTAGTTCATGAATTCACGGACACGGCGAGCTTGGTCTTCAGTCTCTTCGTCCGGCTGACCGATGATCGTAGTCTTCACCGGGCCACCGGCGGGATAAAGCTCGGCGATCGCCCGTGCATTGAACTGTGTGGCAGCCTCGGCGATGAGCGGGTGAACGACGACACTCAGGCCACGAGTTGCACGGTTGTCATCTCCCTCCTGCATTCCACCTTCAGGATCTAGGGTCTTTAGGCCGTCCTTGTAACGCTGCTCCCACTGGGAACGAGCCGAGCGATCGGACTCGTAGTATGAGACGAGCCGAGCGGCTAAAGATGAAAGTTGGGTGTCTGGAAGTTCTTCAGCGAGATTAGAGTCGAACTCTGTGTCAATCTCTGGGGCAAGATCAAGATCGGGATCGCCAATCAAGACTTCGTCATTTTCTAATTGTTCAATCTGCAAGTCATCAGTAGGAGTGCCATCGGCAAACGGCACAGGGTCAGTCACTGATGGTAAGTCGCCGGTATTGAGGGTCTGTGGCTGTCTAGCCATACAAGCTCATCCTTGTAACTGGTTCTTCGTCATCATCTTCGTAGTCTTTCGAATGCGTGACAAACCAACCCTTGCGAAGCCGCAACCAAGCCTGTGTGCATGTGTCAACGATGTCATCATTGTCACCAGCCGGGAATGCGGCACAGATGTCTATTAAGTTTTTACTCCAGTTCTTGCCAGAAGGAAACCATATTCTTCCATCCTCAAGTATCGCACTGCTGGCGTGAGCGCGAGCCTCCTTGTCTCGATCTGGGGAGTATTCCAGCACCGGGACGCCAGCCATGCGCAGATCTTGGATCAGGCTCTGGCCAGAAGCCTTTTTCTCAATGAGAACTGCGTCCGGTTCAAACTCATTATAAGACTCTTGGGCAATCTTGCGCAGCTCCGGGTAGGACACCCGGTCGTACCACATATCAAGCACGATCGCGTTGACTTGGCCATTCTTGCGAAAGACACCCCATGTTGTGCGAGCAGAGTAAGATGATTTTTCTTTTGTGCTGAATGCGGTGTCCCAAGACTGAATAATATATTCAATGTCTGGCAAAGTTTCTTTCTCCCAAGGCACCCACCACTCAGCCTTCAAGATCCCGCCACCCCTAGGCATCGGTCGCTGCTGAAGTTGCCCGGCTGCGGCGTAAGACCCCAGAGATTTCTCAAGATTGTCTAGGGTCCGCTCATCAATTCTCTCTGGCCAGAGCAGCTCGCCGTCTTCTGTCCTCGGGTCTGTGAAGCCCAGAGACGAGACCGTCATAGTCGGGTGACCAACCTCGTACCTCGCCGGGAGGCACAGGTGATCCCACTGCTCAAAGTGGTTCTCGATTATGTGGCCGGTCAAATCATTCTCATGCACTCGCTGCATGATGATTATGAATGCGCCGGTCTTCGGGTCATTGAGGCGAGACTGCATGGCTTGGTCCCACCACTCCAGCACACCTTCACGAACAGTGGAAGACTCTGCCTCCCTGACGTTGTGCGGGTCATCAATGATGATTATGTCGCCGCCTTCCCCAGTCAGTGCGCCGTCAACTGAGGTCGCGATCCGCTGGCCGGTCTTGTCATTCTCGAACCGCTGCTTCTGGTTCTGGTCGCCGGTCAAGTCAAAGCCTTCACCGAAATGATCTTGATACCAAGGGCTGGAGATCAGGCGGCGACACTTGACCGAGTCACGAATGGACAGGGACGAGGCGTAAGAGGCAAAGAGAAATCGTTTCTCTGGCTGGATCGTCCAAGTCCACGCAGGGAGTGCAACCGCAACAGAGAGCGACTTCATGTGGCGAGGCGGGATGTTGATGATCAACCGGCGGATGTCACCTTCAACAACAGCCTGAAGATGTTCGGAGATGGCATCAATGTGCCAATTGTCGTAGAAGGGTCGTCCTGGCTCAATCGTCGGCCAGCAACTCTTGGTAAACTCCTTCAGCGATCTCTTCATCTTCTCCGCTCTCACTTGCGTCAATGACAGCGTGCTCAAGTACCCGTTCAATTGTTGTGAGATCATCGTCATTCAATTTGCTGATATCCAGCACCTTTCTCTCTTCAATTTGAGCCTTAATCTCGACTGCCTTGAGATCCGGAATGCACTTGCCCAGCAGGGTCTTGGCTGCCATGACACGCAGCTCTGGGTCTGCGGAGATGTTGCCAGCCGCCGACGCCAAGCCGTCCGCACCTTTTGTGTAGACAGGAAAGATCTCTTTGCCAGCCATCACTGCAGCGAGGAATCCAACCGGGTCAGCCTGACCCATGATCCAGTTGATCGTGGCTGGGTGGTTCCACTTGTAATTATTTTTGCGTGCCGGCTTTTTACTCTTCATCGGCTCAACAGATTTGAACCGGCCATCCCATCCCTCAGGCTCATCTTTCAAGCGAGACATGGCATCGGGGTTGATGGGTGGCCCAGACTTCACTGGTCTTTTGACAACAACACCATGGTCAACTTTTGCCGGGTGTTTCCTGGGGCGGCCTCTTTTCGGGGTCTGGTTTTGATTTTCCAATTGTTTTGACCTGTTTGCAGGGGTCGGCTGAAAAATAACTATGCCCCTTTACGAGGCAAAAAGAAACCCCGACCCAGCGCGGTCCGTAGGTCTGGGGTGGTCATCTGGTCCCCACTTCGTACTTGGCTATCAGGGCGTCAATGTCGTCCTTGCAAAGCACGCCGCTAAACACTGAAACCTCAATGCCTCCCATCGTTTCCCTAACCCCTTTCAGGGTCGCCACGATGGCGGCGCGGGCGTTCAATTCGCCAGCCCGAGCGCATAGGGCCGGGTATGGCGACTGGCATCCGAGTGAGCAACACAGTGCCACTCGAACGCTCTCCACCAGTTCATCGGGTGTGCCGGTCATTTATTCACCTCCGGTTCAACCTTCTCGCAACGAGGGCACATTGGATTTGAGTGCGGCCCAGAAGGGCGGTCGTGGTACGGGCATTTCTTGCTGCATTGCCACACCTTCGGGAAGTCGGGGTTCGTGTATTCAGTTAGTTCGGGTGTGCCGGTCATCGGGCTTACCATCCATTTACGGTAATGATCGGGTCATAGTCAGGCAGCGACGACAGAACGTGAGTTTTGGCCGCAATGTCCCAACACTCCATCGTCATCTTGTCGAAGCAGTTGCAAAGAGACCCCCAACAAAGATGCCCGTTGCGAATCTTGCACCGGAGTTTTGCCGCCCGCGCGCAGAACGCCAAATCGCGCTCTTCGGGTGTGCCGGTCGGGTCAGTCATGGTCATTGGCTGGACCCATCAAGGGCCGCGAACAACGTGGTTTCAATTAGCTCAACCTTCCTGCCGACTTCTTTGTCGTGGATTTGCCCGCTACTGATTGCGCGCCGTGCATGACCGGCAATGGTTACGGATATCGTTGCTGCGTCCCGTATCCGCTCCAATTCCTCTAAGAGAGACAGTACGTTGCGGGCTTGTGGAATGGCCCGTTCAATCGCTGGATTTCCAACACCCCTGGCACTGGCCACCCCTTGTGCAAAGATCACTTTGCGTGCGTCTCGCTCCATCTGTTCGTGGGTCATGCCGCTACCCCCACCAGTGCCATCGGTTGTGCCGGTCATCGGTTGGTCTCCCCAATCAAAGCGCCGACCGTCACGCCGTAGCAACCAGCCAGCGCGGTCAGTGTGTCGAGCGTGGGGTTTCTGTGGATACCTCGCTCCAGCTTCGACAGGTTCGCCTTGGAGATGCCTGTTTGTTTTTCAACATCGCGCAAGGACAATGCGGCGGCGGAGCGGTGCCTGGATAATTTCTCGCCCAGTTCATTAGTCATGCTGCACCTCCCTTCTCGTCCCAGACCGTATCGAGCCACTGCCAAAAAGGGTCGCACACACAGAACTCGTCCCAACCCCCGGCGTTGCGATCATAAAATTCGACGACACCTTTATCGAGTAAGGCACCCCACGTCCCAGCCGCAGCCTCTTTGCTCCAACCAGCCTCGATCAGGGTGTCAGGATAAGCCCATGTGAAGGGGTCGTCGTCCAAATCAGCCGGTCGTTTGCCGCCCATGTTTTTCAAGCACCATCCGACCAGCACGAAAGCTGCACGCAGTTCGTTTTCTGTTAGTTGGTATTCTTTAGTCATCTGCTTAATTCCTTTTGTGAAGCCGCTCATGACGACACCTCTTCGCGAACGTCGACGTTCGCTGCGCCGTCTTGGATCGCGCGGTTGTAGGCGCGGGTCGCATCCAGCTTGTCGGTGAACGTACCGATGATCGTGCGACCGTGGTTGCCATCGTCGGCGTCCATCGATGCGATCTCGGCGGTCAGGATGTAGGTCACCTCTTTGGGCTTCGGCACGATGGAGGCGTTGCCAGGAGGCCACTGGTAATCTTCGGCAACCCAGATGCCCTTGCTGCCGGTGCGCTCGTTGTAGGCGGCTTCGGCCTGGGCGAAAGCGTCATCGTGCCACTCGGGGGCGTCGTCGCTCGGGTCGTAAAATACTGAGGTTTGGTTGGTCATCTGCTTAATTCCTTTCTGAACCCAGCAACTTCGCTGGAGAAAGAATTATCTCTCTTATGAGAGCCAAAGTAAACCCCTAAAAAATTCAACGATATCAAACACTAAACCCGGAGGCTGGGTTACGTTCCCTGTCTCATTTTTTTCCGGGATCGCTCTCAAGCCGGTGCCCCACAAAGGTTTGCCGCCGACCGAAACCGCGAAACCGCAAAAGTCGTGTTTTTTATTTTTATTTTTTTCCTCGGATTATTCCCCTATAGACATAGTCCGGATTGGGGGGGACGGGGTCCAAAACAACTTCGTTGAAAAGACTGGTTTCGCGGTTTCGCAAAAAAATTACTTTCCAACCGGGAACTTTCCAGGCATAGTAGACAACCTGTGAGAAAGGACAGAAAGAAATGCCAAAGGTTTACGTTGTCAATCGACCGACCAAGAACAAATTTGGTTGGACCCCAGACCTAAGCGATGCGTCTCGCTATGGCGCTCTGGAGATTGTGTTCGAGCCAAACGACAAGCCACAGTTTGTGCCCGGACCGAGCATTCAAAAGGCAAGACGCATCATGAAGAATTTCTCGGAGGAGGACTACATCCTTTGGCCGGGAGGTGGCGATCCGATTGCTGTGATGGTTGTGGTGGCCATCGCCAGTGAGAAGTCGCCAGCTGTCCGCGTCCTACGTTGGGAGCGGAATATGGAAGAGGGCGAGCGTGACCGGCGGAAGGGCTGGTACATGCCTGTCTCACTCGAAATCAGAAAGGTAGAAAATGAAAATCGATCTGCTTGAGGACGTAGCACCATCGTCCGACAATGAAATTGGTGCAATCGCTGACATGGCTTCTCGAATGCTAGATCTTCAAGACGAGATCAACCGCACCGAGGAACTGTTGAAGCAACGGAAGCAGGATCTCCAAAAGTTGGCCGAACAGGACTTGCCTGACTTAATGCAAGAACTGAATATCAAAGACTTCACCTTGAGCAACGGAGCCAAGGTTCAAGTCGATGATTTTATCTCTGGGACTGTCCCATCCGCCGGTGCAATTGATCGTGCCAAGGGTGACGACAGAGTAAACATGGAGATTCGCCAACAGCATTGCTTTGATTGGTTGCGCAGCAACGGCGCTGGTGACCTGATCAAGAACAATGTTGAGGTTCAGTTTGGTCGCAATGAAGATGATGCTTGTGATGAGTTCGCTGTTGAGCTTAACTCACGTGCCATCAACTACAAGCGATCTGTAGGCGTCCACCCTTCAACGCTCAACTCCTTCATCAAGGAGCGGATGTCTGAAGGCAAGGAAGTTCCCCATGACCTGTTCAAAATCTACACAGGTCGCAGAGCCAAAATCAGGAGATAAAATGTCAAAGCAAGTTGCAAAGAAACAAGAGTCCGGTGCGTTAGTTGACGTTAACATTCTGCTAGAAGACAGCGGTGCAGGAATGGAGAACATGTCGTCCGATGACATGATGATCCCCCGACTGTCGATCCTCCAGCAAATGTCGCCGCAGGTGAACAAGCGTGACGGCGGATACGTCGAGGGTGCCGAGCCGGGGTTTGTCCTGGACAATGTCGCTGGCAAGGCGATTGACGGAGAGCAAGGCATCACTGTGGTGCCCATCAGCTACCGTCGTGCGCACATCGAATGGAAGGTTGACCGTGGCGGCATGGTTCAGAACCACGGCGCAGACAGCTCGTGTCTTGAAGGTTGCAGTCGTGGCGACCGTGGCCAGTACATCACGAGCGAGGGCAATGAGATTGTCCCCACGAGCGAATACTACGTCTACGTCATTGAGGAGGATGGCAGCTTTTCACCTGCGATGTTGTCAATGAGCAAGAGCCAACTGAAGAAGGCTCGTCGTTGGAACTCGATGATGAACCGTCTGCAAGTTCCTCACCCAACAGACAAGGGCAAGAAGATTGGCCCGGCCATGTTCTGGAACGCATACAAGCTGACGACAGTGCCTGAAGAGAATGATCAGGGGTCGTGGTTCGGCTGGAACATCGAGATGATGTTTGATGCAAACTCTGGTGGCATCATCGAACAGTTGCCGAATGGCACCGGCATCTATCTCTCTGCTCGTGAGTTCAAGGATCAGGTTTCTTCTGGCGAGGTCAAGGTTTCGCCGGAAAGCTCTGACGAGAAAGACGCGCCATTCTAGTAGAACTGCGGGGAGGGGCAGAAGCCTCTCCCCTTTTTTAAGAAAGGAATCCAATGAACACAACACAAAGGTTCATGGGTCTGTTCGAAGGCTACAAATTGGCCCACGGCCAATATCGCGTCCAGCGCAGAGAGTCTGACGGCAAGATGGCTGGCCGGGCAGTCACAGTTAGCGAGCCAGCAGATGAGAATAATTTCAAAGATCACCTGAGTGGCGGCGAATACATCCTGGGCATCATCATGCTCAAGGAGGACAACAGTTGTAACTTCGGAGTCATCGACATAGACATCCGAGGCGAGCTGGTTCTGAAAGACACACTCGAAGAGCTTGAAAAGAAGATCCGCGACACACCTCTGGTCTTGTGCCGAAGCAAGTCTGGCGGTGCGCATCTGTACCTATTCTGCAAACCAGCGATCCCCGCGATCGACATGGTGTCTAAGCTGAATGAGTTCGCAGCTGGCCTGGGCTATGGTGGTGCTGAGATCTTCCCAAAGCAAATAAGCCGAGCCAACGAGATGGATCGCGGCAACTGGATCAACCTGTGCTACTGGGACGGCGACAAGAGTGATCGCTATGCAATTCACAAGGGCAAGAAGCTGGATCTCGAGGGCTTCCTGTCTTTGGCAGAGAAGAAGCGAACAAACTTCGAAGAGCTAGAAAATTTCCAGCAGGAGCTGACAGAAGATTTTGAGGATGGGCCGCCATGCCTCCAGCACATCATGACGATGGGCTTTCCAGAAGGTGGCCGGAACATCTCCCTGTTCAATGTCGGGGTCTACTACCGCAAGAAGAACCCAGACGACTGGCAAGAGGAGTTGATGCGCTTCAACTATGAGAAGCTCGACAAGCCACTGCCATCTGGTGAGGTCAATGGCCTCGTCAAGTCTGTGAGCAAGAAGGACTATGCCTACACCTGCAAGCAATCCCCGATTTGCAATTACTGCGAGAAGTCAAAGTGCATCAAGCGAGAGTTTGGGGTCGGTGGATTCAATAGCGGTCTGGCCATCCAGATCGACTCAATAACAAAGTACGAGACTGAGAACCGGCAGTCTGTCCGCTGGTACATTGAGATCGGCGGCGAGCGGATTGAGGTCACGACCCAGCAGTTGCTCGATCAGCGCCAGCTACAAAAGATCTGCGTCGAGAAGCTCAACAAATGCCCCAGCACAGTCCCTGGTCAAAAGTGGGAGCAACTCATCAACGCTCTGTTGACCAGCGTTGAGGTTATCTCCGATCCTGATGACGCATCGCAGCAGGGCCAATTTGAGAAGATGCTGGACTCGTTCCTGACCGGCAAGGTTCAGGCAAGGCACCGCGACGAGATCATGAACGGCAAGCCTTGGCATGAGACTGACGAGCAGAAGGTTTACTTCCGGTCGGAGGATCTGTTCATATATTTGGAGGGCAGACGTTTCCGCTATCAGTCGCAACATCAGGTCTGGTCCTGGCTACGAGTTCAAGGTGGCGATAGAAAGACCTTTCGCATTAAGTCAAAACCAGTCAAGGTTTGGTCAATGCCAGCGCCGCAGTTTTACGATGATGAGGAGCTAGAAGTTCCTAGCCTTGTGGATGATGAATTCTAAATGGATTGAGTGCCCCTGGTGTGGGCAGACTACGAGAGTAAAGGATGGCTGTTGCACTTCATGCCACAAGCCTGTTGAGCCTGAGAAAGGAAATAAAGATGAGACACGTCCAGATAATCCTAGGCCCACCGGGAACCGGCAAGACGACGAGTCTTCTTAGGATTGTAGAGGGCGCACTGTCTCGTGGTGTGCCACCCGAGCGGATTGCTTACTTGGCCTTCACTCGCAAGGCGGCGAACGAGGCTCAAGAGAGAGCCATGGCGCAGTTCGGATTTGATGAGCAACGGTTCCCGTACTTTCGCACACTGCACTCGCTGGCATTCAAAGAGCTTGGCCTGAGCAGAAACGAGGTGATGGGCAACCCAGACTATCGCAAACTCGGCAAGGCACTCGGTGTAGAGTTCAAAGGCATCTATGATGAGAACCTTGGCATGCACACCGGCCCAGGGCTGGGCGACAAGTGCTCTCGGATAGAATCTCTGGCGAGGGTGACATTGCGTGGCTTGGAAGAGCAGCACAATCTTAGCCACACAAACGACCTGACTTTTCACGCAGTGAAGCAGTACGACACATCGTTAAGAAAATACAAACACGAGAATGGGCTGCTTGATTTCACAGACATGCTCGAGCGGTACGACAGCGCACTGCCCGTCGACGTCTGCATCTTTGATGAGGCGCAAGACCTCTCGTCATTGCAATACAGGATGGCGATCAGGGCCGCGTCTGAGGCGTCTGAAGTTTACATCGCGGGTGATGACGATCAGGCGATCTTTGGTTGGGCTGGTGCGGACGTAAATAAATTCTTGAGCTTGAAGGGTGATGTCGTCGTGCTGCCCCAGTCGTACCGAGTGCCACGCGCCGTTCACAAACTGGCACTGGGAATTCTTGATCGCATCAAGCATCGCTACACCAAGCCATGGTCTCCGAAGATAGAGCTTGGGTCTGTCGAGCACATCGCCGACGAGGGCCAGATAAATTTTCAATCAGGGGGAACTTGGATGTGCCTCGCCCGATCGAAGTACATGCTCAACAGGTTTCGCAAGGTCGCACGCCAACAAGGTTTCGGTTACAGCTACAATGGCGAGCACTCTCTCGAGACACAAGAGACAAGAGCGATCATGACTTGGGAGCGTGTGCGCTCGGGTAAAAGAGTCTCTCTGTACGAGGCAAAGAACATGAAGCAGTTCCTGCCGTTCACTGTCACTTTGAAAAAGCAAGAGGACTACGGTGTCGAGGACTTTTCTTTGTCAACCGAGTCAGGCGACTGGATGAAAGTTTTGCGTGGCATCGCACCAGAGGAGAGAGAGTATCTGCGCTCGTGTCTGCGCAACGATCAGAAGTTCAACGACAAGCCGAGGATCTCGATCTCAACAATCCACCAGTCGAAGGGCGGCGAAGCAGACAATGTCGTTTTGCTGACAGATGTCGGAAAATTGAGTTACGAAAACAGTCACACAGATGAGGAGAGCCGGGTTTGGTACGTCGCGGCGACTCGTGCTCGAGAGAACCTTTTCGTTGTCCAGCCGAGGAGCCTCCGTCATTATTCACTGTAAGTCATTGTTTTATAAGGAAAAGAAAGTGCTTTCCTTTTCTTACGATAAGAGAGATAATTCTCTTGTCAGCGAGGTTGCTGGCTTCAGAAAGGAATTCAAGAAATGAGCAGCTTCAAAGTTTTTCAGATCCGCCTGTCCGACGAAGATTACGCCAAGATCAATGAGACTGGCCATGTGTCGGTGCCGAAGAACAAGGCACGCATCGAAATCCATGTCGCGACTTATGAAGACAAAGACATTAGCAGCTTAGTTCGCGAGGCACTCGATCGTGGCTTCTACGATCACGTCGCCGACATCGAGGCAACTGATCTCGAAGATGTGTTTCATGTCGGCAACGTCGGCCCGGAGGAAGCGATCACGCGCCACGCACCAATGCACAGCATCTCGGTCGGCGATGTCATCGAGTACGACGATGGGTGGCGCTATGTCGTCTTGCCAACCGGCTTCTCCCCTGTTTCATTCAACAGGAAGGCTGCGTAGTGACTACTTTCAAAATCACTCAGTATTGCAGAGAGTGCGACGGCTACGGAAAGGTAGCCGATCGCAACCCGATCAATCCTGGCCACAGCCTCGTTGACTGCGAAGAGTGCGACGGCACTGGCGACATCGCCCACCAGGAAGAGTACGACTCAATCACCGACGCGCAAAACGATTATCCCAGAGCGAGGTTCACCTATGTCCAATCTCCAATACGATAGGTTTGCCAACAACCCCAAGCCAAAAGGAGCCAAAGTGGAGAATAAAAAAAGCCGAGTCCGAGTTGACTTGAAAGGGAAGACTCTGCGAACCCATCTCGAGGAGAATCCTCGCAGACAAGGGTCTGTGGGGCACGGCTCTCTCCAAATTTTGATTGACAAGTCACCAATCGTTTACGAGGAGTTCATTGCTTTTGGTGGTCGCAGGATTGATCTGCTGCATGACTTCAAGAAAGGCCGAGTGGAGTATTCTGACTCCTAGTCTCACCAAGAAAGGAACCAACCAGTGAAATTATTATCTTTAGCGATTCTTTCTGTATGCCTTATTGGGTGCGCAGGCAAGTCTCAAAATATAACTCTCAAGATGGACGAAGAGATCGAAGTCATGACACGACACGAGGTGATCAATGCGATCGAGGACTGCAAGGCTGTTAACCTCCGGTCTGTCATGATCTATAGTAGGCTAAGGATCAACGGCCACAAGACGCCAGTGATCATCGACATAACCTGTGCACCAAGGAGCAGCTAATGATAATTTACGGGGCAGGATTGGCAGGGCTTTTGGCCGGCAACATGCTAAGGTCTTTCAAGCCAATCATCAGAGAGGCCAAGAGGCAACTGCCAAACAACCACTCAGCTTTGCTTCGCTTTCGAACTGACAAAGTTGGTTCTGCTTGCGCCGTAAGATTCAAACAGGTCGGCGTCACAAAAGCAATCCGGTATGGCAATGAGTTAGTTACGGAGCCATCGCCTTTCTACAGCAACATGTACTCTCAGAAAGTCACTGGGGCTGTTGTTGACAGGTCGATAACGAACCTTGATCCTGGCGAACGATATATCGCACCAGAAGATCTCATATCAAAGATGGCTCAGAACTGCTCTATCAGTTATGACAAGGAGCTGACTCTTGACGTCATTGAGGAGCAAAGGGACTGGCACAAAGGGCAGCCACTAATATCAACCATACCTATGCCTGTGTTGATGAAAATAGTTGGTTGGGAAAACATCCCAGAGTTCCGAAAGCAAAAGATCTATACTGTGCGTGGCAGGATTGAGTCCCCAGATTGCGAAATTTATCAAACGATTTATTATCCTTCTCAAATCATCAAGCAATACAGGACTTCTGTTATCGGAGATGTCGTCATCTCTGAATTCACAGAGGAGCCAGATGCTGGTGCTGGTGGGCACATCATGGGAGTTCTGTACGACGACTTTGGCATCAGAGCACACAGGCTGGTAGATCTGCAGATCTCTTCTCAGGAGTATGGGAAGATCCTGCCAATCGATGATGCACTGAGGAAAGATTTCATATTTGAGATGACCAGCAGATACAACATATATTCTGTTGGCCGGTTCGCAACTTGGCGGCAGCTGTTGCTTGATGATGTTGTTGACGACATCCGACAGGTTGAAAAATTCATAAGCTCAAAATCCAATTACGGAAGAATGGTTCACAACGAGAAAGGAACTAACCAATGAAGGTCAAACTAGTCAACTTCACTCAGGATGCTAAAGACCTCCTGATCTTTACCAAGAACACTCGGCTGTTAAATGTTGAGGATGCGTATTCAGAAATCAAAGACTGGCCAGAGGACAAGAAGCAAGCAGAGCTTGACTACATGCTTCAGACAATCAAGTCCAGCTGGGAGTTCGTTGATTACACCTTTGAACTGAGGGATGTCACTAGAGCATTCACCCACCAGTTCGTCAGGACTCGTCAGGGCAGCTATGCACAGCAATCGCAACGTACTGTCGACATGGCTGGGTTTGGCTACTACACGCCACCAAGAATCGAGTCAGACGAGACCGCCAACCAAGTGTACGACGAAGCAATGAGGCAGATCAACGACAGCTACCAAAAATTAAGAGAACTGGTTCCTGCTGAAGATGCTCGTGGGATCCTGCCAACAAACATCCACACAAACATCGTTGCTAAATTTAGCCTACGCACTCTTCACGAGATGGCTAAGTCTCGCTTGTCACCTCGTGCCCAAGGTGAGTATCAGCAGATCTTCAAAGCGATGGTAGACTGCGTTGTCGCAGTTCATCCTTGGGCAGAGCCATTCTTGACACCGACTGAATGGTCAGCACCATCGATGGCCAAATCACTTAATTAGGAGAGACCAATGGCACTAGGACCAAAACACAAATGGGCTCCGGAGGAGGTTCAGTCAATCCGTGATGATAAAAAGACCATGACGGTGACCCAGCTCATGGAGAAATACCAACTCCGTAAAGCACAGATCTGCTATGCCCTTTACTACTACATCGACACGAGTTCTAATCCCTCCGAGAACGAAGGCATTCGCGGAAGGATAAAAAGGCTTTTCGGATCTGTCAACAAGAAGTAAGATTGGTCGTTATCAGAAAGGAATTAAGAATGAACATTTTCTATCTACACCCGGACTATCGGGTGGCTGCAAAGATGCACTGCGACAAGCACTGCGTAAAGATGATCTTGGAGACGGCGCAGCTGCTGTCCACCGCTCACCGCGAGCTGGACGGCGACGAGCTCGCTGACCAACGTGGGCTATACAAGTCCACACACAAGAACCACCCGAGCGCAGTTTGGGCACGATCCAACAGAGAGAACTACGACTGGCTCGTTGGTCTGTTCAAAGCCTTGCTGGAGGAATACACAGCACGCTACGGCAAGCGACATGCCTCGAGCAAAATCCTGCTGCCAATCAGCCTGTCTCCACTCAACCTGAAGTCGGGCGAGTTTTACCCGCCACCTCAGTGCATGCCCGAGGAGTACAAGTGCGCATCGACGACAGCTGCTTACCGTAAATACTATCTCGGCGAGAAGATGGGCTTCGCCGTTTGGAAACTGGGCGCACCTGTCTGGGCACAGGAGGCTTCCTATGCGTAACCGGATTGTGATCACAGACCTTGATGGGACGATCTCTGACTACACCCATCGCATCAAGCACTACAAGCTGCGTGACTACGAGAAGTTCAATTCGGAAGGCACAAATGACAAGCCCATTGAAGATGTTTGCAACATCGTTAGGCATTTGGCTTCTGAAGGCGTAGAGATTTTTATCATGACTGCGCGAGATGCTTCTCACCGCAAAGCCACTATTAAGTGGCTCAATCTTAATGACATCCCATTCAGCCGTTTGATAATGAGACCCAGCGATGACGGGTCGCCTGATGACGAGTGCAAGCGGAGACTGTACAATGCCCTTCCTCAGGAGGAGCAGGAGTCAGTTTGGTTTGTGTTGGAGGATCGCAAGGTCGTAGTTGACATGTGGCGAGGAGAAGGCTTGACTTGCCTTCAAGTTGCACCGGGAGATCTGTAATGGATGTAATAATCAATGGCAACGACATCGAGATTGATGGTGAGAAGGTCGCGCGCATTTTTGACATCCGGGCGACACTCTTGTTGAAATTGGAAGAGGCAGTTGAGCAAGCCTCACGAGATCTGGACGCAGAATTCAAGGAAGAGGAAGAGGTAAATTATGAGTCAGGCAAAGCAGAAGGTTTTGCAAAAGGGTTCGCCGAGGGCCAAGAAGCCGGAGCCACTGAAGAACCTTGAGCAAGCAGCGAAGACTTTCCGGGAGCGAGGTGCATCGTATGGGCCATCTTATATTCAGTATGGCGAGGTCATGGATGTCCTTTTCCCGGATGGGGTTGAGCTCAAGACTCAGGACGACTTCAACCGGATGGGGTTGTTGAACATGGTGGTCAGCAAATTGGTCCGCTATTCAAATCAGTGGAAAGACCCTCACAAGGATTCGATCCACGATCTTGGTGTTTACGCATTCATGCTGGAGGCAGTCGATGATAGTATTCGACACTGAGACCACAGGCTTACCCAAGGCCGAAGGATCAGACCTAGACCAACAACCGAAGATAATTGAGTTCGGGGCGGTCAAGCTCGACGAAGACCTCAAGGAAATAGAAAGGCTAGAGTTCTTCTGTCACCCAGGATACGACCTGCCACCCATTATCACAAAGATCACCGGCATCACCGACGACAAGCTGAAAGACGAGAAGCCATTTATTGCTTACTACCAGCAGGTCTGTGAGTTCTTCTTGGGCGAGAAGACCCTCGTCGCTCACAATTTGCCATTCGATCGGAAGCTCCTGAAGTTCGAGCTTGAGCGCCTTGACAAGCTGACTAAGTTCCCATGGCCTTATGAGCACATCTGCACAGTCGAGGTTGGAGAGAGTGTCTGGGGCAAGAAGCGCAAGCTGGGTGACATTTACGAGGAGGTGACTGGCTTGCATATGCAAGGTGCGCACCGCGCAACCGCAGACGTCGAGGCTCTGATCGAGGTTGTGAAGTGGTACAAGAAAGAGGGACACCTTGCTTAGTCTCCGCACCCGGACAGAGTATTGCTTCCGCAAGGCGTATGGCCCTCTGGCTTCAGTCATAAGTCAATGCGGTGGTGATGCCATTGGCATCGCTGACTCAGGCACTTGGGGTCATGTTGCCTTCAGCAAGGCTTGCAAGGCTGCGGGCAAGAAGGCGATCTTGGGTGTTGAGATCCCATTTGTTGAGGATGCCACCGATCGATCGAAGCAGCCAGCCAACACAATGTGCTTTCTGGCCAAGGACAACGAGGGTCTGCAAGAGATCTATGGCCTCGTGACAAAGAGCACCAGCAAAGAGAACTTTTATTATCACCCGCGCCTGAGCTACACTGATCTTTTTGATATCTCTGACAGCGTCATAATATTCTCCGGCACCCACCCGGTCTGGGGGATGCTGCCGCTGGCCAAGAGAGACAGCCTCTACATCGAGCTGAACCCGATGAGCACGAGGAAGGCGATTCAGTTCGCTGAGGCAAAGGGCTTCAAGACAGTCGCCACCAGCGACAACCACTACCCTCGCGTAACAGACAAGAAGGCTTACGAGGTTCTGGTTGGCAGAGACCGCCAAGACAGGACTGCGCCGATGCACATTCTCAATGAGTGGGAGTGGAAGGAGGCTGTGCCCTGGGGTCCGCAAGAGGCTATCGACAACACCTACAAGATTGCAGAGATGTGTCAAACAGACCTCCCTGTCGCGCAGATGGTTTCGTTTAAGAGCGACAAGTCTCTGCGCCAAATGTGCGAAGATGGTGCACCATACAGAAATCTTGATCTTGGGGACAAGGTCTACGCTGCTCGGCTCAAGCGAGAGCTGGACATGATCGCAAGCAAAGAGTTCGAGGACTATTTCTTCGTCATCGCTGACATGATCGCTTATGCCAAGAAGCATATGCTAGTGGGGCCAGCTCGTGGATCTTCCGCTGGCTCTCTGGTCTGTTACCTGATCGGCATAACAGACGTTGACCCGATAAAGCACAATCTGCTATTTGAGCGGTTTATCGACATCACTCGTGCAGATCTGCCGGACATCGACATAGATTTCCAAGATGATCGCCGTGAGATGGTGTTTGAGTATGCTCGTAATAAATATGGTGCAGAGAAGGTCGCACACCTGGGGACTGTGTCTCGCTACAAAGCCAAGAGCACAATCGCCGAGGTTGCCAAGGCACTTGGTATTCCTTCTTGGGAAGTCAACGACCTCAAGGGTGCGATCATCGAGCGCAGTGGGGGCGACTCTCGCGCAGCATTCTGCATCCTTGATACATTCAATGATCTCGACATTGGCAAAAAAGTCTTGGCAAAATACCCACAGATGAAGGTGGCTGCCGAGATGGAGAACCACGCGAGGCACAGTGGAATTCATGCCGCTGGCATTCTGGTCACCGAGGAGCCTGTCAGTAAATACTGTTCGGTCTCTGCGCAGAACGGTGCTGCTCAGATTGACAAAAAGGATGCCGAGGATCTGAACCTCCTCAAGATCGATGCCCTGGGGCTGCGGACACTTTCTGTTTTGCAGGATGTTCTTGATCAAGTTGGCTGGTCGCGAGATCAGCTGCTCAACTACCAGCTCGAGGATGAGGCTGCGTTCGCAGTTCTGAATGAGGAGCGATACGCCGGGATATTCCAGTTCGAGGGGTATGCCCTTCAGTCTGTGACCCGGCAGATGAAGGTTCACAAGTTTGAAGACATCGCTGCGATCACAGCTCTTGGCCGGCCAGGACCACTCAACTCTGGCGGCACCACTCAGTTCATAAAACGACACACAGGAGCTGCACCAGTTGAGTACCTGCACCCGCTAACAGAAGAGATAACAAAAGTGACCCATGGCGTTGTCGTCTACCAAGAACAGGTGATGACCATTGGCCGAGACGTTGGCAAGTTGAGCTGGGAGGATGTGTCATCGTTACGCAAGGCGATGAGCAAGTCTTTGGGAAAAGAGTTCTTTGACACCTATTTTGAGAAATTCAAAAAAGGGGCAAGCGAAAATGGAATCGACGAGGACGAGGCCCGGAATATCTGGGATCACATCAATACCATGGGCAGCTGGGCATTCAATCGGTCTCATGCTGTTAGCTATGGTCTTGTCAGTTATTGGTGTTGCGTTCTTAAATCTAAGTTTCCTCTGGAGTTTGCTGCTGCTTGTCTGCGCAATGTCAAAGATGATGAGCAGGGTGTCCGGTTGCTGCGCGAGGTTATCAAGGAGGGTCTGGTCTACAAGCCATTCGACAAATTCAAATCGCTAGAGAACTGGTCTGTGCAAGACAGCGAGCTGATCGGTGGCCTAATCGGGGTCAAGGGCATCGGCCCCAAGATGGCATCTGACATTGTTGAACGGCGCAAGCTGCGGCAACCCCTAACCCCGCGCCAAGAAACACTCTTAAACACCGGAGAGACACCTTACGAAGACATCTTCGAGTGCGAGAGGCGGTTCGGTCACATCAAGGCAGACCCAGCCAAGCACAACATTAAGTCTCAAATAACAGACATCTCGGAGCTTGACGGCGACAAGCCCGGTACATTCGTTTTCTTCGGCAAGCTGAAAGAGAAGAATCTCAGAGACCTGAACGAGACTGTCAACCTTGCAAAGCGAGGTGGCAAGAAGGTTGATAGGAACAATCTGTGGCTGAACATTACACTCGAAGATGACACTGGCCCAATAATCTGCACGATTGACAGGTTCAAGTACGACCGCATCGGCAAGCAGATTGTCGAGGAGGGTCGCATGGGCGATTGGTATCTGATGAAGGGCAAAATAAGGTCTGGCTTCCGTAAGATCTACGTCGAGCGATACCGAAGGCTAGAGTAAGTGTTTGGTATCATTGATAATTTTAGGGGTTTACTTTCAAAGCGACAGGAGGGATAATTCTCTCTCCACTTCAGAAAGGAACTAAACAGATGACCAACAAGCCCAGCGACTACACACTTTCAGACGCAAAGCGTTTTGCCATCAGTGTTCGCAACTACCTTGAGATGCTTCCGCCCGATACCCCTGCTTGGCTTTGGGACGGCGAATCTGACAGCCTTGGCCTTGAATGCTGGCGCGAAATAACGGGGTTTGATCCTCTCCGCAATGGCAACGTTTCACTGTGGGTTGGCAGCGGTGAGATTGAGGTGGTGCCGTCAACTATGGTGTATGTCGGCACAAACGGGGCCATCCTGCGGGCCGCTCACGCAAAGTTGGCTGAGATTGAGCCGGTTGGAGCAACGGCATGACCAACACACAGCACACGCCGACCCCTGGACCTTGGACTCAGGGATCAAACTACGAGGTCGTCGCCAGCGACGGCACGAACATCTGCAAGGTCCACAACGACGAGGGGCAGGGGGCGGCCAACGCCCGGTTAATCAGCAAACTGCCCGCGATGCTGGAGGCGCTGTATCAATATCGTGACGACATGAAGCGGCCTCCCAAGCCTGATTCATGTGAGCGGCGGGTGGAAATGATCGACGCCATCCTCACCCGCATTGGAGAAACGGCATGACCAGATACATTAAAATAAAAATCAACGCAGAAGATGGTGAGGCGGAGGCCACTCCCACTCTCGCGTTTGCACAGAAAGATGCGCTGTGGCGGGCTGACGTTTTGCAAGATTTGATGAGCGATTTGAAATCACTCTATGATCAGGCAAGCCACGATCTTTCCACCGAATTCACTCAACACTAAGAAAGGTTTCACCATGAATGCACTCGCAAAGTCACGCGACAAGGCCGACCCCTACGCGACATTCGAGAATGCCCAAGGCTGGAAGTGGAATGTCCTCAAGACTTACAAGCAACCGAAGAGCGAAGCCAAAGACCAGTATGCTCGATGGTTTTGCTTCGTGACTTCTCCGCTTTGTCCGGAGGGTGAGTTGGGCGATACTTACAAAAGGGAAGTTTTGCAGTTCGCTGACCTCTCATACGCATCGCCTGAATTCAAAGAGGCTTACGCCTTGGAGTTGTTGAAATGATCCGGGCGGTCCTTGCTGATCTGTTTGCTCTTATCTGCATGGTCGGGAGTGTCTACGTCGCCTATCTGTTCCTGTGGGGGTGGCTCGGGTGAAACGGAAGCTCGGGGCATCCCAAGCCCGCAACCGGGGTGGAGCGTCTGACAAAAAGTCGTTCGGCCTGAAGTGGGCGACCGTGACAAGTTTCGGCATGGGCATGAACTCGAGATCCGAGACTTGCGAAAAGGTTGACTGCGACGAGCCAATCGAGCGAGGATCTTACTGCAAAGAGCATGCTGTAATTTTCTACAGGGGCTTCGCATGATGACTGCTGTCGCTTGCCTCGCCATGGCAATATATTTTGAGGCGCGTGGCGAGCCAACCCTTGGCCAAGTCGCTGTGGGCCATGTTGTGATGAACCGAGTGTACTCGGAGAGATACCCTTCCGACGTATGCGAGGTCGTCAAACAGGCACAGACCCGCAACAATAAAATTATCAAGCATCGCTGCCAGTTTTCTTTCTACTGCGACGGCAAGCCTGAAAGTGCTGAGGACGAGAGTGCCTACCTCAAGTCACTCGGTATCGCCTACAAGCTGCTGGCGAGCGATCTGGGGGTCTGGGAAGACCCAAACCGCTACGAAGACCCGACTGATGGTGCGATTTTTTACCACTCGGATGAGGTAAGTCCTTCCTGGGCACCCAAGAAAGAACACACGAGAACCATCGGCAAACACATTTTCTACAAAGAAAAATATCGAACATCGATGCAATTCATTGATAATAAAGGAAATATTTGGAGATTAATTCCCAGGGAAGGGTTTACTTTCGAGCAGCAACGAGAGACAATCAACTCGTTGGAGGGGCCACCGGCTCCGAACTGAGAAAGGAACTAAAAAATGGAAGATTATTTTGCACACTTAGAGGTGCTGCCTGTTGCGACTAAAGCGACTGTCGAGCGTCAAACTTTTCCCTGCGAGTCTTGTGGGGGAAGCGGCAAGTGGCGCGGTGGCGTAAACCAGCACGGCAACACCGATTGCTACGCCTGCAAGGGCAAGGGCCATTTCATGTCCAGCCGCCACGACCGGCTCAAGGCACGGAAGCAGCGCAAGCAGTCCGCGACCAAGCGTATTCATGACGGTGCTGCGGCACTGCAAGAGGCCAACCCCGGCCTGTTTGAGGGCTTGCTAGAGGTCCAGAGCTGGAACAGCTTTGCAGCAGACCTCCTGCGCCAGTGGACATCGAAAGGTGATCTGAGCGAAAAACAGATTGAGGCTGCGAACCGTATGCTGGCCAAGGTCGCCGTGAACAAAGCCAAACGCGAAGAGGACAAAGCCGATGCGGTTGTTGTCGATCTGACTATTATCCGTGAGATGTTTGAGAAGGTCCACGCGAGCGGCTACAAGCGCCCGACGTATCGTGCAGCAGGTGTTGTCATCAGCCGTGCACCAGACAACGGCAAGAACGCCGGTCACCTGTACGTTAAGCAGAGTGATGATTACCAAGGCAAGATCACGCCAGACGGTCGCTTCTTGCCAGTCCGTTCTGCCGACACTTCGGTGGCTGCGCTGCTTCAAACCATCGCCGCCGACCCCAAAGGTGAAGCTGTCCGGCATGGCGCTAAGACTGGTAACTGCTCTTGCTGTGGTCGCGAGCTGACGAAAGCCGAAAGTGTCGAGGCTGGCATTGGACCGATCTGCGCAGAGAGGTGGTTCTGATGCGCATAACCAAGGCCCACGGCCAGTACTGCTTGGCCACGGTCAAGCTCGACGGCAGCTCCATTCAGTCTCTCTCGTCCATGCCGGGCTTCAAGCGGTGGGTCGGGAGAGACCTGCTTTTTGCACCTACCGGAGCCAACATCCACCACCTCAGCAAGTTCTGGCCCGACGCCGAGTGGGACAAGGATGCCGTCCCGATCTTGGACAAATACCTCGACACGTTGGCCGAAGCTGCGAACACCAAAGAAGACAAGGACAAAGAGTTCGTTGACCAGGGCGACTTCCTCTTCAAGACCAGACCCTACGACCACCAGCGCAAGGCGTTCTACTTGTCTCGTGACAAAGACTCTTTCGCTCTGCTGATGGAGCAAGGGACCGGCAAGACCAAGGTCATAATTGACAACGCGGCCTACCTTTACGGCCAGGGCAAGATTACTGCGCTGGTTGTCGTCGCGCCCAACGGAGTGCACCGCAACTGGCTGAGGAAAGAGATTCCTGCGCACATGCCCGACTGGTGCATAGCTCAGTCTGCTTATTATGCCGCTGGCATGTCAGCCAAAGACCTCGACAAATTCAAGGATGTCATGTCAGCGCAGGACTGTCTCAGGATCTTCTCGTTCAACTGCGAGGCTTTCGTGAGCAACAAGGCCATCGAGCTGATGGATAATGTGTTGCTGTCAAATCAGACGATGCTGGTTGTTGACGAAAGTTCTCGGATCAAACGGCCAGGAGCCAAACGCACCAAGGTCATAACCAAGTTCGGCAAGGTCGCAAGATACAAGCGCATCCTGACTGGGACACCAGTTACCAAAGGTCCAGAAGATGTCTACAGCCAGTTCAAATTCCTAGACCCCAACATCCTGGGATACGACAGCTTCTACTCGTTTCGTGCCCGGTATTGCGTGATGGGTGGCTACGAACAAAAGCAGATTGTCTCCTATCAGAATGTGGACGAGCTGACGAGCAGCATTGAAGGCCACTCTTTTCGGGTCTTGAAGAAAGACTGCCTCGATCTGCCCGACAAGGTCTACCAGCGATACCCGGTCGAGCTTACGAAAAAACAGCGCAAGCTGTACGACCAGATGAAGAAGGACTTCTTCACCGAGCATGACGGTAAGCAGGTCTCCGCGCCGGAGGCAATAACCCGGCTTCTGAGGCTGCAGCAGATCATCTGCGGGTGGTTTCCTGCGGAGGACAATCTCGTGCAAATTGACGAGAAGAATCCTCGTATTGAGGCACTTCTCAGCGCCCTGTCAGATATTGAGTGCAAAGTAATCATATGGGCACGTTTTAAGGCCGATATTAGAGCGATAGGAGCTGTTCTTGGGGGTGCGGCGGTCAGTTACTACGGAGATGTCTCAAACGACGCCAGAGAGCATGCCGTAGAGGCTTTTCAGGAAGACCCAAAAGTCAGATATTTCATCGGCCAGCCCCAGTCGGGAGGCATCGGCCTGACCCTGACCGCAGCTGAGTGTGCGATCTACTACAGCAACAGCTTTGACCTAGAGACTCGGCTGCAGAGCGAGGACCGCTGCCACCGCATCGGGACCAAGAACAATGTGACCTACATTGACTTTGAAAGCCCAAAGACGATCGACACGAAGATCATCAACGCCTTGCGAGACAAGAAAAGCATCGCGGACATGATCACCAAAGACCCTGCATCGATGTTTATTTCAGAGGAGATCTGATGAGTGAGCACAGCTTCTGGGGCTTGGTTCGCAAGAATCTCGACCTGAAGATGTACCGAGTTGAGAATCGCGTCATGAAGGGAATGCCGGACGTTCACTATCTCCGGAGTGGCAAGTCTGGCTGGATTGAGCTGAAATACATCGCCGACTGGCCCAAGAAACGTATCGCCTCTGGCTTAATGCTCAATCAGGCGATGTGGCTGCAAGAGCATGTCGAGCACAAGGGCAGCTGCTGGGTGCTGATCCGCATCGGCAGGGACTTCATTGGTCTAGTCGATGGCAAGGATGCCAGGGTGCTGTACGATCGCCCATCAACCAAAGACTTCTACAGTCTCCTGGCTTGGAAAAAGCACGGAAACATGAAGACCGAGGACTGGGTGGAGTTGGCCGATGTTATTGTGGGTCCACCTGCCCAATATTTTGCAGACAGTTCGTTTACCTGAATTCCTGCACCGCCTGTTCAATCTTGCCTCTAGCTTCTTCGCTAAGACCTTCAAGTATTGACTGCAGTTCTGGTGGCACTTCCCCTGCGTAACTTTCAATTGCGGGAGGGCGGGAGACAGCAGCTACTGGCTGAGAGAAAAGTGGCCTACTTGAACGTGCCACATATTGCCGGATCGCAGCAACCGCGTCACCTCTGTCCAAAATGCCTTTGACACCTTTGGAAAGGTCTTTTCCTGCAAATGGGACCAACTTAACATAATTCAATAAATTGCTACGAGCCATAGCAGAGAGGACCATCAGCCCACTGCCAGATGGGTTGAGTTTTACTTCGGCCCACATGCTCGGCAGGACATCTTGCCTGAATTGACGGACACTGGCGATCTCCTCTGCAGAGAATAATTTGTTGATTATTCCTCTCTGCTTGACGAAGACATCTTCAAAATTGTTAACAATGTTCGTGCGAGTTACACCTGATCTGCCTCTGCCTGAGAAAGCCTTTTCCAACACACCATCTTTCAGCAGAGCGACAACCTCATCATATTCGTTCTCTGGCAGAATAGATTTGAGCCTGTCAATCACAACACCCATTGTTTGATTTGGGTTGAATTTTGCATGACCAAACAAAGTACTAACCAGCTCGTAAGGGGTGGCATTTGGGTTGGTCAATTTCTCAAGGATTTTATTAGCAGCTTTCTCTTGAGTGTTTCTCCCAGTGCCTTTTCCGGTCAGACCCATGTACTGACGATAGAGACCAGTTGCATTTTTGAGCTGATCGAGGACAGCCTGATCGCCAAGCATAAATCCTTCTTCAATACCATCATAGACAGCCCTATCAACGACACTTTTTATTTTCCCAAGAGCTAACTGCTCTGGCGAGCCTTGTTGAGCTGTACCGATAGCTCTGTTGAGAGACTTCTGATACCCGTGGATCACGCTGAGTGGCGAGCCTTTGAACCTAGGATTTCCAGCCATTTTTCTGATCCTAGAAAGATAGGCCAACTCTCCTTTGAGGATTGGCATCTGTTCCAGCTCTCTGGCAGTGACTCCCATTTCACTTTTCACCGCCTGAGTTGCATCTTCCGCTGTTTTTAAGACTCCCTCCCTAGACATTATTGGTTGCACTTCAGCTGCTTTTACTGCGTCATACCCTTCTGAAGCTGCTTTCTTAAGCTCGATAGCACGACCTTCGACAACACCTTGAACAGCTTCCGCAGCATACCCAGGAACATCCTCTCCGCCAGGAGCAGTTGCAGCACGACCAGATCCCATCTCTCTTTGTATCGTGGTGGCATCGTCAACGATTTCTTGCAGCTGCGCATCGTCAAAACTACGGATCACACTAGACGCCACTGGGTCTGTGGAGGGTGCTCGCCGGATGACTTCCTCAGCTTCCAGCTGTGGTGTAACTTTCTCTCCAGGACCACCAGTTGGTGGCCTAGCGCCACGCTGGCCTACGGTCAGCGGGTACTTCGATGACTGAACTGTAGGATTCAAAGCATCGGAGACTGCCTCTGTCGTTCTCGCTACATATCTTGGCAGACCTTCTGTGGCTTTGGCTACGCCGCGAACCAAAGGACGAACAGCAGCCTTGACAACCGGCGGAACTGTGGCCATTGCAACATCAGCACCCACCCCAATGCCAGTGCCGACTCCAACTTCTTGTGCGATGTCGGAGAGAGGCCTTTTAGATGCAGCTGTGGTTTTAGGAGTAAGAAGCCCCTCTAATGCTTGGCTGGCAACTTCAGTAGCACCGTAGGAAGGAACTCCTCTCGACACCATCCCTCTGAGTGTAGAGGCACCCTTAACAATTTTGGCTGCTGGAATGTACTTAATAAACTCGCCAACAAATGTGCCAAAGTCTTGCTGGCTGAATCCTGGCTTGTTCATGTAGTAGGGCTTGTCGTTCCAAACGATCATAGGGTTGTCGAACTTGTCTGCGAAGACTCCGCCAAACCGCTCGTCACCCGCGAAAGAACGCTCAATGACTTCTGCTTTGCCGACATCGTCCCTCACCATCATAATTTTTAGGTTCGGGATGATTGTCTCTAAGAAACCAGCCTCGCTAGTTCCAACAAGCTCTGTCGCCTCTGGGATATCAGGAAACTCGACTTCAGCACCCTCGCCGGTCACCGCACCATAAATGGCACCTGGGATTTCAGAGATCTTTTCAAGGAATGTGCGATCCTCTTCTTCAATTTCGATTGCTGGCTCGCCACCGCCAACGCCAGCTGCATCTGGTGGTGTATATCCCATTATTTTTTCCACCCTTTAATGACGTAAGTTGGTAAATTTGCTAGGGCACCGTTCGCGTTGTTGACAACAGCACCATCATCCAAAGAGTCATACCAAGTCTTTATCGCACCAACATCATCAAGATCGCCTTTGTACACCTCGAATATTCCAGGATCCTGCTCTCTTAAGGCTTTGTTGATCAGACGAGTATCTCTGTATTTCCCACTCATGAGCAACTCTTCTTCGAGGTCAGCAAGTTTATTTGCAGCTTCGGTTCTTTTGCCGAGTGCGTAAAGATTTATGTAGTTGGCGTCTGGTGTATTTCCCATCCCCAAGGCAGCAGCTTGGTAGGCTTTGAATTCCATGTCAGAGGTACTACCAGACCCTACAGGACGCATGCCAGGAGCAATCGCGAAAGAGATAGACTCTAAATTTTGGTAACCTCTCAACTCCGGCATTTCTGCCCCGAAGAGACCGACTGCTATTTTCTTAAATGGCGCTAATATTTGCTGATCAAGACCTGTCCTGGCTCCACCCATAAGCAGAGCTTTGGCTTGATCAATTTGCTCCA